>Ga0247843_1004388_pt1 | contig 21197 bp, 18 predicted proteins | sample LaCruzMarch2017__FD_192420 | JGI IMG/M metagenome (GOLD analysis project Ga0247843, IMG submission 192420) | Freshwater microbial communities from meromictic Lake La Cruz, Castile-La Mancha, Spain - LaCruzMarch2017_8m | ecosystem: Environmental > Aquatic > Freshwater > Lake | place: Spain...
GGTCCGCTCCCAGCCGCTTACACCTGTGATGGCGCAGGCACCAGCCCGCCGCTCACTTGGACAGCTGCACGCAAAGGCACCAAGGGGTACGCCTTAGTCATGGACCACGTGCCACCGGAAGGCGGCTACCACTGGTACTGGCTGATGTGGGGTATCCCGACTAAGACGCTCGCGCTTTCGGCCAATGTTACGAAGATCGGTTTCCTAGGAGGAAATAGCGTTAACTCGAGCATCGGCTATGCAGCGCCCTGTTCTAAAGGTCCAGGCACGAAGACTTACACGATCACCGTTTACGCACTCTCTGGTTCACCAAAACTGCCAAAGAAATCGTCAGCCTCGGTCACGAGAGACTCACTTCTAGCCGCCATTTCCGGCATTACTGTAGACAAGGCGGTTCTTGATGTCACCTACTCACGCTAGCGCTGCTCATGAACATGTTCATCCGCACGTGCCGTTACGACAACCGCACCTAAGCCGGCGAACATTATTGCAAGGTATGGCCCTCGGGTTCGGTGCCGCCGTAACCGGTTCTCTCGTCACAGCCCAAGAGGTAGCGGCGGCCGGATCAGTGGTGAAACTCCCGGGGTTCAGCGCCTTCGCATCTTCGGTAAAGACCTTGAAGTCCGGTAAGTACTACTTGGTGGAAAGCGCCGGGCTTCCGCCACACAACATGATGGTGGGGATCACCAACTGGCAGCAGCAGGTACCCGTCCCCCAGCCCTATACGGGTTCCAACTCCTGGCAGATCCCCGTCACCCCCAAACTCGCAGCTACGCCTATCTCGGCGAAAACCAACCTATTTCGCGGTGCCATCGCTCTCGCCGTGGATGGTGTTCCGATCTTTAATGCACTCAATAATCGGGGTGAGGATTCCTATCTCATCGGTGAACTCGACGAGTGGGGCGGCCACTGCGGGCGCGCTGACGACTACCACTACCACACCGCACCGTTGCATCTTTCGAAAACGGTTGGGGCCACCACACCCATCGCCTACGCCCTAGATGGTTACCCGCTCTACGGATCCCTCGAGCCCAATGGCAAGCCGGTTGCAAAGTTGGACGAGTACAACGGCCACACATACAAAGGTAAGTACCACTACCACGGCACGACCACGTACCCATACGCCAATGGCGGAATGCGCGGTGTGGTCACCGTGAAGGAAGGTCAGGTCGAACCACAACCGGTAGCTAATCCATTTCGCCCCGCCGGCGAACCACTTCGTGGCGCCAAGATCACCGAATTCGCGCGCAGCGGCACCTCAAAATTCGCACTCGCTTACACATTGGATGGCAGCCGGTATCGCATCGACTACACCGCAACATTGCAGTCGGTGACTATGACCTTCATCGACCCAAGCGGCAGCGAATCCACCCAGACTTACGCTAGAAAGGCTTAAAGTGATCACCCATTCGTGGAAGGCCTGGCCCGCTCGCATACCCCAATACGCCGTCGCCTCGGGGCTTGCGCTGATAGTTGCAACCGCAATGGCAAGCGCCTCGGCTGAGGCCGGGCAACCGGCTGCGACAACCTCCACTTTCACGGCCGAGGTGTGGGCTGACAACTGGTTCGCCCTTTATGCAAACGGGAAGAAGGTTGGGGAGGATTCGGTCCCGATCACCACCGAACGCTCTTTTAACTCAGCGACCATCACTTTCACCGCAAGCTATCCACTTACCATCGGACTTATGGCCAAGGACTACACCGAAAATGCCTCCGGCCTCGAGTACATCGGTACGGATCGTCAACAAATAGGCGACGGTGGCATCATCGCCCAGGTGCGAGATAACAAAACCGGGAAAACTATCTCAGTAACTAACGGTTCTTGGCAAACACTGGTGTTAAGTAAAGCGCCGCTCAATCCGTCGTGCGTAAGCTCAAGCAACCCAACAGTTGATTGCAAATCATCAACCATCACTGCACCGGCTGGTTGGTCAAAGAATGGCGCTTCCTCCAAGGGCTGGAAGAGCGCTTCGGTCTACACCCCCGCTCAAGTGGGAGTTAAGGAAGGCTACGCAATGATCACCTGGGATCCGGCTGCAAAACTCGTCTGGAGCAGTGACCTCGAACTCGACAACACGGTGCTGCTGCGCACCAGCGTTAAGGCACCTTAAGACTACGATTGAAAAGTGCTCAATCCCCTGTTGACCCCTGAACGCAAGTGGACCTTGGCGGCAATGGGCTCAAGCTTGGTCGGGATTGGACTCGCCCGGTTGGCGTTCGATCCGCTGCAGGCGGCGCTAGTGGAGGCCAACTGGTTCACCGATGGGGCCGCTGCCTACCTCGCGGATGCAAATCTAATCGGCTATGTACTCGGTGCCTTAGTCGCGAAATGGCTAGCACAGCGAGTGCCAACAATCATGCTCCTGCGCGTGATGATGATCGCCATATCTCTGTCGTTCTTACTTTGCTTTAGCGAATCGATGCCGTTCCAGTGGTTCTTCTTTTGGCGGGTGATCTCTGGGATCGCCGGCGGCATCATCATGGTGGTCGCATCGCCAACGGTCCTTGCCCATATCGCAGCAAAGCGGCGAGGTGCTATCGGCCAGATGTCCTTGTACGGTCTCGCGCTAGGGGTACTTATTGCCGGCACCTTGGTGCCGCTTCTGTTAACGCAAGGACCAACAGCCGTTTGGCTCGGAATTGGTTTCATCTGCCTTGCTATCACGGTGTTTACCTGGCGGCTTTGGCCACCTGCACCCAAGGCACCTGACACGCCTTTTGCGAAAGCGAAAGCCCCCCGCGCCGCCTACCGCTTGTGGCTCGAGTACGGACTCGTCGCGGTCGGTGTCGTAACGCATATGGTTTTTCTCGTCCCATATCTTGAGCAAAATCTGCAGATGTCCGGATCAGTGGCCGCCCAGTTCTTTTTGGTGTACGCCGCTGGAGCGCTAACCGGCCCCTTTGTCTTCGCATACCTAGCCAATCGCCTTGGCATCCACAGCGCGCAACGAGTCGCCATGCCCATCCTGCTCGCGGCCAATGCCGCGATGCTCCTGCTTTCCTTCTCGTATTTCGGGGTTGGGCTGTCATGTTTCCTCGCCGGCCTGTGCTTGCCGGGCATCATCTCCATCTTCCTGGGGCTGTCGCAGGAGCTAGCCCAAGGCGATCCAAATAAGCATCGAGCAATCTGGGGAACAGCCACCGTGGTCTTCGCGGTAACGCAGGCCGGGGTGGGCTACGTCACAGCCTTTACGCTCAGCAGATTTGGCACCGCCTACCAAGAGCTGTTCCTCGCCGCGACCGTCTCAGTGCTTCTCGCGATCGTCGTTGATTTACTGCCGCGGCAAAAGCACCACCAAGACTTAATATTGCCGCTGCCTACGACACCATAACGGCGCAAACCGCGTGCGGTAATCAAGGTCACTTCCCGTCGGGGTGAGATTGCGCATCTGGCCGGTGCGCATATCCTCATTACGTGCGTCGTATCTTCTCCCTCGCCCTCGTCATCATCATGGCCGGCGGGAGTGTGGCTTGGGCGAATTCGGCTTGGGCTGATCCCACCGAAACTCTTACCCTTCCCGGCGCACCCACGAGCGCGCTCGACCGCACGCCGGTGCAACTCCAGATGGATATCTACCGGCCCGTGCAGTCACCAGCGCCAGCGGTTGTCCTAGCCCACGGCTTCGGTGGCAGCAAAGATGCGGTTGTCCAAGAGGCACAGTTCTTGGTAGAGCGTGGCTTCGTAGTAGTGGCCTACTCGGCCCGGGGATTTGGCGGTTCGACCGGCGCCATCTCCATGAACGCACCGGAGTTCGAGGTCGCCGATGCCTCAAAGATCATCGACTATTTGGGCGACCAGACGTACGTCACCCAAGAAGTGGCGGGGGATCCGATGGTGGGCTTCGCCGGTGGCTCCTACGGCGGTGCGCTCGCACTCATGATCGCCGGCTACGACTCCCGGGTCGATGCAATCTCCGCCGACATCACCTGGAATGACCTAGAGGCTGCCCTCTTCGCCCAATCAACACTGCCAGCGAAGACCACCGGCGTTTTCAAAGAATTGTGGTCCGGACTTTTCTTCAGTGCTGGCCTGCAAACAACCGACGGTCAAGTCACAACCTGCGGTCGCTTTACGCCAACTTGGTGCGCGGCCTATTCGGATGCGGCCGCTCAGGGGATCTTGACTGCCGAGTCACAGGCGCTCATGGCAGCATCGTCGCCGAAATCCATCACCGCAAAGATCACCGTGCCAACGCTGCTAGGTGGCGGTCAGTCAGACTCGCTCTTCCCGTTGCAACAGGTAAATGCGAATGCCGAACAGATCATGCAAGCCAATCCGAACACCCCGGTGAAAGTTATCTGGCACGGCCAAGGGCACGATGGCGGCGTCGATGAAAGTGAACGCCTGCGCGAGATTTCTGCGCGGTGGTTTGATACCTATTTAGCCGGGGCCGCACCGGTCGCGGGCGCCGCGGATTTCGAGGTTTCACTAACTCAGGGCTCGGCCTTCGGCAATCGAGATCAAGGCACGATCGAAGTGCTCACCGCACCGCGGTATCCCGGGGTCTTCGGGGTCGCAAGTAGCACCATCACCCTCGGCGGCCCGCGACAAGATGTTCTGGCGCCCGCCGGTGGCGTGCCCGCAGCCTTGTCATCCTTACCCGGCACCGGTGGCTTAGCCGCGTTGGCGGGCTCATTACTGTCCTTACCGCTGCCGAATCAGACTGCGAGCTTCGCCAGCGCGCCCTTGGTCGATCCGCTGCGGATCATCGGGGCCCCGCGCGCGCGCATTTCCGTGACGAGTGCAGAGCGCCTCGACGATGTTGTGCTCTTCGCAAGTGTTCGCGTTATTGGCCCAACGGGCCAACCGCTGCTCCCAAAAGGCATCGTTGCTCCGATTCGACTTACCGATATCGGCCCGACCCCCACCACCGTCGAGATTCAATTACCCGTTCTAGTGCTCGACGTTTCGGCCGGTGAACGACTGGCTCTCGTTGTCGGCACCACCGATCAGGCCTATCGACTACCAAGTGGGCCGGCGGTCTACTCCATCGAGTTAGCCGACACCGAGTTATCCGTTCCCGTCGTGCCCCTTACCTCAGCAAGTCCCACCACCCCGCTATGGGTTACCCCGTTGATCGGGTTGGGTGCAGTTGTCATTATCGCGCTGGCAGTCATCTTGCTCCGCCCGCGACGTGGCTCAGCTAATACCCGCACTGACCTAATGGATGTGCCAATCGCAGTCGAGTGCCTGACAAAGAACTTCGGGTCCCGCGTCAAAGCGGTCGACAATGTCACCTTCCAGGTGCCGCGCGGGGTGGTGCTCGGCCTCCTTGGCCCAAATGGCGCCGGCAAGACCACGACCATGCGCATGGTGATGGGGTTGATCTACCCTGCGTCCGGGGACTCGTTCATTTTCGGGCAGCGGGTATTCCCCGGGGCGCCCGCCATCGCCCATATCGGCTCCTTCATCGAAGGCCCTGGGTTCCTGCCGCACCTCAGCGGGCGCGAAAACCTTGACCTTTATTGGCGGGGAAGTGGCCGCGAACACCTCGACCCGCACCTGGCCGAAATCCTTGAGGTGGCCGGTCTCGGGTCGGCCATCGATCGAAAAGTGCGCACCTACAGCCAAGGCATGCGTCAGCGCCTTGGGATCGCCCAAGCCATGCTTGGCCTCCCAGATGTGCTCGTGCTCGACGAGCCAACCAATGGGCTCGATCCGCCCCAGATTCGCGAGATGCGAAAGGTGCTGAAGGACTACGTGGCAAACGGTAAGACGGTTGTCATCTCCTCACACCTACTAAGTGAGGTTGAGCAGACGTGCAGCCACGTCGTGGTCATGCACCATGGCACTGTCATTGCCAACGGCACGGTGGCCGAACTACTTGAGGGCCGCACCGGCCAGCGACTGGAGGATGTCTTTATGGAGATTGTCGGCGAAGGCCACGAGGTGGTGAGTTCATGAGCACCAAAGCTCCTTCGTATTCACCATCGGCCACCTTGGGCATCCGAGTTGAGTTCATCCGGCAGATCAAGAGGCGTCGCACCCTCGTGTCCTTCCTTCTCGTGATCGCACTGCCACTCATCGTGGTCGCAGCTGTCACCTTGGGCCCATCCGCCGATGGCAACGGTGGTGGCGCGCGGGGTGGTGGAGGCTTCGGTGACGGCGGCCTTGACCTCATCGGTCTGGCGACTTCAGGTGCCTGGAACTTCACGCTCACGATGCTGCTCTTCTCCTCTGGGTTCCTCCTTCTCATAATCGCGGCAATGTTCATGGGAGATACGGTCGCGAGCGAGGCATCTTGGTCGACACTTCGCTACCTGTTGGTAGCGCCGGTGCCGCGCCGGCACCTGCTGCGCACCAAAGCCCTCGTCGGACTGATCTTGATCGCAGCGGTGGTGATCACGCTCGTGGCAGCTTCATTTCTGATTGGCGCCCTCGTGTTCGGCACCGCTCCCCTTACCAGCCCACTCGGTGGTGCCTTGGATACCGGTGAGTCCATTCAGCGCATCGCCTTGATCACCGCATATATAGGTGTGACATTGCTGTTCCCGGCCGGCTTCGCTTTCTTGATGAGCGTGCTGACGGATGTGCCCCTTGGTGCCGTCGGCGTGGCAGTCGTGACAGTGATCGTGTTCAACATCCTTGCAGCCATTGAGCCACTTGGTGACCTCCGACGACTCCTGCCCACCAATTACGGGGACGCTTGGCTCGCCGCGCTCAGCCCAACCATCAGTTGGAACGACATGGTTTTAGGTGCCACCTACAACTTCGTTGCCTTCGCCGTGCTGATGGCAATTGCGATAATCCGCTTTGATCGCAAGGACATTGTTTCCTAGCCTGCTGCGTACCGGTAGCCATTTCGTAAAGTGCCGAACCAGCTATTGATGGTGCGATCACGCCAAGGCCACATCGTGTCGGCGCCATTCCAGCCGAACTCGGCACCGACTTGTGGCCGGTAATGCTGCCGCTGCGCGTTCTCCCACAAGGCAAAAATCCGATCGATATTGGCATGATGGATGAAAAAGACTGGGTCATTTGGCGAAGTGTTGTACGCCATGGTGCCCATGGTCACCTTGCCGTCTTCCTTCCAGAGGCCACCGGTGTAGATGTGCACGGCGTTGTGCATCACATGCGGTGCGCCGTCTTGCTCACTGACGTCGACCCAACCGTCATTACACTCTCCGGGAGTGGCATCACGCCAGCCTTCAAGGGTGTTACGGAAAGACTTTGTCTCCGGTGAACTCGCATCAAATGGCTGGTGGTCGTACCGATGGACACTGATCGACTCTGCCACTTCAGCCTTGGTCGGAAGGGCGATCCCTTGGTCGAAGAAACTCCCAAAGTTGCGCACTAGGTACGGCTTCGGTGGCGTTAGGCCGGCCAGAGTCGGGGCCGGGTCCTGGATGGTGATTTTCCACTCGCCTTTACGGAAGGGGCCATCGGTTACCGCGTGCTCCTGAGTCGGGTCGCCGTCACCACCCATGAAATCAGCAGCGAAAACCGCAGCGGTGGACGCCGGATCGGTCCAATCCCAATGCGGCAGGGCAATAGACGAATCGCCGCTCACCGCACGCAGCATCTGCTCGAATTCGTGCAGGTACTGCCGGTGCCAAGGCAAGAATGTGGGTGAGTTATGCGCAGCCCCCGCGTAGTTGCCGTCTTGCAACCACGCGTTCTTGCACCGAAACGCATCCCGATGCCAGTTAACGAAGACGTCGCATCGGCTTAAGCCCGGGTGGTCTGGGTCCGCAGTGCGCTTGGCTTTTTTGATCGCACCGATGAATGCCCGCTTCTCAGCGGCGGTTAAGTCTTTAACGTCCTTGCGGACTGTTAACGCTGAACTCGCGGCACCGCTTCGGACCGAACTGGCCACCGGGACCGCGACCCCGGCCAGCACCACCGCAGCGGCGGTGATTCCAGTGATGAAGGCAACGCGTCGGCGAGGCATGGGTGGATCTTACGCACGCAGCGAGGCGGAGTTGGGACCTCACCCCTTAGAGCTTAGGGCCTAGTGGGATTCAAGAAAGTCCTTCAAAAGCAAATCAAACTTTCGCTTCATCTCTCGTCCAGCAAATACGTGAGTTGCTTCCGGCCAATCGACCGCCTCGCAATTGGGCATCAACTCAGCAATGAGACCGGTGTGACGCGGTGTCGTGATGGGGTCGCGCCCAGCATTCACCACTAGCGACGGGGTCTTCACCGTTGTCAATTCATCGCGGGCGTCGTAGGTGGTGCAGGCGGTGACTAGCCGGCGCTGGGCTTCGAGTCGTCCGTTGAGATCCGGCCAAGCACCGTTGACGCCTAACAGTCGATCCCGATTGGCGTTATAGAAGTCCCCGTCGAAACTGTAACTTGCGGCTAGTTTCTGGAATTCGGCCCAGCCCATCTTCTCGTGGACATCTAGCATCGTGTTCAGCTGGTCCACCATGATCGGGTCGGCCCAAGCCCAACAGCCGGTCATCACCAAGGTGCGGGCGAGATCTGGACGCAGATAGGCCACCTGCTGCCCGACGCACGCGCCCATTCCAACCATTCCTACAACGTGGACGTCGGACCAGCCCAAATGATCCAGCAGGCCGATCACATCGCCAGCGAAGAGTTTCATCGATGCCGGCTGACCAAAATCCTCCGTTGATTCGCCGATGCCTCGGTAGTCGTAAATCAGCACCTGGTAGTTTTCGAATAGGTATCTGGGGCCGTCGGCGACTCTCCCGTGACAAAACGTGCCCCAACCACCCATGCAGATGGCCCTTGGAGCAGTTTCAGCACCATGTATTTCGTAGTACATGCGGTGGCCGTTTATCTCAAAACTGGGCACGGATCCTCCTTTAGGTGGTCAAAATCTGAGTACATGTATACAACCGAACAGGCGGTCTGCGCGACCCCACTGCCCGTTTAGCGATGTTCATGGAGATATTTTCCGGAAGCGGGTGACTCCCACGAGCCGATTGTGTACCCTGCCAATAATTATTCACCGCCGGCTCTTCGCTGGCCAAACCACTGGAGGGGATCACACGTGGACCTCGGCGTCTTTATTCCGATCGGCAACAATGGGTGGCTCATCTCGACCACCTCACCCCAGTACAAGCCGAGTTTCGACCTGAATCTCGAGGTCTGCCAGTTGGCGGAGAAATACGGCTTCGAATTCGCCCTGTCGATGATCAAGTACCGCGGATTCGGCGGCGATAGCGAGTTCTGGGATTACAACCTTGAGTCCTTTACGTTGATGTCCGCGATCGCAGCTCGCACCGAAAAAATCAAGTTATTCGCATCCACGGCCGTTCTAACCCTCCCGCCACCCGTCGTCGCCCGCATGGCCGCGACCATCGACTCAGTAGCCCCAGGACGCTTCGGCATCAACATCGTTTCCGGTTGGGCGCCCGGAGAGTACGCACAGATGGGATTGTGGCCAGGTGACGAGTACTTCGGGTACCGCTACGAATATTCCACCGAGTACGTAAAGGTCATGCAGGATCTTTGGCGTGATGGCACCTGCACCATGGATGGCAAGTTCTTCCAAATGGATGATTGCATGTGCAAGCCCACCCCCAGCCACAAGATTGAACTTGTTTGCGCCGGACAATCAGAGCGCGGGATGCAGTTCTGCGCTGAATACGGTGACTATCAATTCATCCTAGGGACCGGGGTAAACACTCCCACCGCTTATGCCCCGGCGAACGAACAACTGCTACGTGCTGGCCAGAAGAGTGGGCGCGACGTAGGTGCTTATGTGCTCTTCATGGTCATCACCGGAGATACCGATGAAGAGGCGATGGCGAAGTGGAAGCTCTACAACGACGGCGCAGATGCCAAGGCCCTGTCCTGGATGGCGGTCCAAGCCGACGCCGATGAGAGCGCTGGCGAAGGCAGCACCGCAAAAACTATCGCGCTGCCAGAGGGCGCCATCAACTTCAACATGGGGACCCTAGTTGGTTCATATGCATCGGTGGCACGCATGCTTGACGAAGCCGGCAGCGTTCCTGGTACGAAGGGCATCATGCTCACCTTCGATGATTTCATAGAAGGCATGAAGACCTTCGGCGACAAGGTGCAGCCACTGATGAAGTCTCGCTAGGCGTAGGTAGCCAGACGATAAATCCGAAACGTTTGGGTCCTCCAACCGGGGCCCAAACGTTTCGGATTTTCAAATTATGGGGGTATTCCAGTTAATGCGGCTGGGCACCCAACACTTCATAGCGTGCGGCGATGATGTGGGCTCGCATGACGCTTTCAGCCCATGATGCATCACGGGCTCGCATAGCGTCGACGATCTCGCGATGATGCTGCAAGGAGCGCGCCAGCGCATGGGGGGAGTACTGAGTAAACGTCTGCATCACGACGGGAACATGAGTAAGGGAGTCAATGATTGAACTCAAGCGCGGAGAGTCCGCTGCCTCGATGATGGTGCTATGAAATCGACGATTCAATTCAGCTAGAGACCGCAGCGAACTTATTCCATCGAGGTTAGCGAAGATCTCGTCCATCTCCTGACACACCTCGTCAAGGACGGCAATGACTTCGCTCCCTGCTCGAGTAGTTGCCCGCTTAGCCGCGTCCGACTCTAAAATTGTCCGAAGATCGAAGATTTCCTGTAGGTCTGCGGATCCCCATCGCGCTACTGAGGCGCCACGATTCAGCGAGACATCGACGAGCCCCTCGGCAGCTAATCGACGCAATGCCTCGCGCACGGGGGTTCGCGAAATGCCTAGATCTGCGGCGACTTCTACTTCTGTTAGACGTTCACCGTGGACACGCTCACCCGAGAGGATTTGGCCACGCAGCTTCTCATAGGCGGACTCAGCGAGTCGTGACATGAACACGTCCCTCTTTATTAGCCACTCGCAAGCCCCTTGCAAGAGGCACCGGTTACTCGCTCCAAGGCCTCTACAGCATCGGACCCCTGGGCGAACTGACCCAACCTTACCGTTGAGATCCCGTGATGAGGGTTAGAACCAGATCCGACGACTCACGCCCGGGCATTCCGGCCCGTTCGAACCCAGGACGTGATTCTTGCAAGTCGCTCGCCCTGCATTCGCGCTGCGGTCAATGCGACGTCATCTGGACCTGCGCCCTTGCGCGAGACGAAAGAAGCGCCGTACGGGTTTCCGGAAACTTTCAACAGGTGCTCATTCTCATATCCGAGGGGCAGCACGATAGACCCCCAATGGTAAAAGTGGTTGTTGATCGCCAAGATTGTCGATTCAAGACCACCATGTGCCGTCGAGCATGAAGTAAATGCCGTACCCACTTTGTCAACAAGTACGCCCTTCGCCCATAGTCCACCCGTCGTGTCAAGGAAGGCTTTCAACTGGCTGGCAGGGCCGCCAAAGCGGGTTGGCGATCCGATCGCCATACCGTCCGCCCACTCGATGTCAGCTAATGTGGCAACCGGATCATCTGCAGACTTCGCGACGTAGTCCTGCCACTTTGGGTTGTAGGCAATCGCCTCTGCCGGTGCGGTCTCCGCAACGCGCCGGACGCGCACCTCAGCGCCAGCGGACGCCGCGCCTTCACCCAGAGCCATTGCCATCGCCGCGACATTGCCGGTCGAAGAATAATAAATTACTGCGATGGTGCAAGTAGGTTCGCTCATATCGCTCATCCCTCGCTACTTGCCGGGGGTGGAAAGATGCCGGCGCGACCGACCATAGCCGGTGGGGTGCGCTGCAGCAGTTCGCCAACCCACTGCGCCGCTGCGACGATGCCTTCTCGATTGATACCTGTGGAATAGCCACTTCGAACCGCTAGGAAATCAAGATCCTCAGTCGCAATATTACCTGTCGCCGATGGCGAAAATGGACAGCCGCCGAAGCCGCCAGCCGCTGCATCGAGAACCCGGACACCCTCGTCCAGTGCTGCAGCGGCATTCGCATACCCGGTGTTTCGCGTGTTGTGGAAGTGGAACCTAACTGGCGTGCCGGGAGCGACCTCGCGCACCATCTGGGTCAGCGCACGAACCTGGGTGGGCACCCCGACGCCGATGGTGTCGGCAAGGGCGATCTCTTGCACTCCAGCATCCGCGAACACTCGGACGACAGCGCGAACCATCTCCAGACTAACCTCCCCGTCGAAAGGGCAGCCAAACGCCACCGCCGCAGTGCCGGTCACGGGCACTCCTGCACTATGTGCTTCCGCGATTATTTCGCGCGCCACTTGAAGCATTCCCGCAACGTCGATGTTCTGATTTGCTCGCGACATCCCGTCGGTCGATGGGACCACGACATTGACTTCGTCAACGCCACTACTCAGGGCGCGCTCATTTCCTCGCCGGTTCAAAACCAAGCCGCTATACGAGACGCCGGTGCCGCGATCAAGGCCAGCTAGCACCTCCTCGGCACCGGCCATCTGCGGCACTACCTTTGGATTGACGAAGCTCACCGCCTCAATCCGACGAGCCCCGGCTGCCGCCAACTCGCGAATCAGCGCAATCCGATCTGCTGGCGCGAGCGGTATGCGCTCATTTTGTAGGCCATCGCGCGGGCAAACTTCCAAAATTGTGAGGATTTCCTCGGGCATGGCTTTCATTATTCCGCCTTTTCGTATACAAGTCCACCGAAAAACAAGGGGGTGCCTTCGAATTGCCAGCCAAGTTTGATAGATTTTTTGAAAAATGCGCCCCAGAACCCGGCGTATCCCGTTAGATTGTATACATATCTGCACTTTTTTATTCAGGAGAAATAATGACTCAGGCAGTTGCGAATCTGGCCCCTGGCGCGTTGAGCGACATCCGCGTGATCGAACTCGGGCAATTGCTGGCTGGGCCATACTGTGGGCAGCTGCTCGGCGACCATGGCGCCGAAGTCATCAAGGTAGAGGATCCTGCCACCGGCGATCCGATGCGCGAGTGGGGTCGGGAAAAGCCCTATGGCAAGTCGCTTTGGTGGCCGATAGTTGCCCGTAACAAAAAATCGGTTACGGCTAATCTGCGCACCCCCGAGGGTCAGCAAATTATCAAGGATCTGGTCGCCGGCGCAGACATGCTGCTGGAGAACTTCCGGCCCGGCACCTTAGAAAAATGGGGGCTCGGCTACGACGTCTTGTCTGAGATCAATCCCGGTCTGATCTTGATTCGCGTCAGTGGCTTCGGCCAGACCGGCCCCTATGCCACCCGCCCCGGCTATGCAAGCATCGGGGAAGCCATGGGTGGGCTGCGCTACGTGGTCGGCGATCCGGATCGACCGCCGTCACGATGCGGTATCTCCTTAGGGGACTCCCTTGCTGCGACTTTTGCCACGCTCGGCGCGCTTTCGGCGCTCCACCATCGCGATTTGACCGGCCGCGGCCAGATCATCGATGCCTCAATTTACGAGTCGGTTTTCGCTTATATGGAATCACTCATCCCGGAGTGGGAGATCGGTAACTATCAACGCGAGCGCACCGGTCCCACGCTCCCTAATGTCGCACCGAGCAACGTCTACCCGACCAAGGATGGCGAATCCGTTCTCATTGCAGCCAACATGGACACTGTTTTCCGGCGACTAGCCGCCGCCATGGGCATGCCTGAGCTGGCGACGGACGAGCGTTACGCGACTCACAGTGCCCGTGGTGCCAACGAGGTTGAACTCGACGAAATCATCGCAAAATGGTCGAGCCAATGGACCTCAGAGGCACTGCTTCAGCACCTCACAGAACACTCGACTCCGGCGGGGCGCGTCTACACAGCGAAAGACATCCTGGCCGACCCGCATTACCAAGCTCGCGAAGCCATCGTCCGAGTGATCGATCCGGTGCTCGGGGAATTTCCAATGCAAAACGTGTTCCCCTTTCTCTCCGAAACACCAGGCGAAGTCAAATGGGTTGGCCCCGATCTCGGACAGCACACTGATGAGATCTACACCGGCCTTCTTGGTTACGACGCCAAATGTCTCGCCGACTATCGAGAGCGCGGCATCATCTAGCCAGTTACTCAGACGGCGAAGATTGATACATGAACGCATACAGTTTGGGGCGTCGGTCAGTCCAAACCGGCCACAGTGACCGAGCCTTTTCCAGTTCGTCGAAGTCGAGATCTGCCTTGATGATCTCGGGCTGCTGATGCGGGGCTGCCTCAGCCAGCACCTCCCCACTCGGCGCGATGATGCAAGAACGTCCGAAGAAATCGGTCACGTGCCCGCGGTGGTCCTCCGCTCCGGCACGGTTGGCGGCCACGACGAAGACACCTACTTCCATCGCTCGGATGCGCAGGTCGTCCACGAATAGCGCCTCCCGCCAGCCGAACGAGGACACCGGGGCGAGGACCACATCTGCGCCCAGCTGGCGATTCGCCAGCCAGACCTCCGAGAAGGCCCGGTCATAGCAAATAAGTGCCCCCAGGCGGACTCCGTCCAGGTCAAAGGTCATCGGCGAAGGGCCAGGGGTGCAGTAGGCGGCTTCGTCCACGGTTAGATTCCCAGAAAATACCGAAGGGGCGGTTAGTTTCCGAAAGGCCGGATAACGCTTGCCATCTGGGCCCTCGCCCTCGACTAAATTTCCCCTGCTGTCCAGCAAAACCAACGAGTTGTAGACAGTGCCGTCAGCTGCCCGCTCCGCCATCCCGAACGCCAGTGCGGTTGACACCTCACGGGCAACATCGGAAAAAACTTCAGTAGTAGGGCCCCCCACCGGCTCCGCCCATCTGTGTGCCTGCGGGTCAAACGGTCCGGCGGCAAAATATGGAGTGGTGCAAAGTTCAGGGAGCAAAACTAGGTTGGGGTTATCAGTTGCCGCATCCCGGACCAGGCCTGCCAACTTAACGAGGTTTTCGGCGACAGAAGAACCGCAGGCTCCCGATTGTACGGCCGCGACGCGCATGCAGACCTCCCCGTCGGCTTTGGCCAGATAGTACACAGTTTTTCAAAAAACGCGACCCGGTTCGCTCGGGACCTCCCTTAAGTTCAAGGACACCTGAACCGGCGAGCCGGAAAATTAAAGATTTACAACGATTCAGTTATATCAGGGTACACAGGGGCCCGAGACCTTGTATACAAAGACCACCACCCCGCCAGAGCGGAGATCTGCCATGTCCTTAACAACCGGTTCGGCTGTGGATCGTGAACGGGCCCGCCGAAGTGGCGTTGTCGCCCGTCGCGTTCAGGCCTACTCGATCCTCGTTGCATGGGCAATTTTGATCTTGATCTTTACCTTGATGCTCCCCGATACGTTCTTGACACTGCAAAACTTTACCGCCATTGCCAACTCCAAGACGGCCACAGTGCTGCTCACCTTGGGGCTGATCTTTGCGCTCGCAGCCGGTGAATTCGATTTAAGTATCGGTGCTGCGTTGTCAGTTGGCGCCGCGATCCCGGCTTGGTTGTACAACACCTACGGAACCCCAGTCCTGCTTGGCATTTTCATCGCACTTATATCGGCCGCGCTAATGGGCTGCCTAAACGCGCTCCTTTCGGTGCGATACAACATTCCTTCCCTGGTGGTAACTCTCGGTACCGGAACAGCGGTGATCGGCCTGGTAGCCGGGATAGTCGGCAATAGCACGATCTCTATCCGCGGCGATTGGTGGAACGAGGTGCTAGCCCACCGCACCCTGGGGCTGTACACCTCATTTTGGCTCGTATTGCTAATCGCATTCATCATTTGGTACATCCTGCAACACACCCCAATTGGTAGGCACCTGTATTTCGTCGGCCAAAGCCGCGAGGTGGCCCGACTAGCCGGCATCCGCGTGAACGCCTACCGTTACTCGGCCCTGATCACGTCATCTACTTTGGGAGCCCTTGCCGGAGCCTTTCTCCTCGGAAACACCGGTGCTGTTCAGGCTCGCATCGGGCAATTCTTCATTCTGGCCGCATTCGCGGCGGCCTTCCTAGGCTCCACCGCCATCGTGCCGGGACGGTTCAATGCATGGGGCACTGTTGTGGCCGTCTACTTCATCGAGACCGGTATCACCGGCCTTCAACTCCTAGGCCTTCAAGCCTGGGTATCCGACGTCTTCTACGGCACCGCGCTCGTGGTCGGCGTTCTCGTGGCAACCCTTGCCACCCGTTTACGGTCGCGCCTCTCGGAACGATCGACCTTATGAGGAAAGGAACAAGAATGAAGCAGCGCAGCAAAGTGCGCTCCCTCGGGCCGATCGCTGCCCTTGGGATCGCCTCGCTCGTACTAGCCGCATGCGGAGGTGGCACCACCGCCACCACCTCGTCTGCTGCCCCCGAACCAACCCAAGCAGCCGCGTCTGAGGCCCCGGCCGAGGCCGCGTCTGAGGCCCCGGCCGAGGCAGCGGCAGATCCAGTTGCCGAGGCATTGGCTCGGTACGATGCCGCCAAGGCACCGATCGTCTTTAGCTACCCCGGCGAAGCATTTGACGCCGCGGCATCCGCTAAGGGCAAAAAAGTCGCCATTATTTCCTGGGACGATCGCATCCCGATCCTGGCCCAGTGGGGCGACACCATCGCGTCGGGCTTCGAGGAGTACGGCGTGAAAGTCTCGCGCTCATCGGCGGACTTCGACATTGAGGCAATCCCGGGTCTATTCTCCCAAGCGGTGGCTTCCAACGTCGACCTGATCGTGACCAACGCCATTCCGGGCGTCGTGGTTCCGTTCGACGTAGTGGGCGATATCCCCGTCATGACCACAAATCAGACGGCCAAGCCAGGAGTGGCCCCCGCTGAAAACATCATCGCTGACGTCTCCTTCAACTACACCATCCCGGCCCGCCTGATGGCCGATTGGTACATCGTCAATTCCGAAGGTGGCGCCAAGGGCGAAGCCCAGGTCGTGGCCTCCGAGGGCCAGGCATCAAGCCCGATCATGGTCGAGGAGATGAAGGCGGAAATCGCCGAACTTTGCCCTGGCTGCACCGTTACCTTTGCCGACGCCCAACTTAGCTCGTGGTTCGATGGGGCGTTGACTAATGAGACGCGTAACGCTCTGACCGCCAACCCGAACCTAAAGTTCGTGTTGCCGATCTACGACGGAATGACATTGGCTGGCACCGACCCCGGCATCACAGATGCCGGTAGCGATGCCACCCAGGCCTCGTTCAATGCGACCCCTGATGTCATGAAGGGCCTCGGAGCGACATCTGTGAAGATGGATGTTGGTTGCCCCAATGACTGGTTCAGCTACGCAGTGGTAGATGCCAGTATGCGTATCTTCGCTGGCGCGCCTCTCGTGGCTGATTACGGAATCACCTGCCGCATCTTCGACGAGGCAAACATCGGCGAGGTCGACCCATCCAAGGAAGACTCCCCGAACTGGTATGGAATCGACTTCCTATCAGAGTTCAAGAACTTCTGGGGGGCCATGTAAGAAGCACCTGCAATAGCTAGCTAGTAACACAACTTCTCGGAAAGGGGACGTGGTGACCCAAACAGTCCTGCAGTTCACCGGACTGTTTAAGACCTTCGGGGCAACCCGAGCGCTCATCGATGTAAATTTCGATGTGCAAGCTGGTGAGATTCACGGACTCGTGGGCCGCAATGGCTCCGGTAAGTCCACCCTCATCAAGGTGCTTAGCGGTTACCACGTCCCCGATCCGGGGAGCCAACTTACGCTCAACGGCCAACGGGTAAACCTCCCGATCTCCGGTCCCGAGGCCGCGGCACAAGGCCTGGTTTTCATCCATCAAGATCTCGGCCTGGTTCCTGCCTACAGCGTCCTAGAAAACGTCCGGCTAAATTCTTGGCAGGCCAAAGGCTTCCAGCGAATTGATTGGAAAAAGGAGCGAGCAGGCGTCGAGGAAGAACTCGAGCGGTTCAACCTACGCGTCCAAGCAGAAACCCCGGTTGCTGCGCTCTCTCAGGTGGACCGGGCAATCTTGGCCATTGTTCGAGCCATGCACCACCTGGGTCATGACAGCGCCAACAAAGTGCTCGTCCTAGATGAGCCGACCGCATATTTGCCAACCGATAGCGTCGAACGCCTATTCGAAGCGGTTCGAACGGTAGCCCAAACAGGTGCCGGAGTGATCTTCGTAAGTCACCGAACCGATGAGGTCCTGACAATAACCGACCGCATTTCCGTTTTACGCGATGGTCAACTAATCGACACCGTCACCACGGCCGACACCGATGAGCAGGCTCTCGTCTCACTCATTATCGGCCGCGCACTTTCGTCCTTGTATCCCGATCGAGTCGACGTACCACCCGGTGAGCTGGTTCTAGAAGTAGCAGAACTAAACGGGGATCTGGTGCGCGGCCTAAATCTTAAGGCCGATCGAGGCGAGGTCGTTGGAATTACAGGTCTAATGGGCGCCGGTCATGACGAAGTTCCGTATTACATCTTCGGTGCACGGGACGCGAAATCTGGCAGCATCACCGTCAATGATCAAGTGCTCAAAACCCACAAGGCCACTCCAACCGAGGCCATTGCCGCCGGTGTTGCATTGCTGCCCGCTGATCGACTAAATCTTTCTGGTTCCCCAACTGCATCCGTTGAAGACAATGTCGCCCTCCCGGTGTTTCGACGCTACTTCTCCCGAGGCAGACTGCAACTAGCCCAGGTCCGGGAGCGGGTGGGCGGTCTCCTCACCACATTTGACGTCCGACCTGCTATGCCGAACCTGGAGTTCAGTTCGCTGTCGGGTGGTAACCAACAAAAGGCACTTCTAGCCAAGTGGATGCAGCTGGAGCCGACACTCCTGCTCCTGCACGAACCGACACAGGGTGTGGATGTAGGTAGTAAAGCGGAGATTTTCGCGCGCATCACCGAAGCCGCCTCAGCGGGCACGGCAGTCTTAATTGCCAGCACCGAATATGAGGACCTCGCCAATATTTGCACTCGCGTGCTTGTTTTCGACAGTGGCCGCGTCGTTGGTGAACTTTCGGGTGACGATTTGACCGAGGAGAGAATTCTTGACCTTTGTTATCGAGGGGCTCGTGGTCGAGGAGCACACGGAATGGTCTTCCAGTGGCGGCCCTACCGGATTGGATTCATCCCGCCCGGCATGGAACCTGAGTTTGCAACCACTCCAACTCGGGCCTCGGCCAAAGCTTCGACGAAACGAGTGTTTCGCTGGCAACCACACCGAGTGGGATACATCGACCCTCCCAACTCCGCGGCCAGCAATAACCCCGCAGCGGCTCAAGCTTCGACGAAACGAGTCTTTCGGTGGCAACCACACCGAGTGGGATACCTCGACGGAGCCTAGATCGGCTTAGTCGCTATCACTTCAAGTCGAACGTAGTCCACGCAGCGGTCACCCATGATTTTAGCTATCCGCGCGCGCTCCTCATCGGTTAAGTGATGCAATACAACATCTTTGAGGTACGCCAGATAAACCTCATCAGTATCGAAATATGCCGGGGCAATCCGTAGTCGCACGTCTACCGGTGTAAGGCCAGCCGCATTTAGATACCCGACTGTCTCATCGACTCCTGCGTAATGCCAAGCCGGAATTTTGCCAGCAGCACCGACCTCACCAACCGCTGCTAGTAGGCGCTCAATATTTAGATGCCCACCCGCATCAAGTACTACCCGGCCACCTGGTCGCAGCACCCGGCTCACCTGGTTCCAGGCTCGATTAGGTTGCGGTAGCCAGTGGAAGGCCGCCACCGACATCACCGCGTCCACGCTTTCGCTGGCCACCGGCCAAGGCTCCATCAAATCGGCTAATTCGACTGATACCTGTTTAGACTCCGCAAATCGACGCTCGCACGCTGCCAACATGGTGGTTGAAGCATCTAGCCCGATGATCTGACCGCCCGGCAGCTGGCGGAGCGCAAGCGACGCATCGCGTCCACTGCCACACCCGGCATCGACCAAGGTCTCATCGCCCATTAGGGCCAGGCGGTTGACGACCCCGATCCCCCATTGCTCATGCGGGAGCGGCAGCGCGTCGTATCTTTCTGGATCCCATGAAACTTTCACTACGACTACCTCTCCGACACAGCTAATGCAGCCGCCCTAACTACAACGGCGCCTAGCCGCCCTGCCCGCGCCACACATCGATCACGTCAGCTGCATGCTTCGCTGCCGCCAGCCCCATTACGCTGTCGAGCACACGCTGACCAACTGATCTGGAGGTCACGATTTCGACATTCGACATGAACTTTTCTTCGATTTCCACCGCTGATAGTGGGCGCTCGTCGGCACCACGGTTGACCGATTCGCGGTGTCGAAGTTCGCGGCCATCGGTCGTGGTGATGATCACCTCCCCGCAAAAATGCTTCGGGAAGGTGCTGCTCGGGTCAAGCTGGTAGCGGACTTTCGTCGCGACCGAAAGGCTCGCCCGATCCGATAGGGCTTCCGGTTCCAGCTCCGCCAGCGTGAACTGCCTGCGGGTCACCACCGTGCCCACGATGTACGGCAGGGAGAATTTCGCATCATAATCTGAACGCGGCATTAGCTTCATTTCTGCCGGCTCACAAACTACCGGGACAATCTGCTCGGGGACAAGACACACGATCTCAGCAATGTCTTCCGCCTCGAGGTTGTTCTGCGTAACGAGGGATAACGTTGCATCTGCGAAGGCGTGCGTGAAGTGACATGCCGGGTACGGTTTGATGGCAACCCGAAGGAGCTCCCAGTCCTCGCCCAAGCCACGTGCTGCTGCTTGCGGATCCACCTCATGTCCGTCCGGAACATGTGCCGCATAGAGGCCATACCGCCCTTCGTATACCTCAGGCGGTGCTTCCCAGCTGGCTCCGGCGAACCGTGCGGCGGTTAAGGCAGTCGTCGCCGCCCACCCCGGATGCATGCGCTTCGTCCAGGCCCCGGTATCAAGAAACTGCAGTGATCCTGCCGCCAAACTGCCGACAATGCCCTGAGCCGCTGCGATGCCATTAACATCCAGTCCACTCATTCGCGCTGCCGCAACAGCCGAGCCGAAGGCCCCGGCCAAGCCTGTGGGATGAAACCCCTTCGCGTGAAAACCGCTGCGAGCTCCAATCCCCACTCGCGAGGACACCTCTACCGCGATCAGATAGGCCAAGAGCAGGTCCGACCCGGACCGCCCCTCCCGCTCCACAACAGCCATCGCAGTTGGCAAGGCGGAAGCCGATGAGTGAATTACCCCGGACGGGTGCGTGTCGTCGTAATCGAGACCATGTACAAGGATCCCGTTCAAAAGCGCCGCATCACCGATCGATAACCGTTGCGGCATCCCAATAACGGCAGCGGGCCCGTCGCCCGATGTGGCCTTAGCCGCCGCGATGGCGAAATCATCACGCCCACAAGCGAAGGCCAGCCCGACGCAGTCGAGAACATGAAGTGCACTGCGTTCGCGTACCCGCTCCGGTACATCTCCCCACGTAACTTGGTGCGCCCATTGGGCAATTCGGGCAGCAATCGGATCATTCGTCATGTGCGTCTCCAGTTA
>Ga0247843_1004389_pt1 | contig 21196 bp, 18 predicted proteins | sample LaCruzMarch2017__FD_192420 | JGI IMG/M metagenome (GOLD analysis project Ga0247843, IMG submission 192420) | Freshwater microbial communities from meromictic Lake La Cruz, Castile-La Mancha, Spain - LaCruzMarch2017_8m | ecosystem: Environmental > Aquatic > Freshwater > Lake | place: Spain...
TAGAATAGAAGCAAGTGGTGGCAAGAAGTGCTACCACGCCGATCTCGAACGTCGAGTAGTCATGCCATGTTTGACGTCGCGAGAAAGTCACAGGCGGGAAACAAATTCTTCATTCTTCTCCTTCCTCCGAAACAGACACGTCCGTGCCTCTCGTATCGGTAGGTGCACCTTGCGACTAGAGACGATAAATCAGGCTCGGTGCGGTGGGAGAAGAAGGATCGGCTAATCGACGAGAAATATAGTAGGACATGAGCGATCACGATCAGCCGATGTAGCGCACGACTTCCTTCCACCGACGCCGCCAGCAGCATCGACGGAAATCTGGGAAACACATGCGTGCAATTAGTTGGGGTGCATACTTTGTGAGCAACCGTTATGGTACTAGGTCGCATCGTCATTTGATCACCAATCCGTCATTTGATCACCAATCAATCAATCGACGACGACGATGATGATGATGATGATGATGATGATGATGACGATGCTAGCGATAAGATCATAGATGGCAAATCAACACTGAATTTGGGCTCAATTTCCAATCTGTGCAGTGCGACACTTGGTGCCGGAGCCCTATCATTACCCTACGCTATCAGTTTAACTGGGATCTTTTTGGGTGCACTCTTATAACTATTCTCTGCCTTTCTTACTACTGTGAGTATCGATGTTATCATATCAGCCTGTGTAAGACAAAGCTATTCAAGTATGAAGATGTATCACAGCAGCTAGTTGGTCGACGAGCAACGAGACTCCTTGAGGCGTCAATTCTTATATTCTGCTTTGGGAGTTGGTTAGTGCCGTGGGGGATATATTAGACCAAGGCATACATAGTATCCCACCCCCCATCCAGCAACAAATAAAGGGACCTATCCCTTGTAGAGAATGATATTAAAATAATAAAAAGCTGCGCGTTATTAACAGGGCGAGCACGCTAGAATGAGGGGATGGGATTGATACCATTGGCAGGCTCCGTCAGCAAAGAGATTCCGACACGACAATGCCAGGTGTCCAAATAAGTCCAATGCCGCCACAACCACCAACATCCTCAATCGAAAATGAAAATGCAATCTCGCAGTCATCACGAAGAAGATTATCCGTCTTCGGAAACACGACAAAGCCTTCGAATCCTCCTACTTCGACCCAACTGAATGTAGAGAAATTTGAGCAGGCACTTGCTCCCGACTTCGTATCTGGATTTGAAGAAACTGAGGAATGCTTCACGCGGATCACCACCCGGGCTGCATCGTTACTCGGGGCTGATAAATGCTTTGTCTTCATCAAAGACAACAATGAGCAGCAACTGTACACATTTTTAAAAGACATCGACGGGAACAAAGTGATCGTCGTAAAGCCCATCAACCGTGGAATTACGGGGTCAATACTCGCTGATCCCACTGGTTTTAGTGAGAGTAATATCGGACAGTGTCAACGATGGTTGCATGAAGTCGATGAATTACCCAACTTCGTCACGACTTGCTACCTTGCATGGCCGATATGGGATTTTGCAGCGTGCAAGAGCATCGGGGTAATAGAGTTTCGCAACAAACTTAATGGTTTACTTGAGTTTAATGCTGCGGACTCTCAATTCGCACGCATCATTTCGCTCCAACTGGGTCATGGCTTTGTCCACTACAAACAGCAAAAGCTGATACATGGACATACCGAAGCCATCAACCAAGCCTACGAGAAGAACTATGATCTAGCAGAAACTATCGAGCTTGCTTCCAGTCCTGAAGAAGCGGCAGCAGAGACTCTGGCATTGATTGAAACTGGCAATAAGAATTCTCGACGACCTTACACAACCGCTCGACAACCCAGTCCCAGCCTCTTTGACATTAGACGGTCGAGTGTTTCAGTAGTTGACAGAGCCTGGGACTATGATGTCTTTGTCAAATCTGACGAGGAGCTTATGATGCACGCCATTGACATATTTGACGAACGAGGTCTTTTTTCGAGATTCTTGATACCAATCACAACCTTTGTCAACTTCGTCAACGAAGTCAAGAAGGGATATGACAGCAATGCACCGTATCATAACTCCTACCACGCATTTGATGTCATGCATGTGTGCTACCTTCTACTGACAAAGTGCGCTGCCGACGAGTACTTGGAAAGCTTCAATGTGCTATCGATCCTAGTCGCAGCACTGGCGCACGATCTCGGACATGACGGGTACAATAATTCTTTCCATCAAAGCACAGGCAGTGACCTTGCCTTGACGTATAATGGAATAAGCGTCCAAGAAAACTATTCGGCTTCCTACTTGTTTCGGATCCTTCGCAAGCCGGAATGCAATATCTTCGCCAGGTTGAACGACGAGGAAATGTCAAAGATGCGTACACGTTTGATCGATATGATACTGGACACTGATGCGAAGAATCATTTCATGCTCATGACACGATTTAAGCATGCCTTAGAACTGAAGAAGCTGTCCCGAGGTCTGCTGAGTAGCATGATCCTCCATGTTGCTGACGTGTCCAATCCTACACGACCCGGCAAAGTTTCAAGGAAGTGGGCCTATGTTGTTCAGTCTGAATTCTTTCGCCAGGGGGACAAGGAGAAGGAGTTGAACATGAAACGAAGTCCGTTCATGGATAGGGAGTTTGAGAACCTCCCACGGATGCAAGTCGCATTCATCGACGCGGTCGTTCAACCAGTCTTCAAACTGTTTGCAGATTTCCTCCCACTTGTCGAGGGACAGTGTCTCAAACCACTTCTGCAGAATCGAGCATTTTGGCAAAGTATGCTTCACCGGACCACAATCAAAACCGACGAGATCAAAGTTTTCCTTGACCATGAGGAGAAGGATGACTCCGACGTCGATGAGTCACATGATGATGGTAATAGCATCAAGTCTAGCGATGATGCTGCTGTGGAACCCATCCCAGGAATACCCGCCGACGCCACGAAGGATAACTCTCCCCTCCGAAGAATGAGTGTAATCTCATTGAATGCAGATACCAAGAGGTTGTTTGACCCCGAGGCCGGGATCAAGTTTGATGACAAGAAGCGGATTGCTGTCCACAATTCCAACCGAGGAGTCTTTCAAGCTTTACACAATGGCATGAAGAAGGTGTTGAATTCGACTATATTCCAAACCTTGGCATTCGTTGCCACTATCTATGGTCTATTCGCATCTGACCTCAGCTTAGCACTCGGGAATAAGGACGGAGACTTCGTCATGGATGTTGCTACATTGGTTGTGTTTATCGTCTTCGTCTTTGAACTTTTGATGAGTTTGGTTTGTGTGCCAACGTACTTCCACTTTTTCTTCTGGCTCGACCTTGTTGCGACGATATCGATGTACTTTGAGATAGGCTTCTTCTCTCAATTGTCTGGTCTAGGAAGTAACCTTGCACTAGCCAAAGCAAGTCGAGCAGCGAAGGCTGGTGCACGTGCTGGGCGCCTTGCAAGCATCTTGAGGTTACTACGTCTCGTTAAGATATTCAAGTTTGCGAAATTGACTCTCGGTCGTGCGATCATGCAAACGGAGAAACAAGTCGAAGTGAAAGCCAACGACACCGAGAAGGATCTCACGTCCAGCATGAGTATCATTGGCCGGAGAATGACAGAGAGCATCACGAAGAAAGTAATTATAGTGGTCGTACTCATGATAGGCCTCTTCTCTCTAACAGAGGTGGACTACACTCCAGATGCAAGGCAGCTTCAACTTGATTCGATTGCGGAATATCCGGACTCGACAGTCCTACTCGACAGTCTCTTTGAATCGCACGACAATATTATCGCATTCAGTGCTGGTGGGGTTGACTTTGTAAATCAAGAGCGCTTGGACGATCTTCGGGATACTGAAGTCTTGTCACTCTTGTCAAAGTCCGATAGTTCAATCTATGCGACCTTTGATATTTCAGACGACACTGTGACACAGGCGTGGATTTCAATCCTCATTACCTCCTTCGTGTCGGTGCTTCTTGCCACAATGGGCTTTCTATTCAGCAGAGATGCACACAAGATGGTCATCCGACCCATTGAGATGATGAAGTACACGGTTCAACAGCTGTCAGAAAATCCGCTCTTACATTTAGAGAAGATCAAGCATCGTGAGACAAACGAGTCAAACGAGACAGACATCTTGAATCAGGCGATCACGAAAATGGGGGCTCTCCTTCAGGTGGGCTTTGGGTCTGCTGGAGCAGAGATCATTGGAAAGAATCTTAGCGATCTTGGTGAGCTCAATCCAATGATCCCTGGCGTCCGAGTCAACGCAATCTTCGGTTTTTGTGACATTCGAGATTTCACGTTCGCAACTGAGGGATTACAACAAGATGTAATGATCTTTGTTAACAAGATTGCCGAAATCACGCACAGACACGTTATCAACTCAGGAGGCCATCCAAACAAGAACATTGGAGATGCCTTTCTCCTCGTGTGGAAATTGAAGAGCGGGAAGAATACGCACAGCAGTGGTGACACGCAGAAAGGTTTATTCGACTCGGCTCTTACTGCCATGCAAAAGGTGGTCAAGGAACTCCGACAAGCTGGAAGTCTTGCTACATTCCTCAAAGATGAAACACAACACATGAGCTCTGCTTGGGAATCGAGTCTTGCCTCATACAAGGTTGCCATGGGAGTTGGTCTTCACAAAGGATGGGCTATTGAAGGCGCCATCGGATCAAAGGTGAAGATCGATGCGTCATACCTGTCACCTCATGTAAACCTTGCCTCCAGACTGGAATCAGCTACCAAAAAGTACAACGTGCCGTTGCTCATGTCTGAAGCATTCTTTGGTGGATTATCGGGGTCGATACAGTCGACATGTCGTCGATGCGATCGAGTGAGTTTCAAGGGCAGCACTGATCCGATGGTGATTTATCACCAGGATATTGAACCGCTGTCATCATTATCATTACAATTTCCAACTCAGAATCATAGCAAGTTATTAGAGATTACGATGTGGGACAAGGAGACCGAGACCAACTACAGAGGATTGATCAAGGATGCACAATCGAAACTGCAGTCCACCTCAGAGCTAGTGCAGAGGGAAGTTTTTGATGCGCTATTTAATTCTTATATTGACAAGGACTGGAGGAGATGCAAGATACTTTGTCACTTATGGATTGAACGATTTCCGGGCGATGTCATTGTGATAGGTTTGGTAGAAAGACTCTCTTTACATGACTTTCAATGTCCAGAAACATTTCTTGGGTATAACTCTCTAACGGAGAAGTGAGTGTTGATGACTTTGAAAACATAGAACCCACCTTACATCTCCTAGAAGCACTTTACTTGACTTATCTACCATTTCTTTCCCCACCTTTTGGGTAAACTCATACGTGCGAACCATAACAAAAATTCAAATGATATTTTCAATTAGAAAATGTAATAATAATCGTTTACTCAAGCTCACCCTCGCCAAGAAATGTGATTTGAACTTTTGATACATACATGTAATATGAATAAATACCATCTCTCACGAGACGAATGGTCCCTCAATACAACCCACTACGAGATCATCATACCGATCATGCTGGTAGCGTCCATTGTTATTCATGTCTCCGCCACCACCTCAATGCTCTGAACAGAACATGTAATCATCGCTCTCCTCATCCTCATACAAACACATTCTATTGTTCATTAATGCCAAATCAATGTGACTCAGGATTAATTGATCTTCTCCAGCTCCTCTTCAGTGGATGCTTCTTCGCCTGTGACAAAGTAATCGTCACCTTTAAGAATACTTAATGCTCCACGTCGTGCTTCTTATGATGGGGTTTGTTTAGAAGCCAGGATTCTTTCGAGTGACAAATAAGCTGCGTGCTCGTTACCCCCAAGTCTGATTCATGCCTTGCTATCCATTCTCTGATTTTGGCGTACCACATTTTGGCGGGATTGTCCGAGAGAGCCAGCACGCACGGGGATGACCACGACGTTGGGGCAGTTAATTGAATCGATATAAGGCCATTGAGTAGAAACGATGGAGCACGACAACGAGCATGACGTTGTTGTTGACGACGAGGAGGAGGGGCGTGAAGACAATGTGAATGTTCTCGATGAAGAAGATAATCTTTCGGATGAAGATATGCCCTTCGACGATGACATGTCCAATGCGTCCGACGAAGGAGGCGATGATGACAGTTTCAATTATGATGATCTGGTGCTCCTTGAACAAAATGACCCAGATCTACTGAATTTCGTAATTTATTACACCTACCGGCCTCCTGATGACATGGAAGCCTCTGGGGAAAGCATTGGCCGGAATGCTTACCTGAAAGAGCTTGACGAAATTAGGAGTATTCACGATGAAGCACCTTACTTAGGAAGGCGCTTCTTTCAAGGTCTTGTTAAGAATAGGTCCATTCAGAAATTGCAACTTTATTGCTCTGACTTGCAATGTGATGAATTGACGTTTCTATACCTGATCCCATTCTTCATGAATAACAAAGCTTTCGAATCTCTTGATATAACATGTGTCAATGAATCCGCGGTACCAGGTGTTGGACACTTTGACAGTCTTGTGTATGCGCTTGAGCAATTCAATGGTTTGAAAGAATTGACAATGTTCAAAATGATCGATGATATCATTGAGGGGGCAGACAAAGTCATACAAGCACTCTCTAGCCATACTGGTTTAAGAAAACTTCATCTGGAAAGTGTTGACATCGGGATAAAGTGATACACCAACCTTGCTGCCATGCTTCTAAGTTCAAGTTGTTGTCTCTCAACATTGGGTCTAAAAGATCAATCCAACATTGATGATGAAATTGCGACGATTCTATCATCGGGTTTGAACGGGAACGGTACACTCACAGAGCTCGACCTCTCCGGCTCATTGGAGTGTACACGCCTTACTGCAATTGGCTGGCAGGCAATATTTGAACAGTTGAAGAGTGCAAGTTGCATGATAAACACTCTCAATTTAGGTTCTAATAACATCAGCGACATCAGCGATACATTGTTGCCTTTCCTCATAAGTGCATTGAGCAACAACAAGACCGTCAAGGATTTGAATCTAAACAGCTTGGAGAATGGCAATTTCTCTTTGCAGGCTATCGTTCAGTTTCTACAGAGCCCAAGTTGTATGCTAGAAAGTATCTCTCTCTCCAATAACTTTCATGACTCCAGTAACAGTTTTGACGATGAGAAAATTGAATCTTTTGCGAACGCAATCGCCAACAACTGCCGTCTAAAGAAGCTGCAGCTTCATTATAATAGAAGTGTAACTCCTGCAGGATGGCATACCTTGTTTCAGCTCTTACAGCGTCCATCATGTGGACTTGAGAGTCTTGACATTGGGGCGAACAATTTGACTGATGAGACAGTAGAATCTCTTGCCAGTGCCATCTCCAACGGCAGCAAATTGAGAGAATTGAACCTTAGCTTCAATACAAACGTTTCTTCTGCCGCATGGCAAGTTTTGACTATTGCTTTACGCCGTCACGCCCCTGCATTAGAAATGCTTGGTATGTGCGATGTCGACAATGGATTGATTGCTTCACTAACTCACCTCTTGACAGTCAATAAGAAGTTGAAAAAACTGAGAATCATTGAAAGGAAAACCAGCGGACAAGTCCCCAGCCGCCTGATTGTCGCATTTACTCGCATTTTGAATGACACGTCCAGCATTCTCAACACTTACAATTCAAATCACGTAGTTGAGGAACTTTGCGATGAAGAGATCGTCACCTTGCCCACCCATCTCAATTCTTTGCTGAGGATCAACAAAGAGAACAGTTCGAGTCAGGCTGCCCGCATCAAGATCATTAAGGCTCATTTCAGTGGAGGCGACATCAACACGCAGGTCTTCAATCATATGGAGCTAAATGTCCATCCAAATGCTATTGCATGGATGGGAGGTAGCAAAACCAATGATCTGCTGTTCGCATTCTTGCGGAGTATGCCATCGGTCTGTGACACGAAACGCAAGATCAAAAAGAGGAAAGATGTGGATGATGACGTTTCCGCTTCTTGTCATGTACATAGTTGAGTGCCAAGATACAACAAATTCATATGCCACAATTCATAATAAGCGCTTATTCGCTCAAAACTCTTCTGCTATAGATTTATCATAAACTCACTAGGCAACAACTACTGTTGGTGCCGCAACAATTCATAAGCCACAAATTCATAATAAATGCCTGTTTGCTCAAACTCTTATTGGCAACAACTACTGGGGGTGCCCCACCATTACCTACTTTGTATTCATTTGAGTATGATATCGAAGGTAATATCTTTACCACTGCGTCGTGAACATCAGATCCATTATTATTTATGTAAATCTTGCATACTTTGCATTTTCGTAGTTGTTCATAAAGTCTACCATACCTATGACGTTGAAGGAAATATATTTGCTCTGCGGCGGTCCCTTCCATCATCATCCCCAATGTCAACTACGATATATCACCACCTCTTTCATTCAATATCGGTGGTTGAAGCAAAGCGCCGTTTAATCCAGAGAAGGGGAAGTGGGGTGATGAGTAGTGAGAGTGTATGATGGGATTAATTTGTTGTGTATCTCGACAAAGTATATTTGTTGAATTTGTGAAAGAATGGTATCAATTATTGCGATTAGTTTACGCAAAACGTATCGTCTCATCCCATCCAACTCAATGGGAAACTATCAATCACATACAGTTTGTCACGCCCCCACTCAAGAGGATTTCATTCAAGAAGATACAGCAACATCACCTGGTGGTGAAGACAACGAGGTCTGTGATGTGGCAATCTCGGGCATTACAATATTTTCGTCTGTCTCTGTCGCCCCAATCTCAACGCCGTTGTTCTTGTCCTCGTCCAAGGCCGCGTCGTCAAAAGCCAACACCTCAACTTGTTCTTCGTCCACCGATGCTTGGATGCTTTCAGTCGCCGACACAGCTTTACGACCTGCACGCGACGCTGTTCCGGATGGAGCTGACGGAATGAAAAGCTTAAACTCCGGAGGCAATTCCTCCTCGGTGTAAAGCCTGAGCAACAAACATAAAATAAGAAGTTGCAAAAATCGCTAAGACAAAGATAATAATGAACAAACACTAGGAAACTTTAACGACGTACCTGTCAGAGAAATAGATTCTTCGGATACGACAATTGGCGTGAATTTGTACTCGCACAGTCTCCACGTAGTTCGTTCCATATGCTCTGCGAGTAAAGTCCGACAGATTAAACTGTATCTGATTCCATCCATCATCCAAACGCATGGGCATGGTGCAAATGAATGGCTTCACTCGTGTCGTTGACTGATAATTCGACGCACGGAATCTCCTCTTGACGCCCTTGTCATCGAGGACTTGTACCTCAAATGTGAAATACTTGTTTAGGTTCTTGATAATCATCACGAGGAAAGGAAGTTTGATGCCCAATGTTTGCTTCGGATCGTTGGGACACACAATGTAGCTTGTAGAAACATTCGTGCCCATGATTTCCAACACCGAGCTTTGGATATCCTGATCAGTAATTCGTTTAATGTGCCCATTCTTAACTTTGGAGTCCCAAATCTGTAGAGGCTTTGAGCCAATAGAGTACAGGATGGATAGAAATCCACTTTGGAAGGTGTTGCGGAACATCGCGTCAGTCTTTCACGTTGATCCCAGAGAAGGAAATGACGCTATGGGATGCGCGCCACAACAAAAGCGCTCATAAAAATTCGAAACCCAATCATTAAAAATAAGGACGATCACGGTACATTTCACGGTACATTTTGTGTACCAACCTCTTTGATGTCCGATACTTAAGGTGCTCATTGTTTGCGTCTTGCCTCCATTTGCAGTGCTCCACACCTTGTTGACCGGTCTGTGCTGTTAATCTCTCGGGCTTCACTACTTTCTACTCAATGCGGTGCTTTCATGATCGTTTAGTAATGACTGAGAATAATGTTTCACCATCAGCCGTCTTCACCATCTTCGATCGTACGCTGTCGTTTTGCATAATAGCCTTGGATTCTTTCGAATCATACAACGTCCATTGTTCCAAATCATCTTCATCTTCATCGATATCATCGCCAATGCCCTTCGTACTCCCACGAATTGGCATCTTCGTTAATCCCCTTGGTGCATCGTAAATCTCCTCGTCTGATAATTGATTCCTTTTTTCTCGTCCATCACAGGCAGTCATAATTATTCCACCCACTGCATCTTCTTCGCCACTACGCCTAAATAATTCTTTCGACTCGAGTAATACCGATGCACATCGCATAATCCCCGCAACATGTATGCGCAAATTGTCTCTCCGTTCCGGTGACAATCGACGTATGTCAATAAGACACCGTCGCGCAAGTGTCGCTAACTCTTCTTCTGATATCTTACCACCACCGACATCATCACCGTCGTTATCGGAAGGTGATAGGCGAAGATCACGGACCGACCAGGATGGTGGAGGTGGAACTTGTATGGCGCAGGGAGGATAATAGTCTTCTGATGACTTTGTTGTTACTGTCGTTTTCGTCGTGATCGTACGACGATATCCCACAAAGCGTTGACGACTGATCATCACCAGCGATGGAATCATGTTGATTGTCGGCCACGCGTACATGGATATGTAGGATAGGAGCCTGAATGGATGGGCAACACGTATGTTTGACCTTGAATGAATAAAATTGGAGGTATTCCGACAACACACTAGGTAAGGTATGTCGGTCTCATGACGACAGCGGTGCGGTTTTTCGTCGTGGGAGATATAGGAGAACCAGGTCAATGGCGCTCCGCCGTCGCGGATGCAATGTCCGCAATGCAAAATGATGGTCTGGGTGCCACGTTTGTGCTAACAACCGGAGATAATAGCTACAAGAGTGCAGGTTTTAACGATGACTCATTTACAACGCTCAAACAAGAAATGATATCCAAGGTACAGCTTCCATGGTTCCTATGTCTTGGTAATCATGATGTTACCGATTCTGGCTGGGAATGGCATGTGAAACATGCACAACAGCATGATTCTGCTACCGATAATCAATGTCATTGTCCAGCGCCTGCATATACATTACCGAATGAAATAACAGGTGATTTCCTCACAATCATGGTCGTTAATACAAACAAACTCAAAAAAGGGAGGCCCCGATCCGCCACTGCACCCGCATCCGAATTCTACACTTCAACGTCTGACAAATGGTGGAGCGAGCAGAAGGATTCGCTAAGCAATGCTTTGTCACGTGCCGAGGAGGCAGGTCGTTGGCGGGTGGTGGTGGGACATCATCCTGCCGAGTATGCATTGCATGGAGAGCATCGTATACCTGGCATTCGATACTTTTCAAGTACATATATGCGTGGTGGTCTTGTCAGTCTCAATGCAAATCCACGTTGGGGTCTAGCACATATACTACGAAGACAGGCAGACTGGTATCTCTGTGGGCATCAGCATCTCATGGCATACATGCGACTATGTCCAAGCAAATCACGTCCGGTCGAGGAAACACATTGTAATTTTGCGATTATTGGTAACAGCTCCAAGACTGAGCAGGATCTGGGAGACTTTGATGATGATTCACCGGCGCCTGCATCAGAAAGTAGTAAACTAGAACGAGTAGCTGATTTGCTGTTTGGTCCTTCTTGTAATGGAGCTGAACAGAATAAGAGATATGCAGAAGAGTGGACAGACACGGACAATGTTGGATTTGCTGTGGCCGATGTTACTTCGACACAATTTAGAATCTCTTACTACTCTGTTCCAAGGGGACAGAGGGGAGCTGTGCTGGCATATGAAGTAGTGACGGAAAGGAAAATTGGTACGGCGTCTGCTCATACTGCTACCAACAAATCATGCTTGTTAGAAAAGGCAGCGATTACTATTGGCAGAGTCTTAAGACGCGTGACTTGGATCCATGGGGCCCAAATTCCTCCTCACAACCCAAAGTAGGCGCAGAGGAGGAGGAGGAGCTAAAGGAGAAGGGGGAGGAGACATATACCTGTTCAAATAATATTCCATTCACATTGACATAGAGCAAATAGGATTCAATTTGTAAATTATTAGATTTTACCAGCTTAAATGGCGAACAACGGGCAGCCATCACTGGGCTTCTACTGCGTTTACGTTTGGACTCGTTTCCAATGTCGGCATTTATTGGCACAAAAAATTACGAATTAGAGTTGGATAATATGTTGTCTCTGACTGGACAAAGATGTCATACGGTTGGTGTTGTCGTAGGGCCTGACACTCAGCATTGTTTGTATCGATAAAGAGAAAACAAATGGTGCGATCAAGCCTTTCACCGGCGGTGGCGGCGTTCGTCATTGCCTCATTCACCGTCGTCGGAGTTGCTGCATTTACCAATGTCTCTCCTCCGCTGATGCGCCATCGCACGATGCACATCGATTCGGCTTTCCCGAGGTACCATCGACGCGATGGCCGTATCACAACGCGTAGTAGGCTGCCAATGTCCACCGCCAGTAACAGCGCCATGGAAGCTCTCTCAGACGGGTGTGTCCGTGCCTTGACATATGGTCAGGATGCTGCACGTTCACTCGGACTAACAGAGTTAGGTAACGAAATGCTATTGGTCGGCATGGTCCGTAGTGCAGGCGCAGATGACATGGAGGTACGAAAGGTACTCACAAGCTTTGGTATCTCACCGGATGGTACTATGAAAGCTGCTAAGGCCGTGTTAAATGAGAGGGGAGGATCAGTCACTGTAGCCAACGGCGGTGTGGGGAGCGACTTTGGAGATGCATCGGCATTGCCCTTCTCGATTGCTGCAAAGCGTACACTTGATGATGCAATATCTATTGCTCGTCGCATGTCACCCACCCCTGACGTTGAAGATGCAACTGTGCAACCAGGTCACATCCTCTTGGCATTGTTAGAGTATGATGATCGGTATGGTGTGGCGACGGAGGATGTAGAAAAATGCGTAGGATTGGACGTTCTTATGCGAACAACGCAGGATTCGCCAGTATCAAAGTCGTTTGAAGGTACACGTTTCTGCCGCTCTCTTGCAGATGAGATGAAAAAAACAAAAGGCACCACAACGAAGACAATGACAGAGAGGGAGGTTGTTTTTGTGAATGGTGACCGAGTCGGTGGGTCCACACCTACGTTGGATAAGGTGGGGATAGACCTGACTGAAATGGCACGTGAGGGAAGACTTGATGCAGTGTATGGACGTGAGAATGAAATACGCATGTGTTTGCGCACATTAGGACGACGACGTAAGTCAAATCCATGTTTGATTGGTGAACCTGGCGTGGGCAAGACGGCGATTGCAGAGGGCGTGGCTCAGTGCCTTGCCGGGGGGTACTACGTGTATGACGACAAGGGTACAGGGTCAAATGGAGAAAAGGGTAATGGCGGGGGATGGGGTATACGTAATCCATTTAGGAACAAGGAGAATGAAGGAAAGGCCAACGACAAGTCAGTGGCTGGTCTTAGTAAGGAAGAGGTGGATCAACTTCCACCATTGCCTGCATGTCCGCGAGCTCTGCAGGGGTTCCGCGTCGTGTCTGTCGACCTAGCGAGTCTTGTCGCTGGAATGAAGTTCAGGGGGGATTTTGAGGAGCGAATGCAGAAGCTAATTGAGGAGGCGTCTACTACACCCACAATTCTTTTCATAGATGAGTTACACACACTGATCGGTGCAGGCGGAGGTGGGGGAGATGGTGGGATGAGTGCTGCTAACTTGATGAAGCCTGCATTAGCACGTGGGAACCTTCGATTCATTGGAGCTACCACAATCCAGGAATATCGGCAGTATATTGAAAAAGACGGTGCATTGGAAAGACGGTTCCAACCCATCCTCGTCAATGAGCCTACAGTAGATGAAGCAATAGACATACTAAAAGCTGTTATGCCACGGTATGAGGAATTTCACGGCGTAAGATATACGCCATTCGCTATCGACGCCGCGGCACGCCTGTCAGAGCGATACATTGCTGATCGCATGCTGCCAGACAAAGCCATAGATTTACTTGATGAAGCAGGTTCAATGATAAAACTCGAAGATGATGGATCTGATGATGACTTGCCTGATGATTTCTTTGTCGTTACTGAAGATGCGATTGCAAAGGTTGTCTCTCAAATCTCGGGCATTCCTGTCGGAAAGTTAGATCGTGATGACAAGGCAAAGTTAATGCGACTCGAGGAGGATATTTCGAATCGAGTAAAAGGACAGGATGTGGCCGTCAGATCTGTGGCCCGTGCCATTCGCAGGGCCAGAAGTGGACTGAGAGACCAGTCCAAGCCCGTGGCTACTTTCATGTTCTGTGGTCCAACTGGCGTTGGCAAAACCGAGTTGTGTAAGGCCTTGGCGCAAACGTATTACGGCCGAGAGAAGGATATCATCAGAATCGACATGTCTGAGTACATGGAACGATTCTCAGTGAGTAGATTAGTTGGTGCTCCACCGGGATATGTTGGCTATGATCAGGGCGGTCAGCTAACAGAAGCAATTCGACGCAAGCCACACTCTGTTGTCTTGTTTGACGAACTGGAGAAGGCACACAAGGATGTGTTGAATGTATTGCTTCAAATATTAGATGAAGGAACGCTCACTGATGGAAAGGGCAGAACAGTGTCGTTCAAAAACTGCATATTTGTAATGACAAGCAACGTGGGTAGTCAGGAGATCATCAAAATATCACGTGGTGAGAACCCAACAGCGGCGGATGGATCATCAACAGGAATGACTATGGAAGGAGCTGTTAAAAGGGAGCTCGAGAAAACGATGAAACCCGAACTTCTAAACAGGATAGATGAGATAGTCGTGTTCAAGCCTTTGGAGGATGATGTTCTTATTTCCATCGCCAAAGCCATCCTTGATGAAACCATCCAACGAGCATCAGCAGAGCAGGACATGGACGTCTCCGTAACTCAGTCTCTAATGGCTATGGTGACAAGAGAAGGAGCAAATAGTGCAGCCCAGTTCGGTGCAAGACCAATGCGTCGTGCTGCAAAGCGTTTTCTTGAGGATACACTGAGTGAGGCAATAATGCGAGAGTTTTTACAGGAGGGTGATGGGGTAATTGTTGATATCGCAAGCAAAAGTGAGTCCAGCGGTTTCAAAGGCGATAATAGACAAATTGTAAAGGTAACTCGTGTTCGTGATGGGAACGAAAGCATGCTGATTCCAGTTGATGGCGATGCGGGAATCGGTGCAATTGACTCTAATGTCTTGGATGCGTTGAATAGACCAATGCCTCCAATACTCGATGCTGATGGATTTATGTAGAATAAGAGGCTAACACTCATGGTTTAATATTAAGTACTGTAGTACTCTACTTCCAGCATTCGTCGTCGTCGTAGCATTAGTTCCATTATTGTTGTCACTCGTTATAGTTGTCCCATCTATCATCGCTTCATTACTTCTGACTCATTTATCATCCTTAATTTCATCATGACCATCGATGCCAATAGAGGGGTGAACGTCTCCTCCCACGCATCCTCCATGCATCTATTCCAATCTTTCCAAGCCTGACGTGCTTTATGTTCCATCGATTCCTGACGTCGTCATCTTGCCTCCCTTGCACGGTAATCATCGTTATCATCAAATTCATCCTCCTCTTCCTCTTCGTCGTCATCCCATTCGACATGTCGACCAGTATTGTAAGATGATGCAGACCTTTGTGGCGCAATAGCATGAAAGCGTGAACTCCCCATCGCCAACGCGGCATTGCGAAATCTCGTTAGTGAATCATCGATTGTATCATTTTCGTCAGTATTGATATTGTCCATCATTTTCATACCACCACCCGTCGAGAGAGGAGGAGGGATCGCATATCTCCCTTGGCATACTACTCCCCCCTCCAGCGACAAAATTTATGCGAAAACGGAGCAAAAAGTTCCGGACAATGACGCGTCGGCACGGCACTATGACATTCATTTGAGGCAGTAGTTGTTACGAACTTGGATCCATGCACCAAAGAACAACACCTCACCACCAAAAGCGACGAAAAAACACTCTCTAACCATGGTGCATTTGGCGTATTTCAAGCTGGTATCTGTCTCACTCTTCGTCCAGTTTGTGCTGAAATTGAATACGATCATTGTCGCCGGCGAGGAATGCGCAATGAATGCCATGGTCGCCCGTAGCGCCGCTGACTTTCAGTTTGATTTGACGGGCCTTAGTGGGGTATCATTTGTTGGTGTCAAGCCCTTGGTGACTCGTGTGGCGGGTGAAGGAGGTGAACCTATGCTTACGATTTTGGGATACAGTATGGAGAGCGAGCCCATCGTGGATGTCAAGGATGGGAAACTTGTGATCTCTCACTCATCCTGCCCCGCAATCGGCGATGGTGCTGTCGAAGTGGTGGATCTCCCTTCCTTAGCAAGCAAACCGACAAGCAGCATGCAGAAGATGATGATTACTTACATGGCTGTTGCTTTACTTTCCACAAGCAGTATATCCGAGTGGGGAATGTGGGGCATCGTATCCTCTGTACTTCTTCTCACTGGAGTTACCAATGCACAGGCATTGACCTGCGAAGATGTTGTTGAGGTGGAGATTTATACACCTAATGTGGTTCAACTCCCAAGCCTCCTTAAGTATGTACCTTCAAGTGGTGAGCACTATATGGAATCAGATATTAAGTGGTAAGTCCGCCTTGTAGTAATTTCATTATCAATGGATGCATGTATCAAAAATTCGCTCATACGTTGTCGACAATACCACCACCTTCTATCAAATGTCGCCCGTCATCTTTTATAGGCCCTATTACGATGGCAGTAACACCTCGCTACACTTCGAGGCCGAACCCACCTGGTCAGCTGATATTGAAGCCGTGCGTGCATTCCGGCTCACAGAATCTGGAGGTGTCTATAATTACAGGAACAAGGTACTAATGGGAATGTCCCAAACCCGCGTGCTGAATGATCCACCAAGTGTGACGGCCAAGGAGGATGTGAATTTCTTCATCCCACTGAATATCACCCGTCCTGAGACCGACGAGGAAATCATGATGATGTCAGTGCTAGAGATGCAGGGCCTACTGCGTACGGGTCAGTTAACTTCAGTAGAACTGACGAACATTTCGTTAGCCATGCTCGAGAAGTATGATCCTGAGTTTAACATGTTGGAGGTCGCCTTGACAGAACTGGCCATGGAGAAAGCCAAGCTTGCAGATGAAATGTTTTCTATGGGAGAATATAAATCAGCTATTCAAGGCATTCCTTTCGCTATCAAGGACACTTACGATGTCGCTGGCTATGCAACGGCTTACGGATCATGGGAGTTTATGGAAAACGTTGTCGCAACTGAATCCCCCCTCGTGACCTACGCTATTGAGGCTGGTGGAATTCCTCTCTTCAAATCGTCAGTCCCGCAGTTGACCTGGGGATATAGTAATCACAAGGGAGCTGTGTATTCTTGCCTCAACGGTGGATTCTCAGCTGGCGCTGGAGGCTCCGGTGGCTCGTCTATTGGATCCGGATCAGCTGTCTGCCTTGGCGTTGTTCCCGTGGCGATTTGTGAACAGACTGGCTCGTCCTGCCAGGCACCCGCAATCGCCAATGGCATCTCAACCGTTATCCCTGCCCTCGGAACTTTCTCTCGCGAGAACAATGGTCTGTACTCAATGGAAAGTGATCGTCCTGGTTTACTCTGTCGTGATGTCATGTCGTGTGCCGTGTTCTACAACTACATGCGCGGTACCTCTTTCGGGGATCCGCAGAGCAGAGACGTACCATTCAGTGATCCAAGTAAAGAAGACATCTCTAACTACACGATCGCCTTCGCCGACAATAGCAATACAACTGGATGGCCGGAAGCATGGGATACTCCCTTCATGGGACAGCGGAGCAATGTTATTGAGGCTCTCGAATCGCTTGGAGCTGAGGTGACTGTGCTCAATGCCCTTGCAGATCTGTTCCCTGAGAAACCTCAATTGCTTGTGGACTACGAGGAGTCTAAAATCGGATCAAAGTGGTTTGCGTGGTTTGATTGGTACTGGTTGAACGTGGAAGGTTTCTTCGAGAGTGTATTTATGTATGGTGGAGGTGATGACGCCAAAGCAAAAGCATACGGCCCAGTGTTTGAGGGGCAGGTGAGAGCTGTGTTGTGTGTTGTCTCTACCGTCTCTTAAGATTTGGCTTGCTCAATTATTTCCTCTTCAAAGAACTTTAACTTTGACAATGGATACCATAAAGAACATATTGGAGCGACTGCCTACGCATACCTTGACGACCTCTGGCTCTTTGGTTATGTGGCTGAGAAGGCTGTTTATCCCTTACTGCAAGAATATATGCCAGATGTTGTGGTTCACTTCGCTCAGTCTGAATTGAATGGCGCGGTGAATCAGGGCATGGTCAAGCGAGCAGGTATTAACACAGTCCACATTCCTGAGTTCTATTGGAACACCACTGATGAGAAATTTGTTGACTGGGTCGGTTCACGTCCAATTGATTTCTACAAAGATACAACCGTCACTGCAGCAATGATTACGTGTGAATCAAAGAAGTATGAACCAGTGAAGGCTTTTGCTGTTTGCTACCAGTTGCAGCAGGCCTTGGTCCCTGGTGGCAAGCTTATCTCGCCTCATATTGAACATATTCATGAGGCGATCAAGTTGGGCGAGCATAGTCTCACCTGTCCCTATGACTGGAGCGCCATCGACCCAAGCTACTTGGAAAAGTACCCCCCAGAGGTCAGGGCTCTCGTTGAGAAGACTTTGGCAAACCGTGGCAATATCGCCACGTGCGGTGCGAATACTGAAGGAGGCTGTACTGGTGGCACTTGCTCTGACATTTGGTTCAAGGAAAGCATCCAGCTCCTTGGAAAGTCTCCTTTGGGAATTCCTTACTACTCATTCAAGTACAGGAAGAATGTTGATGGTGTTGACCCAACCAAGACTTACCTTGGTGCCATGGCCCAGGATTTACTCTCGTTGGCTCCTGATGCTGTTTGTCGCCACGAAAAGGATGGAATGCTCCGTGTCGACTACAGCAAGATTGATATTGATTTCGCTGAGATCTAATGATGTTGCTGTTTGATTTTAGTCAAAGTGGAGGGGCATTGTTCAAAAAGTATTAGGAGCAGCTGTGTAGATGATGATTTGTAAGGACAAAGCAGCTGTGGAAAGAAGATTGGATGGTTTTTTAAGTTTTATGTGCAGGTAATAACAGAACTTGATTGTTATGAAATAGGAGTAAATGTACAGCAACATTGATTTACAGAAGATGATAATGACAGGAGGAGGAGTAGTAGTATCATTCCCCTTTCAACTCTTTCAATCATTTCACTACTTATGTACGTACCTATGGAAAGTATTGAACCAAGAACTTCAACTGCGTCCTGATAACACTATGTACATGCCTAAGCGGAAAAGAGCTACCACGAGTAGTCCAGCGGCGACGAGTGGAAAGACATTTTCGTTGATGGATGGCAAAGTCGATGTGTTACAGGGTCTTGTTATGCACGACGACGCTATCAGTGAAGAATTTGAGAAGAAATTAATCACATTCGTTCAAACACAATGTGAACGAGGTAGGAATGGCGAATTAAAGAAACCAACCTATTTAAGAGCATCTGGTGCACGATCTCAAGGCAATCAACGAGAGTCGATTATGTATGGTGGATTCTTTGATTTTAATCTAGCTAGACCGGGTAAACGTGGTCTCGTGCCGCCCTTCCCACCCATACTAGAACGTCTCGTGGATCATTTGGTAACCAACAATTATTTGCCCAGTGAAACCCGACCTGATAGCTGTATAATCAACCGATATGATAAAGGCGACTGTATTCCACCGCATGTTGATCATTCTAGTTATTACAGACCAATATCCACATTAAGCTTGCTAGGAGAGGAGCCGATGCTTGTGGGTTCTCGCTTTCGTACTGTTCGGCCGTGTACGTGGGCACCGACGTGTGGAAAAACTATACCGTTACCGAGAAGATCATTGCTCGTGTTGGATGGGAACTCTGCAAATATTGCAAAGCACTGCATAAGCTCTTGTAGTGGGCCACGAATATCGATTACTCTCCGGAAACAACCCCCACCTGATTGGAGGCCAGACGAGAGTGAATTAATTGGAACGGGGGGTCAACGATTGAAGCATGGTGGTGTTGATGATGAGAGTAGAGTGGATGCTGGTGCGATCAGCGAATCAGGTGTGAAGCAAAAGAAGAGAGCATTATCGGGATCTGCCAAACGACAGAAGAAGAGACTGAAACCTGGGTTTAGCAATGAAGCAAGGATCAATAGTGATCAAAAGAGCAATAGCAGCATTGGTCAAATAGCTTGTCTAAAAGGTCCTGGTAAGGGATCGAGTAGTATTGAAGCAAACAATAGTAGGGTTAGTGACAAAAAAGCAAGAAGAAATGCGAGACGACTCGAAAAGAAGAAAACTGCAGCTGAAATCGATAGCAGAGGTGGAGACATGTTTTGAGTTTGTCGATAGTGACTATTAGTACACTTGTGATTATGCTGAAGTCTCAACGCTATTCAATTGCATTTCTCTTTTTTTGTGATGTGAACAAGTCCAAACCATTGTGAAAATGTTCGATTGTTAATCCACCCACCCCCGTTCGTACTCCTACTACTCCAAACTCTTTCTCGATGTCACCGACGTGGTCTGCCCAATTGCAGTCATCAAAGAAGAGCATTTCATCGTATGGGATACCACCTGACTCTTCGTGTATAAGACAGAAATGACCAGTCTTCCGTGACGATAGTTTTCCACTACGTCCAATTTGGGAAAACGAGATCATATCTCTCATGGTCATGCCTTCGACAATTTCTATTCTGTCAATGCACGCCTGGCTGTATGTTGGTTCCAAGCTCGTAGATGCAACTGCGATTTGTACTTCCCGGTACTTTGGGTTGGTTGCTAATTCTCGTAATGTTTGTCTTGCGCCAGGATATAGCTCAACTATTTCCTCTGAGTTTCCCCAGTCAAAGCCCTTTCGTCCACCTCTTGATGGTACCTTCATTCCTACTGTGCCCAGCGATGAATTAGGATTGGCAGGATCAAGTGGTCCCTCTACGGGTATCTCAGGCATTCCTGGTAGTTCATGCATCTCGGGTGTCCATAGACAGTCGTCGAGGTCGAAGATAATAATTGTTGGCAAATCTACATTGCCGCAGGACGCTGATGAACTGACTCTAGTTCCCTTCATAGTTGTATTGAATGCATATCAAGACGAAAAGCCGGTGATGAAAACTGCTTCGCTCGGGCTTTTGGAGGTGATGGTGGTACGTGTGAATGCCTGTTAGTATGTAGGTACATACGTACCCTAAGCTAGACACTCTTTCTTCCTTGTGACTTCCATCATCTCTGGTAGGTCTCGTGGACGTCGTCCTCCTATGCTGGGAGTCACATACTCTCAGGTTTT
>Ga0247843_1004391_pt1 | contig 21190 bp, 13 predicted proteins | sample LaCruzMarch2017__FD_192420 | JGI IMG/M metagenome (GOLD analysis project Ga0247843, IMG submission 192420) | Freshwater microbial communities from meromictic Lake La Cruz, Castile-La Mancha, Spain - LaCruzMarch2017_8m | ecosystem: Environmental > Aquatic > Freshwater > Lake | place: Spain...
TAAGTAAAATAAAATTAATTTAGAGGAATTAGATTTTGAATTCGCAAAAAATAGATCTCAATGAATAGAAGCATTACTTTTAAAAGGATTGTTTACCTTTCTTTTATTTTATGTTTGCCATTTATCACTATTGCACAAATCAAGTTGCAAACCATAAAAGGAACGGTAAAGGATAGAACGACAAAAAGTCCATTAGCGTATGCCACAGTAAATGTGGAGAAAAGTGAAAAGCAAATTGGAACTGTGACTGATGAGAATGGAAATTTCATACTAACAGGTGTTCCTGTTGGCAGACAAAGTATCAGATGTACTTATTTGGGATATGCCACATTTCTTTCCGAGGAATTCATATTAACCTCTGCCAAAGAAACGGTTATAAATATTGAACTTCAGGAAGAAATTCAGTCTTTTTCAGCCGTAGAAGTAGTAGCATCTCAAAATACCAATGCCCCGGTGAATGAATCTGCCATGGTCAGTACAAGATCCTTTTCTGCGGAAGAAACAGAGAGAATGCCTGCAGGGGTAAATGATTTAGGCAGAATGGCCATATCTTATCCCGGCGTTACGAGAGGAGGTGATGATACAGAAAATGACATTATCATTAGAGGAAATTCTTCTTTTGGTATGCTCTGGCGATTAGAAGGTATAGATATTCCTAATCCAAATCACTTTGCCAGACCTGGAACATCTGGCGGTGGCGTTACCGTTTTTAGTGCTCAATTACTTTCAAGATCAGACTTTTCCACAGGAGGCATGTCTGCAGAATATGGCAATGCATTGTCCGGAACATTTGATGTTCATTTTAGAAAAGGAAATATGGAAAAAAGAGAACATAGGGTTAAAATAGGCTTATTAGGCCTGGATTTTGCCACTGAAGGTCCAATAAAATCTCAACAGGCTTCCTATCTCATAAATTATAGATATTCTACCCTCGGTTTACTTAATAAAATGGGTTTCCAACTCATTGGAGAAAGAGTTTCCAATGATTTTCAGGATTTATGTTTTAATCTCGCCTATCAAAGCAAAGACAAAAAAACTTTCTATACCTTATTTGGCATGGGCGGTTTGAGTGTTGAAAATTACACACCTGTCGTAGATCCCTTAGAAAGGAAACCTGGGAATGCAAATCATTGGGAAGACAGAATACAGGGAAGTAATATGGGCGCTGCCGGCTTTACCGTAACCAGACTCATTAATAAATCTTCTTTTATAAAAGCAGTTCTTTCAGTAAATTCAAGTCATATTTTTAGACAATATGATACTTTATCATTGAAAGATGAGCGTTACAGATATAACACACAAAAATATCTGGAAGACAGAATTTCAACGTCGGTTACCTACCAGAAGAAATTAAGTGATGGAACAACCTGGAAGAGTGGAATCATGTTTCACCAAATATTCTTAGATTATAATGTCGAAACTGCACCAAGGAGGTCTCTTAGTGATGTTACACAACAAATAAACAACAGAAAGAATACAGTATTTGGCAACGGTAGCACACAACAGGGTCAGATATATACGCAAATTTCTAAAAGATTAACCGAAAAAGTTACTTTACAAACAGGATTACATTATTTGCATTTCTTTTTAAACAATACGTCAAGCATAGAGCCGAGAGCAGCCATTTCATATAAGGTAGCCCAAAACCAAACCTTAAATTTAGCCTTTAGTAGATTAGGTAAAATGCTTCCCTTAGCTTCTTATTTTTACAGCCAGAAAATAGGTAATGAAATTGTGCAACCCAACAAAGATCTAAGGCTAATTCAAGCAAATCATCTCATTTTAAGCTATCAAACAGTTAGCAAATCTCAGATAAAATTTAGTTTAGAAGGATATCTTCAAACATTGGGTAAGGTACCAGTTGAATTAAATACGGAATCATTGTATTGGATGTTGAATAATCAAGATCAATTTCCGGAATTTTCAGTAGTCAGTAAAGGCAGAGGATTAAATTATGGTCTTGATGCATTGGTTGAAAAGTTTTTCAGTAATAAAATTTACTTTTTAGTAACCGCTTCTACTTTTCGTTCTCAATATTCTCCCTTCAATCAGCAATGGTACAACTCAAAATTCAATACCAGATTTACGAGCTCTTTAACTTTTGGAAAAGAATTTACTTTTAGAAACCAATCTGTCTTACAGGGAGGTTTCAGGGTTTTATACAACGGTGGATTCAGATATTCCCCAATTGACCCTGTGTTGTCTGCAAAAACCGGACAATATGTGCCATTGGAGGGTAAGGAATGGACTTCACAGGTAACCCCCTATTTTAGAATAGACAGCAGGATTGCCTATCGTTTTAACAAAAAAGGATTTTTCGGGAATCTTTCCCTGGATATTCAAAATGTTACCAGTCACCGAAATATTTCCTTTGTTTCTTATGATGCTGTGGCCAATAAATTAAATTTCACAAGATTCGGAGGAGGATTCATCCCTGTCTTAAGCTTCCAAATGGATTTTTAAGCCTTTTTGTTTTTTAAACTTAGAATTTATATTGATTTTTTTGATAATAAACCGTGTTTTTATTCAGGTAAAACATCAATATCAAAATAATTATTTTTAATTTTAGACTGTTACTAAAAAGTTTAAGTTTTAAAAATTCTTAAATCAATCCTAGAAACAGGAAATTTTAATGAATAATCCTTCTTTGATTGAGGTTAAAATTAACCTAAACAGGAACTTATACGGGTAATAATCTGAATGAATTAATTCATTATCAACGATTACTAGTCTAAATATTTATAAACATCATGGTCGAATGTATATCGTTCCATATTAATTTTAACCTACAAACATTATTTATGAAGAAAAAGCATTACCTCATTATCGGTCTGATATGCCTTTTGGGGAGTTTTGATGCCGGTAATGCGCAACTATCAGCTGCCACTCTTGATTATCCCAGAAAAAGCTTGAATTCTGAAACTGAAACAAAAACGCTAGCGCTGAAAGTGACGGGCACATTGACTGATGCTGAAACGGGAACAGCCTTAATAGGTGCAACTGTACAAGTTAAAGGAACTACTACTGGAACATCAACCGATCTTGACGGAACATATTCCATAGATGCACCTGATGGAAATGCGATATTAGTATTCTCCTATATTGGTTATGTCAATCAAGAGGTAGTTATTGGAAACCAAACTACTATTAATGTTAGTTTAGTTCCAGATGTACAATCATTAAATGAGGTAGTTGTGGTTGGATATGGAGCTGTTAGAAAAACCGATTTAACGGGAGCTGTTGACCAGTTACAATCAAAAGATATTATACGGGCAAATCCAGTTCAGGCAGCACGTGCTATTCAGGGTCAAGTTGCCGGAGCAACGGTAACCAAAACCAGTAATAGACCTGGAGCAGCTTATAGTATCACTATTAGAGGAGAGAATACAATCAATAATTCAACTCAACCTTTAGTTGTTATTGACGGATTAATGGGTGGTGACATAAACTCAATCAATCCTAATGACATCCAATCAATGGATGTATTAAAGGATGCCTCCTCTACCGCTATTTATGGAGCCAGAGGTGCAAATGGAGTAATTATCATTACCACTAAAAAAGGTTTGTCGGGTAAGCCAAAGGTAAGCTATGACAGTTATGTGGGTATGAAAGTTCCTGCGCACATGCCACGTCTGATGAATACCGCTGAATTTTACAAAGCAACCTTTACAGACAGAGTATTAGAGGGTTCTGTAGGAGCTACTTTTACCGCGGCTGAAACGGCTGCTATACAAGGAAATAAAACGACAGACTGGGTTGATTTAATTATAGATCCAGCTTTACAAACCAGTCAAAATTTAAGTGTTTCCGGAGGCAATGATAAAACAACCTACAGATTTTCAGGTGGGTTTTTAAATGAGAATGGAAATGTGTTATATACTGGTTTCAAAAGGTACAATCTAAATGCTGGTTTAGATAGTAAATTAGGTGAGAGAATTAAAGTTGGATTTACTTCTTATATCACCTATAGTGACCAAAATGTTGGTTCTCAGGAATCATTAAGAAATGCTTACAGAGCCAGGCCTACTGGAACCGTTTATTTTAATGATTTAGCCAACCCATCTGAAAATGGAGATTTGGATGTAAATGGCTTTGCCGTTTGGATGGGTATTAATGACAAACAGGTTGCTAATCCAATTTTAGATATTGACCCTAAGATTTCTAAATATCAAACAACCACAGCAATAGCCATGGCGAATGCTTATGCAGAGGTTACTTTACTTAAGGGTTTAACTTTTAGATCTTCTTTATCAGCTTCCTATAACAGCGGAAGATTTGGTGATTTCAGAGGACAATGGTCAAAATCACAAATTGGCAATAAACCAAGAGCCCAAGTTGATAATTCCAATCAGTCAAATTATACGATAGATAATATTTTGAACTATAATTTTGAGTCTGGAAAACATAAATTAACCTTTACGGGCTTACAGAGTGCCTTTTACCAACGAAATGAAAATTATTCCATTTTTGTAAGAGATTTACCTTATGATTCCGATTGGTATGCCGTAAATACCGCTGCGACTATTGGAAGTATTGGAAGCTCCCTCATTGAAAGATCCATTCTTTCTTACATGGGAAGAGTAAATTACACATTTAATGAGAAATACCTTGTTACCTTAACCGGGCGTTCTGACGGTGCTTCTCAATTAGCAGAAGGCAATAAATGGGCGTTCTTCCCATCTGTTGCTGTTGGATGGAGATTAGCTGATGAAGGATTCATTAAAAATTTAAATCTTTTCTCCAACCTTAAATTAAGGGCTAGTTATGGTCAAGTAGGTAATGCGGGCGTAAACCCTTATAGTACCCAAGCCAATTTAATAAACACAGGCTACGATTTTGACGGCTCACCTGCCTTTGGTTTCGCACCTCAGAATCTGGCAAACAAGAATTTGAGATGGGAACGTAGCACCGAGTTAAATCTTGGTATTGATTTTGGTTTTTTCAAAAATAAAATTTCAGGTACGCTGGAACTCTATGATAGAAAAACGGATGATCTAATCCTAAATCAAAGAATACCTACTGTTTCTGGATTTACTCAGGTGATTGCCAATGTTGGCGCTATTGAGAATAAAGGGATAGAACTTACGCTGAATACAGCTAATATAGTGACCACCGATTTTTCCTGGAATACCACCTTTGCCTTCACACAAAATAAAAATAAGTTATTAGAACTTTATGGTGATGGACAAATGGTTGACAAAGGAAATAATTTATTTGTAGGTTTCCCTATCAGAGCCAATTTTGATTATCAATTTGACGGAATCTGGCAAACAAGTGAAAAGGATCAGGCAGCTGTTTATAAACAGGTTCCAGGTTCAGTAAAAGTAGTGGATCAAAATGGAGATGGTATAATTTCTTCTTCTAATGCAATTGATGACAGAGTATATTTAGGAACTCAACTGCCTAACTGGATATTGGGTGTTACGAATAGATTTAAATATAAAAACCTAGATTTTTCGTTTTTTACCTATTATAGAAATGGAACTCAATATCGAAACAATACGTTAGCCGGAACTTTTGGTGAAATAGGTAGCACGAGATATAATAAATTGGCAGGATTAGATTATTGGAGAAGTGATAACCCTTCCAATACCTTTTTTGGCGTAGTTGCTGCTAATCCTTACAGAAATGCCATTTTCTATCAGAATGCAAGTTTCCTAAGAATATCAGATATTACCTTAGGCTATAATTTTTCACCTAAAGTTTTAAGTGCTCTTAAAATGAGTAGTGCAAGAATTTACGGACAGGTATCAAATCCCTTTGTTTTTAGTGATTTTACTGGCTTTGACCCTGAATTTAACTCTGCCATTTTTCAAGATGATGTTCCATCCATGATATATACTTTTGGTGTTAGCATCAGTTTTTAATCTTGACCTAAACTAAATGAAAATGAAAAAAAATTATAAATTAAGATTCTCTATTCTTGCTTTTTCCCTGGTTACCCTCATACACACAGGTTGTAATGAAGATTTCCTGGTAGAAAAACCCGTTACTTCCTTAACGACGGATGTTTATTATAAAACAGCCGCAGGATTTGAAGATTTAGTAAAATCTTGTTACCCGCTACTTCGCAACATTCATCAGAATAGACATCTTGTCCTTCAGGGAACAGATATCTTCTCTTCTCAAGGAGGATGGAATCCATCTGCAGTAAATGGGAAAGAAAATTTACCTTCTTTTTGGGATGTTTATGATGCACGGTTTAATGCGGAAGTAGCAGAAATCAGAACACTTTGGCAATTACTATACGCTGAAATAGCGAGAACAAATACCGCTATTTCCCGTGCAGACGGAATCACCACTATGGCGGCAGCGCTTAAGGACACCCGGGTTGCTGAAGCAAAATTCCTACGAGCTTTATGTTTATTTTATGCTGTTCAACAATGGGGAGATATTCCAATGCCCTTAGCAGAAATTACCACTGCCAGTAAAGATTACCCAAGAGTTGCTGCAGCTGAGGTTTACAAGCAGATCATCACCGATTTATTGGATTGTGAAGCTAAAATACCCGCCACGGCTTCAAATTATGGAAGAATTAATAAAGGTTCCGTTCAGTTTCTTTTGTCCAGAGTGTATCTAACGAGAGGATGGAATTTCAATAATTCATTGGGTGGTTCAAATGCCGATTTTGATTTAGCCTTACAATACGCTGATAAGGTGATAGATGCATTTCCCTTAGCGGCAAACTACAGAGATTTGTTTCCGAAAAGAGATGATAATCCATTAAAGCAATATACAGGGGCTCAAAATGACAAGAATCCTGAAATAATCTTTGCTGTTCAATATAATGCAGACGTATTGACAAATAAAACAGATGTTGCTTTTTCTCCCGATGCAGCAGGTGGGAATGATTTACATTCTAAATTTGGACCCAGTGGTGAAGGATTTATTGGTACGAAAGGAAGAACATCAGATTACAACAGAACTTTAAGCGTTCACAATATTAATACTGCAACCTATCGCTTTTTTGATCCAGAGAATGATACCCGCTATGCTCATAATTTTGTTAGTGTGGGTTATGCTTTGAATGCCGTAAAAGATTACAGAGTTTTACCTTTATCTAATCCAAACCTAAGAGTTAGTTTTAATTCAGGTGACACCGTTTTATTATGCAGACCCTGGAATAATCCTGCTACCACTAAAGAAGAAAGAGGCATTGATTTAGGTGGAACTAAAAAATATGCGGTTGTTAATACCGATGAGTACGGAGGTGGTTACCCTATTGATAATTCAGGTTTAAATATCCAGCCACCTTTAATGTGGAAATTCTGGCAACCGGGTATTCCTTATGGTGATGCCTTTGGAACGTTCAATGAAGCAATATTTAGATCGGCTGAGGCCTATTTAATAGCTGCTGAAGCCATTGTAAAGGGAGCCAAAGGTGGAAAACTAGGTGGCGCGGAAGTGTATTATAACAGAGTTTTAGATCGAGCTCTGGGTACAAAAAAAGGATCGGATCCAAAATGTGCTGCATCTCCTGAAAACCAAAAATCTTTGGCCACAGCTTCATACCGTGCAACAGCTGCAAATATTTCCATTGATTTAATTCTGGATGAAAGAGCCAGAGAACTAATGGGTGAATATAGCCGTTGGTTTGACCTGAAAAGAACTGGAAAATTAGTAGAGCGTATAAAAAAATACAATCCATGGGTTAAAGGACAATCGATCTCAGACAAACATTACTTGAGACCTATTCCACAAAGTGAAATTGATTTATCTTTTCCAACCATCAAACAAAATCCTGGATATTAATTTCTAAAGACTATTTTTTACTTGTACATTTAGAGAGGAAGAAAAAATCTTCCTCTCTTTTTTGGCCTAAAATTTTTCTTATGAATCGCAGAACATTTGTAAATACCAGCCTTTTAGCTGTTTCAGCATTACCGTTTAGTAACCTTGATTTTTCAAAAGTTAGCAAACCAGCGTGGATCTTGGAATGGATAAAAATTCAAGATAAACAGCTACCCAATTATCAAAAATATAAAGTTATTCAAAAGGAAAACAAGTATTTTGGTGGATACATGGATGACGCTGAACTACCAAATCCACATTCAACCGTTGGGTTTATAGGTAAGGCGTGTATGCTGTGGGCTTGTGAGGAATCGGTATTTTACCAACAGCCATCGTTAGTACCTGACATTGAGTTGGCGCTAATAAGTTTGCTAAAAATGCAACATACTGATGGCACCATAGATCTTCTTTCTACCAATTTTCACTCGACACCGGATACTGCGTTTGTATTGGAAGATATTATTCCAGCTTACCATTTCATAAAGGAAAGGAATCTTAAGAATACAGAAAAATTACTCAGTCTATTAAAGCAATTCATTTTAAATGCGGCTGAAGCCTTAAGCATTGGAGGAATACATACACCAAACCACCGATGGGTTGTTTGTGCTTCGTTAACCAGAATTAACGAATTGTTTCCCAATGAAAAATACATAAAAAGAATAAATCAATGGTTAGCAGAACATATTGATCTCGATCATGATGGGCAATACACTGAAAAAAGCACCAATGGCTATTCCCCCATTGTTAACAGGTCACTCATTACGATGGCCGTCGGTTTGAATAAACCAGAGTTACTTGAAGCCGTCAAGAAAAATCTGATCATGACCTTTTACTATGTTCATCCTAATGGTGAAGTAGTCACAGAGGCATCGAACAGGCAAGACAAAGGGACCATTGGCAATATGCATAAATATTACCATGTTTATCGATATATGGCCCTAAAATTTCAAGACGGTACTATGGCATCCATGTGCCGATTGATTGAAAAAACGAGTACACCAGAACAATTAGCTGGATTTTTGGATATTTTCCTAGAAGATCTAGGCCTTTGGCAGGAACTTCCGACTTCAAAGCCATTACCAACCAATTATTCCAGGGAATTTCCCTATTCCGGCGTAGTCCGCATCAGACGCGAAAATTGGGATTGCACCTTGCTTTCAAATAATACCAGTTGGTTAACTTTCCATAAAGGAAATGCGGTGCTGCAAGCTATGAGAATAGCTACCTCATTTTTTGGAAAGGGACAATTTCAAACGGCTAAAATTAAGGCCATTGATAAGAATTGGGTATTACAAAATTCATTAGATGGCCCATATTACCAACCTTTAGATGCGGATAAGATATCGCCGGATGGTGATTTAGATAAAATGCCAAGGACCTTACGTTTACAAAGCGAGGTACAAAAATTAAACTATTTAGTTAAAGTGACCGAGCTTCCAACCGGCGTTGAGGTTGATTTTGATATATCAGGTACTGATGGTGTTCCGGTTTCTCTTGAACTTATATTCAGACCAGGAGGCATATTTTCTGGCGTTTCTCCCATACCAAATAAAAAAGATGCTTATTTATTCCCATCCTCTAAAGGCATTTATACGGTTGGAAACGATCAGATCACCTTTTCACCTGGCATGATTTTACACAAAGGTGTACAGCTTCGTGGTGCATTACCAGCTATGGAATCACCTACGGTTTATTTAACTGGCATAACCCCTTTCAAACATAAAATAACCCTTTCCTAGTAAAATCCATTTTTCAATAAATTTTCCTATTAACATGAAAAACACCCTATTTTTTGTCCTTGTGATACAAACAATTCTGGGAAATATTAATCTGTCCGGCCAGGCTAATAAAATGCAACCTGTTGATTTGGTATATCCGTTAACGGATGCTGCTAACTCAAGGTGGTTTTTTTTTAATTCTGCTACCCGGCCCTTTGGTATGGTTAATTTAAGTCCTGATAATGCCATTGACGCCGATTGGAATGCAGGATACAGATATGAAAAGGACAGTATCAAATGTTTCAGTCACATCCACGGATGGCAATTATCCGGTATTCCTGTTTTACCTACCACAGGGGAATTTAAAGGACATTTAGGTTCCGATACCTACGGATCTGTTTTTTCTCACAGTAAAGAAACTATAAAGGCAGGCTATCATCAGGTTTATCTGGAAACTTATAAAATAAAGGCTGAATTAACTTCAACAACAAGGGTAGGATTCCATAAATATACTTTTCCAGCAGCTGAAAAGAGTCAAATCCTATTTGATTTTTCTACGTTCCTTGGTCCGTCAGATACCCAATATGGATTAATCAGAAAGATTTCCAATACAGAAATTGAAGGTTATGCTATCATGGCTCCTACCATTCGACGACCAAAAACGGTGACTGTTTTTTTTGTTGCTCAATTTGATAAACCCTTCAAATCGTTAAAAACCTGGCAATTTGGTAAATTATTAGGGGAATCTGACCTCATTGAAGGGGAAAAAATAGGTGGCTATGTTGATTTTTCCACAACTACTGGTGAAATACGGAAAATGAAAGCGGCTATTTCTTATGTCAGTGAAGCGCAAGCACGATTGAACCTGGAGAAGGAGCTAAAACACTGGGATTTTGAAAAAGTAGTGGCTGAAAGCAGAACGGATTGGAATAACTGGTTAAGCAGAATAACCATTGAAGGAGGTACTGAAACAGAACAAAGGCGCTTTTATACTGACTTATGGCATGCATTGCAAGGGAGGCGGATTATTTCAGATGTAAATGGGAAATATTCCGATATGACTGGGCCCGTTCGAATAATAAGACAAATACCATTGAATGCCAACGGGAAACCAGCTTACAATCATCATAATTCAGACTCCTTTTGGGGTGCTCAATGGACTTTAAATACGCTTTGGCATTTGGTTTATCCTGAAGTAACTGAATCTTTTGTTAACTCAATGATAAAAATGTATGAGGATGGCGGACTTATACCCAGAGGCCCCGCAGGTGGGAATTATACTTATGTTATGACAGGGGCAGCGACAACGCCCTTCATTGTCAGCGCCTATCTGAAAGGAATAAAAGGCTTTGACATTGAAAAAGGATATGAAGGATTAAGGAAAAATCATTTCCCTGGTGGTATGATGAGTAAAATAGGCTATGAGCACAATACCTTTAAAGGTGGAGGTATTGAGTATTATATGGAAAAGGGTTATGTTCCCCACCCTTTAAGTAAAATAAAATATGGCTTTCATCAAGACGGATCCACTCAAACATTGGAATATGCTTATCAGGATTATGCGTTAGCTCAGTTTGCCAAAAAATTGGGAAAGACAGAAGATTATCAACTTTTCATGAAAAGAGCCACTTATTATAAAAATATTTGGAATGCAGAAATAGGTTGGATGTGGAATCGGACAATAGACGGAAAATGGGGAGAGCCCATTGATATTCTCAGATATGATAATGGATGGGAGGAAGGAAATGCAGCACAATATACCTGGTTTGTTCCGCATGATATACAAGGATTAATCTCTTTAATGGGAAGTAGAGAAATATTTAACGCCAAATTAAACACATCCTTTGTTGAAGCAGAAAAACATGATTTTACTTCAGGAAAATCACATGATAAAGAGTTACTTGAGAAGTTAAGACGGGTTTACATAAATTATGGTAATCAACCAAGCATTCAAACTGCCTATTTATTTAACTATTCAGGGGCTCCCTGGTTAACTCAATACTGGTCCAGAAAGGTCGTTGAAAAAGTATATAGTGGTTTATCACCTTATTACGGTTACAGCGGAGATGAAGATCAAGGATTGATGGGCAGTTTAGCCGTATTAATGAAATCGGGTATTTTTTCCACCAATGGCGGCACTTCCGAGAGCCCATTTTATGAAATTAGCAGTCCAATATTCAATAAAATAACTTTTCATTTACATTCAGATTATTATAAGGGAAAAAGTTTTACCATTGAGGCTCCAAATAACAGCGCAAAGAATTTTTATATTCAATCTGCCACCTTAAATGATAAACCATTGGATAAACCATGGATTTTACATGAAACGGTAACAAATGGCGGAAAATTAATTCTTAAGATGGGCAGCACACCGAATAAAACATGGGGAATTAAACCAGAACAAGCCCCCCCTTCCATGACACGCTTTTAACAAATGCCTTAGTTGGAATCTTTATTTGATAAAAAGAGAGCTATGAGTTCACCTTTACTATTTATCTCCAATTTACGGTAAATTTTTTGAAGGTGGAATCTAACGCCATCAATAGAGATTCCAACTCTATCGGCAATCAATTTATAGCTTAATCCCGCACTTAATTCTTTGGCTATGTTCATTTCTTTAACTGTTAAAACTTCCTCAACGATGCTTTTCTTTTGAAAATTTTTGATCATCAAAGGAAGTAAAGACATACTTACACTATATCCTAATTTGAACATAGTTTCAACGTGATGAGCAAATTCCTGTGCAATTTCACTTTTTAGGCAAAAGCCATTTGCCCCTGCTTTAAATGTTTCAAAAATCCTGAAAGAATTTTCTGGCTCTGTGATAACTAAAATATTTATACAAGGGAATTTTCTTCTTATCTCAGATAATGGATTATAGTTATCCCCTAAGGATGGAAGTAAAGTAGTGATAACCAGGGTATTATTTTTATCACTATGCGAAGATACATCATCTAAAGAAAATAATAATTTATATTCCGGATAACCCGATAATACTACCTTCATTTTTTTCTCTAAGGATAAATCATCCAATAAAAGTATAATATTCTTGTTTGCTTCCATTATTTAAAATAATTTTCAGGTAAACAATTCATAATAGCTAAAAAGGTACTATTGAAAACCTTGACATTTTTAAATCCAGCATTTTCTGCCAGTTTTGCCAAATTATTATTTTCTAAAAATCCCTCTTCTATCAATGAAATTGCATAAGAAATTCTTAAATTAGTAATGTAAGCATTATAATTTAAGCCTTTTATGCTAGTTAAATGAAAAAGGATGACATCAGATTCAATGCCTGTTTCTTTTATTAAATCTTTAATGGTAAAATCATTTGATAGGTAGGAATTTGTTGTTTTTTCCCAATGTGACAATTTCTCCTCTATTTCTAAAGGATTTATACCTTTAATCCAATTATCTAAAAGGGACGCCTCATTTATATTTTCCTTTGCCTGTAAAGGATAACCTATCATGAGAGAAGGATATAAAGAAAGAAAAACAAAGAAAATGAAGGAAATAGTAACAGAAAATAAAGTGGTCCAATTCACCAGGAAACTTTTATCTAATTCTATGAATCCAATAATTACATAAGAGAAATTTGTAATGACCCAAGAACTTATAAAATAAAAATAAAACTTGTTTATTTTTTTCTTATTAAAATCCTCTTTGTTGATTTGTTGAAACTCCTTATAAATGTTCAGCAAATAAAATCCTGAAATAAACCCAAGGGAATGACGAATTATTCTCATTAAACCAACCCCAAAATAACCCATAATCACCTCTTTATCCCAACCTTTTGTAATAAAATGATTGATATTTGATAATTGCTCAGGTCTCGATAAAAAAAAATGAAAATAAATGAAATTAAATAATGCCAGTATAATAGGAATAAATAAAGGGAAATGAAATAGATGAAATGTATATTTTCCCTTAATCAAATAGATAAAAAAGATAAATACTACTAAAGGGGTAGCATTAAAAAGAATAGCAGGCCAAAGTGTGAAATAGAAATACAAGTTAACATCCCCTAAGTTTCTGCATAGTAACTGAAGGTTGCTAAAGAAAAATGAGGCAAATAGGAAGGTAAAAAAAATTTTAAAGATTCCTTTAGGAAACTTCAATAACATCCAAATTAATGAGATAATTAGGATTATCAGGTTAAAATAAATTAAAATACTTGTCATGACTGGGAATTATGGTCAATATTAAGAATATAATATTGATTTTCCTATCATTTGACATTGAAATATTCGATTTTAAAAAAATCAAGTAGTCAGGAGGTTTTCCGTCACCAGAGCAAAGGCACCGAGCATGGGCGCACTATCGCCTAGCGTTGATATTTTTATTTCGCAATCTGAGGCTAGTTGTGGCAGACTATGCAAGTTGATACCTTTATTAATGGCAAATCTCATAGACTCTAAAACGGGCATAAAGCCACCACCAACAATAATCAATTCTGGGTTTAACAGGTCAATGAGCACCGCTAATGATTTTCCTAATTGTTCTCCCATAGCATGAAGATTATCTGCCAACGAATAATCATAATCTGTTGAATGAGCAAAAATCCATTTATAATCAAACGACTCCTCTATTTTCTGAAAAAAAGAAGCCTCCAGGGCTAAACCAGAAACCAGCGTTTCAAGGCAACCTGTTTTACCACAAACACATAATTTGTTGTTGTTTTCTGCGAAAATGTGACCAAATTCGCCAGCAAAGCCGGAGTGTCCCGTTTGCAACTGACCATTAGAAATGACACTAACTGCCAAACCTTTTGACAAGTTAACAGAAATTACGTTGGTTAAATCCTTTGCCAGACCATAATAATTCTCGCCTAAGGCCATTAGATGAGTATCATTTTCAATAAAAACGGGAATCCCCCAAATAGTTGAAAAATAATCAGTCAGAGGAATATCTAAATGCAAGAAAGAATAGCTAACTCCTTTTTTAGCGTTTACTCTACCTGTTATTCCAATACCGGCACCCAATATTCTATCTATAGGTAATTGTAATTCTTTAATTATATCAGGAATCAAATGTGTAAGAGATGCTAAAGATTCACTTTTATCCTTAATGTCAAAATGTGTTGATTCATAGACATATATGGATTTTCTATCCAAATTTAAAACATTAATTTTCAATGAATTCAAAAGAATTTCAATGGAAAATAAATAGCCCATTTCAGGATTTAGTATATAGGTAGCAGGTCTTCTTCCTCCAGAAGACTCCCTTTTACCAGCATTTACCAATAAGGCTTGTGATTCGAACTCATCAACCAACTTTGTACCTGTAGGAATACTAAGTTCCATAAAATGACAAAGTTCCGGAATACTCAACTCTTGATATTGAAGTAAAAGCTTGATAATCTTACGCTTGTGATTATTTTGTCGCGAGATTTTATTAAAATCAACCGAGCGTTCTAAGAAGTTCCAAATCATTAGATTTTCTTTACTTATTTTTCACGCAGCGCAGATACATTCCGTAGTTGATAAATCCATAATTTCTATCTACTTTGTCGTTATCAGATTGCATTCTAAAGTAGAAATGAGTTAGTGCGGACTCCTCGGTGGCCGTCCAAAAATAAACGGCTCTGTCCATATTCGAAAATCCACCATCAAAAATTCTAACCCCGCCTGGTCTGGCATTAAACCCTAAAGAAGATCCATTATTTTTTCCACCCCAATATTCAGGATCTTTTAATCTGGATGCGGCTACTTCAGCACCCCCGGCAGCATTTACTAAATTACTCCATTCCACATCCGTTGCCAGGTGAAAACCATCAGGAAGAATACCTCTTTCATCAGAAACAGCGTAATAATTATAAAGAATACCATAAGATTTCTCATTCGCAGGATCATTATTCTGGTAACACCAGGCAGGAGATTTGTCCTGACCCGCTTTTAACCAATCTGCTTCTGTTTTAGCTTCGGGAATTGGATCGCCATTATTAAATTTCTTAACAGACAAATTTTCTGTCATCCATTCATCATTTCCAATAACCACTGTATCATTATTTGACTTACAGGAGTAGAATACAGAAAGAAGCAATAATAATAAAAATCTAGTTGTCTTCATTTTAAAAAATTTTCACAAAAATACATAACCTGAATTAAAGGCGTCCCTAAAATGAATAAAAATCATATAAATTATGAAAAATCTAAGTTCCTAACAAAAATAACCTGACATAATTGCCGATTTTACTTACTTTTGACTTATTGAAAATTCAAATATGGCAACTGAAGCACTAACCTCCACAGATCAAATTATTTTACGGGACCCTAATGCCTATCAAGGACATGTACATGAATTCCAGGATTTAACGAATATAAATGAATCTGCCAGAAGATTTTATATGGAGAGTTATGGATGTCAAATGAATTTTTCGGATAGCGAAATTGTTGCCTCTGTACTTTCTGACGCCGGATTTGTACCGACACGCGACATGGAAGACGCAGATTTAATTCTCATTAATACTTGCTCTATAAGAGAGAAAGCAGAAGAAACAGTAAGAAAGAGATTAAGGGAATTTAATAAGGTAAAAAAATACAAACCAGGCACGCTTATCGGTGTATTAGGTTGTATGGCCGAGCGATTAAAAGAGAAATTTTTGCAAGAGGAAAAAATAGTTGATATTGTGGTCGGGCCCGATGCTTACAGAGATTTACCGATGTTAGTTGACACGGCAGAACTAGGTGAAAAAGGAATCAATGTTTTTTTATCTAGAGAAGAAACGTATGCCGATATCAGTCCTTTAAGATTGGGGTCCAATGGCATTTCTGCTTACATATCCATTATGCGCGGCTGTGATAACATGTGCTCGTTTTGTGTTGTTCCATTCACCCGGGGTCGAGAACGAAGTCGTGATTTGTTTAGCATTTTAGCAGAGGTAAAAGATCTGGAACAAAACGACTACAAAGAAATTACCCTTCTAGGTCAAAATGTTGACTCCTACAAATGGGAAAATCCTGAAACTAATGAGGTTATAAGTTTTGCTAATTTGCTAAGATTCGTAGCTGAATCTGCTCCACAAGTAAGGATAAGATTTTCAACCTCCCACCCCAAAGATATTACTAATGAAGTTTTAGAAACTATTGCTTCATATAATAATATTTGTAAATACATCCATCTTCCTGTACAATCAGGTAATAGTCGGATTTTAAAAATGATGAACCGAACATATGATAGTGTTTGGTACAAAGAAAGAGTGGACGCCATAAGAAGAATAATTCCAGATTGCGCCATTTCCTCTGATATTATTGTTGGTTTCTGTTCGGAAACGGAAGAAGAATTTCAAGATACTCTTTACATGATAAGATACTCAAATTATACTTTATGCTACATGTATAATTATTCAGAACGTCCGGGTACCTTAGCAGCAAAAAAATACCCCGATGATATTCCTAATGAGGTAAAACAAAGAAGATTAGCTGAAACCATTGTTGTTCAACGCCAATCTTCTTATGAGAGCAATCTGCTTGACATTGGAAAAACATTTGAAGTATTAATAGAAGGAGATTCAAAGAAATCAAATCAGCAGTTTGCCGGTAGAAATTCTCAAAATAAAGTTATTGTATTTCGCAAAAGTGGTGACTATAAACCTGGTGATTTTGTCATGGTACAAGTAACCGATGTAACGAGTGGTACTTTACTTGGAAAATTAGTATCATAAATGGAAAATCTTCAATCCATAAAGCAACGTTATGGCATAATTGGTCATTCTCCTCTGCTCGACAGGGCATTAAATACAGCGGTAAGAGTAGCCTCGACTGATTTAAGCACTTTGATAACTGGAGAAAGTGGTGTTGGAAAGGAAGTGTTTTCGAAAATCATTCATGGTCTAAGCGCCAGAAAGCACCAAAAATTTATAGCAATAAATTGTGGAGCCATTCCGGAAGGAACCATAAATTCGGAATTATTCGGACATGAAAAAGGTGCTTTTACGGGAGCTGTTGGCGATAGAAAGGGATATTTTGAAACTTATGATGGTGGTACTATTTTTTTAGATGAAATTGGTGAGTTGCCTCTTGACACACAAGCTTATCTATTAAGAGTACTTGAAAGTGGCGAGTTTATAAGAGTCGGTTCCAGTAATGTACTCAAAACTAACGTACGCATCATTGCTGCAACGAATGTAAATTTGGCTGAAAGCATAAAAAGAAGTAAATTTAGGGAGGACCTATTTTACAGACTAAACTCGGTGACTATTCAGGTGCCCGCCTTAAGGGAAAGACCTGAAGACATTTATATGTTATTTAGAAGGTTTACCGTTGATTTCAGTGAAAAATATAGGACGCCTCCCATACAATTAGATGATAATGCCATTCATCTTCTTCAGCAGTATGCCTGGCCTGGAAATATCAGAGAGCTCAAAAATGTGGCGGAAAAAGTCTCTGTAATGACAGAGGAAAGGATGATTGGTTATGAAAAGTTAATAGATATTGTGCCAACATTGGGTGAACGGAATCTCCCCGTCGCATCAAAAAATAAGGGAAATTTTGATGGCTCTGGTTTTCAGGAACGTGAAATTCTGTACAAAGTACTATTTGATATGAAAAAGGATTTGACAGATTTAAAAGGCCTCATTTTCGAAATCATCAGAAACAACGATTTACAGGTTAAAGATATAAATCAGCTAAAGACCTTAGAAGATATCAATCATTTGAGCAATGTTTCAAATCCTAACGAATCATTTCATGAAAAACCTTTCGTTACTCCCCTACCCTCAAAAATGGGAAATGAGTACTCTATGGACGAAAATTTCCAGGATATGAGCACGACAAAACCATTTATTCTACAGCCCAATATGACCAATAGACCGTCTAATTTTGGTAATGCAGAGGTAATGGATGAAAGCCTAAGAATGGATGATCAGGAGAAAATTTTAATTCTTAAAGCACTTAAAAAATTTAAAGGAAGAAGGAAAGAAGCTGCGTTAGAATTAGGAATATCTGAAAGAACCCTTTATCGTAAGATAAAACAATATGATCTGGAATGAAACTAAAACTTGTGGGTATTCTTACCCTTTGCCTTCTTATCATGGTCTCCATATTTCAAAGTTGCACTATTTCCCTGTCGGGTGCTACCTTAGACCCTGAATTAAAAACTTTTTACATTCCGAACTTTATAAACAATGCAGAAAATGCCTTACCCTCTCTTTCCCAGAGACTTACAGAAGATTTGAAAGATAAGGTAAGAGCTGAATCCCGATTAGTTCTAAGCGAAGAAGAACCAGATATAGAATTTAGAGGCACCTTAGTAGATTATCGTATAACAGCTGAGGCACCACGAACGGGAGAAAGTACCGCCATTAACAGGCTAACCATTACTTTGGCCATTTCATACTTTAACAACAGGAAGAACACTGAAATATGGCAAAAGAATTTTTCATTCTTTTACGATTTCAGTAGTGCCATCGATTTTTCCTCAGTGCAGGAAACGGCAAATAAAGCGATTAGCAAACAAATTATGGAAGATATATTCAATGCTGCATTCTCAAATTGGTGATGAAAAATGAACCTTCTAATTTAGCTCAATTCAAATATTACATTGAAAATCTCGTAGGCGAAGTTTTTGCCGATTACGAGTCTCTATGGCATTGGTCCATAAATAATACAGAAATTTTCTGGGGAAGTCTCCTAACTTATTTCGATATAATCATTCACCACCCATCAGAAAAGGTATTAACGGGTGAGGAGCTATACGAAAAAAGCTGGTTTTCGGGTATGACATTAAATTATGCCGAACATGTTTTCAGACAATTCCGTGAAGACCAGCCTGCCCTATATTACCAATCTGAAACTAAACCCTTAAGGGCTATTTCCTGGTTGGAAATGAAACAGAAAACAGCAGCAATACAGACTTTTTTTAAAATAAATGGCTGCGAACAAGGAGATAGAATAGCTGCCATTTTACCACACCAACCAGAAGCCTCCTATAGTTTATTTGCTGCCAATGGCATAGGAGCCATCTGGAGCAGTTGTTCTCCAGAATTCGGAAAATTGGCGATTGAAGAAAGATTCAGCGCTATTGAACCCAGCTTTTTAATCGCGGTGTCACACTATCAATACGGAGGGAAAATATTTGACAAAACGGAGCAAGTAAGAGAAATCCGCGCGCGGATACCATCTATTAAATCAATAATATGGATTTCGGAAAATAACTTTACTCTTGAAAAAGGGGAAGTTCGCTGGAATACTCTACAGGATCTTTATCAAAGGGAGGAACTTACTTTCAAACCTTTATCCTTTAATCATCCCATATATATTTTGTTCTCCTCTGGAACAACGGGAAAACCCAAAGCCATTATCCATAGGCAAGGTGGTATTTTGTTAGAACATTTAAAATATTTAGCCCTCCATAATGAAGTAAAAAAAGGAGACAAATACTTTTGGTACACGAGTACCGGCTGGATGATGTGGAATTTTTTACAATCTGCCTTTATTGTCGGTGCCATACCTGTTATGTACAATGGTAATCCTACCTATCCCGATGAACATATTCTCTGGAAGCTGGCTGAAAATACAGCGACTAATCATTTTGGGACCAGTCCTTCCTATTTGACGGCTATTTCTCAGAAAAACCTAAAACCTGGATATTTATATAATTTATCAGCATTAAGAACCATAAGTTCAACAGGATATCCTCTTTCCGTTGAACATTTTGATTTTGTAGAAAAATCTTTTCCTCATGAAATACCCTTGATTTCAATGAGTGGTGGAACAGACGTATGTACTGCATTTGTCGGAGGTTGTTCTCTAAAACCAATCATAAAGGGACAAATTCAAGCAAGATGTCTAGGCGCGGCTGTTTTTTCATATAGTGAAACCGGAGAAAAACAAATAGATATTGAAGGTGAATTGGTTATTACGAAGGCAATGCCTTCCATGCCCCTTGGATTTTGGGGTGACGATGACCAATCAAAAATTAAGCGGAGTTATTACGAAAAATTTGATGGACTCTGGTGTCACGGAGATTGGGTAACCATTACGCAGCAAGGAGGAGTCATCATTTCCGGTCGCTCCGATGCCACTTTAAATAAATTTGGCATTAGAATTGGAACAGCTGAAATATACCGATCACTACAAAGGATTTCTAATATAACCGACGGGTTAATAATCCACATTAAAACAAGTTTAACTGAATCAAAATTAGTTCTTTTTGTTTGTTTAATTGACGGAATCACTTTAGACGAACCATTAAAGAGACAAATCCATCAGACCTTAAAAGAAGATTATTCTCCAAGACATTGCCCAGACGAAATATATGTATTAAAAGAAATTCCTTACACGTTGAGCGGCAAAAAAATAGAACTACCCGTAAAAAAACTATTTGAAGGAGAACTTCCCAAATATTTGCTGAGTAAAGAATCATTAAGAAACCCAGCATCCTGGGATGAACTTATTGCATTATATATGGAATGGAAAAGAAAAAGGGAAATTATTAAATAATTTCCCTTTGGGGTGAAAGACCGGATTCGAACCGGCGGCCTCCAGAGCCACAAACTGGCGCTCTAACCAACTGAGCTACAATCACCATTTATGTTATCTTTAAATAACGTCACAATATATTTATTTTTTTTGATTTTTTTTCAAATTTGGCAAAGAGAATATTTTTTTATTTTTCTTTTCCCAGGAGAATTTGTCTCTTTTTTGAATAACATAGCGAATAGACATGGCCGATTGCATTCT
>Ga0247843_1004392_pt1 | contig 21185 bp, 22 predicted proteins | sample LaCruzMarch2017__FD_192420 | JGI IMG/M metagenome (GOLD analysis project Ga0247843, IMG submission 192420) | Freshwater microbial communities from meromictic Lake La Cruz, Castile-La Mancha, Spain - LaCruzMarch2017_8m | ecosystem: Environmental > Aquatic > Freshwater > Lake | place: Spain...
TAGAATGGAGTTCAGTGGCGTGTACGACATGCGAAACGACCTCCCTGCAACAGCGACCGGCGCGAAAAGTTGCGGGAGAAGTTCCAGCCCGGAGCCGCGAATATGCCACCGGACCGACCGCCACTGACCTTGCCGGCGCATACCGAAACCGAAGAACGCCTCCGAGGAAACGCTTTTCCTGAATACTTCCCGAGGTTCTGATGCCCTGCAGTTGAACCATTCCCCCGATCTCGATCTGTATCCCAACAGCCGTGCAGCCCGGGATGCCTGGATTTTGGCCCGCCGGGCGGGCATCGCCCGAACCAAGGGGCTGAGCCCGCGGCAACCTTCGCATTGGCTGCGGGAATCCGAACCCAATCCGGCTGGGGGACAGGCTTCCATCCTGACGGTGTTCCTGACCAACAAGGAATGTCCCTGGCGCTGCCTGATGTGCGACTTGTGGCGACACACGCTCGAAGAAACGGTTCCTGCAGGGGCCATTCCGGAACAGGTGGAGCGCGCCTTCGCTGCAGACCAGGCCAAACACCCCAAGCAGGCCCAGTGGCTCAAACTCTACAACGCCGGCTCGTTTTTTGATCCGCAGGCCATACCGGCGGCGGATTGGCCGGAATTAGCCCGAAAGGCACGCGCGTACGAACGCCTCGTGGTCGAATGCCACCCGAAACTCATTCGGGAAGAGCGCATTCTGCCCTTCCAACGCGAACTCGGCGCCGACACCCGACTGGAACTCGCACTGGGGCTGGAAACAGCCCATCCCGAGGTTCTCGAACGCCTCAACAAAGGGATTGATCGGGAAAGCTTCCAGCGTTCCGCCGAATGGATCCGGCATCACGACATGGACCTGAGGGTCTTCATCTTGGTCAAACCGCCCTTCCTCAACGAATCCGAGGCTCTGGAATGGGCCTGCCGATCCATAGATTTCGCGTTCGACTGTGGTGCCAATACCATTTCGCTGATTCCGACCCGGTCGGGCAATGGCGCGTTGGAATCGTTGGCAACCCGGGGGCAATTCGCCCCACCGCGTCCCGAGACTTTGGAATTGGCGCTGGCCTACGGGATCCAGTTGGGCCGCGGGCGGGTCTTTGCCGATACGTGGGACCTGGAGAAGCTTGAAGCCGATGCGACCCGTCGTTCCTCACTGCGAGTCCGACTGGAGAAAGCCAACCAAGAACAGCGCATCCAAAGGCCGACCGAGAATCCGACTGACGGATGAAACCCCGACGAACCCCAATCAATATTCCAAAATGGCCGCCCCCCAGGTGAGGCCGGCTCCAAATACAACCAGTAGAACCAAGTCTCCCGACCGGATGCGACCTTGGCGAACTGCTTCATCCATGGCAATGCCCACACTGGCAGCGCTCGTGTTGCCGTAGCGGTCCACATTGACGAAGACTTGTTCCTCCGTGGCCCCCAAGCGTTCGCCGACGGCACTCAGGATGCGCTGATTGGCCTGATGCGGGATCACGCAGCGAATTTGCTCGATGGACAGGCCACACCGCTCCAGCACCTCGTTCGAGGCGGAGACCATGGCCTGGACGGCGTTCTTGAAGGTCTCCTTCCCGTCCATCCGCAGGAAGTGGCGGCGATCGGCCACCGACTCCGCCGTCGCCGGACAGGCGCTACCGCCGCCGGGAAGCTCCAGCAGGCTGGCTTTCGAGCCATCGGATCCGAGGCACGTCGTCAGAAGACCGCGAGTGCCTGGCCGATGCTTCAAGATGGCAGCCCCGGCACCATCCCCGAAGAGCACACAGGTGTTGCGGTCGGTCCAATCCACCACGGAACTCATCTTTTCGGCACCAATAATCAGGACCGTTTCATGCGCACCGGCCTCGACGAATCGGGCACCAATATCCAGCGCGTAGACAAACCCGCTGCAGGCGGCCTCGATGTCAAAAGCCACGGCCCGATGGGCTCCCAGTTTCTGCTGCACCAGACACGCGGTGCTCGGGAAGGGCATGTCCGGGGTGATGGTGGCGACGATGATCATGTCGATGTCGGCGGCCGTGACCCCGGCGGAGCTCATCGCCCGACGGGCCGCCTCCAAGGCCATGTCCGAGGTTGTTTCGGAGGCTCCGGCGATTCGCCGCTCGCGGATGCCAGTGCGGCTGGTGATCCATTCATCCGAAGTCTCCACCATCCGCTCCAGATCAGCGTTGGTCATCACCCGTTCCGGCACATAGGAACCGAGCCCTACAATGGAGGCGGAACGAAGCGGTGCGCGATGGGTTCGGGGATGGTTCAAGAGATTCTCTGAGGATCAGGGGGTCTGGGTCGGACTTGCAGGAGGTACAGCGCCCTGAGAATTGGACACAGGCAAGTCGGGCGAGGTCAATGCAACAGCCGAGGCCGCTTGAGCGATGGCCAAAACCAACGTCTCGTTGAGACCCAGTCTCACAAACCGAACCGCCTGACTCATGGCGTGCCGAACATTGGAGCGTTTAGCGCTTCCGTGGATCTTGATCACGCAACCGTGGACTCCCAAGAGCGGCGCCCCACCGTAAGCCTCGGGGTTCATCCGCGTCCGGATGCGCTGCAACCCGCCACGCGCGATGGCGGCTCCCAGCATGCGCCACGGGTTGGCCGTCAGCTCCTCGCGAAGCATCGCTCCCACGGCCTTGCCAAGACTCTCTGCCGACTTCAGCACAATGTTCCCGACGAACCCATCACAGACGCACACATCGACGCCATCCATGAACAAATCGTAGCCCTCGCAGTAGCCGGTGGAGTTGAGACCCGAAGCCCGGATCAACGGCAACGCCGCTCGGGTCAGATCGGTCCCCTTGGATTCTTCGCTGCCATTGCTCAAAATCCCCACACGGGGACTTTGCTTGCCGAGCATGGCTCGCGAATAGGCCGATCCCATCACCGCGAACTGGAGCAAGTTTTTTGGGGTGCACTCGGGGTTGGCTCCACCATCCACCAAGACCCATGCCCCAGACTTTGACGGCATGATGCACGCGATCGTGGGGCGCTCAATGCCCTCGAGGGTTCGAAGACGGATCGTGGCTGCCGCGACGATGCCTCCGGTGTTGCCGGAGGAGATCACTGCGTCGGCCTTACCGTCCCGCACCAACTCGACGGCCCGAAGAATCGAACAGTCTTTCTTTTTGCGAAGACCCTGGACCGGCTTGTCCTCCATGTTGAGGACCTCGGAGGCCGGATGTATCTCGAGACGCGGATCGGAGCAGGCAGTGCTGAGCAGCAAAGGCGTCAAGACGGACGGAGGCCCGACCACATAGAGGCGGGAGATGGACGGATCGGCCGCCAAACCCAGCTTCACGCCCTGGAGGAGTTCCTCCGGACCGTGGTCGCCGCCCATGACGTCCACTGCCAGGCGCATAAGCAAAACGCGCCGGTCCGTCAAAAACGGACACGGCGCGTCTAGAAACCTCAGGCTGCGACGCCGACGTTGATCACCTGACGGCCATTGTAGAAACCGCACTCAGGGCAAACCCGGTGTGGCAACGACGGAGAGGCGCACTGGGTGCAGATGGCCAACTTCGGCAGGGTGAGGACACTGTTGTAGGCTCGGCGCATGCGTTGACGGCTGCGCGACGGTTTGCGTTTGGGGACGCCCATATTCGGTTCGGTTACAGTTTCAGATTATCGAGGGCACTCCACGCCGTATTCGGCTCAGCCTGCTCCCTCACTTGCAGTTCGCGGGGCTGGCCCTTCGGCTTCAACCCACGACAGTCAGGTCCGCACAACGGGTTCGTTGGCAGAGCCAGCAAAATGTCCTCCCGGACGACAGGGGTCAAGTCTGCAAAATCTCCATCGACCAGAAGAGCCTCTTCGCCCTCCAACGGTGCAAGGAAGGAAAACTCGTCTACACGCACCGGAAGAACAAAGGATTTGAGGCATCGGGAACACTCGCAATCCACGTGGCTGCGCAGACTTCCGGTCACCAGCAAACTGTCGGACTGGCGTTCCACAGTCAGCTCGTACTCCACGGGATGCGACAGGCGCATCAATTCATCGAGGAAGTCCGGAGCCAGTTCGGACCCCAGAATATCCCCATCGAGTTGGATGGACTCCTTCTCCAAGAGGCGAAGATTCACCTTGAGCGACATACCAATAGGATCGGCTGGTCGAGAGGCGGATGCAACTGGCGGATTGATCCCGGCGGCCGATACCAGCAGATCCGGGCAAAGAAAAGCGGGCGGCCCCGTGTTTCAGGAACCGCCCGCGTTGGAGAATCAAGACTGAGAGCCTCAAGCCTTGGCGGAATCGGCAATGGTCACCGGCCGGTAGCCGCCGATGGACTTGAAGTAGAGGATCAGCAGGAGGTAGATGGCGGCCATTCCGACCGGGAGGACGGCATCGGCTTTGAGCGTCTTACGAGCACCAGCGATATTGGCTTCGACCATCGCCTTTTGGTCCGCTGTGAGCTGGGATTTTTCTGCGGAGACGCTGTCGTGCTTCTCTTTCTCAGCCAGCTTTTTCGCGGCCTCCATCTTGGCGCCGTCCAGAGCCGCAACCTCCTTGAACAACCCGAGCAAGCCCGACGGTTTTTCAGCTTTGTTTGCAGCGAGAACCATCTGCTGGCCATTGGCTTCCAGATGTTCAGCGGTGAAGCGATCCTTGGCATAGCCGAGGCCGGGTCCGCCAATCTGTCCCACGGAGAGCATTCCAATGCCACCCATGATGGACATCGCCACCGCACCTGAGCGCGGGAAACGATCGCCCACGACGGCGAGCATGGTCGGCCAGAAGAACGTCTTGCCGATGCTGTAGATCAGCACGGCGCCGAAGGCGACCGTGAGGGTGGTCACCGACGAGCAGGCCAGCAAACCGACGATGGCAAAGATCGAGCAGGTGAACAAAATTGCGATCGGGGAAAGCTTGAGGCGGGACTCGATCCAGTGGCTGGAGAAACGCAGCGCGAACATCATCGCCGACGCAAAGATGAAGAGGATCGTGCCTTGTTTCGCAGTCAGGATGCTGCCGTTGATGTTTTCGATCCACGAGTCGGTGCCCAACTCCAGCGAACCCAGGATCGCATGGGCGACGAAGAGGGTGAAAATCATCCAGTGTCCGAGCGCGAACTGCGTGATCACCGCAACCCAGGCGACAAAACCCACCGCAACGAGGCCTGAAATGATGACCCAAGCTTGGGACGCAAAGAATGCGCTTCCAGTGATGGCGCCAATGATGCCACCCAGCGAGTCGCGGAAGAACAGGAAGAGCAGCACACCAACGATGCTCGCTCCCAGAATTCCAACATCTTTCATCATCTCGCCCAGCGAAAGACCTTTGGAGGAGGCTTCGGATTTGGGGAACTTCTGCCCCAAGAACATCACCCCGTAAATCGCGGTGGGGATGAGGTACAATCCCAATTTCATCTTCCAGGGGAGCGCTTCACCCAGAAAGAGGGTGACGAACGCGCCGAGAATCATTCCCGCAGGCCAGCTCGCATGGAGGATGTTCAGGTAATGCGTACGGTTCTTCGGGTAAATGGTCGCAATCAGAGGATTGGCGACGGCCTCAAGAGTTCCGTTCGCGAGGGAGAAGATGAAAGACCCGCAAAAAAGCAAATTGAAGGCGGCTGCCTGACTGACATCCGGGGCGGGAGAAAGTGTGACGACCGCAGACAGCACATGGAGCAAGAAGGCTGCCCCCACCAATTTTCCGTAGCCGATTTTGTCCACCACGATGCCGCCGAAAATGATGCCGAAACAGAAACCCGAAAAGCCTGCTCCGCCGATGAGGCCAACCTGACCATCTGTGAAGCGGAAGAGTGTTTTCCATTCTCCGGTGAGGCCATTGCGCAAAGCGAATCCAATGCCTGCGGCAAGGATGGCCATGAAACCGGCCATTAGCAGCCGCTTTGCATTGGGGGCTATGCCCTCGTTACTTCCATTACTCATAGGGGTACGTGTGTTGATACTGTGTTATGACAAGTCGGACGTGGAACATCAGGATTTACCGACACCACCGGCCGCCTGTCCATTCCTTGCTTCGGGTTTCTGCGAATTTGCCCCTCGAAACCCGGGACTGGAGACCCGAGAACGCCTCAACCGAGGCAATTGCCCGACTCCCTCACATGAATCGTGTCATCGCCCTGAGGCGCTCAGGATTCCGGGGCCAGGTTTTCGGCCACCGGATTGCCGTAGGCCTTGATGGCCGGGAGAACTCCTGCCAAAGCCCCGAGGCCTACCAACGCCAGCGGGGCGATGACCAGGACAGGATCCCAGGACCAAGGATCAAGAACCACACCGGTCTGGGCCCGAATGACGGCCGACACGGCGCCCATGATCACGGCGTACAGGCCCCAGGCCAGGACCATCCCGAGGGCTGCTATCGAGGTGGCCTCCAGGATGATGGAGGCAAAAACGAGGGACCGACGGGCACCCAGGGCCCGCAGAATGGCGAGGTCGCGACGGCGAGCACTCAAAGAATTGTAAATGCTGGCCAGCACGGAACCGGCGGCCACCAGCGCGACGAGGTAGGCCACCAACTCCAGTACCTGATCAAACCAACCCATCTTGTCGAACAACTGGGCCAAGACCGTTCCTAGCGGCCAAGCGAAGGTCAACCGGTCGCCCTGCTTGTTGTAGAGCATGTCCAGCTGCTGCCCCGCCACGGCACTGCGCAGCTTCACCAACACCGCACTCACATCGCTCGCCGTGGCCGCCGCATGGCCAGACATATTCTGGAGTCCCGCCAGCGGAATCCAAAGCACTCGGTCGGCTGGAGTGTTGGAGGGCTCCAATACACCCGTGACCACATATTCGTCCTCGTGCTGTTCCTGAGGATTGAAGTTCAGGCCGTGGTAGGGCTTGAAGGTATCACCCGGTTTCAGCCGCAGGCGTTGGGCAACAAAGGAACCCACCACCGCTTCGCGATAGCCGTCTTCAAACCAGCGCCCACCGGCTACCAACCGGAAGCGCCGCCCCGGTGCCGCCTCAGCCTCGGTGAAGAGGTTGGTCAGCGTACCGACGATGCGGTAACCCAAATAATTGTCACCGACCGCGATCGGAATCGCCAGAGCCACCGCCCGGTTGGAGGACAGCGTCTGAAAATCGGAAAACGCGACATTCCCGGGCGAGGCCTCCAGATGAAACAGCGCATTGAGCACCAGTTGCAGCTTCGCCCCGCGGGCTCCCAAAACGGCATCCCAGGCGCCGGTCTGGCCGGTGAAGGTCGCCCGGGCCTGACGTTTGACCACCCAGACTGACATGAGCAATCCCCCGGCCAGAGCCAGAGAAAGAGCCGTTACCACGGTCGACAGCAAATGTTGCCGCAGACTGCGGCGAATCAAGAGCCACAGGATCACAAGGCTGCCTCCGTCCTCGAGGCCTGATTGAGAGTCGCCAGAGATTCTCGGCGGGGGAACGCCGCCAGAACCGCCGGATCATGACTGACCAAAAGAAGAGCCGAGCCCTGTTCCGCGCACAATTCCCGGATCAGGGCCAAAGCCTGGGCGGCATTGGCCGGGTCCAAATTGCCCGTGGGCTCATCGGCCAGGACCAACTTCGGCCGATTGGCCAGAGCCCGGGCCACGGCCACGCGCTGTTGTTGGCCGGTCGAAAGCTGCCGAGGAAAATAATCGAGTCGATCGCCCAATCCGACCCGGTCCAACAGCGACCTGGCGCGGCCCCGATCCGCACCCGGCCCGAAAGACATCCCCAAGACGACATTCTCCAGACAGGTGAACCCCTGAAGCAAATTGAAGGTCTGGAAGATATACCCGATCACCGCGGCCCGGTGACGGTCCCGATCCGGTTCCGACAACGTGGTCATATTTTGACCATCGAGGAAAACGCGTCCGGAGTCTCCGGTCAGAATGCCGGCAACGAGGTTTAGGAACGTGGTCTTACCGGTACCGCTAGGACCACTCAAGGCAACCTGCTCCCCGGCATTGAGGCGGAACTCCGGAACATCCACCACCGGCAAAAACTGTCCGTACGGTGTTCGGAAGCTTTTCCGAAGATTTTCGATCTCAAGCAGCGCCATGGACTGGAGACAGGCTGCATGGACCCACCGAACTTGGCCATCGACTTTTATGAAACTACTCGAACAAGCCTCTTGTCCCAAGGGACAGGCTCTTTGGGGTTGGGTGACCTGGAATGGAATACCGGTCGGCAGGGTAGGATCCCTGCCATGGGGTTAGGCTTTGGGGAACATTCCGGCGGTCCACCCGCCGTCCACCGGCAGCGCAACGCCGGTAATGAAGGCTGCAGCATCGGAGGCCAGAAACAGGGCGGCATCGGCGATTTCCTGAGGCTGACCCATGCGCCCCATGGCCTGAGTCGAAGCCATTTCACGGGCAGCAGCTGCCGGATCCGGATATTCAGCGATGCGAGCCAAGACGAAGGGTGTTTCGACCCGTCCTGGACACAGGCAATTGATGCGAACGCCGCTGCGGGCATGGTCGAGGGCCGCCGAGCGGGTGATACCCACCACTGCATGCTTGCTGACACTGTAGGCAAAGCGGTCCACCAATCCTTCCAGACCGGCCGTGGAGGCCAAATTGACCACCGACCCAGAACCACGCGAAACCATTCCCGGTAACCAGGCTTTCATGGCGTTGAACACCCCTCGGACGTTGACGGCCATGACGCGGTCGAAGTCCGCACCGGTCGTGGTCAGAAGGGTGCCCACGTGACCAATGCCCGCGTTGCACACCAGCACATCCACTCTCGGATGACGGGCAGCGGCAGCCGATACGTCAGATTCTGAGGTCACATCGAGCGCCACGGACTCGGCATGCCCCCCGGCCTCGCGGATCCGCAGCACAGTGGCTTCACCGGCCTCGGCCCGGAGTTCAGCGACGATCACCCGGGCACCGGCTCGGGCAAAGGTTTCAGCGATGCACTGACCGATGCCAGATCCGGCACCCGTCACTAGAGCAGTCTTGCCATCGAGACGAATCATAAGGGGGACTTTGCGAGGGGGTTGAAAACCGAAGAGATTCCGACACAAATCACCCTCAAAAGCCAGAAAAAGGCCGCTGCAAACGGCTGGCCGGACCTTTCATGCCAACCTTCCCCACTCGGGCACCTCCGAACTACGAACCGAACAAACGGCAGCATCGAAACGAGTCCGAAGCAGGGGGCGACTACAGGCTGACCACCTGCATCCATCCTTCCGCCCCAAAACGCGCCTCAAAGGGCGCAACCGCGGCCTGCGCCATGACCACGTCCGGAAAGAGCGCAAACGTCGTGGATCCGCTTCCGGACATCAGCGCCGCCCAAGCCCCATGCTCCCGGAAGAAACGCTGGTACAACTCCAGAACAGGATACTTGTGCAATGCAGGAGCCTCCAGGGAGTTGTAAAAGTGCTTCCCCGCTTCGGCGAGATCACCAGATCGCAGGGCCCGCTCCAAGGCTTCGACCCGACCGGGTCTGCCATTCAGCGCCTCGGGATACTGGGCCAGTTCCCGATAGGCCCAGGCCGTAGAGATGCCGAAGCCCGGATGATACAAGATCATGCCGCGACCACGAAGCGCCTCAAACGCCGCTATGGGCTCAACCCGTTCCCCCCGGCCGGTGGCTCGAGCGGGTTGCTCCTGGAGGAAGAAATTCACATCCGAACCGAGAGCGGCGGCCAATTGATCCAACCGGTCAACTCCCAGTGGTCGCCCCAACAAGTCATTCATCCCGACAAGCGTATGAGCAGCATTGGAGCTGCCGCCACCCAACCCGGCAGCCAAGGGGATGCGCTTGGTCAAGTGGATCCGAATCCCCTGCTCTGTCCGTTGGGCCTCGGCCAAGAATTGCTCAGCAGCCTTCACCACGAGGTTGCTCCGATCGGTCGGCAATTGCGGATGGTCGCAGGAGAATTGGATTCCTGGGCTCAGATCCGTTTCAAAGGTCAACTCATCGCAAAGCGGCACCGGATGAAACAGAGTTTCAAGGTCATGGAACCCGTCCTGGCGTCGCCCCAGGATGTTGAGCAGCAGGTTGACCTTGCAGGGAGAGGATCGAATCAGCGGCATAAAAAAGCGCTCCGGCAGAGTCTGCAGGAGCGCGAGAGAAGCTTGAAACTCAGGCGACCCATTAGGGGGACGCCCCGAATTATCAGTCGATGACGCGGAAGCGGCTGCCCGGGATGACCGGAGCCACATCCGTCGCCTCGAAACCGAGAGAGTTGTCAGTGGCCATCACGGTGGACTTGCCCAGAGCTCCCGGCTTGTAGCTGTCCGGGTACACTTTTTGATCGGGCTTGATGTACGGCTCGCTGGGGAGCGGGAAGCTCAAGACCTCCACAGCACCCACGACCGTGCGGCCAATGGTGCGATTCACACCCCGGACCAAGCCCGCAGTGCCGCCATGCGCACCACCGAAGAGAGCACCTTGTTCGTAGCTGCGCTGGAGTTCACCGAGTCGGAAAGGCTCCGACAAATTATCGAGTCCACGGCCGAGCTTCTGTTCGGCGCTGGTGCATCCGACGAGCACCGCAGCCACGGTCACAACGAGACTCACCGACTTGAGAAGGGAACGCATAAGGTTGGAAAATGTGGCAGAAGGTTATCGGCGGAACAGGTGGGTGCAAGCGCGGACTTCAATCGATGGAAAATGATTGTTCACGCTCAGTGCTCCGGCGACGCCATCGCCGCTTTGGCCGCCTTGCGCCCCCACCACCAAGCAATCACCAGGCTGATTTCATACAGCAGGTGCAACGGCAGGAAGAGCAGAAGCATGTTGAGTGGATTGCCATCAGGGGTGATGAAGGCGGCAATCACCAGGCCAGCCACCACCCAATAGGAACGGAACTTGGAAAGTTTGGCGGCATCGAGGATGCCAATCTTGACCAGCGTCAGCAGGACCAGAGGCAACTGGAATGCCACACCCATGCCCAACATGAACCAACACACGAAGCTGATGTATTCATCGGCCTTCCATTCGTCGGCCACGAAACCCAACCAGTTGGAGAAACTCACCGTGGTGCTCAAGCAGATCACCAGCAGGACGAAGTAGCAGAAGGCCACTCCAAGCAGGAACAGAAAGGTGGCCCACCCGCTCACCTTGTACACGAACGACTTCTCGTGATGGTGCAAGGCAGGCAGGATAAACTGGGCGATGAAGAACAAAACGAAGGGAATCGAGACGGTGATGCCGCCAAACATGGCAATCTGCATGACCACGCTGAACGCCGTCACCGGCCCCAGCGTCTTGAGTTGAACATCGAAGGACCGCGTAGCGATGGCTGGAGGATTGGTTTCTTCCTGCAATCTCAAGACCAAATTGGTACCCACCAGCATGGGAGCCAATCGGAAAACCGTATCCCGGTTGGTGGCGACCCCAGGGATCCCGCTGTCATCGGGTGTCATGCGAGTAAGCACATTGGTGCCCAGCATGAAAACCACCCGACCACTCGTGGAGTGGCGAATGCCCTCGGCCACCTTCAGCGGCCATTTGAGGAACTGAATGACCACATTGCTGCCGCTCAGGCACAGGATGAAACCCAAGAACACCGCTACCGCGCACTTGATGAGGGTCCAACGAAGATCCTCGAGGTGCTCCAGGAAGGTCTTCACCGGCCCACCGCCCGCCTCATCCGAATCCTGCAAATCAGGATTGGGGGGAAGCGAGGGGGTCAGGGTGTAATCGGGGTCGTCAGCCATGCGTGCTCAAATCAGTCCGCTCAGGTCAATCAGATCCCAGACTGAGGCCAATCCGCTAGGATCGCGATCTCAGCCAGGGCTCATCCCTGCTCGGGAAAGACCGGAAAAAGACCCTGAATCAGGCCTTGTGACTGTGCGAGACCGTGTCGGAAGGCGGACGCACCGGCGGGGTGGTCGTCGCCGCGGGGCGCTCCGGTTCATCCATCACGCGTTGCACCTCATCTTGGACATCCTTGGAGGCCTTCTTGAACTCGCGGATTCCGGTGCCCACGCCCTTCATTAGTTCAGGGACCTTCTTGGCACCGAAAAGGACCAAAACCACGATCGCTATCCACATGATTTCGGTTCCACCAATAAACGCCAACATCGAAGTATCCATAGAATTTCCGTTCACTTGGTTTCAAAGCTAGGCCCTGCTCCCCGCCCGCACAAGCCCACAAAAACCAAAGGCTATTCCGGTGCTGGCTGAGCGAACCTCCCCAACAGGGGCAATTCACTTGGCACCGGCACCCGAGAAAACCGCAGGGACGGTCCGCAGGAGAATCTTGAGGTCGAGCCAAATGGACCAGTTGTCGATGTAATGAAGATCGAGACGGACCCACTCTTTGAAATCGGTCACGTTGTTGCGGCCGCTCACTTGCCATAGGCAAGTCAGCCCCGGTTTCACGCTCAAGCGACGCCGATGAGCCATGTCGTCGAAGCGCGCAACCTCATCGACCGGCAGCGGGCGTGGGCCCACCAGACTCATTTCGCCGCGGAAAACATTCCAAAGCTGCGGCAGCTCATCCACCGACCACTTGCGCAAGAACCGACCGACAGGCGTCACGCGGGGATCGTTGGTGACCTTGAACACCGGCCCGCTCATCTCGTTGAGCTTGGCCAGCTCGTGCTTGAGCTGCTCGGCGTTGGTAACCATCGTCCGGAACTTCAACATGGTGAACGGATGCCCGTTGAGCCCGGCCCGTCGCTGCCGGAAGAGCACCGGCCCAGGAGAGGACAGCCGAACCGCCAAGGCCGCCGCCAGGAACAAAGGAGAGGTGGCCACCAAGAGGGCCAGAGAACCCAAAAAATCGATCACCCCCTTGGCCATGGACTGCCATGTCTGGTCAGGACCCGTACGGAACACCAGCACCGGATGCCCTGCCAATTCATCCACGGTGGTCTGCGAAACCCGGGTCTGGAAGAAATCGGCGTGCAGCCAAACCTCGACACCCTCCAACTCACAAACCTGAATGATCTTCTCGATTTGGCCGAAGAGAAACTGTTTCGGGGCTACCAGAACGGCATTGGCCGCGTGCGAGTGCAACAAATCCGTCAGGACCGAAACGGAGAACTGGCCGGGATCCAAGCGGGCCGCCACGGAGACATCGCCCCGAGCGTTCTGCTTCAGCGCCTCATCGAGCCGGTTCATTTCACGATCGCCGCCAATCAAAATGACCCGGCGGCGCGCCTCCTGACCCACCATTCGGGACCGGATCCACAGACGCATGAGTTCTTCTTTGAAGACCATCACGGTGACGACCATTGGCAGGAACAGGGAGACCACGCCTCGAGCGACCTCCTGTTTGGTGAAGAACATCGCCACGATGATTGCCAACGAGACCCACGCGGAACCACGCAGTATCTGAGCCAAGGATTGACGTCGGGATGCCAGAACGGCGCGGCGGTAGAAGCCCTGCAGTTCCAGCAATGGGGGCGTCAGTGGTACGATCACCAGCAGCAGCCACTGGTACTTTTGAAAACCACCAATGACTGCATCGGGATCGAGTTGGGGCAGCGAGCGGATGAAATGCGCCATCCAGAAGACACCACCAAACAACGTCGCATCGATGAGTGCGTGGACTTTGTTGAGGAGTTGGCGCTGGCGGAGCAACATGCGGAGTTGTTACAGATAACCGTCAAAACTGTTTTTGTTAAGCGAATGTTCTTCGGTCGATTGAAACAACTAGCCGCTCTCTGGAAACAATTCCTGGGCAACACCATGAGCGGAGAACCCACCAGCGAGGGGTCGGGGGCGAAACGGGTTGGGGGTCGGACCCCACCCAGCCTTACAATTGACAAACGGTGCGGATGAGCCAACAGCTTGAATTCACCGACGCTGGAGTGTGCGAGCACCGTCGCCGGAATTTGTCATGACCTACGCACTCCTCCAAACCTCCCTGAATCCTCCGCCCTTGGACGCCCTGCAGCGCGCATTCAAGGCGGCACAGGCGTTTTCACTTTCCGCAGCCGACGCGATGTTCGCGGCGGACGATGCATTCGGGATTCTGGCCCGCGATCTGCCGGAGCAGGATGCGCTCAATCTGGCAGGCGCGTTGGCGGCCGAAGAAATCAGGGTGGAGGTGGTGCCTGAACGCGAGTTGAGCCGATTGCCGGAAGCCTCGTTTTTCTTGAGCGCCCAGTTGGATGGTGCCCGGATAACTTTTTTCAATGCCCGGGAAGATTCCCAAATCGCTCCATTGGCGGCGCTGAGCATCATCGCTGTAGGGTATGACCAGCGGGAGGTGAGGCTCGACCTCATCTTCGGCGAAGCCACGGTTCGATTTTTCACCACCCTCGAGAAGTTCCACTCGCACCACAGCCCCGAGGCGGCAGGACGTTTCCCTTCCGAACGCTTCGCTCAATTTGTACGGGAACTCGCCGCTAGAACTCCCCACGCACGGAGAAACCGCGGGGCCGATCTACTGCTGTCGGCAAATCCCGGGGACCATCTCGAGGACTTGGTGAGCTACCCTCGGCCCAGCGCCTTCATCGAGGAGATCGTTTGGCTCTCGTGGCAGCAGCAGCAGAGCCCTGCGGCCACGAAGTCCGCGGAGCACACCTGAATCCGGCTGAGGACGCTCTCACGATTCGGAGACCCTCCCGCAGTCCAAGCGTCACCGCCACTGCCTCGAGGGGGTCTCGGATAGGGCCTTGTTTGGCGACCAACCATAGGAAGGGTTAAAGCCGACCCGCATTCCTGTCACTTTCCTCCTTGGCAGACCTGATCCAGTTCCTAGCGTCCGGCCAGCGATGAGTGCAACCCCAGCGATTCTTTGGTCCCGCTTCCAACGTTACTATCTCGATTGTCCCACCATCGGACTGGGGCTGGATATCAGCCGAGTTCCCTTCCCGGATGATTTTCATGCCAAAATGGAGCGACCGATCCAGAAAGCCTTGAGCGAGATGGCCGAACTGGAGCGGGGAGCCATCGCCAACCCCGACGAGCAGCGAATGGTGGGTCATTACTGGCTGCGAAATCCGGCGCTGGCCCCGACGCCGGCGCTCTCGCAGGCCATCGAGTCCACTTTGGAGGCGATCCACACCTTCACCGCACAGGTCCATTGCGGAGAACTGACCGGGACATCCGGTCCGTTCCGCAACGTGCTGATCATCGGGATCGGGGGATCGGCACTCGGCCCCCAGTTCGTGGCCAAAGCTCTCGGGCATTCGCGTTCTGACAAGCTCACCCCCTATTTCTTCGACAACACCGATCCGGATGGCATGGACCAAGTCCTCGCCACCTTGGAGGGCAAGCTGGGACAAACCCTGGCACTGGTGATCTCCAAGTCTGGCGGCACACCGGAGACCCGCAATGGAATGGTCGAGGCCCGTGCGGCCTACGAGCGGGCGGGCCTGCGCTTTGCCAACCATGCGGTGGCCATCACGGGAGAAGGCAGCGCCCTGCACAAGACAGCCACCACCGACGGCTGGATCCGAACCTTCCCCATGTGGGACTGGGTGGGTGGGCGCACCAGCGAATTGAGCGCCGTGGGACTTTTGCCCGCCGCCTTGCAGGGCTTGGACATCCAGGGACTCCTCGCCGGGGCCAAGGCCTGCGACGAAGCCACCCGCAATCCGGTCGTCCGTGACAATCCGGCCGCGCAACTCGCGTTGATGTGGTATTTCCTCGGAGACGGCCGCGGCACCAAAGACATGGTGGTGCTGCCCTACAAAGACCGCTTCGAACTTTTCTCCAAGTACCTCCAGCAACTTGTCATGGAGTCGTTGGGCAAGGAATTGGACCTGGACGGGAAGGTTGTCCACCAAGGACTGGCTGTGTACGGCAACAAGGGATCGACCGACCAGCACGCATACGTTCAGCAATTGCGGGATGGTGTGGCCAACTTCTTCGCCGTGTTCATCGAGGTCCTGAAGGACCGCGACGGGGCCAGCCTCGAGGTGGAGTCGGGCGCCACCAGCGGCGACTTCCTGAGCGGGTTTTTCCTGGGCACGCGCTCCGCCCTCTACGATTCGGGCCGCGCAAGCCTCACCCTCACCGTCCCGGACGCTTCGGCGTTCACGGTGGGGATGCTCATCGCGCTGTTCGAGCGGGCCGTGGGACTCTACGCATCGTTGATCCACATCAACGCCTACCACCAGCCGGGCGTCGAGGCGGGCAAAAAGGCCGCCGCCAGCGTGCTGGGACTTCAGCGTCAGGCCGTGGCTCACCTGGCTGCCCATCCCGGGACGGCTTTTTCTGCCGACGCACTGGCGGCCGCGGTCGGAAACGTTGATGCAGCTGAGATGATCTTCAAGATCTGCACCCACTTGGCCGCCAACCGACGAGGGGTGCAAACCGCCTCCGGCACCGGCCTGAAGGCGACCTTCCAGGCACTTTAAACACCCAACCCGAGACGGGCTCCGGGCTCAACGACCCAATCGCGATCTGCGCTTGTCCGGAGCCCGTTCAGATTCCAGCCTTCCACCGAAACTTCCTATGAAACCGTTACTGCTAATTGGGGCGTTGCTCTTCGCCCTCGCTTTCCCTGCCATGTCTGACACCACCGCATCCTCCAAGAACCACGGTCACCTCCGCCACGTCGTCGCCTTCAAGTTCAAGGACACCGCCAGCCCTGCGGAGGTCAAGAAAGTGGAGACAGCCTTCCGCGCCCTGAAATCGAAGATCCCCCAAATCGCCAGTCTGGAATCCGGCACCAACAACAGCCCAGAGAATCTCAACAAAGGCTGCACGCACGGTTGGATCCTCACCTTCACCTCCGAGAAGGACCGCGATGCCTACCTCGTTCATCCCGACCATCAGGAATTCGGCAAACTGGTACGCCCCCTGGTGGCCGATGTGTTCGTGATCGATTTCTGGGCCAAGTGAGCTCAGTCCGGGTGGGACCCCAAAATCAGCACCCTCTGCCGCCATGCGCTGTTTTGTCACCGGTGCCTCGGGTTTTGTCGGAGCCAACCTGGTTCATGCACTGACTGCCCGCGGGCATTCGGTCCGAGCGCTGTTGAGGCCCGGGGCGGATGTCCGTGGCCTCAGCGGGGCCGCGTATGAAGCCGTTTCGGGGGACCTCACCGACGGAATACCCAAACTCGCCCTGGCCATGGCTGGATGCGACTGGTGCTTCCACGTGGCCGCCAGTTATTCGCTGTGGTTGCCTGATTATGCCCCCATGTTCCGGGCCAATGTCGATGGAACGCGCAACATCCTGACCGCGGCCCATCAGGCCGGGTGTTCCCGCATTGTCTACACCAGCACCGTCGGCTGCATCGGTCTGCCCAGACCCGGCCCCGACGGTTCCATCGTCCCGACCGATGAATCCACGCCGGTGGGCGAATCCCAGATGTCCAATCCCTACAAGCTTTCCAAATGGCGGGCCGAGGTGGTGGCCCGAGAACTCGCAGCGGCCGGCCTACCGGTGGTCATCGTCAATCCGAGCGCACCCATCGGCCCGCGCGATGTGAAGCCGACACCCACCGGGCAGGTGATCGTAGATTTCCTCCGCCGGGCCATGCCCGCCTACCTGGACACCGGACTCAACTGGGTTCATGTGCAGGACGTCGTGGAGGGGCATATCCTAGCCGCCGAGAAAGGCAGGGTGGGAGAGCGCTACATCCTCGGGCATGCCCAGGGGAATTGGACCATGAAACAGGCGCTCGACACCCTTTCGAGGCTGACCAGCGTTCCGGCCCCGCGATTCCAGGTGCCCCACGCCGTCGCTTTGGGTGCGGCACATGTCGACGAGTGGATGGCGCGTTGGACCGGAAAACCTCCCAAGGCACCGCTGGCCGGGGTCCGCATGGCAGCCTACAAAATGTGGTTCAATCCCGCCAAAGCCATCCAGGAACTCGGATTGCCGCAGACTTCGCCCGAGCAGGCCCTCACCGATGCGGTGGAGTGGTTCCGAGCCCACGGTCTCGCACCCTGATCCGGGCTGCACCTAGGGTTTTACTGGAGTCGTGATCGGCGATGTGGATCGGACCGGAGGCGACGGGATGATCGACCTCAGGTTGTGACTATCCAGTCGATCACACGCCCATAAGACTCCTCGAGTCACCAGATCGAGATAACGTTCGTCGCCCACGGTCTCGTTGAAATGCCCCAGCGAGGTGCTGAACACCCGGGTGGATCCATAGCGATTGACCCAAGTGATGGCGCAATCGTCATCACCCTGGGTTCCGCGTTGGAGCACGGTGGCCGATGGGAACACCTTCACGTTGTTGTAGAGTTCTTCGTTGCCCGTCAGCCAATCCCGCCAGCCCAAACCCCGAATGATAGGGTGCTGGTTCTCCACCGTGCGTATCTGAATGGGCGAGGCCTTGCCATGCCTCATGGAGCGAAGGCCGAGGTATTCCTGCCAAAGTTCGCCGGGCGCGGCTCGGTAGCTATGGACCGCACAGTGCAAATTTACTCCCGGCAGGCCAGCCCGGTGTGGGGCAAGGATCCGCGAGATCCAGTTGGTATCGGCGACCGCACCAAAGCACTCGTCATGGATCACCACATCGTAGCCCTTGGCCCAGTCGGGGTTCTCGTAGAGGGGAATCCGGCTCTCTTTCGACACACCGCCTTGCTCGACCGTCTCGACGATCACCCGGGCCCGAGCCTCAATGCCTTTTTTCAGCACATCCTTCTGGACCGAGTAGTCGTGACAGCATCCCCCGCAGACCAATAGCGCACGGAGCGGACGGGTCTCAGCAGCTGACAGCCCAGCCGTCAGTGCCAGCATCCAGAGACCGGTGGTCACCCACCGCAGTTGGTATAGATTTTTCATGGAAATGCTGTTGGCTGCGGAGACTCTGAATCCAAAACGGCAACCTCAAGATTGGATTAGTCCAGCTTGCGGACCCAGATGTTGCGGTATCGCACCGGATTACCGTGGTCCTGGAGAAGGAGCGGACCCGTGGGGGTCGCACCTGAAAACTTCGCCGAAACCGAAGCGTCGCCCTGGATTGCAATATGGTCCTGAACCATCACGCCATTGTGCAGCACTGTGAACGATCCAGGTTGAACCTTACCATCGGCTCCCGGTTTGGGAGGGTGAAACACGATGTCGTAGGTTTGCCACTCGCCCGGCTTCCGGCTGGCATTTACCAAGGGCGCATTATGGCCGTAGAACGAGGCAGCTTGGCCGTTGAAGTAGGTCTTGTTCTGATAGGAATCGAGCACTTGGATCTCGTAACGTCCTTGAAAATACACTCCACTGTTACCCCTTCCCTGCCCCTCACCTTTGACCTCAGCGGGTGAGGCCCATTCCAGATGCAGTTGGATTGCGCCGAATTCTTGGCGAGTCATCAAGCTCTTGCCGCGCACCTCCATGTGGCCATTCTCCAACTTCCACTTTGGCTCGCTGCCATCGTCACTTTTCCAGGCGGAGAGATCCTTGCCATCAAACAGCACCACCGCATCCGACGGAGGCGAACCAACCGTTCCCGGCGTGACCACCACTGGTTCCCGGTCTCCGGCAGGAGCGGCAGCAAAGGAAGAGAGCACAACGGAGGCAGCGGCTATTTGGAGTAGATTGAATGCGCGAATTTTCATGAGAATTGAAAAAGGGGATGGCGTTGCTCCGAATCGTTGCGGGAAGGGCTCTCGGGTCAAGGATTCCCCAAAGGTTTCAACAACTCTTCAAGTTTGGCCTTTGAACCCGACTCGGTGACTTTGATAACACCTTCGGACCGTGAGTGCCTTTGCGCCCAGCCTGTTGCTGTTGATTCCCGCCTACAACGAGGAGAACCGTATCGGGCCCGTCTTGGAAGACTACGCCCAATACTTTGGCCAGCACTACGCCGGCAAGTTTCGCCTGGTCGTTGTGCTCAACGGATGTCGAGACAACACCTTGGGTGTGGTCCAAGAGGCTGAGATACGCCATCCCTGCATTTCACACAGCGTGTTTCCAGGAGCCATCGGTAAGGGGGGGGCCCTCATCGAAGGTCTCAAGCTGGCACCCTTGGCCGACATCATCGGCTATGTAGACGCCGACGGTGCAACCCCGCCCAAAGCCTTCCACGACCTCGTGCGCTCACTGGAAACACAGTCCATTGCCTGCGCGATAGCCTCCCGCTGGGTTCCCGGGGCTATCGTTCATCATTTCCAACCGGAAAACCGCCGATTTGCCAGCCGCCTGTTCCACCTCTTTGTCGAACTATTCTTCAGGATGCGCATCTCGGACACCCAATGTGGGGCCAAAGTTATGCGCCGTCATGCCGTCGAGACCATTCATGAGCGTCTCACGTTGGCGGACCTCGCTTTCGACGTGAACCTGCTGTACTCGATGCAGTGGGCGGGATTTAAAATTCAGGAAATCGCGACAGAGTGGTCCGACAAGAGTGGTTCCAAGGTGGTTTTCAATATCCGGACAAGTCTCAACATGCTGCTCTCCTTGGTCCGCTTGAGACTGATTTACTCACCATTTTACCGATGGCTTGGTCCCCTCCGACCCTTGGAGGCTTGGCTCTACGCTCAACTCCGCGCACCGCAACCGATCTGGAACGACCAACACTCCAAAGCAAGGGCCGGGGCAGGAGTGATTCCTGAAGCTGACCGCACCAATTCGAGCTCAGATTGACGGGGTTGGATTTGTTGCCGAATCCCGGAGTTTTTCAGATTCACGGCTGAGGAAACGTTCAACCACCTCAAACTTGGCCACATTCTCCGGTTTCAAAGCCATGAGAGTGCGATGGGCATCCAGACAGCAATTTAAGACCTCTGCTTTTGAGGCAGCCTCAAGGGCAACCTCATCGGTTTTTGGGAACGATTCGTGCACGAGATCGGCCGTCAGCAGAGATACTTGGTCAAGAACCCCGTGATCCTCCAGAGCATCGATAATGCGTCGCGGAGCCTCATACAGTGTGAAGGTAGCTCCAGCGGAGCCCACCAAGCGGGACAGCGTGCCAGAAAAGCCGCTATCCATCATCAAAGCTCGAGACAAATCCAACACCACATTGCGGACCCCTTCTTCCTTTAGCCGAACAACGACCTTTTCGAACGCGGGAGCGGATTCAGCAGCAGCCCGACCCTCGAGACGAACATACGCCTGAGGGCCATCCAGACCTACTGAGATGGAGCAACCTGGGAGCGGCACGAGTTGACTATCTGCGTCGAGATTTTTGCGGTCAAGACATGGCCGAGCTAACGAGCCTTACTGGCCTCCTACCTGGCCGGGCCAAAACCCTCACCCCACGACATCGACGCGGAGGTCGCGCAGGGCCATGAGGCCTGGCAGCGGCACTGCCCGGATTGGGCGTGCCCCGCTGCGGCGACGTGGACCAAATCGTTCCCGGTACCGCTCGAACACCTTGTCTACAAACCCCTTCGACCCCAGCACCACCCCATCGGTCAGGTGGCGAATCCTCAAGCGCAGCACCTCCCCGGCGCTCAATTGTCCTCCCTCCCTCAGCGCCG
>Ga0247843_1004394_pt1 | contig 21177 bp, 20 predicted proteins | sample LaCruzMarch2017__FD_192420 | JGI IMG/M metagenome (GOLD analysis project Ga0247843, IMG submission 192420) | Freshwater microbial communities from meromictic Lake La Cruz, Castile-La Mancha, Spain - LaCruzMarch2017_8m | ecosystem: Environmental > Aquatic > Freshwater > Lake | place: Spain...
CCTCCGCCGCGTCCTGCCCGGCCTGCTGCGCGGCGCTGAAGGCGTGGACGGCGGCTTCCATCGCGGCCAGGCCGGCTTGGGTATGCCGCTCGGCGGCCAGGGCCGCGGCCTCGACCTCCACCGCCAGGCGCAGTTCCAGCACCTGGATCACGTCGGCCAGCCCCGCGGCCTCGCTGGCCGTCAGGCGGAAGATGCCCTCGCCCGGATGGGCGGTGACGAAGGCGCCCACCCCCTGGCGCGTGGCCACCAGCCCTTCGGCGCGCAAGGCAGCCACCGCTTCGCGCACCACGGTGCGGCTGACGCCGGCCTGGCGCATCAGCTCCTGCTCGGTCGGCAGGCGGCTGCCGGGGGGCAGGCGGCCGTTGCGGATTTCCTCCGCCAGCCGGTGCACCAGCGCGCCGGCCAGGTTCCCGGCCGGTCGCAGGGCACCTGGGGCCGAGGCAGCGGGCCGGGACGAGGTCGATCGAGTCATCATATGACTGACAAGCTACGGCCGGCTGCGCGTCCCCGGCAAGCCCGGTTCAGGTGACGCGGAAATTGCTGAACTGCCACGGGTCGGCGGCGTCCAGCGCCTCGGGGAACAGCCGCCCGCGGTCCAGCAGCGGCGTCCAATCCGAATAGGCGCCGACCAGCTCACCCAGATAGGGCGCGCAGATCTCGAGCGCCCGCTGATGGTCGATCTCGTCCGATTCGACGATTCCGCGGCGCGGATTGTCGATCGCCCAGATCACGCCCGCCAGCACCGCCGCCGTCACCTGCAAGGAGGTGGCGTTGTTGTGCGGCACCAGCGCCCGCGCCTGGTCGATGGTCAGGCGCGAGCCGTACCAATAGGCGCCCTTCGCATGGCCCATCAGCAGTACGCCGAGCTCATCCATGCCCGAGGTGATCTCATCGGTCATCAGCCGCTTCTCCGGCTGGATCTCCCAGTTGCGGCCGGCCAGCTCATGGATCGACAGCACCGCATCGTCGCAGGGGTGATAGGCATAATGCGCGGTCGGCCGGTACAGCACCGCGCCGGCCGCATCGCGCAGCGTGTAATAGTCGGCCAGCGAGATGCTTTCATTGTGGGTGATCAGGAAGCCATGGATCGGCCCAGCCAGCGGCGTCCAGGTGCGCACGCGGGTGGAGGCGCCAGGGCGCATCAGATAGATGGCCGCGTCGCAGCCAAAGCCATGGCGGTGGCCATCGGCCGGCAGCGCCTTCTCATGGCTGCCCCAGCCGAGCTCGGCCGGCTGCGAGCCTTCGCCCACGAAGCCGTCGATCGACCAGGTGTTCACGAATTCGCCCGGGCGCTTCGGCGTGGCGCCCACCTGCGTGTCACGCTCGGCGATGTGGATCACCTTGATGCCAAGGTCGCGCGCGATCCGCGCCCAGGCGGCGCGGTCGGCGGCGGGGGGCGGGGTTGCGATGGGCGCGCCGGTGTCGCGGGCGATGTCGAGCAGCGCCTGCTTCACGAAATGGCTGACCAGGCCCGGATTGGCGCCATGCGCGGTGATGGCCGTCGGGCCGCCTGCCGCCATCTCGCGCAGCGCGATCGCTTCCTCGCGCATCGCATAGTTGCTGCGCTGCGAGGGGGTCAGCGCCGGGTCGGTGTAGCCACCGGCCCAGGGCTCGACGACCGTATCCAGGTACAGCGCGCCCAGCTCCTGGCACATGACCATCAGCGCGACCGAGGAAACGTCGACCGACAGGTTCAGCAGGAAGTCGCCCTGGCCCAGCATGGGCGCCAGCAGCGCGCGGTAATTCTCCAGCGTCGCGGCCTGCTCGATGAAGGTGATGCCGTATTCGGCCGCAACCTCGCGCCCCCGCGGCTCGGCGGTGACGATGGTGATGCGGGCCGGGTCGATCGTGACATGGCGCAGGATCAGCGGCAGCACGCCCTGGCCGATCGAGCCGAAGCCGAGGATGACCAGGCGGCCGTGGAACGAGGTGTGGATCATCAACGGGAACTCCGGAAAGGGCAGGGTTTCAGGCGGCGAGCGCCAGGGCGGGAATCTCGGTATCCTCAAGCTCGACCATGCCAGCACGGTCGAAGCCGTTGAAGCCGGTGCGCAGGCAGGCACCATAGGCGCCGATCTGGCCGATTTCGATCCAGTCGCCCTCGGCGATGTCGGCGGGCAGCAGGAAGGGGCCTTCCATCACGTCGGCACTGTCGCAGGTGGGGCCCCAGAAGCGGAACGCCACCGCCGGCGCGGCGGAGGCGGCGCCGAGCTTGCGGGCGGGGAAGCGGAAGCGTGGCGCGCCGGCATCGCTCAGCGCGCCATAGACGCCGTCATTGATGAACAGGTCGCCACCCTTGCGGGCCTGCACCTGCACCACCAGCGTGGCGCCCGAAGCCACCAGCGCCCGGCCGGGCTCCGCCCAAAGGTCCATGGCACCCAGCCCTTCCTTGGCGACGGCGCCGCGGATCGCCCCCATGAAGGTGGCCAGCGCCGGCGGCACGGTGCCGGGATAGGCCACGGGGAAGCCGCCGCCCACATCCAGCACCTCGACCGGCACGCCGGCCGCGCGGATCACCGCGGCGGCGCGGCCGATGGCGCGCGCATAGGCCAGCGGCTCCAGGCACTGGCTGCCGACATGGAAGGACACGCCAAGCCGGCGAGCATGCGGCCGCGCGGCGGCCAGCAGCGCCGCCGCCTCGGCCGGCTCGGCGCCGAACTTGCCGGACAGGTCCATCACCGCGCCGCCCTTGGGCAGTGCCAGGCGCACGACCAGCGTCAGGTCACGGGCATTGCCGGTTTCGGCCAGGATCTTGGCCAGCTCCTCGGCGCTGTCGAGCACGAAGCTGCGCACGCCATGCTGGCCATGCGCCTCGCGGATGGCGCTGCGGGCCTTCACCGGGTGCATGAAGTGGATCTGCGCGGTCGGGAACAGGTTGCGCACCAGGCGCACCTCGGCGGCCGAGGCGGCGTCGAATTCGCGCACGCCGCCCGCCCACAGGGCGCGCAGCACCGCCGGTTCCGGGTTGCACTTCACGGCATAGAGGGTGCGGCCCGGGAAGCCAGCCAGGAATTCGGCCGCGGTCGCGGCGAAGCGGCGCGGGCGCAGCACATGCACCGGCTCCTCCGGGCGGAGGTCGGCGACCAGCGCCTCGACCGAGGCCGGGCGGGTGCGGGGGGTTGCGCGCAGCGGGGTGGCGGCGATGCGGCGGCGGATCGGGTCCATCGAGGCAGCTCCTGGAGGCAAGGGGACGGGGCGCGCAGCCCCGCCGCCGCGCACCCGGGGGGCGGGCGGCGGCGGCGGGGGTGGTCGAGGGACCCAGGTGTGCCCGCATGCCAATCGCCCGCGCGGATGGCGCGGCAGGCCCTGGCCGCGGCACGGCACGCCGTCCCGCGATGCGGGCGGACGGGACGTGGGCGGCCGGCCCGCGGTTTCAGCGGGCCGCGGGCACGGCGTTGAGGAGGGGGCTCCTCGCGGCGCGGCGGGCAGGCAACACAAACGGCTCCCTCGAACCAACCGGCTTAGTGGGGCCGGCGAGGACAAAGGACGCGGTCCGTCGTTGCTGTGGCCATCCAAGGGTGGTCAGACCCTTCGGCTTGGCCTCGCGGCACGTGCGAGTTGCGTCGGTTCGGGCAGTGCCTTGCGGCCCCGCCCCTTCAGTGCGGCGCTTTTCCTTGCGGTCGCGCGCCGTGGCCGGATAAATACGGGCGATTGCGTGGGAGTGCAAGCGAAAAATGTGGCGCCTGCCCCGAAAGGCACGCATGGCTTCCGGGGTTCTGGGAAAAACCCCGGAATGCCTCCCGTTCAGGCCGGGGGACTCCAGGTTTGGCCTGGCAGACAGAGATATTCCCAGGCGATGGTCGCCGCCGCCAAGGCGGTGATCTCGGCCGTGTCATAGGCCGGCGCCACCTCCACCACATCCATCCCGCGCCAATCCAGGCCGCCGAGCCGCCGGATCACGCCCTGCGCCTGCCAGGAGGCGAGGCCGCCAATCTCCGGCGTGCCGGTGCCCGGCGCGAAGGCCGGGTCCAGCGCGTCGATGTCGAACGTCAGGTAGGCGGGGGCGGCGCCCACCACCTCCCGCACCCGGGCGGCCACCGCGGCGGGGGTCGATTCATGCACCGCCTGCGCGTCCAGCACCGTGACACCCTGCGCCAGCGTCCAGCCCATGACATCGCGCGCGACCGGGGAGCGGATGCCGATCTGGATGGTGCGGCGCGGGTCCACCAGCCCCTCGCGGATGGCGAGCCAGAAGACCTGGCCGTGGCCCAGCGTCTGGCCGAAGCTGTCCGGCCAGGTGTCCACATGCGCATCGAAATGTACGAGTGCGAGCGGCCCGCCGACGCGCGCGGCCAAGGCGCGCAGCAAGGGCAGGGTGATGCCATGCTCCCCGCCCAATGCCACCAGATGCGGCATCTGGCGCGCCTGCGACTCGATGCGCGCAAGGCTGGCCGGCAGATCGCCCAGCGCGATGGCGAAGTCGCCCAGGTCGGCGATGGGCAGGGCGTTCGGGTCGATGCCGCTGTCCGGATGGGCGCCATCCACCAGCATGCGCGAGGCGGTGCGGATGGCGCGCGGCCCGTCCCGGGCGCCGGCGCGGTTGGAGGTGCCGAGGTCGAGCGGCACGCCAACCACCGCCACCGGGCCGTCGCGACGGGCGATCCCAAGGAAGCCGGGGGGCGTGGCGAAGGTTGGGGTCTCGGTCATGGGTGGTTCCCGGTCGGCCGTGGCGCGCGGGCAGCATGCCAGGGTTGGGCCGGCCCTGTCGAACACGCGCGACAGCCGCCTGGCGCCGCCGAACGCTTCGTTGACTGATTTCGTCGGATAAGCAAGATGACGCTGAAGTGACGCGAGTCGAATCACGGGGAGTAACATGGAAATCCAGCCAGACCTTCCGATAGTTGCCGTCGATGACTTTCTGGATCATGAGCGGGAGCGTCTGGTCACGCTCCGCTACGCCGAGATCGTCGCCGCGCTGTCGCAGGCGGCGGCCAATGACGCGTCGGCCGCGGCGCGCGGCGTCTTGGCGGATGCCGCAACGTCGCTGCGTCGCATTGCGGCCGACCTGCCGGTGGTGATGCTGGCCGAGCGCCTGGCCGAGCCGGAGCGGCTGACCCGGCTGAGCTATGTCAGCTTCGCCACCCAGCGCGACCCGGCCGCCCTGGCGCGCGACGCGGCGGAGATCAGCCGCCTGGCACAGAAGCGCAACGCGGCGGCCGGGGTCACCGGCGCGCTCGCCGCCGGATCGGGCTGGTTCGCGCAGGTGCTGGAGGGACCGCGCCGGGCGCTGCTTGCCACCTTCGACCGGATCCTGATGGATCCGCGCCACACCGATATCCGTGTGATCGAGTTCCAGCCGGTGCCGAGCCGTGCCTTCCCCGATTGGACCATGCACTGGGCCGGCACGCTCGACGTCGGCTTCACGCGGCGCATCGTGGTGGCGCATCTGCGGCAGGAGCAGCGGGGCGGACCCGCCGCCAGCCGCTACGCCGACGACCTGTTGGGGCGGTTGGCATCGTCCAGCGGGGCATCGTCCAGCGGGGCAGGGGTCGCGGGCTGAATCGTGCTGCGCGGCACAGGGCTCGCGCGGCTGGGCCGCGCAGCGTGGCACAGGGATTGCTGGTCCCGCCGGGCGCCGGCCAGCCATCGGGGCCGCCGGGCGCCACCGGGAGGCTCGCCATGCAACGCCGCAACCTCATCACCTCCGCCGCGGCGGGCAGCGCCGGCATCCTGGCCGCGCCAAGCCTCGCCACCGCGCAAACCAGCTTCACCTGGCGCATGACCAGCTTCTACGGCCCGCAGGCCGCCTTCTATTCCACCGGCCCCGGCGGCGCGCGCGACCTGATCGATCGCATCCAGCGCATGTCCAACAACCGCATCCGCATCCAGTTCTTCGGCGCCGGCGAGCTGATCCCGGCCGCGGAAGGCTTTGATGCCGTCTCGTCGGGCATCGTCGAGATGAACTACGCCAATGCCTATTTCTGGACTGGCAAGACCTTCGCCGCCCAGTACTTCACGGCCGTGCCCTTCGGCCTGAACTTTCAGGGCCTGAATGGCTGGATGTATGATGGCGGCGGCCTCGATCTGTGGCGGGACGTCTATGACCGGTTCAACCTGGTCCCCTTCCTGTGCGGCAATACCGGCGTGCAGATGACCGGCTGGTTCCGCCGACCGATCAACACGGTCGAGGATTTCCGCGGTCTCAAGATGCGAATCCCGGGCCTGGCGGGGCGCGTCTACCAGGCGCTTGGCGTCGATGTGCGGCTGCTGCCGGGCGGCGAGATCTTCCCCGCGCTGGAACGCGGGGTGATCGACGCGGCGGAATTCGTGGGTCCCTTCCTGGATCGCCAGCTCGGCCTGCAGCGCGTGGCCAAGCACTACTACACGACCGGCTGGCATGAGACGGCGACGGCCTCCGAGCTGATCATCAACAAGGCCGCCTGGGCGCGCCTGCCGAATGACCTGAAGGCGATCGTGGAAAACGCCGTGGCCGCCTGCAACGTGATCAGCGAAGCCTGGTGCCAGAAGAACAATGCCGAGGCGATGGAAGACCTGATCCGCAACCAGGGCGTGGAGGCGCGGGAACTGCCGGATGCCATCGTCGCCCGCCTGCGCGAGGAAACCGCCAAGGTGCTGGACGCCGCGATCACCCGCGATCCGGTGACCAGGCGCGTGCATGACAGCTACATGGCCTACAAGGCCAAGTTCGACGCCTGGTCCGCCTATTCGGAAGTGCCCTACCACAACAAGATCCGGCAGGGCTGACGCGGATGGCCGAGGCGCAAAGCCGCCTCGCCGACCGGATCGACGCGGTGGTTGACCGTCTCGGCCAGATCTCGGCCGTGGCGGTGGCGGCCCTCGTCCTGGTCATGGCGAGCAATGTTCTTCTTCGCTACGGCTTCTCGCTCGGCAGCGTCTGGGCGCAGGAGCTGGAGTGGCACCTGATGGCGCCGATCGCGCTGTTCGGCGCCGCCTATGCGCTGCGGCATGGCGAACATGTGCGCGTGGATGTGCTGTATGCCGGCTTCTCGGCGCGCAACCAGGCGCGGGTGGATCTGCTGGCGGGTCTCAGCGGGCTGGCGGTGTGCGTGGCCGTCATCTGGTTGTCCTCAGGCTATGTGCTGCAATCCTGGAACCAGGGTGAGGGTTCGGCGAACCCGGGCGGCATCCCTTATCGCTATGTGCTGAAGGCACTCATCCCGGCGGGCTTCGCCCTGCTGCTCCTGCAATTCCTGGCCGAGACGCTGCGCGCCGCCCTCCGGCTGCGCGGTTGAGGGTTCCATGCCGATCACGGAAATCTACGCCATCCTCATGCTGGTGGCCTTCTTCGGGCTGCTGATGCTCGGCATGCCGGTGGCGCTGACGCTGGCGGTCTCGGGCTTCGTCTTCGGCTGGCTCGGCTTCGGGCCGATGCTGTTCAACCTGCTGCCGCTGCGGATCTATGGCGTGGTGACCAGCTATTCGCTGCTGGCCATCCCCTTGTTCGTCTTCATGGGCGTGGCGCTGGAAAAATCCCGCCTGGCCGAGGATCTCATGGAGGTGGTCGGGCGGCTCTCGGGCGCGCTGCGCGGCGGCCTCGGGCTCGGCATCGTGTTCGTGGGCGTGCTGATGGGCGCGACCACGGGCATTGTGGGTGCCACGGTGGTGACGCTTGGGCTGCTGACGCTGCCGGCGCTGCTCAAGCGCGGCTATGACAAGGGGCTGAGTTGCGGCGTCATCTGCGCCTCCGGCACGCTCGGCCAGATCATCCCGCCCTCGCTGATCCTGATCCTGCTGGCCGACATCATGAACCTGTCGGTCGGCACGCTGTTCGCCGCCGCGGTGTTTCCGGGGCTGATGCTGGCCGGCATCTATTGCGTCTACATCCTGGTGCTCGGGCTGGTGCGGCCGGAGATGGTGCCCGCCGTGCCGGCCGAGGAACGCGCGCTGACCTCCACGCGCGACCTGCTGATCAAGCTGGTGCGCGTGATCGCGCCGCCGCTGGGCCTGGTGGTGGCGGTGCTGGGCAGCATCGTGGCCGGCATCGCGGCGCCAACCGAGGCGGCGGCCATGGGCTCGCTCGGCGCGCTGATCGTCTGCGCGCTGGGGCGACGGCTGACAGTGGGGTTGGTGGTCGAGACGCTGCGCAGCACGGCGCGGATCACCGCGATGATGATGTTCATCCTGATCGGCGCGCAGGTCTTTGCCCTGTCCTTCCGCGGCCTTCAGGGCGAGCAGCTGGTGCACGACCTGTTCGCCTTCCTGCCGGGCGGCATCGCGGCCGACATCTTCTTCATGCTGGCGCTGATCTTCGTGCTGGGCTTCTTCCTGGAATGGATCGAGATCAGCTACATCGCGGTGCCGCTGTTCCTGCCGATCTTCCTGGCCGCCGGCGTGGACCAGGTGTGGCTGGCGATGCTGATCTGCGTGATGCTGCAGACCAGCTTCCTGACGCCGCCTTTCGGCTGGGCGCTGTTCTTCCTGCGCAGCGTGACGCCGCCGGTTGTCACCACCCGCGACATCTATGTGGGCGTCATTCCCTTCGTGCTGATGCAGCTCACCGCCGTGGCGATCGTGTTCTTCGCCCCGGGCCTTGCCACCTGGCTGCCGAAGGCGATCGGCTGGTAGGGGCCGTCAGCCCCCCTTCGGCTGCCCATCCACCGTTTCGCTGCCCGCGCGCCAGCGATGGGTGCTGGCGCCGAAGGCCACCAGCGTGCCGGCGGCGTCGCGCACCTCGGTCCGCACGAAGTAGATGTTGCGCCCCTGCGTCGCGATCCGCGCCTCGGCCACCAGCCGCCCGCCCTGCACCTGCGCGGTGAAGCGGCAATCGAGGTCGAGCGTCACGGCCTTGCGGACATTCCCCGGCACCCGGCACCACAGGCCCGCATAGCCCGCCGCCTGGTCGATCATCGACAGCACCAGGCCCCCATGGGTGATGCCGCTGCGGTTGCGGTGCTGCGGGCCGGCCTCGGCCACCAGGCGGGCGAAGCCATCCTCCCAGGCTTCGAGCCGAAGCCCCATCAGATCGTGGAAGGGGGCGCCATCGGGGTCGAGATCATCCTGCATGCGCCCCGTTGCAATGAAGCCGCCGCAGGGTCAACTGCCCCGATGATGATGACCCATGTCGAGATCGACCAGGCGGGCGACCCGGTGCTGCCGGCCGAGGCGGCGGCCGCCCTGCTGGGCTGCGCGCTGGCGGCATTCCTGGCCGATCTGCGCAGCGGCCATGTCTATTCGGTGGTGGAGCGGGGCGAGGGGGCGGATGCCGGTCGGCTGCGGCTCACGCTCCGCCGGCGCGGCCGCGAGGCCAGGCTGGAGGTGGACGCCGCGACGGGCGCCATCCTTACAGGGCCCTGACGCCGAGATCGCCGATCGTCTTCAGCGTGACGCGGAACAGCAGCAGCGTGCCGGACGCGATCTCGCGCTGCGTCGAGGGATCGATCGCGCGGGACCGGGCGAAGCGCGTGTCGAAGACCAGGCACTCATCCTCATAGGTCAGGGCCACCGAATAGCCCGAGGCGCGGTCGCGCGCGATGTCGTAGCGGTTGGACGCCGAAACCCGCCAATACTGGTCCAGCTGGAAGCCCCCGCCCACGGCCACCTCCTCACGCTTCGGCGTCTCGGTCAGCGGTGCGGGGTCGGTGGACAGGTAGCCCAGGCTGAACCGCGACCGGGCACCCGTCAGCGCGACCGAGGTTTCCCACAGGCGGGGTTCGAAATTCTCGCCGTCCAGGCGCGTGCGGCCGAGCAGTTCCAGCCAGGGTGCCGGCGCCACGCGCAGCCGGCCGACCCAGTCGGAGGCATTCTTCTCCAGCCCCGAGCCGGTCGGGAAGGTCTGGTCCTCATGCAGGCGATAGCTGCGGCCGGCCAGCGCTTCCAGCTGCCCGCCATTGGGGAACAGCCAGGCGCTGCGTAGCGCCGCATCCACGCGGGTGCCGCCTTCCAGCCGATCGCGCCCGGCGAAGCGGTTCAGGCGGAACAGGGTCGCGTCGGTGAATTCCAGGTCCAGGCTGTCCTCGTTCGGGAAGCGGGCCTGCGCGCCGGTCTGCGGGCCCGTCACGAGCTGGATGCGCGGCTCGATCAGGTGTGCGCCCCAATCGCCGGCCTCGCGCACCAGGGGCAGGCGCCAGTCCACCGCGCTGCGGATATGGGCGCGATGCCACAGCCCATCCGCCGCCGCATCGCCGAAGCTCGGCGAGGCGGAGAGCCCATCCACCCAGCCCGCCATCACGTCCAGCTCATTGCGGACCGTTACCACCTCGCCATTCGGGCCGAGCATCGGCAGTTCATAGCGCGCGCGCGCGCCGGTGCGGCGCGTGTCGGTGCCGGTGCCGCGGAAGATCGAATAGGCGGCGCCATCGATCGTCAGCGAGCCGCCCCAACGGTCGGGCGCGAAGGCATAGTCGCCGCTCGCGGCCGGCAGCACGAAGGGGATGGTCGAGGTGTCGCCCAGCACGCTGAGCGCCTGGTAGAAGCGCGTCTCCAGCCGAGCATAGCCCTCGGTCCCCCAGAAACCTTCCAGATAGGCGCCGGAGCTGAGGAAATAGGGTGCCGCATAGCGATAGGCCCGCAGGTAATCGCGCGACGAGGCGCGCGACAGGGTGAACCCCGCGCGCCAATTCTCGTCCAGGCTGAACAGCGCCCGCGCGTCGATATGCCCGCCGAGCCCGTCATTGTCGGTCTGATTGCCGGAGAGGCTGCCGACCGAGCCCTCGACCGACAATTCGCCGGCGTTGAAGCGCCGCCGGTAGGTCGCCCCCAGCTGCGGCACCTGGCTCGCGGAAACGGTGGGCGTGATCCGCGCATCGCTATGGTCGTCGATTGCCCAATAGAAGGGCAGCTCGGTGAACAGCCCCAGGATGCGCGAATTGCCGAAGGTGGGTGAGAGGAAGCCCGTGGCCCGCGCCGCGTCCGGCGAGGCGTGGCTGAGATAGGGCGTGTAGAACAGCGGCACGCCGGCGATCTGCACCGCGGCGTCGCGGTAGCGCACCCGCTGCTCGGTGGAGTGCAGGCTCGCGATCCGCGCGCGCAACTGCCACAGCGGCGGGCGTTGCGGATTGTCGGCGCAGAGGTCGCAGGGCGAATAGACCACGCGCGCAATGTCGGTGATGTCGCCGCCGGTGCGCCGCGCGCCGCTGCCGGCCATGCGCGCATTGCCGGCCAGCAGCGCCTGCACGCCCTCCAGCACCGCATCGCGCATGCCGCCGGTCAGCTCCGCCCGCTCGGCGAACAGCACCTGGCCGTCGGCCTCGACCAGCACGACATTGCCCTCGGCGAGGGCGACGTCGGTCAGGCGATTGTAGGTGACGCGTTCGGCCCGCAGCAGGCGGCCCGCCTGCCAGGCTTCCACCTTGCCGCGGGCGGTGACGGTCTCGGCCGCCTGGTCATATTCCAGCTCGTCGGCGGTGAAGGTCACCGGCTCGCCGGCGCTGTCGGCCGGGCGAAGGCCAAGCTGCGCCAGGGGGGGCGCGGGGGCGAAGACGATCAGGACGGACAGCGAGGCAGCCACCAGCGTCGCCGCCGTGCGCCAGCCGGCCAATTCGCCAAGCAGCGCCTGGCGGCGGGTGCGCGATGGCCTGCGGACCGGCGCCGGGGCGGGCACCGGCGGATAGACCAGCTTGGGGAGCGGCCGCATCACCCATCCTCCAGGTGAAGCAGCAGCGCCAGCGCCAGCAGCAGCCCCGCCACCGCCGGTGCCCAGGCCGCCAGCAGCACGGGCAGCGATCCGGATTCGCCGAATTCGGTGCTGACCCGGTCGATGACGAACAGCGCGAAGCCCGCCGCGATGCCGGCGGCGATCATCTGGCCAACGCCGCCGCGCCGCGTCTGGCGCATGGAAAATCCGGCCGCCAGCAGGGCCATGGCCACCGCCAGCACCGGCAGCGCCAGCAGGGAATGGAATTGGATCCGATGTCGCACGGCGGAAAAGCCGGCCTGTTCGAGCACGTCGATGAAGCCGGGCAGGGACCAGAAGCCCAGCGTCTCGGGGTTGGCGAAACTATCCTCGATGGTGCCGGCGGTCAGGTCGGTCGGCAGGCGGAAGGCGCCGAGCGGCCGTGGCACCCGATCCTCGCCAAAGGCCACGGCCTGCGTGAGCTCCCAGGCCCCGTTGTTCAGCCGGGCGTGGGGCGCCTCGATCCGCTCCAGCGGGCGATCCGCGGCCGAGAGGCGCCAGACCGTCACTTCATGCAGCGCGAAGGGCGCGCTGCCGGGGGCAGCGCCCGCCGGCGCCGCCTGCGGACGGCCCGCCAGGATGGCAACCCCCGCCGGATCCAGGCCGCGATCCCCCTGGCGCAGCCAGAGCCGCCCCCCGGCCAGCGCGGACAGGCCGCCGCCACTGCGCAGGAAGGTCTGGTCCATCCGCTCCGCCCGCGCCAGCAGCGTGGAGGAGAGAGGCGAGAGGCCAAGGGTTGCCGTGACGCCCAGTGTCAGCGCCACCAGGATCGGGCCGGTCAGGAACCCCCAGGCCGAAATGCCGGCGGCGCGCGCCACGATCAGCTCCGAACTGCGGGTCAGCCGCCAGAAGGCCAGGATGCCGCCCAGCAACAGCGCGAAGGGCATGATCTGGATGGCGACGAAGGGCAGGCGGAGTGCGGCGATGGCCAGCGGCACGTCGATCGTCACCTCGGGCCGGTTGGCCGTGCGGCGCAGCAGTTCGATGAAGTCGAACAGGGCGACCAGCCCGGTCAGCGCACCCAGCATGAGCAGCGCCGCCGACAGGAAATGCCGCGCGACATACAGGCTGAGGGTGGGTGCCAGGGTCATGCGGTCAGCGCCAGGCGGCGCGGCAGGCCGGGCGCGCCGAGCATCCACCACATGGCGACGATGCCCGGGATGACCGACTGGACCCAGATGAGCCAGACAAACTGGCTCTGCCGGGTCGCGAGGTTGCCGATGGTCAGCCCGATCGCCAGCAGCCCCACCACGATGCCGACGCCGACCGCGATGCGAAGCCCGCCGCCATGGCGACGGAACTGCCCGGTCAGCGCCACCGCCAGCCCGACCAGGGCGAAGGATGCCGCGGTCAGCGGCTGCGCCAGCCGCTGATGCGCCTCGCCATAGAAGCGGGCAATGTCGCGGGGACGCAGCGGCTCGGCCGGGTCGGGGCTGAGCAATTCGGCCACGCCGCGTTCGCGCGAATCGCGGAACCGCACCTCCTCCTGCCGGGTGGCGCGGGCGAGGTCGAGGCTGTTCTCCTCGAAGCTGAGCACGGACAGGCGCATCTGCGTCTCGCCCGTGCGGGCATCGCGGACGCGTTCCATCTGCTGGCGCACCCCGTCTTCCAGCGTCACGCGCGGGCCGGTGGGGGTCACGGTCACGCGGCCGCGCTCGGCCAGGATGGTCACCGCGGCACCCGGCTCGCGCGCGTCATGCACCAGGATGCCGTGCAGCGTGCCGTCGCGTTCGCGCGTGCGGGCATAGACGGTCAGGTCGCCGCCGACCGAGCTGAAGACACCTTCCTGCAACAGGATCGCGGCCATCTGGTTGCGGATTTCGAACTGCCAGACGCGGAAGGCCGCGTGGCTCATCGGCACCAGCCACAGGTTGAGCGCATAGCCGAGCATGACCGACAGCGAGGCCACGATCAGCGCGGGGCGCGCGAGCCGGAGCGGCGAAAGGCCGGCCGCGCGCATCACCACCAGCTCCCGGTCGCCATTCAGGCGGACATAGGTGAACAGCACGACGATGAAGGTGGTGATGGGCAAAATCACGCCGAAAAAGCCCGGCAGCATCAGGCCCGTGAGCTGCACGAACACCACCATCGACAGGCCGCGATCCAGCACCAGCTCGATGAAGCGCAGCGACTGGGTCAGCCAGACCAGGGCCGCCAGCCCGCAGGTCACGGCGAGCAATGCCACGACAAGCTGGCGGAGGATGTAGCGGTCGAGGCGGATCATCCGCGCCTTCCTATCAGCCGCCGACGCCCGTGACAAAACGCCGGATCACCGCGGCCGGCACCAGCCGGGCGCGGGGCGGGCCGCCATCCTCCTCCCGGTGGGAGACCAGGCCGGCCAGGCAGCCGGTTGCCACATCGAACAGCGCGCCACCGCTATCCCCGGGCTCGAGCGCGAGCGGCACCTCGACATAGGTGCCGAAGCGCGGATCGTGCTCCCCCGCCAGCCGGTCGATCCGCGTCATCACCTGCCGGCGCGGCGTGGCGAGCAGCGCGGCCTGGCGGGGCCTGGGCGGATCGGCGCAAAGCGTGGCCACGGCGGACGGGGCAGGGGCGGCCAGCAGCGCCAGGTCCTCGGCGCCAAGGTAACGCTGGCCGGCGCCGGGATCGGTGCGGAACTGACCTGCGCGCAGCAGGCGCGCTGGCCCGCCCGGGGCGATGCGGATCGGCAAAAGGCTGCTTGGGCAGCCGCGCGCCACCTGGCTCGACCCGTCCACCAGATGGGCGACGGTCAGCCAGCGCCCCTCGCCCAGATGCACCGCGCCCCCGGTGCCGACGCATCCTGGCAGGCCCTCGGGGCCGGCGCGCACCGCGCCAAGGCTGGCCAGGGCCTGCGTCGCGGGCGGGACGGGTCCGGGGGGGCTGGCGCAGCCGGCGAGTGCCAGCAGCAGGCCGAGCCCTGCCCAACGCGGGTCGCTCAGGGCAGCACCTTGCCCGGGTTCATGATGCCCTGGGGGTCGAGCGCCGCCTTGATGGCCTGCATCGCCGCCAGTTCCGCGCCACCCCGCCAATCCGCCATCATGTCGGTCTTCAGCCGGCCGATGCCGTGTTCGGCGCTGAAGCTGCCATCCATCTCGCGCACGATCGCGTTCACACAATCCATGATGTCATGGCTGCGGGCCAGGAAGGCGGCGGCATCGGCGCCGGGTGGCTGCGCCAGGTTCATGTGGATGTTGCCATCGCCGATATGGCCGAAGGGCACCGGCCGGCTGCCCGGGATCAGCGCCGCCAGCGCCGCCGAACAGCGGCGGATCATCTCCGGCACGCGGGACACCGGGACCGAGACGTCGTTCTTCACGCTGGCGCCCTCGCGCTTCTGCGCCTCGGGATGTTCTTCGCGGATCCGCCACAGCTTCTGGGCCTGCGCGTCGCTTTCGGCCAAGGCGGCGTCCAGCACTTCGCCCGCCTCCATCGCGTCCGACAGCACGGCCTCGGCCAATTCCCGCAGGCCGGCATCGGGGCGGGGGGAGGCGAGGTCGACCAGCACATAATGGTCGGCGCGGGCCGCGACCGGCAGGCTCACGCCCTCGATATGGCGCACGGCCAGGTCGACGCCGGTGCCCGACATGTATTCGAAGGCGCGCACCGCGGCCTCGTCGCGGTCGCGGAAGCGGCGGAACAGCGCCAGCGCCGCGTCCTCGCTGGCCACGGCGCAGAAGGCGGTGCTGGTGGCGCGCGGCCGGGCAAACAGCCGCAGGCTGGCCGCCGTGATGATGCCGAGCGTCCCCTCGGCGCCGACCAGCAGATGGCGGAGCGCATAGCCGGTATTGTCCTTGCGCAGCCGGCGCAGCCCGCGCCAGACGCTGCCATCGGGCAGCACGGCCTCCAGCCCCAGCATCAGGTCGCGCGCATTGCCGTAGCGCACCGTGGTGTTGCCGCCGGCATTGGTGGACAGCACGCCGCCGATCGTGGCGGACCCTTCGGCGCCAAGGCTCAGCGGGAACAGGCAACCTGCGGCGGCGGCGGCTTCCTGCGCGGTCTTCAGGACCACGCCGGCCTCGGCGACCATGGTCATGTCGGTCGGGTCGATCTCGCGGATGCGGTTCAGCCGGCCGAGCGAGACCAGCAGGTGCCGCCCGCTTTCGTCGGGCGTGGCGCCGCCAACCATCGAGGTATTGCCGCCCTGGATGGTGATCGGCGTGCCGGTCTCGGCGGCCAGGCGCACCAGGGCGGCGACCTCGTTGGTGTCGGCGGGGCGGGCGAGCGCGAAGGCGGCGCCGCGATAGAGGCCCCGCCAATCGGCCAGATGGGGCGCCAAATCGGCGGGGTCGGTCAGCAGGCCGCGCGGCCCGAGCAGGGCGGCGAGGCGCGGGATCAGCGCGTCGGTCATGGAGGGGATCTAGAGCAAGATGCATTCAGATGGAATCATCTGAACGCATTTCTTGCTCTAGATTCAACAACTTCTAGAGCAGGCTGCATGCACGTGAACGCGGCGTGACCTAGAGCCTGATCGCCCTTGGTGGAACCACCAAAGGCCTGAATCAGCCTCTAAGCAAAGGCTGGACTATGATCAACCTTTGTTGATCACAGTCCAGCCGAAAACCGCCGCCGCGGCACGCTGCCGCCGGCTGGCGCGAAGCATCCGTTCGGAGACTTTCGGATCAACATCGCCGGGCGTCCCCGCCGGGGCGCCGGCCCGACCCGCCGCGCCCCGCCAGGCGAGGGGCGCGCACCCTCGATGGAACGCCGATGCGGGATCGGATGCCCAGCCGTCTCGACGACGGATTTCTCCGCTGCCCGCTACATCCCGCTGTCGCCGACCAGGCGGGCGACGCGGGCCAGCGGCTCGGCGCGGGCGCGCTGCCCATCCGCGGCGAACAGCGTGCCACCGCGCAGGCTGAGCCGGCACGTCGTGCCCCGCGCGGGCGCCATGCCCGGCGCTGCCGTGGCATCGATCCGCAGGTCGCCAATTTCGACCAGCAGCCGCGGCTGCTCGGCCGCGGGATCGGCCACTGCGCGCACGGTTCCAGCGCCGGCGCCGGGCAGGGCCAGGATGTCCCCGGGCCGCAGGAAGGCCTGCGCCGGCCCATCCGGCAGGGCGACGCGCAGCGCCGGCAGCGCGATGGGATCGAAGTGCGCGACCCCGCCGCGAACCTCGCAGGCCAGCCGCGTCGCCTCGCCGAGGAAGCCGGCCACAAAGGGCGTGGCGGGATCGCGCAGCAGTTGCTCGCCGCCGGCGCATTGCACGATGCGCCCGCGCTCCATCACGGCGACGCGGTCGGCCATTTCCATCGCCTCCTCCTGGTCATGGGTGACCAGGATGGTGGTGATGCCCAGCCGCTCGTGCAGGCCGCGCACCCAGCGCCGCACATCCTTGCGCACCAGCGCGTCGAGCGCACCAAAGGGTTCGTCGAGCAGCAGCAGGCGCGGCTCGATCGCCAGGGCGCGGGCGAGCGCCACGCGCTGGCGCTGGCCGCCCGAGATCTGCTCGGGATAGCGGCGCTCGAGCTCGGGGATCTGCACCAGCGCCAGCAATTCGCGCACGCGCCGCGCGATCTCGGCGGTGGTCGGGCGACGCCGGCGGACCTGCAGGCCGAAGGCGACATTGTCGAAGACGGTCATGTGGCGGAACAACGCATAGTGCTGGAACACCACGCCGATCCGGCGCTCGCGCGCCGGCACGCCGGTCATGTCCTCGCCATCGATGTGGACGACCCCGGCATCGCTCCCTTCGAGCCCTGCCAGGATGCGCAGCAGCGTGGTCTTCCCGGAGCCGGAGGGGCCGAGCAGCGCCACGAACTCGCCCTGCGCGATCTCGAGCGAGACGCCTTCCAGCGCTGCGGTCCGGCCGAAGCGGCGCGCGACGTCGCGGATATGGACGCTCATGTCGCGCTCCTCGAATGGCGTCGGCCGGCGCGTTCCAGCATCGTCTTGGCCGCGAGGGTGATCAGGCCGAGCAGCGCCAGCAGGGCCGCCACCGCGAAGGCGCCGGCGAACTGGTACTCGTTGTAGAGGATCTCGACATGCAGGGGCATGGTGTTGGTTTCTCCTCGGATATGGCCAGAGACGACGGACACCGCGCCGAATTCGCCCATCGCGCGCGCATTGCAGAGCAGGACTCCGGCCAGCAGCGCCCACTTCACGTTGGGCAGCGTCACCCGCCAGAAGGTCTGGAAGCCGGAGGCGCCGAGCGTGGCGGCCGCCTCCTCCTCGTCACGGCCCTGTTCCTGCATCAGCGGCATGACGGTGCGGGCGACGAACGGGAAAGTGACGAACAGGGTGGCGAGCACCAGGCCCGGCAGGGCGAAGATCACCTGGATGTCGTGCGCCTGCAGCCAGCCCCCGAACCAGCCCTGCGCACCGAAGATCAGCACGAAGACCAGTCCCGCGATGACGGGCGAGACGCTGAAGGGCAGTTCGATCAGCGTCACCAGCAGGCGCTTGCCGGGGAACTCGCACTTGGCCACGGCCCAGGCGGCGGCGACGCCGCCCACCAGGTTCACCGGCACGGTGATGGCGGCAACCAGCAGCGTCAGGCGCATCGCCGCTAGGCTGTCCTCCTCCACGATGGCCGCCATCGCAACCGGCAGGCCGCGGCGCAGCGCCTCGACGAAGACGGCGGCCAGCGGCAGCGCCAGCAGCAGGATGGCGACGAGCACCGCGGCGCCGGCGACCAGCAGGGTGGCCCAGGGCGCGTCTGCGTGCGCGGGGCGAAAGCGCGCGCTCATCGGCGCCCCCGGCGCAGCGCCCGCTGCAGCAGGTTCAGCGCCAGGAGGATGGCGAAGGAGAGCAGCAGCATCGCCAGCCCCACCGCGGCGGCGCCGGCATAGTCGAACTGCTCGAGCCGGATCACGATCAGCAGGGGCGCGATCTCGGTCGCCATCGGCATGTTGCCGGCGATGAAGATCACACTGCCATACTCGCCGACCGAGCGCGCGAAGGCCAGGCCGAAGCCGGTCAGCAGCGCCGGGGCGAGGGCGGGCAACACCACCCGCCCCAAGGCCTGCGGGCGGGTCGCCCCGAGGGTTGCCGCCGCCTCCTCCGCATCGCGGCCCATGTCGCGCAGCACGGGTTCCACCGTGCGCACGATGAAGGGGAGGCCGACGAAGACCAGCGCGGCGACGATGCCGGCCTGGGTGTAGGCGACCTGCCAGCCGAAGACCGCCATCAGCGGCGCGCCGAGCCAACCGTTTGGCGCCAGCAGCGCCGTGAGCGCGATGCCGGCAACCGCGGTGGGCAAGGCGAAAGGCAGGTCGATCGTGCCATCCAGCGCGCGCCGGCCGGGGAAGTCGAGCCGCACGATCGCCCAGGCCAGCAGCAGCCCAAGCGGCAGGTTGACCAGCGTCGCCACGAAGGCGGCGCCGAAGGACAGGCCCAGCGCGGCGGCCACGCGCGGATCAGCGAGCGACTGCACCACCCCCGCCACGCCAAGCTCCCATGGCTTGATCGCGAGTGCGGCCAGCGGGATCACGACGATCAGCCCGACCCAGGCCAGCGTCATCCCGAGCGTCAGCCCGAGCCCGGGAACCGGCGCGACGTGCGATGGCCCGCCGGATGCCAGGGTGGCGCTCATCGCGCGGTGATCCTGTCGAACACGCCACCATCGTTGAAATGGATGCGCTGCGCCGCGGCCCAGCCGCCGAACACGCCATCGACGGTGATCAGGTCCATGTTCGGGAAGCGGGCGGCGTTGGCCGACAGCAGCGCGGTGTCTCGCGGGCGGTAGAAATGCCTGGCTGCCAACGCCTGACCCTCGGGCGCGTAGAGGCCTTGCAGATAGGCCTCGGCCATCGCGCGCGTCCCGCGCCGGTCCGCATTGGCGTCCACCACCGCGACCGAGGGCTCGGCCAGGATGGAGAAGGGCGGGTAGACGATCTCGAGGCCCGCCTCCTTGAACTCCTCCAGCGCCAGATGCGCCTCATTCTCCCAGGAGAGAAAGACGTCGCCCTGGCCGCGCTGGGCGAAGCTGGTCAGCGAGCCGCGCGCGCCGGTGTCCAGCACCGGCACCTGGCGGAACAGCTGGCGCGTCGCGGCTTCCGCGGTCGCCGCGCTGCCGCCTGGCTGGCGCAGCGCCCAGCCCCAGAAGGCGAGGTAGTTCCAGCGCGCGCCGCCCGAGGTCTTCGGGTTCGGCGTGATGATCCGGACATCGGGCTTCAGCAGGTCGCCCCAGTCGCGGATGGCCTTCGGGTTGCCGCGGCGGACCAGGAACACGATGGTGCTGGTGTAGGGCGCGCTGTTGAAGGGCAGGCGCGCCATCCAGTCCCGCGCGATCAGCCCGCGCTCGGCGATCGCGTCGATGTCGTAGGCGAGGGCCAAGGTGACGATGTCGGCCTGCAGCCCGTCGATGACGGCGCGCGCCTGACGGCCGGAGCCGCCATGCGAGGTGTTCACGCGCAGCACCTGGCCGGTTTGCGCCCGCCAGCGGGCGGCGAAGGTCTGATTATACTCGCGGTAGAGTTCGCGCGTGGGGTCGTAGGAGACGTTGAGCAGCGTGAGCGCCGGCTGGCCCAGCGCGGGGGTCGCCAGGCTGGTGGCGAGCGCGGTCAGCAGGCTGCGGCGGGTGGCCGCGCGATCGGCATGCAGCATCGGTCGCATCCTTTGGAACAAGGGGGGGCGGAACAAGGAGGGCGTCCGGCCAGGACGCGTGGCCGGATCAGAAGGCGCCGAAGGCCGAGCGCCCGGGATAGGGCGCGTCACGACGGTTCGCGATGGCGTCGCAGGCGGTGGCCATGTCCCGCAGCGCGGCGGCGAGGTCGCGCAGATCGGCGGGGGAGCGGGCGTCAAGCAGCAGATGCAGCAGGCTGGCCGCCGCCGGGGGGCGCTGGCCTGGCGCCCTGGCCGAGGCGCAGCAGTCGGTCTTCAACATTCGGGGCTCCCTGCGGTTCGGGTGGCGACGACCACCGACAGCATAAAGCCTATCGAATCTATAGGGATTGAGTCAAGGCGCTTTTCTGGCGCTCTCGATCGGCCGCTCCGGCGCCGCCGGGGCAGCCCATTGGTCGGCGGCGAATGCGGCAAGGCTGGTGCCGTCCAAAATCTGCGCGGTGGCATCGCGGACCGCGCGCATCAACCGGCGGATCGCGCAGGCCCCCGGATCGCTGCAATCGGCACAGGCGCGATAGGCGGACAGGCTGGCGCAGGGAATCGGCGCGAGCGGCCCGTCGAGGGCGCGGACCAGGTCGCCAATCGCGATGTCGGCGGCGGGCCGCGCGAGCGCATAGCCCCCGCCCTTGCCGCGCCGACTGGCGACGAAGCCATGCCGCTTCAGGTCGAGCAGGATGGCTTCGAGGAACTTGCCCGGGATATGCCCGTCCTGCGCCAGGTCCGGGATCGCCATTGTGCCGCCATCGGGGCAGCGTGCGGCCAACAGAGACATGGCCCGAAGTCCGTATTTGGCGCGCTGGGTAAGCATGGGGCGGGACGAAGACCTGTCACGGAGGAGGCCTTCGAAAGTGACAGCTTATGCTGGCGCCTGGAAGGCCCGCGCAGCCGCTACAGGAAAACCGCGCCCGCCAGAGCCCCCGCCGCCAGCACCCAAAGCGGGCTGCGGTCACTCCGCCAGACAAAGACCGTGGCGCCGAGGGTGAGGGCCACGCAGATCGGCGCCAAGGCCGCGGCCTGGCCCAGGATCACGCCCGAGGCCA
>Ga0247843_1004395_pt1 | contig 21171 bp, 32 predicted proteins | sample LaCruzMarch2017__FD_192420 | JGI IMG/M metagenome (GOLD analysis project Ga0247843, IMG submission 192420) | Freshwater microbial communities from meromictic Lake La Cruz, Castile-La Mancha, Spain - LaCruzMarch2017_8m | ecosystem: Environmental > Aquatic > Freshwater > Lake | place: Spain...
AAAATTATGAAGAAGTAGAATTTCCACACGAACCAAAATCTCCTTTTCATGTTCATTGTTCTCCTATTTTTGTTAATAATATATTAAGTTTAAGTTACAATTTCAATATTTACATAAAAAATGGTAACGTGTGGAAAATTGTAAAAGAAAAGGTATGGCAAGGATTTTTTGACGGAGAATTTACAAATTATGTATATTCCAATAAAGCATTTATAAAAAATAAAGAAATTATTTTTTCTTTTTTTGAAAAAATTTACAGAATAGCTCCTTACAACGAAAATTATATTATAACTGGTCATTCTTCGATATCGAAAAATAAATCTATAGTAGTTAATAAAGACGGTGCTGTTTTAGGAGAAATACAAGATGAATTCGGTAATAGTATATATAAATGTAACATCATTAATGATGTTTTATACTACTCTGCTAAAATAATAGAAAATGAAATATGGAATTCTGAAAATTACGAAATACAAAAAACAAACATATTTTTTATAAAATAAAAAATAAAAGATTAATTATATATATATATATGCCTTACACTATAAAAAAATCCTCTAATAAATATAAAGTTTGCAAAAAAACAGGAAAGAAATGTTTTGGTACTCATAGTAGTAAGAAAAAAGCTGTTGCTCAAATCGGAGCTATAGAATCTAGTGAAAACCAACAAAACGAATCGTATTTAGATTTTAATATGATATTGGAAGCGTGTTGGAAAGATTATGAACAAAAAGGAATGAAAAAAAAGGGTAATAAAATGGTTCCTAACTGTGTTCCTAAAAAAAGAAAAAAGAAATGAAAGATAACGATCAAATTTTATTAGAAGATATATACAATAATATCTTAAAAGAAGCTCCTATAGATAGTTTTAATTTGGTAGGAGAATGGGAACCGACTTCTAAAAAAAGAGGATATGATAAGGCTAGTCGAGGTATATTGACTAGTCCTGCTGGTGTAGAAAAAATAAAAAAACTTTGGGCTAAAACTAGGCAGGATTTTGATGTTTATATGGTTTCTACAAAAGAAGGTTGGAAATATTCTGAAGTAGGTGAGGTCGATCCATATTTTATTAGAGATAAATTAAAATTGGATATTCCTATTAATGATGATAATATTACAATTTTTTATACTAGTAATAAAGGAGCCGAAAAAATACCTACTACGGCATGGACACTAGCACATCGTTTTGGTCATGCTCTAAGAAGATCTAGCAAAGGAAGCAATTACGAATATTCCGAATTGGAAAAATTACTTCAACGAATGATTGATAATGTAGCCGATAAAATTTATAGAAAAAGTTTAAAAACTTCTAAATACGAATACAATCAAAACACTAAAAATATAAGAGAAATGCAAAGACAAGTTGCTCATGCTCTAGGTACTTTTAAATCGGCAAGAGATAGAAAATTAAGAAATGTTTTTGAGTTTACCAATGAAGTTATAGCCCAATATATAATAACCGGAAAAGTTGTATTTAATAGAGAATTTCCCAAAATTTTACCTACGTATTTTACTTGGGGAACTCCTCAAGGTCCGCATTCCGTACAAATAACACCAGAGCTTCAAGAAGAAATAGATAATACTATATCTGATTTTGAAACCGAAATTTATGCATGGGTTGATAATTTGGTGGATTCTGCTAATGGTAAAATTTTTGTCATGTAATATATATTTTTTAATTGTTTTTTACAATAATCCATATCTACAAAATTTTCCTTTGGTCCGTATCCATTAACAACGCTAAATCCATTTTTTTCTATAAAGGTATCCAATCCTTTTTTAAAAATTTCTTGAAAATTTGATTCATTTCTTATTTTACTATTTTGATGATCGGGTACAATATCCTTTAAATAATTTTTAGAATTATATATATCTGCAAAATATCTAAAAGGCGGGTGAAAATTATTTTTAATTGCTTGATACGTATGGTCTACGTGTTCCAGCGCATTAAAAAATTTCTCATCTATATATCCGATTTTTGTTATTACCTCCAAATGATAGTAAGAAAATGCTCCCAGTAGATTGGGGTATAAATCTATTTTTACATTATCTGGATAGTTTATAGTACTTAAAACATTAGGAGTCTTATCGTAATTTAAATTATGGTTTCCGTGTAATCCGTAATTAAAATGTTTGATTCCGGTTTTTTTAGAAGTTTCGATATATTTATCAAAAACATTATTATCGGTTATTTCTATGTCATCCTCCATTAAAAATAAATGAGTACATCCGTTATCAATCAAAAATTTTAATCCTAAATTTTTAGCAATAGCAACACCTTTTTTACCACCAGTTTCTATAAAATTAATAGGGTAAACTGGTAATTTTTCAAGACCGTCATTTATTACAACATACTCTATATCTTTATCTTGAACAGCATCCAGCAAAGAATTTAAAGATTTTTTAAAAAAATCTGGTCTGTCACAGGTTATTAAAGCACATCCTATTTTTTTACTTTCCATGGGTTGCATAATTTTGTTGAAGATCTCCCATAAATTCCATCAAGTCATCTTTTGTTATCGATTTGATTTCATCGTGATCTGGTATGTATTTATGTTGGTGATGGAAATACCCATATGAAAATCCTACAGATTTATTTTTAACATCTAACACATCGGAATGATCTACCTTTTGGATTTTAGCATCAGAATACTTTAAAATGTTTCCTACAGTTGGATGGAACGGATGTGGTGGATAAATTCCTAATTTTCTTGCCTTATTAATATAATCTAAAAAATCTAAATCTTTTGTATTAACATATCGTTCATCAAAATAACCTAGATTTCCGATAATACCAGATCTAATAAAAATAAAATCGGTATTCAATTTTGTATTCACACATAATGATGTATTTGTATCAGAATCGTCCAAATGTGTAGGAGTTTCTTGATATCCTGTCATAATCCAAGTGCCAAAAGATTCAGCAGTTTTTATAGTTTTTTCTATAAAATTAGGATCGGTTATTATTACGTTAGAATTGATCAAAAATATATATTTGATACCTAAACATCTAAAGTGTGATATACAATGATTTCTTAGTGTTGCCATAGACACCTGATGAGTCAATTTTTTATCGTATTGAAAATCTTTAAGAGACAAAAGTCTGTTCGATATTACATACACAGAAGTATCATTAGTAATTTTAGATAAACTATATGAACAATCAATTAAAGATTTATCATCATAAATATCAATCATTCCAATTCCAATTTCAGTATTTTCCATATTTATATATTAATATAATAACACAAAAAATCAAATAAAAAGTAAATATTTTTAATGTATATTTCTTGTGGTACTAATGATGATATTGATGATGATAAGGATTATCTTATTACTCTAACACCTACACCTACACCTACGATAATATTCATCCCAACAAGAACACCTACTCCTACTCCTACTTCTACACCCACAAGAACACCGACACCTACACCTACTCCTACAGAGACCGAAACACCTACACCTACTCCTACAGGCACACCTACAGGAACACCGACACCTACACCTACTCCTACAGAGACCGAAACACCTACACCTACTCCTACAGGCACACCTACAGGAACACCGACTAATACTCCTACATCTACTCCTACAAGAACTCCTACAGGAACACCGACTAATACTCCTACATCTACTCCTACAAGAACTCCTACCAATACTCCTACATCAACACCATCACCGACACCGATTCCACCAGTAGACGGAATTAATGTTCAACTAATACAATTACCATCTAGTACATATCCATCAAATTGTACATTACCTAATATAACAAGTGTATTAGGAAGATATGTTTTTAGTAAAACATTTTTATGGCAAGATATTCCTAATTGTTTTACGACATGGACAGAATATGGCATACCAAGAACACCAAGTGTAATCATATATTCAAATTGCGTAATCACTATTAATGTTACATTTGATATATATCGAAATATTTCAAGGCCTGGTGGTCCGAATTGTATTCCTTGTTGTACAGATAATTCTTCTAATACTCATATAGGAACCTCAACAGCGGGGATTACTAGAAATGCTAATGGTACAATTACAACTAATTTTCCGACTATTCCAATCAGTAATAATATCACACCAGGTGGTTGGTCGAATGGTATTGTTCTAACATATTAGAATAAGTATTCTCTGATGTGATTCATCGATAATCTATTTTAAATTATCATAAACATTAAGAATATATTCTTTTAATTCTTTTTTATTTTTAATATCCATTGATTCTATATATTCATTTAAAGATTTAGATATATCAGAAATTTCAAATTCTTCGGTTCCGTCTGGGTTTAATTCTCGTTGTGGTTCGGCGTGTTCAATTTTAAATGTTTTAGGTTCCAAATTTTGAATTTTTGATACTAAAATTGAATATATATCAGGTGTAATAGATATATCTATTATTAAACATATTAAATTATTTGGAACATCTCTTTTAAGATCATCAGAGTTAATTTTTTTATCTAATAAATCAGATATTTTAATTTTTTTATGAACTGGTGACGTTGTATTTGTTATAAATTCAAACTTTTTATCATTCAAATCGAATATATATATACCTCTCTCGTCTCCTACATCTCCAAAATTATGTTGAAACGGACTTCCGATGTATAAAATGTTGCCGTCAGTATATTCTCTAAATTCTTTTTTGTGAAAATGTCCTGATATGATATATTTTGATTTTTCAAAAAGATTTTTTGATTCAAAACCATGATCGCATAATTTTAATCCATTCATATAAAAGGATTGAATATCTAAATGACCAAAACATATATCAGTTGTAGGAAAATTTTCTAAATCTGTTGCCCACGGTATAAACGAAACTGTTTTATTTTTTAAAGTTTTATATACTTCAGGTTTTAAATCTATTATAGTTATATTTTTCCATTCGGCTAAAAGTTTTAACGAATGTATGTCGGATGCATTTTTTTTAAAAACATCGTGATTTCCTACAGAAATAATCAATTCAAAATCTTTAAAATAATCAAAGAATTGTTTACATACATCTAAAGTTTTTACAGAAATTTCAGATCTATTATGAAACACATCACCGGGTATGATGATTTCGGTAATTCCTCGTTTTTTAAATGTTTCAGAGGCCCATTTACCGAAATCTAATACAATATCGTGCCATACGGAACTATCTTGTCCTAGTCCTATGTGTATATCTGAAAATATTCCTATTTTATTACTTTTAAATTGCTTCATCGATCATTACTAATTTTTATATTTCTATTTTTTATGATAGTATTATATTGTTCACTAAACATCATTAATTCTTCTTTGTATTTTTCATGTATTTCTTGATTTCTTTTTTCTATCTTTATTCTATTTCTATAAGCATTAAAGGCAATTCTAGTAAAATATGAAAACGGATTCGATCCTTTATTATGTTGATATTTTTTACCTATCAAAGCTTTCATCATTTTTATGATAGCATCGCCTATCATATCAGGTCTATAGCTATAGTTTATAAAGTTTGGAGCATATGCAAGTTTTTGCGCAATTTTATATACCATACTAGCCAGTTCGTTTGTAAGATCTCCGCTTTCATAATATTTCATTATAGCATCATCAAATTCTTTTGGCACTATATAAATTTTTTTCTTTTCTGGTTTTTGTTTTATAGTATTTTCTTCTTCGTCTTCTTCGTCATCACAATCATCAACAATCGAATCATCGTCTTCGTTATAATCGTTAATTTTTTCTTCATCTTCGATTAAAAGATCTCTTTCTAATTCTTTTAAAGTTTCATCATCTAATGCTAAAGTGTCAGGATTAATTTTTTTTCTTCTCATAATTTATATTTTTTTTTCGGTAAAGGGATATTTTTCAGCATCATAAAGTTTTTTTCGTTCATCTTTATGTATTTTTCCATAATATGTATTATCAGCTATGTCAAAAATATAAGCTTTTTCTTTTGTGTGGTGTAATCTTAAGGCTCTACCTATACCTTGTATAATTTTAATTTTTGCTTTTCCGGCTGATGCAAAAACGATAGAATGTAAATTTGGGATATTTATACCCGTTGAAAAAATCTTAGACACGGCAACAACTATAACATTATTTTGTTCTTCCATTAATTTTTTAATTTTTTCACGGTCATCCATTTCGGTTGAACCTTGTATAAAGTAAACGGGAGAATCTATACAAATTTTTTTAAGACTATTTAATAATTCTTCCCCGTGTATGATACGATCAACCATAATAATAGTATTTTTATTTATTTTATTTACTAATTTTGAAATAATTTCATTTCTTTTTTCGCATGTCATTAGAAATGTTAGTTCGTTTTCATATTTTGATGTTGGTGAATTGGGATTAAATGGAAAATTTGTTTTTCCGTGATCTATTTCTATAAGATATATTTGAAAATCTGATACATATTCACCTTTTTTAAGTTCATCTGTCTTTTTTTCAAATATTATTGGTCCCAGTTTTCCGCTAATATTCCATTGATCAATTTTTTCTTCTGGTAATGATCCGGTTAAACCATACTTAAAGGGAGTTTTTATAAATTTAAATATATTATTTATCTCATTATTTTTTTTAAGTACATGACATTCATCTATTAATAAAATATCTATGTCATTTAATATAGATAAATCTGTATTTTTTCCTACTAAATATTGTGTACCAGCAACTATTATACTTGCATTCGGATCTAATTTATTTTTTCCCGACCATTTTGAAATATTATCTAAACCATACTCTTTAAAATCAGAAGCGGTCTGTTCTACTAATTGTATAGTTGGAACAGTAACTAAAACTTTTGCATTAGGTTTGTTTAGATTTTCTCTTAAGTTTATTATCAATCCAGCGGTTAGTAATGTTTTTCCACCACCTGTACCAACAACTATTACACCATTGTTTTCTCTTATAGCGGTCTCTATTGCGTTTTTTTGGTATTCTCTATACGGTATATGCAAAGATAAAATTTTAGAGGGGTTAAAAACGATTTTAAAATTTTTTACTTCTTCTGAAATCTCAAATTTTAAATTTTCAGAATTTAAATAATTTGTTATTTCTTTCAATAAACCAGATTCAAATTTTCCGGCTGGTGTTATTGCATACAATCTTTTTGGTGTAAATCTATTTCTGGCTATAGCTGCTGGGTTAGGACACGAAAAATGATGCCTAATCAATTCCAACTGGGTCGGATCACAAACCAGTTGCATTAAATCTTTCCGATCATTATAAAAATCTATATCAATCATGTTGTTTCCATCTTGATCAGATCAGTTGCGTTTTTAATATCAAAACTCATACTAGAAAATATTTTTTCTACCTTTTCTAAATATTCGACTAATAATTCATATTTTTCTATATCATCATTAATTTCTTTGACCTTTTCAGATCCTTCTATTTTTATATCCAGTGCGGCTTTAGGTAAACTTTTAGGTATACTATCTTGGATTTGTTCTACTACTATTTTTTTAATATCTTTCTTTTTTTTGAACAATCTATTGAGATTTTTTTTACAATCGATTAACCGTGATACCCATTTATGTTTTATTGTGGGCAGCATCAACTGTTTATCCAAAATATTAAACTGGTCTATTTTAGTATCCTCTATTATTTCTTTTTTGTATTCATCTAAAATATCCATATATTTTATATAATATCATATAAAATTATAAAATCAAATTTTATATTGACATATATTTAAAAAATATTATGCTAAAGGGCGGCAGGTGGGTTTAAATATTTATAATACTTTATACTGTTACTTTTATTATCTGTTAACCTAAAGTTTTAAGAAAACTTGACATTATAAAAATTAATGATACTTTAAAAGGGAGGGGGGCGGGTTTAGATAATATATTTTATAATATTTTAATACATTTAGAAAGTATTTATAATATTTTATGTCAAAAATATAAGTAACTTTAGTGAAAAACAATAAATCTAATAATTTTAATAATCTTTTTAGACAAATAATGGAAAACAATACTGCTGGAGGAGCTATGAGTGTTTTTGGTGATGTCTCTACTTCATGGGGAGAAAAGACTGCTGGTGATAATCGAATTCCTAAAGTTATTGGTAAAGTGATCAAAAGAAATCCTGTTGAATTAACTGTTTTTGCTACAGGAAAAAAATCTAAAAAGAAAAAAAATAATAGAAAACATGGCAAATAAAAATAAAAATAAAGGTAAGCGCGGTGAAAATGCAGTTTGTAAACTATTAGAATCCGTTTTCGGTCTTAGTTTCATGAGAGTTTTTACATCAGGTGCCTTTTTTGGCGGTAAAAATATTTCTAATTTTTCAAAATATACTAAAGTTCAACAAGATTTGAATGAAGGTGATATAGTTGTACCTGAAGAATTGTCACATTTTTCTTTGGAAGTAAAAAATTATAAAGAATTTCCTTTTCATGCATTATTTACCGGAAAATGTGGAATATTGGATGGTTGGATAAAACAAGCATCACATACAAATAAACCTTTTTGGTTACTTTTTTTTAAAATTACGCACAAAAATGTATACGTGTGCCATTTAAAAGAATATAAATTCTTGACAAAAGAAAATATAATGATATACAACAATAACTATTGTATAGAATTAGCAGAAAATTTTTTAAATAATAATAAAAATAAAATGTTGGATATAAAATACAATAATAACGATGAAGGATTGGAAAAATGAAATGTATTTATTGTGATGCTTCAAATTATGGATCAGGGTGCATTTACTCTCCTGTAAATGTCCATGCTCATATGGATGAACCTAACAACTGTATATATTGTGGATCTCCTAATACAGCATCCAAATGTCCTTATAATCCTTACGGGGATACGCACATGAAAGGTAATATAATGTATCAAAAAATAAAAGAACAATTAAAAAAATCAGCAGTATTAAGTCATATATTTGAGGTTTTAGATCAAAAAAATAATTTATCTTATAAATCACCGTTAGATAGATTTTATAAACGTTTGGCTGAATCGATTAAAAAATTATCTGAGCCGTTTTTAGATTCTTTTTTATTAAGAGAACAGACTATTTTTGAAAATATAAATTTTGAAGAAAAAATTAAAATATCAAAAATACAAAATCAATTGTATAAAAAAATAAAAGATTTAAAGGTTACTATCACGGAAGCAAATTGTTCATTGCCACCAGAAATAGTTGAAAGAGTTTTAATAAATGCTATAATAGACTCTTGTGATTCAAATAAATAAACATTTGTATTGTGTTTTATCAGAAAGACTATTGATGTTTTCGATTAGTTCTTTTTGTGATGATCTTGTTGTTGAAATATTAAATTATCTATATGATTGGAATCTGCTCGAAGATGGTAAAATAAAAAAAAATGTTAGATGTGTAAACGATGTTTTAAAAAATACTATAATTAAAATAAACGAAGAGTTAAAAGTAATAAGCCATGAAAAAAATATGAAACTTATTTTTTTCGATACTGATATAGACCTGTCAGATGTTTCGGATCATTTAGAAGATTCTGAGTATTTTACACATAAAATATATTCTTATTGCAAAAAAATATTTTGTAAAAACAAAAAAATACCATTTATAGATCAAAAATTTTATCAAAATTCTTTAATATTTGATGATATACCGTGTTTAGGTCTAACGGGTGAGCAAAAAGAAATATTATTAAAAATTTTAAAAAATTAACACGACAAAACTAATTTAGATTCTTCTTCTCTTCTTTCCAATAATCCATCTAATTTTTTACCAATCCACAATCTTTTCATTTTTATTATTTCTTCGGATATTTCTTTATATTTTTTTAACAATATCAAATTTTTTATATTTTTCATTTCTATTCTGGATGGACCGCTCAGAGATGAACCGCGATTAAAAATGATTGATGTTAGAGCTACTTGAGCACTTGGACACAACTCTTCGGTTTTTGGCCATACTTTTAAAGTGAGATTATAAAACTTAGGAAGTATTATATCGTAAAAAACTCTTTCAGCATTATCCCATGAAACTTTTATACCTTTTAATTTTTTAATATAACTTTTAGCATTTAGTCCGGTTTCTCCTATACATCCTAAAACCAAATTGATTTCGGTTTCGTTTAAAAAATTAAATATTTTTTTTAGTTCTGTTTCAGTGTAATATGCACAGTCTACACCTATCATTATAGTTGGACCCGAAGCCCCACCGGGATACGTGAAATGACTTAAATATTTTTCGTAATAATTTTTACCACCAGATTCCCAATTTATAATAGGAGACCAGTCAAAATTCAAATAATCGTTATTCATGTTCTTTAAAATCTAATGTATAATCATCTTCTTTTGGCGATTTGGTATATTCTTTAACCGACATCGTATCAGTATTTGCGTTATAATTAACCGAACTTGAGCTATTAATTTTATAATCCAATACAGTTTGAACACCTAGATAAAACCCAACAACTAAAGCAAACAATTCTATAGTTTTAGAAAATAATGTTACAAATCCGGTTATTTTTTCAGGCATATCCGGTAATAAAAATAAAATAAATATACTCGTAAAATAATAAAAACAAATAATCAATATACTAGTAAAAACTATAAAAAATTTTTTAGATTTTAAAAAATTAATAGTACCTAATTCCTCTGTTTTATTGAGTGGTGTTTTAGGAGGAACTACATTACTCTGTAAAAAAGACGATGCATTTAAAAAAATGTTTTTAAGTGTTTTTAACATGTGAACGTAAGGCATCTATAATTGCCGCAAAATTATTTTTATCAGCAATTGTTGCTAAAATTTTTCCGGTTCCGTCTGTAATATTATATCGATTTGTTTTAGGGTCTAATGAAACTTTAATAGATGGTTCTGATGCACGAGGAGAAACATTTTGCGGTGCATTATTATTTTGTTTCGGGGTCATTTGTATAGCCGGATCATTTGATAATTTCATATTTTTAAGATCAGACATCATATTATCAAGATTTTCGTTTAAAATGGTTTTAAAATTCATATATAAATAATTATCTTTTTTATAAGTTATATTATAATAAATAATTATCTTTTTTATAAGTTATATTATATAAGTAATTTTATGAAAATGTCTAAATTCGATACAGTATACCAAAAATCATATAAATTATTCTTAAAAGAAGAAGCTCCGATGCCTACAGGTGCTATGACCGATACTAATCAGATTAAACAAGGAGCACCCGCACCCCCCGAAGCGGCAGAAAATCCTACAGACGATCAAATAAATCAATCTGAGTTACCTGATCCCAATGATGTGATAGGAGTAAAAACAGATTTATTAAAAATGTTTCAAGATTTTTTTAATGCTGACCAACAAAGACAAGAAGAATTTAAAAGAACTCTTTCTACTAAATCCATAGATGCTAATAATTCTGAACGGTTGATTTCACAAATGAAAGAATTTATAGCATCAGGAGAAAAACCAAAACAATCTTCTATTTGACTTTTTTAGAAAATTGGTTAATAATATAGGAATGTATTATGGAATCAAAAATTAATTTGTTATTGACAAAGGAAGAATTTTCTCTTATATTGGAATCGTTATTATTCGCATGTTCAGTTGATGCTAATGCTGACTGGGACTACGATGATACGATAAAAATAAAAGATATGCTTCTAAAATTTAGAATAAAAAATCCAACATTACCAACTAATAGAATTAGTGTTTTGAGTAAAATTGATGAAAAATATGAATATAATGATTTACATACTGAAGAATTGGTCAAGTATTTTCCAGAAATAGTTTTAACAGAAAATTTTATATGAAAATTTGCGTAACAGGAACAGCATGTCAAGGTAAATCAACATACGTATCCGATTTTTTAAAAAATTGGAACATGTATAAAACTTCAGAAAAATCTTATAGAGATATAGTTAAAGAAAAAAACCTCTCCATAAACGAAGATGGCAATGAAGATTCTCAAAAAATTATTTTAGATATTTTAGTAGAACAGGCTATTTCTTTCACTAAAGATGAAGATGTTATATTAGATCGATGCGTTTTAGACAATCTAGCATATACAGTATGGTTAAATTTAAATGGTAAGGTTAGTGATGCATTTGTAGAAAAAACAAGAACTATTGTACATGAAACTTTAAGAATGTATGATATTATATTATTTTTTCCTATTACAAAACATTCACCCATAAACATAGTGAAAGAAGGATTGCGGAGTGTTAACGAACAATATCGAGAAGAAATTGATAATATTTTTAAAATATTTCAACAATCTTATTTGGATGGTGATGGTAAAATTTTCCCCAAAAACGATTGTCCAGCATTTATTGAAATATTTGGAACACCAGAACAAAGAATCAAATTAACAGAATTGTACATTAATAATGACGGTAAACCTTATGGTGATGATGATTCATTAATGTCTGATATATATATGCCACCAGAAAAACAAATAATTGTACCTTAAAAAGATAAATAGTTTATAAATATCATGAAAAAAACAAAATTCGACATTCTTTTTGAAAAAGTTGTAATAGTCAATGAAGGAAGAAAGAAAAAAGTATACCCTAAATATACTTTAAATATGGATAAATTATCAGAAGATTTAAAAAACTTAAAAAGTCCATTTAAAAATTTCTATTTACAAGCATTGCAACATGTACAATCCACCGGAAATTTACCAGAGACTAAACCTGAATGGGAAAGTACTATAAATATCGGTTTAATGAATCAAGGGTTAGGACCAGATGAAAGAAAATTGTTATTTAAAAGATTTTGGCATGTGTTAAGCACACCAGATCATTCTTATTTTGTCGAATTTGATGAAAATTCTACCAGCGAAGAAGAACCCGCAAAATCAATATCGAGCGTAGAAGAACATATCTATAATTATATAATTGAATCGGATGATGAATCATCAACCAAAGAAGAAATCAAATCTTTTATTTCTAAATATGGTCACGAAGAAGAAGAAGTTGATAAAATTATAGACAAAATGGTTAAGGATGGTCAATTGGGAGAACAAGATGGCAAATTGGTAGCAATAAAAGATCCAGCTTTAGATGATTTAGAAGAACCTGAAACCTTTGATAATAATATCAAGGATGATGATTTGGAAGGATTACGAACCGACATAGAATCAGGAGAAGGCGATGACTACAATACTGATAGTTCAATATCATCTGAAATCGATCCTGAACTTGCAAAAGATTTAGGTATAGATTCTAACGATCCTTGGGGTGAAAAGGGAATGCTAGATGACAATTACGATGACTATAACGATTAATTGTTGACATTTTTATAGCTTAGTGTCATAATACCGACATGACACTAAGCGAAAATTATATATTAAACGCTTTTTATACCTATTCGGGCGATCCATCGTTTAATAAATATGATGGAAATTATAATGCATCGTGTCCTATTTGCAGAGAAGGAAATTCTTGGGGTAGGAAAAAAAGATTGTTCTATTACCCTAAAACCCAATCTTTATTTTGTTTTAATTGTCAAAAGTCTTGGTCGGCTATAAATTGGTTATCTAATATAACCGGACTTTCTTACGATGAAATTTTTTTAGAAAATAAAAATGAGGATTTTTCTAAAGAAATTAAAAATATTGGTATAAAAAAAGAGTATATAATACCATCACTGCCTTACGATTCTATTAATATTTTAGATCATACTCAACAGAAATATTATAAAAACAATAGATATTTTAATAAAGCTGTTGATTATATAAAAGCTAGAAAAATTGATACTGCAATAAATCGATCTAAAACTTATTATATAAGTTTGAACGATAAGATTCACAGGAATAGATTGATTATTCCTTTTTATGACACATCCAATAAAATAATATTTTATCAAACTAGATCATTGGATGGATCAGAACCAAGATATTTGGGAAAAATTGGTCACGATAAAACAATTTTTGGTATAGAAAATATCAATCCTAATATTGATTATATTTTTCTATTCGAAGGTCCGATAGATTCTATGTTTGTTAAAAACGGTGTTGCTGTTTGCGGTTTAACTTTAACAAAAACACAAAAGGAACAACTTAACGCTTTTCCGTTTCATATAAAAATATGGGTAATCGATAATATAGCAGTTACAAAGGATGAGGAGACTAAGCAAAAGGTACTAAAACTTTTAAATGAATCTGAAAAAGTATTCAGATGGCCTACTACAAAATACAAAGATTTTAATGATATAGCTATAGATAAAAATTTAAATGAAATTGATTATAAATTTATTCTGAAGAATTTGTACTAAATTCGTAATCCTTTAACACGTATAAAAATCTAATTAAATTATCTTTTAAAGCCCATTGTTCTTTTTCGTTAAGATATGAAATTAAATCATCTATTCCATTCGAACCTAAACTATTAAGATTTTTTAAAATATTTTCAGAAGCTATTCGATTACCTAGCTCATTTATTATTTCTTGCATAGAATCGTTAGATTCTTCTCTATCATCTTCTTCTTCTATTTCACGATTTTCATACTCATTATTATTGCCTTGCTTTGGCATAAAACTATTTCTTGCAGAATGTTCATCAGGAACATCACCAAAATTTGCAATTTCTTCTTTTAATAAAATTTTATTATATGCTTTTTCTAATAAATGTTGATCGTATTTCATAAAAAATTATTTAGGAGCACCTTGCATATCTTGATCACGTAATTTTTTAGGTGCTGTGATAATGAATGTATTAAGAACTTCTTTTAATTTTTCTACTTCACCAGCAATACGAGTAATAGAATCGGAAGCTTTGCGGGTAACACCTCTCAACAAACTACCCGGTCTATCAGAATCAGCCAATATTCTATGTAAAGATGTTCCCTTATCAGGATCATTTAAAAAGTTAGCAAATTGGTCTAATTTATCGGACCATGTTCGTATTTGCTCTATACTTTGTTGGGTTATTTCGGGTGATAACCCTTGAGTTTCAAATTCAGATGGATCTGTTTCTTGTGATAACGATTTATCAAAATCTTGTTTATTTTTTTCAGGGGAATATACATCCGATGAATTATCCAACGATTGTTTTTCCACATCATTAGACGGTATAGGTTCACCATTATCATCTCCTTGTTCTTTTAAAAGAGCTTTAACAAAGCTAGAAATGAACGGAATATCCGATTCATTCAAACTCATTTTACGTCTATTGGAATCAAGTACGTTTTTTATTTGATTTCTTGTTCTTAAAGATGTTTGAGGTACTAAAGTTTTCATATTTCTTTTATTATTTTTGACTTTTTTAGACATTATGATAAAATTACTTATCCTTTATTTATACAAATACATTTTAAAATATGAAAACCATTAAATTCGTAATAGCTACCAAAGATAACAAACAAACTTTTTTAAATAAAAAACCATTTGGCTTATTTTTAGAAAAAACAGAATCCGTCAATAATGCTATAATTATAGAAAATAACACAGAAGGACTTCCTAAAGTATATAATAAATTCTTAACCGAAGAATATAAAAATAATTTTATAATTTATGTTCATGATGATGTTCTTATAGATGATTTGTTTGCTTTTGAAAAAATGCAAATGGCTTTTGAAAATTACGATATTATAGGTTTGGCTGGAGCGAAAACGTGCAATTTAAATTCAGATGTATGTGCATGGCATTTGATGTCAAATCAAGATAATTACGTAGGAGAAGTAGCACATTATGCAAAGAATAAAAAAGTATGGACTACAGTGTTCGGCCCATCTGATAGCAGAGCTTTAATTTTAGATGGATTATTTATTGGTGTAAATGTGGAAAAAGCTCTAGAAAAACAATTAAAATGGGATGAGAATTTTAAATTTCATCATTACGACATATCATTTTGTTTACGAGCTAATAATTTAAAAATAAAAGCTGGTGTTTTTCCGTTAAGATCTGTACACTATGGGTTAGGAGATTCGATGCTTTCTGATGATTGGGAAAAATCTAATCAACTTTTTAAATCTTTATATGCAAACTAATAATAATATTTTTGAATTTTTAGACTGGATTTTAAAGAAAAAAGAAAAAGAACCTATATACGAAAATAATATCACAGATTATATTTTAAATCGATGGGTATCTATGTCAGATTTTGATGCCGCTAAAATTACAAATGTAACTGTAAATAGATGGAATAAGTGCGATGAAAGCTCTGAAAATTTTTTACAAAATTGTAAATTTTTAAAAATAATTTTACCCAAAATACATAAAAAATTAGAATATCTTAAAAAGAAAAATATAAACACAGAAGAAAATTCGGATGAAGATATATTGATAAAAAACTATGAAATATCTAAAAGAGAAATAAAAATATATAACAATTTACTTGAATATATTAAAAACAAAGATAATTAAACGTATATGATAGACTTAATACCAAAAAATGTAGAAAATTTAAACAAAGGATTAGTAGAATTAGAAAGTTATAAAAATTCTGATCTAAATCTAGAAGGTTGGGAATTGACTGACGTATTAGATGATATTTTAATGGTGGAATATATAGATGTTTCATCAGACGGAACACAAATCAAAAGAGGAAACATTTGGGTTCCTGTCGATGTTGTGCATTTTGCATGGAGAGTTGGTAAGGTTCATTTGGCTGGCCCTAATTGCAGAACCGTGAAAAAAGGGGATTGTGTAATTTTTCCGAACGATAAAGGTATTAAGGTAGCAAGTTTAAATAACATATCAAACTTAGTATTTTTAAACGAAGGTAGAATATTTGGTGTAGCTAAACCACAAAATGGGTAATATCGGGATATCAGGATTATATCAAATAGCTCAAACTCACGTTGTAGAAATTGTTTTTACTCGTAGAGATAGAAATCGATTACCCAAAACACGTAGAATGTTACTAACATTAGATCGAAAACTATTAAATTCTACTGAAGGTATCAAATTATTACATTTCAAAAAACCTAGATTACCACGCGCATATGAACCAAGACCTAAAAATTTGGAATTTTTTTGGGATATTATAATGCAAGATTGGAGAGCCGTACCCGGTGAAAGTATCAATGTGGTAAGAAGCGCGATGTTGCCGATAAAAACATACCCTGATAGTACTAAATTTTGGCAATATTATAATTTAATATTGTCAAAAATGACATCTGGTGAGAAAGCATCCTTTATGGATCGATAAAAAATGCTTATTAACGGAACATATATAGAAAACAATTGCAAAAAATTATTGCAAAAAAATATATCATTTGAAATTAAAAATAAAATTATAAAAAAAGGAAAATTAATTTTATTTTATCAAAGAAATTTTTATTTGGTTTTTATTTTAGAAAACGATAAAAAGAAAAAAGATAAATTAGAAATACCGATACCGTTTGGAATGGAATATCATGAGGACGATGACTTAATGTATTTTGATTATAGAATTGTTACATTAAAAAAACATTTATTTGATATCGAACCGTATTTTACATTGTTCAATCCAAAGGTTGCAAAATCAAAATTTTTTAATATAATATTAACTGTAAATGGAAAATAAAAAAATTAATATATTTAATGTTTTTTCTGGTACTGTGATACAAATACCCGAAAAAGATTTAAAAATTTTGGATATAAGTCAAATACCATTAAAATCATATCCAAAAATCAATAAAAAACAAAACTACGGTAGATTGTATACCGGAAGAGATAAAGACAATTTTGTATACTATGCTGCTCCGTGTGTTTTAAAGGTGGTTGATCAAGAATTAAGCAAATCTCTCAATAAAGATTTGATAAAATAAATTGACAGTTTTACAGAAACACTCTATATTTTAGGGATGTCAAATTTTTTAGATTTTTTTCCAAACGGTGCAGTACCCCGAACACAACAAATAGAAGCTCTAAAAAAAATAGATAAAATTTGGAATTCTGGTAAAAAAATAGCAATAGGATGTTTACCTACAGGTTCTGGGAAATCTCATATAGCTAAAACGATAGCCGAAAGTACTAGAAATATAGATGATACTTTAAAAGAGTATATTGAGAATTATTCGATATATAAAAAAAACAAAGATAATGAGTTTTGCGTATCTCAAGAGTTTTTAGATGCCGAATTTTTCGGTGCTTTTATTCTTACTATTAGTAAATCGCTACAAGATCAATATTCAAATCTTTTTTTGGATGGTCGTAGCATTAAAGGTAAAAGAAATTATAAGTGTGATATAGATGATAATTTTTATACTGATTTTGCACCATGTACATTATTACCATCACAAAAAATAGAATGTTTTCAAGAGAATAGATGTCCATATTACAAAAATAGAAATAATGGATTAATATCAAAATCCCCTGTTTTAAACTATAGTGTTTTTTTAAATCTTCCTGAATTTTTACAAAAAAGACAGATTTTGATAATGGACGAAGCATCAGAATTAGAAGACGAATTGATTAATAAATATACTTTAAATATAAATTATAAAAATTTAAAATTTGAAGGAATACCGCATACAAAAATATTAGATGATAATACAACAAAATCTAAAAAATGGTTACAAGATCTACATACAGAAGTAACAAAAGAATACGAAGATTGTTTTTTAAATGCACAAAAAATATCCTTAAAATCGGGGTTTGATAAAATAAATAACAATATATCTGGTAAAATATTCAGATTATCAAATATGATTTCTACTATGGATCTAGTATTAAACAATTGGAAAGATTGTGATTATTTAGTTGAATCGTTTAATACGGAAAAGGTAACATTTGCGCCATATAATATAAAACCTTTATCAAAAAATATTTTTGATAAAGCTGATAAAATATTAATGATTTCTGCTACAATATCAAATCCTAAAGAATTTGCAAAAACACTGGGTATTTCTGAAAACGATTATGAATATTTTGAGATCGATTCGTGTTTTGATGCTAAAAAATCTCCTATAATGTGTTCAAAAAAATATTCATTATCTTATAAAACAATGGATAGTATGTTACCACTTATAGTTAAGGATGCTATAGAAATATGTAAGAGTCATCCGAATGAAAAAGGACTGATACATACTCATACTAATAAAATAACCGAAGAATTTAAGAAACAATTAAAAAACAATCAACGTTTTCTTTTTAGAGATGATGGTATAACAAACGAGGACATAATAAGAGAACATTACGATACTAATGAACCCACAATATTGATTAGTCCGTCTCTAGATACAGGTATAAGTTTGGATGACGATTATGGCAGATTTCAAATTATAATAAAAGCTCCATATTTACCTTTAAATTCAAATAGAATTAAAAAAATGTTTAAAGAAAACCCTGAACATTATACATCTAAAATGTTAGATAAGATTATTCAAATGTGTGGTAGATGTACTAGATCTAAAGATGATTTTTCGGTAACTTATATATTAGACGGTACAGCTGTAAAAACTATACAAAGATATAGTAAAACGTTACCTAAATACTTTTTAGATCGATTTTTTTAATTTATATTTTTTAAAAAATATTTAAAACGTTTATTTTTAATAAATATTTATATAGATGAAAAAATATACGTTTAATTGGGAAATACAAACACTTCTTGAACAGATGGTTGCTGCTTTCAATGATGTTATAATTAAACGATATGATAAAAATAAAGAACTTTTAGATCCACCTGATAAAAAAGTATTGTATGTGTATGCACCCAAAACTAGAGTATTCAATTATTTAAATAATCCCGCACCTGGCGGGTTAACGGTTCCGGTTATTGGTGTTAATATAAACTCTATAACCAGAGATAATACGAGAGTTTTTAATAAAAACGAAGGGTTTAGAGTTCCATATAGTAACGAAGAAGATTCTTTACCTTATGATAAAAAGATATTACAACCCGTACCTGTTAATATCGGGGTTTCGATGACCATAGTAACAAAATATCAAAATGATATGGATCAAATTATATCTAATTTTGTACCATATTGTGATCCTTATATTATAATATCTTGGAAAATACCTACAGTAAATCCAAAATTTCCAACAGAAATAAGATCTGAAATATTATGGGATGGTAGTATCAGAATAAATTATCCTATAGAATTACAAGCAACCCAACCCTATAGAATTACAGCTGACACAACATTCACAATCAAAGGATGGTTATTTAAACGATTGGATGAGGTTATTAATAAAATATATGTAATAGATTCCGAATATCACACAGCAAACTTCGATAATAATTTATTAGTAGACATAGATGATATATTTACAAATTATTATAGTATATCAGCAAGACCACAATTCTAATTAAAATGAAAAAGGTTATACCGTATCAAATTAGCTTGAGTTCTAATATTTCTTCAGTCGATATATTCATAAAGGGAAAATCGTTTTTAAGACCTAGAAAATTATATTTAAGTGCATCAAATGAAATGATGTTTAATAATATAAGATGTTTTAATCCTTTCATATCAGGAACAAATACGCAAAAACTATCATATCCGCCGTTTAGAGCAATTCAAGTTTTTGAGTTTACCGTTATAAATGATAAATTTTTAAATTTTATTTTCCCGCAACAACCAAAAACGATAGGATATGTTGATGTTATAATGGAAAATGAGGCTGGTTATGGTAAATTAACAAAAGATACAATTTTACCTTATATAAGCTCATTCGGTTGCTCTCAAAATATACAATTTCCGTGGACTAAAGGCATAGAAATAATATATTACAATCATAAATGGAATGATAATTTACTATGGATCGATGATTATATATGGGATGAATATTATGATTATAAATGGGATGATTATATGTTATGGTTAGATGTTTATAATTGGTATGAATAGTAACAGTTAAAATATAAGTAAGTATATTAATATGGCGCAAGAAATTTTAAACAATAGAGAATCTTTATTTACAATAAGAACCAAAATAAATTCAAATTTTCAAGAATTGTTTGAAAATATTTCTGATATAATGGACGAAATACAGCAAATTAAAAATAATATTAATAATTTGGTAACCCCTACACCAACACCTACTTCGACTCCTACACCAACACCTACTTCGACTCCTACTTCGACTCCTACTGAAACACCTACTTCGACTCCTACTGAAACACCTACACCGACACCAACAGAGACCGAAACACCTACACCAACACCAACTTGTACTCCTACAGAGACTGAAACACCTACACCTACTCCTACTCCTACTCCTACAGAGACCGAAACACCTACTCCTACTCCTACAGAGACCGAAACACCTACTCCAACTCCTACAGAGACCGAAACACCTACTCCTACTCCTACAGAGA
>Ga0247843_1004396_pt1 | contig 21171 bp, 17 predicted proteins | sample LaCruzMarch2017__FD_192420 | JGI IMG/M metagenome (GOLD analysis project Ga0247843, IMG submission 192420) | Freshwater microbial communities from meromictic Lake La Cruz, Castile-La Mancha, Spain - LaCruzMarch2017_8m | ecosystem: Environmental > Aquatic > Freshwater > Lake | place: Spain...
TGGCTGTCGAAGAAGGGGATGTTCCTCTCGAACCAATCGAAGTCGCGGTTCACCAGGAAGTCCTGCTTATCGAGGAGCTTCTGGGCATCGAGCACGGGCTCGGCCAGGGCGGTGGCGAGGAAGAGGGGGAGCAGCGTGAGGGCGTGTTTCATGAAAGGATGGGTGGCGGTTTTACCAGGCGTCGGTGCGGAAGGGCGAGGCGGGCAGGCCGTCGCAGTTGTAGAGGTTCGCGCCTTCGGGATTCGAGCTGTAGGCGTAGCGGACGGCGACCGGCTTGGGGACTTCAGGCGAGCTGACGCGGACGGTGTCGCCTTCGATCACGGCGTCGGCCCAGACCCACTTGCGGTCCTCGCCGGCGATGGCGAAGCGGCGGAGTTTCGCGCCGGGCTCTTCGACGGCCGGCTGGCGGCCGGACTTGCGGCCGGCCATGAGCCCGCCGCCGGTGGAGTCGAATTGGAGGACGAGGTGATCACCCGCGGCCTTCATTTCGCGGAGCAGCGGGCCGCTGGTGACCAGGTCCTTCTTGCCGTATTCGTCGCGCAGGGCCCACAGAGCGAGCCGTTCGCCGACGTCGGCCTTGTTCTTCGGGTGGATGTCGGCGGCGTCGCCGATGTCGATCGCGCTGGCCATGCCGGTGTGCGGGATGGTCAGGCAGCGGCGCTGGAGATCGCGGATGGCGCCCCAGCCGCCGCCGGCGGGGTTCTCGTCGACGGGCTGCCACGCGGCGAGCTGGACGAAGTAGAACGGCAGCTCGGGGTCGCGGAACAGTTGGCGCCACTCGGCGACCATGGTCTTCTTCTTCTCGAGATAGAGCGCGTCGTCGGCGTTGCTTTCGCCCTGGTACCACAGCGCTCCGCGCAGGGCCATCGGGACCAGCGGGGCGATCATGCCGTGATGGAGCGTCACGCAGCGCGGCCGCATGCTGCGTTCGCTGAAGGGATAGTCGGGCCAGGCGGGCGGCATCGGGACCGGCTTGCCGGCCTTGCTGGCGGCCATGCCGGCATCGGCCCAGGCGCGGGCGGCGGGCAGGGTGGCGACCAGTTGCTCCTGGTAGCGGGTCAGCGATTCCTTCATCTGCGCCGCGTAGGGGGCGAGTTCAGGGGTTCCAAGCAGCGAGGCCTGGGACATCCAGAGCTCGATGTTGGTGCCGCCGACCGAACTGGTCAAAAGGCCGATCGGCACGCCGGTTTCCGCGTGGACCTTGCGGCCGAAATAGTAGCCGACGGCACTGAAGCCGGGCACGCTGCCGGGGGTGGTGACGGCCCAGCTGCCGGTCACGTCGTCGGCCGGGCCGCTGGCGAAATTGTAGGCGACGCGGAAGTGGCGGATTTTCGGGTGGTCGGCGGCGGCGATGTCATCGGGCACGTCGCAGCTGCCGAGGCCCCAGTCCATGTTCGATTGGCCGCTGCACAGCCAGACGTCGCCGAGCAGGATGTCCTCGCGGGTCACGCGGTTCTTGCCGGCCACGGTCAGGGTGAGCGGATCGGTGGAGAGCGGCTGGGCGTCGAGCACCACCTGCCAGCGCCCGTCCTTGCCGGCGGTCGCGGTGCCGCGCGACTTGCCGAGGCTCACCGCGACCCGTTCGCCCGGCGCGGCCTTGCCCCAGACAGGCAGCGGTTTGTCGCGCTGGAGGACGGCGTGGTCGCTGAAGACCGCGGGCAAGGTGACATCGGCGGCTAGCGGCCAAATGGGCGTTAGCAGGGCGAGAAAGAGCAGGGAACGTGTTTTCATGATCAAAGGAGCGGGCCGTGGAAATCCGGGACGGGCGTGCGGGCAGGATGCCCGGCCGAGGTGCGTGCCAAGGGATGGGACTCATCCGACGGAGGGCGGATGGCGGCGACAATCCCCAATTGTGCCGATTTCGCGAAGGCAGTGAGCACCCCGCGAATTGGGCCCGAAGTTATGGGTCTCCCGGCCTCAGACCAACACCATCGACTCGAGCGTGGCAGGAAGATCGCCCATTCTTTCGTTCCCCTGCGGCGCGATGCGGTAGATGTTCTCAATCCGGATGCCCCCCGCCTCCCCGAGATAGATTCCCGGTTCGATGGTGGTGATCATGTCGGTCTCAAGAATCTCCTCCGAGTTGGCGCGCAACCAGGGCGCCTCGTGGATGTCGAGACCGACTCCATGGCCGACCCCATAGTCGAACTCAGGATAGCCGGCCGCGGTGATCGCCTGCCGGGCCGCGAAGTCGGCCTCGCCCATGGTGCTGCCGGGGCGCAGCTTCGCCGCGGCGTCGCGCTGCGCCTTCTCGACCACGGGGTAGGCCTGAATCGCGAAGTCCGGCGGATGGCCGGGGAACAGGGTACGGGTGAGGTCACTGCGATAGCCCGACAACTCCGCGCCCCAGTCGATCAACAGCGGTTCACCGACCGCCACCCGGCGAAGTCCCGGGGTGTGGTGGGCGCTGGAGCTGTGGGGCCCGCTTGCCACGATCAGGCCGGTTTCCGGAAAGCCCTGGCGATCCGCGCCCAGGGCGAGCATGCGGGCCTCGAGTTCGATCGAAATCTCGCGCTCGGTCCGTCCGACGACGGAGGTCGCACCGGCCTCGATGAGTCCCCGGAACGCCGACTCGGCGATCGCGACGCACCTCCGCGTGCGTTCGATTTCCATGGAGTCCTTCACCGCGCGCAGCGCCGCGACCGAGCCCGTGACGGGGACCACCCCGATGCCCGCGGCGTCGGCATGACGGATGAATCGCAGGTAGGAATCCGCCAGGATGCGCGAGGGATCGATGCCCACCACGCGGAAGCCGCGGCGCGCGAGCTCCGTCACGAGGAACAGCTCCACGTCGGGCCGCTCGGTGGAGCGCTTGCAGGTGAGGAGGATCTCGCAATCGGGTGCCGCCTCGCGGGCTTGCCGGATCAGCATGTGGCGCGAGATGCCGAAGCCCGACCGGTTCGCCACGACGAACCAGGAAAGACCTTCGCCCGCGCCGGTGAGATAGAGGATGTCCTTGGTCTCGCACACGACCACCGCGTCCAGGCCGGCCGAGGCCGGTGAAACGCTTTCCAGCAGGCGGTGCCGGCGCCTTGGATGGTCCGGCTGGTCGGCCCTGGAGCGTTCGGCCGCGTCTTTCCGCGGAGGCGTGGGATGGGACGTGATGAGCATCGGTCGGGCGGAGCGGATGAAGGGTGGGAACAGTCGGATGCTTGCCCGGATCCGGAGGAACTCCGGCTGAGTCCCGGACAAGGTAACAGCGACAGTGATGGTGAACCCGCTTGCTTTTCAACCCGAAGATTCGCCCGTTCGCAACTCAACCACGGGGATTCGCGAAACAAACACCGGATATCCGCCGGTTCCGCACGGTGCCTCGCGGGGAAGTGGTTCCGACCGGTTGCCGCTACGCCGAGAGAGGGCGCATGGTTTCGAGTTATACCATGACGTCCCGCAGAGCACCCGGCGTCTCGGCCTCGTGCGGCGCGGGATCCGTGCCGGGGCGAGCGCTCATTTCGTCGCGGATCCGCTGCGCCGCAGGGCCGATGGGTTCATGCCGAAAGCCTTCTTCACGGCCCGTTCCAGCTGGTGATGATCGGAGAAGCCACACTCCGTCACGATCTGCTGCATCGGCAGCTTGGTCCGTCGGATCAATTCGGAGGCGTGATTGGTCCGGTGCTCGCGGATGATCTCCGCGACGCCACGACCGAGGGACTTCTGGAACCGGATTTGAACCAGTCGCAGGGAGTAGTGGTAGGCCTCCGCCAAGGCGGCCGGAGTGTAGTCGAACCGCAAGGCGTGCTTGCGGATGTGCTCCAGCATCTCGCGGACGAGCGGGTCGGAGGTCACAATCTGGTTCGAGCTCTCCCGCGAGATGAATTCGCAGGTTGAAATGAACTTCCGGTAAGTGGCAGGGACTGATTCCCCGTTGAGCATGCGGTCAAGCAGGCGGGCCGCTTCGAAGCCCTGGCATTCGTAGTCGGGGACGACGCAGGTCAGGGGGACCTTGGTGACCATTCCGGTAAGCCCATCCTCAGTCTGGGCCGCCATGCCGATCTGGCGGGGAATGTCGATCTGGCGCTCGTCGATCATCTCGAGCAGCTCCATGGCGGGCTCGACGAACGCAGAAAAGATTCCCACCGGCTCGGGATCCCGCACGAGGTGGTCGATCATGGCCGGCCCCAGTTCCCAGAAGCGGTCCCATCCGGTCGGGGAGCTACGGCGATAGGGCAAGCCGAGCGCTTTCCATGTCTCCGGGCGGTCGGGGAAGATACACTCCAACTCGATTCCCCGTGACTTCGCGATTTCATGCATTCCCCGCACGTGAGTACAGGATGCATGGGAGGTTTCGTCGGAGCTGGGGCCCAGATAGCAAAGCCGCCGGTAGTTGCTTGTCAGGAAATGCTGGGTCACCATCTGCCCGAATCGCGAGAGATCGGGGAGCACCAGCGGGTCCCCGCTTTCCTGGCCCGGCAGGGCCCGCAAGCCGACCTTGGGGACCTCGCACTTGCGGGCGAAATCGAGCAGCGGGGGATCATATTCATCCACCTGATAGAGCACTCCATCCGGATTCCAAGCCGCAAGCCGATCAAGGCTGTCGCGGTCGTGGCGCTGGCAGATCCAGCCGGCCTGCTGGCCGCACCGCATGATGCCGCGCCATTGTCCAAGGCGGAAAAAGCTGGTGACGATCGCGACGCGTTTTCGGTTCAAGGCGGTTGAATGGTGGCGGATGGATTCAAGGAAGCAGGGCGGATGTTCACGCGTGATTCCCTCGCCGCCCCATACGGTGAGGGTCGCGGGAATCATTTCAGCCGCTTTCGCGGATTTCACCCCGTCTTGAAGAAATGATCATCGGGCGATGAGCCGGGACAGCCGGTTCGCGGCCTTCCTCGGCTTCCTCGACGGACGGGGCAACCTGTTCTCCCTCCCCGAGCAGGCGACCTTGCTGCGGCGACCCACCAATCGGATAGGCTTTGGTTTCGGAGTTGCCATTGAGAGCACGGAGCCAGGCTCAGGAGTTCCTAGAACGATCTCCATCTGGCAGTTAAAAAAGGGGGGCGTGTGCCAGCTCCTCGTGGGAGCTGGCACGTCAGTGGTCAGAATTCAGGCTTCGGAAAAACCATCGGGACCTCCGTCATCGTCCTTACCGTGGCGTGGCCGCGGGGATCGAGGACGAGGGCACCGTCGGGGTCTTGGCGAATATCGATGGTCAGGTGGCCATCGGCACCTTCGTTCTCGCGCCGCTGAGGGAGGTGACCGTCGACGTAGACTTCGGCTGCTTTTTCGAGGAGGTCGCCGAGGTGGTGTGTGCCGTCGGGCTTCCACTTCTGGAGCAGGTCGTCGGGGGTGCGGCGGGATCTACGTTCGGCCTGCTGGAAGAGCCGGACCAGGCGGGCCGGGTCTTCGCGGGCGAGTTGGGCTGGGTTCATGGGGTGGTGGTTTTGATGGATGATTGGAGACGGGCTGCTTCATGACCGGAGGTAGGCCGTATCCTTGCGTTGGTGGAGGTCGTGGGCTTCCTCCTCGGTGAGCCCGGTGAACTCGGACGCCTGGAACGAGACCTCGTCGGGGTAGAACGAAAACAGCGTCTTGGTGGAGCCGTCCTCGAAGGTGGCGACGACCTCGGGCATGGGGTCGAACATGCCCAGCGGCATGGGCCGGGGCATCGGAGTGATGGAGGCGCTGAGGATTTTCATGATGGGACGGTGGTTGATGCCGGTGATGTCGTCACCCTGCTTGCGGACCAGCATCCGGCGGCCGTCGTGCTTCTGCTGGAGACAGTGGCGGTTGTCGGTGAGCAGGCGGGCTAGCTCGCTTTCCTCGACCGGGTTGAGGAGCTGGCAGCGGATGCCGCTGTCGCGCCCCTCGTCGCCGGTTTGCCGGTAGGGCGTGCCGTCCTCCGACGGGGTGTAGCCCTTGGCGAGCTTGGCGGCGACGAGCTTGTCGAAGAGCCGGGTGGCGGTGGCGAGCGGGACCGGGACGCTGGTCTTGGTGCCGGTGGTCAGGGTGGTGCCGCGGCGGCCATAGGCGTAGGTGACGATGAAGCCATCGTCCTTCGGCTGGGTGGCGGCCTGGTAGACTTTGTCGGAGTTGCCCTCGCGGTAGTGGAGCGAGGCGGTGGTGGTTGTTGTGGGATACATGTTGGTTGTTGTTTTGATGGTTGGTGGTTTGTGGGTTCGTCGCCGGAGTGGCGGGAAGGGTTCAACGGGGAGGATTTTCGCCCGCCCGAGTGTGGCGCTCTGCTTGACAACAGAAGGGAATTCAGGGATTTCCTCGGCATGGCCAAAAAATCAGCTACTATTAAAGACCGATTCTCCAAGACCCAGATCCTCGATCAGATCGCTGCGAGCACCGAGCTGAGCCGCAAGCAGGTGGCTGCCGTGCTCGACAGCCTGACCGAGGTGATCGAAGGCCACCTCAAGAAGAACGCGGTCGGCGAATTCGTGCTGCCCGGTCTCATGAAGATCAGCACCGTTCGCAAGCCGGCGGTCAAAGCACGCAAGGGCATTAGCCCGTTCACGAAGGAAGAAGTGATGTTCAAGGCGAAGCCAGCCACCACTGTGGTGAAGGTCCGGCCGCTGAAGAAGCTCAAGGACATGGCGTCCTGATCATTCTCCGAGGCAGCTACAGGTTCTCCCCGTGATGCGATGCGGCCCGCGGGACTTCCGCGGGCCGTTTTGTGGTGCGGTTCCAGCCATCGACGCGGGTCCGACGCGGGTGCGCGGGAAACGCCTTTCGACGGCCCTGTCAGTTCACCGACTGCACCCGGCGCGAGCCGCGCTGTGCCGGAGGCGTCGACTTCACCGGAGCACCGGCGTCGCGGGCGCGGCCCTTGGCCCAGTGGCGGAGGGCGCTGATCTGGCCGTCCATGAGCTGCGCCAGCGGGACGGTGTGGGCCATCGCGTCGATGACGTCCTTCGGGCCGGGTTCGCGGCCTTCGACGTAGGCCTCGTGCAGGGCGTCGATGAACACCGCCTCAATCTCCGCGCCGGTGAACTGCTCGCAGGCGCGGGACAGCGCGACCGTGTCGAAGTCGGCGGGCCGCCGACCGTGGCGCTTGATGACGATGTCCCAGATCTGCGCCCGCTCCTGGGCATCGGGCAGGTCGACGAAAAACATCTCGTCGAACCTTCCCTTGCGAAGGAACTCGGGTGGCAGCTTGGAGACGTCGTTGGCTGTGGCGACGACGAACACCGGCTGGTCCTTCTCCTGCATCCAACTCAGGAACGAGCCGAAGACCCGGGAGGAGGTGCCGCCGTCGGTGGAGCCGCTGGACTTGCTGCCGGAGAAGCCCTTCTCGATCTCGTCGATCCACAGGACACACGGGGCGATGGCCTCGGCGGTCCGGCATCAACGGGCTGCTGGCCGTCCACAAATTGGCGGCGAAAGTTTTCGGCTGAAGAGGCCATCCATGAGGCCGGAAGTGATGCACCGGCGCTGAAAAGCAAAGCCCGCTCCGATTCGATCCGGGGCGGGCTTCTTGCGTCCGACAGCGTGGAGGCCCTCGACCCCGTGAAAAGCGGGTGTCCAAAAGGTGTCCAATTTCGGACCGTTAAACCGGCATTTCGGCGCATTTTGGCGGGTTTCAGGTGAACACCTTGTCACCCTTGGTTCCCTTCGTAAGTCGCTCTAAATGAGCTGGAAAGGATGGAGGCGGAGGAGGGAATCGAACCCTCGAATAGCGGTTTTGCAAACCGATGCCTTACCACTTGGCTACTCCGCCGTGACGCTTCGTGTCGCGGGGCCGATTCCCTACGCCCCCGGGCCGGGGCTGTCAATGCCCGGATTCTCCGTGTCTTAACCCGATTGTGGCAAGACAGGCCGCGGGCGTGACGGTTAAAGTCTCCTCATGAAGCGCGCAATTCTGATCCTCAGCGTCCTCGTCGCGGCAAGCCTGAGCTGGGCGGAGGAGAAGCCGAACGTGCTGGTGATCCTGGCGGACGACATGGGCTGGTCGGACCTTGGTAGCCAGGGCTCGGAAATCGCGACGCCGCATCTGGACCGGCTGGCGGCGGCGGGGGTCAGTTTCCGGCAGTTCTACAATGCGGCGCGCTGCTGCCCGACCCGCGCCTCGCTGCTGACCGGACTTTACCCGCACCAGGCGGGGATCGGCGAGATGGTGGTGGACCGGCCGGGACCGGAGAAGGGGCCCTACCAGGGCTATCTGAACGACACCTGCACGACGTTGGCCGAGGCGCTGAAGCCGGCGGGCTACCGTAGTTATCTGTCCGGAAAGTGGCACGTCGGCGAGTTCCGCCCGCAGTGGCCGGTCGACCGCGGCTTCGACCACGCCTACGGGCTGATCTCCGGGGCGATGAACTACCATGACATTCGCAAGTGCAAGTCGCCGGGTCTGGAGCGGGTGTTCGCGAAAGACGGCGAGCGGATCGTGCCGGAGGCGGAGGGCTTTTACGCGACGGAGGCCTTCACCACGGCGGCGGCAGGATTTCTCGAGGATCACCGGAAAGAACATGCGGGCAAGCCGTGGTTTCTCTATCTCGCCTACACCGCGCCGCATTGGCCGTTGCACGCGCCGGAGGAGATCGTGAAGAAATACGAGGACCGCTATCGGGCGGGCTGGCAGCCGGTGCGGGAGGCGCGGCACCGGAAGCAACTCGAGCTTGGAGTGATCCCGGCCGGCACGCCGCTGAGTCCGCCGGATGGAGCGGATTGGGGAAAGCTGCCGGAAGGAAAGCGGGCGGAGTTGACCCGCAAGATGGCGGTTTATGCGGCGATGATGGAAGTCATGGACGCGGAGATCGGACGCTTGGTGGCGTCGCTGGAAAAGGCGGGCGAGTTGGAGAACACGCTGATCGTTTTCCTTTCCGACAACGGGGCTGCGGCCGAGGGCGGGCCGCTGGGGGCGAACATGCGGCCCGACTTGAAGGGGCCGATCGGCACGGTGGACTCCTACCACAACTACGGCCAGTCCTGGTCGAATGTCTCCAACACGCCGTTCCGCCGCCACAAGGCGCACACCCACGAGGGCGGGATCCGCACGCCGTGCATCGTGCATTGGCCGGCGGGGCTGAAGGTGAAAGCCGGCTCGCGGGTGGAGGCGGTGGGGCATGTCATCGACTTGATGCCGACGCTGTGCGAGATCGCGGGCGCGAAGTCGCCGGAGGGCTTGCCCGGAAAGTCGCTGCTGCCGGTGTTGCGCGGCGGTGAAGGCGGCTCGCGCACCCTGGGCTGGGAGCATTTCGGCGCGGCGGCGTGGCGGGATGGAGACTGGAAGCTGGTGCGGAAGAACGCGAAGGCGGCGTGGGAGCTTTACGACCTGGCGAAAGATCCCTGTGAGATGTCCGATCTTGCGGCGGTGGAGAAAGAGAGAGCCGCGGCGATGGCTGCGGCTTGGGGGAGGTGGGCGAAGGAAGTCGGGGTGAGGGTCGAGTAGCGGATCGGCTGCGACGCTTCGTTTGTGGAGCCCGACTGTCCAAGCCGACTGAAGTCAGCGCTCCCTTCGAGTCACTTTTTGTCGAGGTTGGCCTTCATCTCGTCTTCGCTTGGAGTCGGGGATTTGACCCCGTCTGCGGGGACCTCGACCTGGGCGATCCAGGCGATGGCGTTGATGACGATGCCGCGGTGGTCGTCGTGCTGCCAGTTCTTGTGGAAATGGCCGCCGGTGAAGCCGAAGGCGCGGCCCTTGCCGAAGGATTCCGGGCGCTCGTAGGCCCACATCACGTGCTGCGGTTCCTTGCGCTCGTTGACGGCGGCGCGGACATGGGGATTGCCGGAGTGGGCACCATCGGGACGGCTCAGGGTGTCGGGGCCGGGCAGGTCGCTGAGGATGGGCGTGACGCCTTCCATGTTCTCGCGGAAGCGCATGTGGTAGTACCACTCGTCGCGGATCTTGAACTCGCCGATGCCCCGGCTGATGGCGTGCTTGGCGGGCTTGAAGGAGGCGTCCCAGTGCGGGTTGACCGACCAGTCGGTCTCGAAGTAGCCGCCGATGAGATCGAGGAACGTGTTCCCGCCGTCGCCTTTCGGGACTTCGACGCCGTAGTGGATGCAGCCGATCCCGGCGCCGGTCTTGGCGATCTCGCGGAGCTTCGGGAGGTGCTGCATGGCGGGGTGGCCGCCGCCGCCGTCGGCATAGATCACCACCGCGGCGGCACCGTCGAAGACCGACTCGTCTTTCGGCCAGCCGTCGGTGACGACCACGGCGTCGATCGCCAGGCCGCTTTTGTTGAGGTGGTCGGCGAGCAGCATGCAGCCGGCGCGGTGCTCGTGCTGGCCGGGGCCGTGGCTGGGCCGGCCGGCGACGAAGACGATTTTCTTGCGCCCGCCGTCCGGGGTAGCGTCCGCTTCGGCGGGGCTGTGGGTCATGAGGGCGAAGGTGGCGGCTCCCGTGCAGACGAGGGCGATGAGTAGGGAACGCGGGGATTGGCGCATGATGGTCATTCGATACAGGGCGGGCGGCGGGGGGATTTCAAGGATTCACTCGGTGGGCAGGCCGGCTTCCTTCCAGATCGCGTAGCCGCCGTCGAGGATGGCAATGTCATGACCCCGGGCGGCGAGCTTTTCGGCCATCGCGCGGGCGTCGGGGCAGGCGGCGTCGGTGCAGTAGAAAACGACCGGCTTGCCGGCTTGTCTTGCCGCGCGGATCGACGGCTCGTGAACGGCAAGTCCGGAATCGAAGTCGGAGCGAGGCCAGGAGACCGCGCCGGGGATCTTGCCGAAGGCGGCGACGAAGGTGGGGCGGGCGTCGAAAACGAGCACCGTGCCGGCCTGCTGGCGGGGGAACAGGGTGGTGACGTCGATGGCGCTGAGTTCGCCGGGCTTCGCCGGGGGTGCGGCAGGCTTCGGCGGTTGCTGCGGCTTTGCCGGAGCCGTGATCGACACCGGCGGGGCGGGGTCGGGAGTGGGATTTTGGCAGGATGCCAGGGCAATGAAGATCGCCAGCGGGAAAGGGGCAACGTCAGGCAGTTTCATCGAGCCATTCCAGCGCATAGCGGGCGACCGGGCAAAGCCAATGTCGCCCGTGACCGGATCGTTTGATTTTCACCAATGGCCATCGGCACCGCTTCTGCTACCCTCCGCTTCGTCGTGCGAAAGCCAGCCCCTGCCATCTTCCTCGCCACCGCCGCGGCCTGTCATGCGGTGGAGATCCGTGTGGCGAGCTTCAATGTCGGCGCCTTTTTCACGGAGAGTTCCGGCGGCGCGTTCTATCCGCTCTACGGGCTCGGCGCTGCCGGCACTCCGGATCATGAATCGGTGCGGGCGATTCTCGACCGGATCGATGCCGACGTGGTGGCGCTGCAGGAGATCGACTCGGCGGACGAGGCCGGCAATCCCAACGATGTCCAGGACCTCGCGACCAGCCTGGGCTATCCCCACGTTTACATTGCGCCGGACAACGCCTCCGGAAATTTCAAGGCCCCCTTCGACAGCGACCTGCGGGTGGCGGTGATTTCCCGCTACCCTTTCCTGAGCGCCGGAGCGATCCGTTCGCCCGAGAACATGCGGGAGCTCGTCCGGTTTCATGCGGTGGTCAAAGTGGACGTGCCGGGAACCTCCAACGATCCGGTGGTGATCAACGCGCATCTCAAGCCGGGCGACAGCATTGACCGCTTCCGCAGGGCGGTGGAAATGAAGCGCTTGGTCAAACATCTGAACGTGCTGGGGCTCACGGATGATGACAACTTCATCATCACCGGGGACTTCAATCTCAACCCGAACTACGGCAGCACCACCTACAACACGTTGCCTTCCGGATTGCCGAACACTTATGCGCTCGGGCCGGACATCCCGTTCCCGGTCAGCTACTCGGTGAACCCGCTGGCCTATTTCACATCGCCGGGAGTCGCCCGTCTCGATCCCCGCCAGCTCAATGGCTCCGCGGTCACCTTTCCCGGCGGCGCCGGCTTCACGCTGGACCTGATGCTGGTCTCCCCGGCCATCGCCGGGCGTGTGGTCGACAGCGAAATCTACAACTCGGTGCTCGATACATCCAACAGCAGCGGCTTGCCGAAGGCGGGATCGCCGCTGGCGGCGGGCACCAGTGCGACGGCGTCCGACCACTACGCGGTCTTCGCCGACCTTGAGCTCGATTCCGAACAGCCGGATCTGGTGCTCGCCTTGTCGGCTCCGGTTCTGTTAGAAGGCCTGCCCGATGGAACGGTCAGCGCGACGGTGACGCTGCCCGCGACCCGGCCGAGCGCGGTGACGGTTTCGCTCTCGTCCGATACTCCCGGCATCGGTCCGGTGGCACCTTCGCTGGTGATCCCGGCCGGTGCTCTTTCGGCGGGCTTCGCGATCCGGGCACCGCGGAATTTCATCGCGGATCCGCTGCGTGCCGTGACCTTTACCGCGACCGCCTCCGGTTATGATCCGGACAGCGTCGTGCTCCAGGTGGACGACGTGGACGGCCCCTACTCCTTCACCGCGGTGGGGCAGACGGTGACGGAGAATTTCAGCGGCTTCGGGGGGCAGTATGATCCGGCGCCGTGGGTCACCAGTGGCGGGGCTCTTTGGAATGGACAGGATGCCGGGGCTTCGGTGGCGGCCGGCTGGCGAAGTTACGGTTCCGGTTCGGAGGCGGGGTTGGGCTTCCTCCCGCAAGGTGCCGCGGGCACGGCCACGGCCAGCTTTATCAACCAGTCGGCGGTGACCCTGACGGCCTTGCAGCTTGCCTTCGATGTCGAGCAGTGGCGCGCCGCGCTGGGCGGGTCGGCGGAAACCTTGAGCGCGGATTTGATCGTCAACGGCCAGGTGATCCCGCTGCCGGGTCTCGCCCATGCCGCGAGCACCAGCTTGCCGTCCGGCGCGGTGGCAGGCGGGCTGACGACGGCGAAATCCACCACGGTTTCCGGGCTCGCGATTCCACCGGGTGCTCCGTTCGAACTCCGCGTGACCTTCACTCCGGGTTCCGGCGGCGGGGTCGCGCCGGCGGATGTGTTTCTCAACGAGTTTCACTATGACAACGTGGATGCCGACAGTGGCGAGTTCATCGAGATCGTGGTGTCTCCGGGCTTCAGCCAGCCGCTGTCCACCGTTGACGTGCTGCTCTATAGCGGCGAGACCGCCGCCAGCGCTTCGGTGTATAACACGCTCAATCTCGGCAGCGATTTTACGCTGGCGGGAAGCTACGACGGGTATCGTATTTTCACCGCCGATCTTCCGGTTAACGGCATTCAGAACGGTTTGCGCGATGGATTTGCCATCGTGAACCTGGCCACCTCGCAGGTCCTGCAGCTCCTGTCTTACGAAGGCACTTTCATCGGCGGCAGCGGTCCGGCGGCGGGGATGACCTCGGTGAACATCGGTATAAGCCAAAGCTCGCCGGCTGCGGTTGGTTCATCGCTCGGCCTGACCGGGAGCGGCGGGGTTCCGGGTAACTTCACCTGGGCGGTTTCTTCCGGAAGCAACACGAAGGGGGCGGCCAATGCTGGGCAATCGTTCGTTCTGCCCGTGCTCCCGCCACAGGGGCTGGCGATCGACAATCTGAGCGTCACCGCTTTCGCGGATCCGGACTCGGATGGCGACGGCCTCGCCGATTCGGTGGATCCCGACGACGACAATGACGGCCAGTCCGATGCGGACGAGTTGGCCTTCGGGACCCATCCGCTGAGCGCCGCGTCGATCTTCAAGCCGGTGCTGGCCCGAGCTGCCATCCCGGCGAATGGATTCACGCTGACGTTCCCCGGGGCCGCGGGGATCACCTATGCGGTGGAGACCAGCACGACGCTGGGCGGCTGGGCCCAGGTTTCGACCCATGGCGGGACCGGCCAGTGGATCGTGGTGCCGTTGGCGCTGGCGGGTCCGGCGAGGTTTTACCGGGTGAGGGTGGGGCAGTAGCGGAGCGTCGCTTTCAAAACGGCCCGGCGAATGGCGGAGCGGAGTGTCGCTTTCGAAGCGACATGGCGACGGGCGGGCGGCATTTTGCCGCCCGAAACGGCCACGGGGTTCGGGCGGCTGGAAGCCGCCCATCCATCGTCATGTCGCCTTCAAGGCGACACTCCACACGAATCGTCAGGTCGCCTTCAAGGCGACATTCCAAACGAAAAAGCCGGACGGTTTCCCGTCCGGCTTTGAAGGGTCAAACGGCTTTGCAGCCGCGGCGACTCAGTAGTCGCCCATGCCGTGGTCGTGGCCGTGGCCACCGCCGGCGGCGGGCTTCTCTTCCTTGATCTCGGTGATCAGGGCTTCGGTGGTGAGCAGCAGGCCGGCGATCGAGGCGGCGTTCTGCAGGGCGGAACGGGTCACCTTGGTCGGATCGACGACACCGGCAGCCACGAGGTCTTCGTATTTGTCGGTGGCGACGTTGTAGCCTTCCTCGCCGTTCTTGACGCGCTCGACGATGAGCGCGCCTTCGCGGCCGGCGTTGGCGGCGAGCTGGCGGAGCGGGGCTTCGATGGCGCGGGCCACGATGCCGGCACCGGTCTTCTCGTCACCGGTCAGGCCGAGGTCGCCGACGGCGGCCTGGGCGCGGATCAGCGCGACACCACCGCCGGGGACGATGCCTTCTTCCACCGCGGCGCGGGTGGCGTGCAGGGCGTCTTCCACGCGGGCCTTCTTTTCCTTCATCTCGGTCTCGGTGGCGGCACCGACGTTGATGACGGCGACACCGCCGGCGAGCTTGGCGAGGCGCTCCTGGAGCTTCTCGCGGTCGTAGTCGCTGGTGGTCTCGTCGATCTGGCGGCGGATCTGGTTGACCCGGCCGGTGATCGACTCGCTGGTGCCGGCACCTTCGACGATGGTGGTGGCTTCCTTGGTGATGGTGACGCGCTTGGCGGTGCCGAGGTCGGCGAGCTCGACGGACTCGAGCTTGATGCCAAGGTCTTCGGTGATGACCTTGCCGCCGGTGAGGATGGCGAGGTCTTCGAGCATCGCCTTGCGGCGGTCGCCGAAGCCCGGGGCCTTGACGGCCGCGATGTTGAGGATGCCGCGGAGCTTGTTCACCACGAGGGTGGCCAGCGCTTCGCCTTCGACGTCTTCGGCGATGATGAGGAGCGGGCGGCCAGTCTTGGCGACCTTCTCAAGCAGCGGAAGCATGTCCTTCAACGAGGAGATCTTCTTCTCGTTGATGAGCATGTAGGCGTTCTCGAGGATGACTTCCATGCTCTCGGCATTGGTCACGAAGTAGGGGCTGAGGTAGCCCTTGTCGAACTGCATGCCTTCGACCACTTCGAGGGTGGTTTCGATGCCCTTGGCTTCTTCCACGGTGATCGTGCCGTCCTTGCCGACCTTGTCCATGGCTTCGGCGATGATGCCGCCGATGGCGACGTCCCAGTTGGCGGAAACGGTGGCGACCTGGGCGATTTCCTTGGTGTCGTTGACGTCCTTGGAGATCAGCTTGAGCTGGGCCACGATGGCCTCGGTGGCCTTCATGATGCCGCGCTGGAGCGAGATCGGGTTGGCACCGGCGGTGACGTTGCGGAGGCCTTCCTTGTAGATGGCCTCGGCGAGCACGGTGGCGGTGGTGGTGCCGTCGCCGGCGATGTCGGAGGTGCGGCTGGAAACCTCGCGGATCAGCTGGGCGCCCATGTTTTCATAGGGGCACTCGAGCTCGATCTCCTTGGCAACCGAGACGCCGTCCTTGGTGATGGTCGGCGAGCCGAACTTCTTGTCGAGGATGACGTTGCGGCCCGAAGGCCCGAGGGTTGCCTTGACGGCGCGGGCGAGTTTCTCAACACCGCGCAGCAGGGCGTGGCGGGCGGCTTCGTCGAATTGGAGTTGTTTGGCCATGATGGTGTATGTCTTTTGTTAGATGGGTTGAATTTGACCGATCCGACGGATCGGTCTGATTCTTTAGATTCAGGAAACGATGCCGAGGATGTCGGATTCGTTGATGATGAGGACTTCCTGTCCGTCGACCTTCACTTCGGTGCCGCCGTACTTGGAGATGAGGACCTTGTCGCCCACCTTGACGGTGAACTCGATGGTCTTGCCATCTTCGTCCTTGCCGCCGGTGCCGAGGCTGATGACTTCGGCTTCCTGGGGCTTTTCCTTGGCGGTGTCGGGCAGGACGATGCCGCCGGCGCTGACTGCTTCAGCGTCGAGGCGCTTCACGAGGACGCGTTGACCGAGTGGTTTGATGGTGGCCATGTGGTTCTGTTGTTTGGTTGCGTTTGGTTCTTGTTGAGAAGCCGCGCCGCTTGGACGGCGCGGAAAGGGTTGGGGACGACCGAGCCGGCCGGCCGTCTCGCGGCCGCCCGTCATGGTCTTCGCGGGATCACTTGTCCACGACTTCCGCTTCCACGACCTTGCCTTTGGCCTGGCGGGGTTCGGAAGATGCGGCGGCCGGGCCGGCATCGTCGACTTCGGTGTCCGGGGCGGCACCGCCGGCGGCGGCCTGGGCCTGCTGGGCGGCGTTGTAGAGTTGCTCCAGGGTGGCTTCGAGCTCGGCGGTGCTGGACTTGATCGCGTCGAGGTTGTCGTTCTTCAGCGCGTCCTTGACGGCGTCGATCTTGGTCTGGATGCCGGCCTTGAGCTCGGCGGGGGCTTCGGCGGGGAGATCGGCGAGCTGCTTCTCGACGTTGTAGACCATGTTCTCGGCCTTGTTTTTGACGTCGATGGTTTCGACCCGCTTCTTGTCCTCCTCGGCGTGGGCCTCGGCTTCCTGCTTGGCCTTTTCGATCTCATCCTTGGAAAGGCCGGATGAGCCCTGGATGGAGATCTTCTGTTCCTTGCCGGATTCCTTGTCCTTGGCGGAGACATGAAGGATGCCGTTGGCGTCGATGTCGAAGGTCACCTCGATCTGCGGTTCGCCGCGGCGCTTCGGCGCGATGCCGTCGAGCTTGAAGTTCCCGAGCAGCTTGTTGTCGGAGAACATCGGGCGCTCGCCCTGGCAGATCCGGATGTCGACGGCCGGCTGGTTGTCGGAAGCGGTCGAGAAGACCTGCGACTTCTTGGCGGGGATCGTCGTGTTGCGCTCGATCATCGCGGTGGCGCGGGAGCCTTCGGTCTCGATCGAAAGGGTGAGCGGGGTCACGTCGAGCAGGAGCACGTCCTTGACGTCGCCCTTGAGCACGCCGCCCTGGATGGAAGCGCCGATGGCGACGACTTCATCGGGGTTCACGCCGCGGTGCGGTTCCTTGCCGGCGAGTTCCTTGGCGATCTCGATCACCTTGGGCATGCGGGTCATGCCGCCGACAAGCACGAGCTCGTCGATCTGCGCGGCGGTGACGCCGGCTTCCTTGAGGCAGTCGCGGACCGGCTTCTTGGTGCGCTCGAAGAGGGAGTCGGTGAGCTGTTCCAGCTTGGCGCGGGTGAGCGTGATCTGGATGTGCTTCGGGCCGGTCTGGTCGGCGGTGATGAAGGGCAGCGAGATGTCGTAGGACTGGCTGGAGGAAAGGGCGATCTTGGCCTTTTCCGCCTCTTCCTTGATGCGCTGGAGGGCGTCGGGCTGGCTGGAGAGGTCGATGCCCTGGTCCTTCTTGAACTCGCCGACGATCCACGAAATGAGCGCGTTGTCCCAGTCGTCGCCGCCGAGCTGCGTGTCGCCGTCGGTGGAGAGCACTTCGAACACGCCGTCGCCGATTTCCAGCACGGAGATGTCGAAGGTGCCGCCGCCGAGGTCGTAGACGGCGATCTTCTCGTCGGACTTCTTGTCGAGGCCGTAGGCGAGGGCCGCGGCGGTCGGTTCGTTGATGATGCGGCGGACGTTGAGGCCGGCGATCTCACCGGCGGCCTTGGTGGCGTTGCGCTGGGAGTCGTTGAAGTAGGCGGGGACGGTGATCACCGCGTCGGTGATGGTTTCGCCGAGCTTGGCTTCGGCGTCGGCCTTGAGCTTGCCGAGGACCATCGCGGCGATCTCCTGGGGCGAGTAGGTCTTGGTTTCGCCGCCGACTTCCACCTGGATGTGGGCGTCGCCATTGGCCGCGGCGACGATGGTGAAGGGCATCTTCTTGTCGGCTTCCGACAGCTCGGCGAACTTGCGGCCGATCAGGCGCTTGGCGGAGAAGACGGTGTTTTTCGGGTTCGTCACGGCCTGGCGCTTGGCGGCCTGGCCGACGAGGCGCTCGCCGGATTTGGTGAACGCGACGATCGAAGGCGTCGTGCGGGCGCCTTCGGAGTTTTCAAGAACGACAGGTTCGCCTCCTTCCATGATGGCCATGCAGGAGTTGGTGGTGCCGAGGTCGATGCCGAGAATTTTGGACATGAGATTGGGTGGTTGGAGGCTGGGTTGGATCCGAGTGAGCGGATGATCTTGCTGCTGCGCTTTTCGCAAGCAACGTGCCAGCTGCGGGGGGCAAGTTGGTGTGTCCTGAAAATGAGAGGTTTATGGTTCGGAAGGGCATCGGGCGGTCATTTCCGGACGGGCGGTGTGCGACAAGCTGGCGCTTTCCGGGGCGGTCAAGTTGTCGCACTGCGACAAGGCGGCAAGGTGGAGCGAACGGGTGTGGGTGCCGGCTGGGATTTTCTCTATGAAAATCGGGTTGCCAAGCTGCTGCCCTGTTCCTAGGGTGCGAGCCCTTCCGCAGGGGCAGGTGTCAGAGTGGTCGAATGAGCACGCTTGGAAAGCGTGTGTGCTAGCAATAGTACCGAGGGTTCGAATCCCTCCCTGTCCGCGGGAAGATTTTCTTAAGGAGGCCTCATGATCCCGGGAGGGATCAAAGCACTAGTAGCCGGGGGTCGAGCGCAGCGATCACCCCCGGTCCGCCTCACCGTGAAATACGTCTCCGATCCCGGGAGGGATCGCAGCCGGTCCGCACCAAGCGTGACGACCACAACGGCTGGCACCCCTCCGGGGAGCGGGAATCCGGGAATGCCGGTAGCCGGGGGTAGTCGCTTCGCTCGACCCCCGGCTACCGCCGCTGCAATCCCTCCCGGGATCGAAAAAGCCATCCGCCTCACCGAACCACCGAACCACCGACTTCCCCCTTGGCCACCGAGCCCACGCCACACACAATCAAGCCCGTGCCCTCCCTCGACCAGGCCATCGAACGACTCTACGACCTGAACGTCGGCACCACGCCGGTGGAGGAGGGGCCTCCTCACGAACGCCCGCACAAGCCGCTGCTCCTGCTCGCGGTGTTCGACCTCTTCGACGAGGGCCTTGCGACGCCCGACCGCGTCCCGTGGTGCCAGGACCTGCGCGACCGCTTCAAGGCGCGGTTCGACGTCGTCCGGAAGCACAACGACCAGTGCAATCCCGGCCTCCCGTTCCGGTACCTCGCAGGGGACGGCTTTTGGCAGGCGGTCGAGTCCGATGGCACCACCCCGATCCGCCGCGAGATCCGCGTCTCCGACCTCGGCCAGGTCCATGCCCGCTTCACCGATGGCTTCGACCTCTTCGTCGCCATTGCCGAGAACCGCCGAAAAATGCGGGAAGCCCTCGTCACCCGCTACTTCCCCCAACACGCCGCTGCTCTGCTCGGCCCAATCAGCAATCGGCCATCCACAATCAACAATCGTCAATCAGCCTCCCTCGGTGAAGACGAACTCGAATACGGCCGCAGCCCCGCCTTCCGCCGCAAGATCCTCGCGATCTACGATCACCAATGCGCCGCCTGCGGTCTGCGGATCAAGCTTCCCGCGGCCCGTGACGTCTCTTTCATCGACGCCGCCCACCTCATCCCCTTTGCGGAGTCCCGCAACGATCACCCCACCAACGGTCTCGCCCTGTGCAAGAACCACCACTGGGCGATGGACCGCGACATCATCGCGCCCGGTCCGGATTTTCATTGGCAGGTTTCCAGATTCATCGATCCCCGGCGCTCGAACGGGGAGAAGGATCTTGCCGAGCTCGCAGGCAAATCCCTGCTACTACCCAAGGATCCGGCCTTTCACCCGGCTGCGGAGTGCCTGCAATGGAGGACTCGCCGTCTCTCCGCATGAACCTCGGGTTTCCACTAGGCTGTCGCTTCCCGATCAAACAACATCGAGTGTGGATGGTGGGATTCCGCTGATCGTTTCACATCCTGCCTGAAGGAAAAATGACTTCAGCCCCCGTGCTAGGCGACCGCGCATATCACACCGGTCATGGATTCTAGTTCTTCCGTCAACTCGGTCCTCCCCGAAACTGTAATCAGCAGCCGTTCTTTCGCCCGGGTCATGCCGACGTAGAGGAGTTTCATGTTCTGTGCTGCCTGGGATTCCGAGGATTCGATTTGGCCGAGACCGATGAAGATCACGGAGCGGAATTCAAAGCCCTTGCTGCTTTGCAAAGGCAGGATGTTGACCTGCGGTTTCCGGGGGTCGTAGGCCCGCTTGCCGCTGCGGGTGGCCATGAGCAGATGGGGTATGCCGAGTGCTTGGGGAGTGACTCAGGAGTGGCCGGGTTTGATCACGGATCCATTTGGTGCCGTTGCCGTGCCAAGGACCGGGGCCGGGTGGTTCTCCTTCCATGCCGGGGATGAGACGGAAATGGAAGTAGGTCCTCAACTTGGTCTTCCCGTCGCGCGGGTCACGGTAGTGGCGTCGCTCGAAGCCGGTGATTCTTCCCACTTTGTAGGATAGGGCAGTTTTCGACTGATGGATATGAATGTCCGCGCCGGTCATGGTGCACACACTCGCTTCCGACACATACCAAGCGCCGGTTTCCGAGATTTTGCTGTCAAGGTTCTCTGGCTGCGGGAGAGTTTTGTCCGGGCTGTTGTGGAGATGGAGAATGGCTGTGGAAGCGGTCGTTGTTGACGGTGAGAAAGCCTCCAGATCAGGCGACCTTGTAGAGGACCTTGTCGTTATCGGTGAAGTCGAGGACGCCGGCCTGGATGAAGGATCGGATGGTCTTCTCGATGAACTCCGGTGTGGCGTTGTTCTCGAAAGTCGACCGGATCTTGTTTTCGAGGCCTTGGCGCGTGCTTGGGCGGGATTGGGGCACGTCAGCCAGTTCATTCTTGAGACGGGTCACACGCTCCTCAGGGGTTCGCAGCGAGGGAATTTCGGTGAGGGAGGAGTGCCGGGCAATGCACTTGGTCTCGCTTTTGAGATGCCGGATCACGGACTCGAAATCCGTATCCTTGGAGACGATGTGGAAGTAGCCAGCGGGGTCGGAGGAAAAGATACGGGCGAGTTCGAAGGTGAGCACGAAGTCGAGCGCGTTGCGGCCCTCGACCGGAGTCTGAATGATCCGGACCTGCTCGGGATGATCCTGGGCGAAGAGGAAGAGGGAGGTTGGCAGTTTCGTGTGGCGGGTGCCGAGGATCATGAACACCTGCACCGGTCATTGGCGTCAACCTAAGATGATGAACGTTGATTCCACAAGGGATTTCCTGCCTTTGCGGCGGCCGATCTGGATGTGCCTCGGGTCCGGCGCGTAGTCGCTGAAGCTCTCCAATTTCTTCACGC
>Ga0247843_1004398_pt1 | contig 21167 bp, 19 predicted proteins | sample LaCruzMarch2017__FD_192420 | JGI IMG/M metagenome (GOLD analysis project Ga0247843, IMG submission 192420) | Freshwater microbial communities from meromictic Lake La Cruz, Castile-La Mancha, Spain - LaCruzMarch2017_8m | ecosystem: Environmental > Aquatic > Freshwater > Lake | place: Spain...
GCACGGCTCGTCGGCGTCGTTGGAGTTGGTCTTCGCAACCCGCCTCCTGCCCCACCGCGGGCCGTGTCTGCAACCCCTGCCAAGAGCTCCCGCGCCCTCACGCCGTGTCGAAGTTATGCGCGAGGCCTGTTCGTGCAGTGTTTGACGTTCCCGGCCGAGCAGTTTCGGTGGATGTGTGCGACGATGGCCTTCACTGGAATCTGCTTCTTCGGTGTCGACTTCGCCCTGCCGGTGCCACCGAATGGCCTGATGCCCAACCTGCCCGCGGACTATTGGGCCGTCGGAACGGCGTGCAACCTGGTGGGGTTCCTGTTTTGCGGCATCAGCATGGGTGGGGTGGCCTTCCAGGTGAGCCACCGTGCAGAGCGCAATCTAGCCCTCGCTGCAATCGAGAAGACCCATCTGTTCCAGGAGGCGCAGGAGGCGCTGGAGCAGCAGAAGTTGTCGACTGCGGTCCTGGGAGTCATCAGCAGGTCGGTGTCCGATGCTCAGCCGGTATTCGATGCCATCTGCGAGGCGATGCAGAAGCTATTGCCAGGCTCCGAGCTGGCGATCGCCTCGGTCGACGACGGCGAAGGCGACCGCGTCCACTGGCGGGCCGGCAGCGGTCAGCGCGCGGAAGCCCTGCGCAGTATGTTCCCGCGTCCGGCGCCGAAAGGCGACCTGATCAGCGGTGAGCCTTCGTACTGGCCGGATGTGCTGCGGAGCGAGGGCGTGCCGGAGACGATCCGCGCGGGCGTTCAAGTGATGGGAGGCAACGCCTCGATGCTCAGTGCCGCCATGGTCTCCCAGGGCCGCGTGCTGGGGGCCATTGCGGCCCTGCGCATGGACATGCGCCCGTTCACACCCAAGGAAATCTACCTGCTCAAGGCATTCGCCGATCAGGCGGTGATTGCGATCCAGAACGCGCGGCTGTTCAACGAGTCGAAAGAAGCGCGCGCCGAAGCCGAGGCGGCGCGGATTCAAGCGGAAGCTGCCAATCAGCACAAGAGCGACTTCCTGGCCAACATGAGCCACGAGATTCGAACGCCCATGAATGCCATCATTGGCATGAGCTACCTGGCGCTCGGGACGCCGCTCGACGCACAGCAGCGTGACTACGTGCAGAAGATCCAACAGTCGGGCCAGCACCTGCTGGGCATCATCGACGACGTGCTGGACTTCAGCAAGGTCGAGGCCGGCATGCTGCAGATCGAAGCCAGCGGCCTGCTGCTGGAAAGGCTGCTGAATGATGTGGCCACGCTGATTAGCGAGAAGGCCGCGCACAAGCGACTGGAGTTCGTGATTGACGTGGCCGCGGATGTGCCCGACGCGCTGCTGGGCGACGCGCTGAGGCTGCGCCAGATCTTGATCAACTTTGCCAACAACGCTGTCAAGTTCACTGAAGCAGGTGAAGTGGCGATCGAAGTGCGGGTTTCGGAGAGAACAGACCAGGACGTGCTGCTGCACTTTGCCGTCACCGACACCGGCATTGGACTCACCGACGAGCAGATCGGGCGTCTGTTCCAGAGCTTTCAGCAGGCCGACACCTCGACCACGCGCAAGTACGGAGGCACCGGGCTGGGGTTGGCCATCTCCAAGCAGTTGGCGGAGCGGATGGGTGGCGCCGTGGGTGTGCAAAGCGAGGTGGGCAAAGGTTCGACCTTCTGGTTTACCGCCCGCCTCGGGATTGACGGCGCGACGCAGTCTGCGCACAAGCCGCGCCCGGACCTGCGCGGAAAGCGGGTGCTGATCGTCGACGACAACGATCATGCCCGCACCGTGCTGCACGGCATGCTGAGTCGCATGGGCTTTGAAGCAACGCAGGCGGACTCCGGCCAGGCGGCGCTCGACGCGCTGAATGCCAGTGCCACACCCTTCGATGCGGTGCTTCTGGACTGGCAGATGCCGGGGATGAACGGACTGCAAGCGGCGCAGAAAATACGCGACCGGGCGCCGGCCGGCCCCCGCCTGGCGATGGTCACTGCGTACTCGCGCGATGATCTGCTCCGGCAGGCCAACGCCCTCGGCATCACGGAGGTGCTGGGCAAACCCGTGAGCCCCTCGACCTTGTTTGATTCGCTCATGCGACTGATGGGCGAAGACCAGAGCCTTGGTGCGACCAACGCGATCGCACACACCGCCGGCGGCGCGGGCTTCCAGGGGATCCAAGGTCAGATGGGTCTGCAGGGGCTGCGCGTGTTGCTGGCCGAAGACAATGCGCTGAACCAGCAGGTGGCCTCCGAGCTACTGGCCGATGTCGGTGTGCAGGTGCAAGTCGCAGCCAACGGGCGCATTGCCGTAGAGATGGCCATGCAGCATCGCTTTGACGCGATCCTGATGGACATGCAGATGCCGGTGATGGATGGAATCGCTGCCACGCAGGCCATCAAGGCATGGCCGGACGCGAGCGGCACTCCCATCATCGCCATGACCGCCAACGCCATGGAGGCGGACCGCAGGCGCTGCCTGGAGGCTGGCATGGTGGACTTTGTGGCCAAGCCGATTGAGCCGGGGCGACTCTTCAAGATGTTGCTTCACTGGAGCCGCAAGGGCGACACTTCCGGCGCATCGCGGGCGTTGGCCATCAAACCAGACGCCATCGCGCGACCCGTTGCCGCACACCCGGCAATTCTTCCCGCGTCCATCGACGGTCTGGACCTGCAAGGCGGGCTGCGCCGCGTCCTGGGCCGCGAGGATCGGTACCTCGAACTGCTCAAGAACTTCGTGCGCGATCAAAGTGATGCATGCGAACGGATCGAGCAGGCCCTGGCCGAGGGCAACCAGGCGCAGGCAGCACGCGCGGTCCACACTCTCAATGGACTGGCCGGTACCATTGGCGCCCATGGGTTGCGTGATGCGGCACAGCAGTTGGAAAGCGGCATTCACAGTCCACAGGCCAGCCGCTACCTCCCGGAGTTGGCGCATCGTCTGCGGGCGCTGGTGGCGGCATTGCAGCCGGTGATCGCCCGGGACCCGGTCGCGCACCGAGCGGCGCCCGCGGCGGACCCAACCGCTCCGCGCAGGGCCGTCGATCGGCTCGTGCAACTCTTGCGCGATGACGATGCGAATGCGCAGAGGCATTTCTCAGAGCACGAGGGGCTGCTGCGCGTCGTCCTTGGCGAGCATTTCACCCACGTCCAGCATGCCGTCAATTCCCTTGCGCTCGATGAAGCGCTCGAAGTCATGGAGGCGATCTCAACATGAGCGAAGATGTGCGAAGCACCAAGGATTTCATCGTTCTGGTGGTGGACGACACCGCCGCCAACCTGATGCTGATGAATGATCTGCTGCAACCTTTCTATACAGTCAAAGTGGCGTCGAGCGGCGCGCGGGCGCTGAAGATTGCCAGCTCCAGCCCCCCACCCGACCTGGTGCTGCTTGACATCATGATGCCGGAAATGGACGGCTACGAAGTGTGCCGCCAGCTGAAGAGCAACCCGGCCACACGGGACATGCCCGTGATTTTCCTGACGGCAAAGGCTGAAATCAGCGACGAGCAGATGGGCTTCGAACTGGGGGCGGTGGACTACATCCCCAAGCCTATCAGTCCGCCAGTCGTCCTGGCGCGGGTCAAGACCCACCTCACACTCAAATCCTCCGCGGACTTCTTGAAAGACAAGAACGTCTTTTTGGAGCAGGAAGTGGCTCGCCGCACAGAGCAGCTGCAGGAAATTCAGGACGTCGCCATCCTGACCATGGCCTCGCTGGCCGAAACCCGCGATAACGAGACTGGCAACCACATCATTCGCACGCAGCACTATGTCAAGCTGCTCGCGGAGCAGCTTCGCGAGCACCCTCGCTTTGCCCATCACCTGGACGACGCCACGATCAACCTTCTGTTCAAGTCAGCGCCGCTGCACGATATTGGAAAAGTAGGTATTCCGGACAGCATTCTGCTCAAGCCCGGCAAGCTGACACCGGAAGAGTTCGAGGTCATGAAGACGCACACGACGCTAGGCAAGGTGGCCATCGAGAGTGCAGAATTGCGCCTGGGCAAGAGCGTGCCTTTTTTGCGCTACGCCAAGGAGATTGCACACTCACACCAGGAGAAATGGGACGGCTCGGGCTACCCCGAGGGGCTCGCCGGGGATGCCATTCCCGTTTCTGCTCGACTGATGGCGATCGCCGATGTGTATGACGCCCTGATCAGCCGCAGGGTCTACAAGCCACCATTCACGCACGAAGCTGCCATGGTCATCATCGAAGCGGGGCGCGGCCGGCACTTTGATCCGGACATCGTGGATGCGTTTGTATCCATTCAATGGCAATGTCATGAAATTGCCCTACGGCACGCCAACACAGATGAAGAGCTGGCAAAGCATTCATAGCTGATGATTGCGATTGCCCCCGGAGCTGACCGCGGACCGTACCCGCTCCGCCAACCCCGTAGTCCGCGCATCCCACGCCCCGCGGTACGCGCATGCGCATGGCAGACACCGTCGGCATCGTGGTTCGCCGCACCCATCCCGAGTCGGCGCGGCTCGTTCGGAGGTGGCAGCGCTGTGGCCAGTCGGCGCGCGCGCTCGGTGAGGCGCTCGGTCGAGGGAGAGAGCACCTCGCAGCACCAGTCGGGCGCGAGCGTGAGGGCGTCGCTCTCGTCGAGGAAATCGGGCGGCAGGCGCTCGCGTCGCCACCCCGCGATGTCGGGCACGAGGACGTCCGGGTGCGGTCCGAGACGCAGTTCGGGCTCCGCCAGGATGACCCACCCGCCGGGGTCGCCCACCGCGGGGTCATCGAACTTCACCAGCTTACCGGCGAGGCGCGTCGCGCCGCGCGCGCGGCGTCGTCGGGGGCGCGGCAACAGCGACCGCACGCCGTCGATGATCTCCGCGACGAGGTGCTCGGGCGCGTGGCGATAGCCCTCGATCACCGCGGGCGGCGTCGCCCCGCGCTGACCGGGCGTCACATCGCCAGCAGCCGCTCGCGCCATCTCCTCGGGGGCGTCTGCAAGCCGTCGCGGTGCATGCGCCAGCGCGTGAGCGGCAGCCACTCGTTGGCACGGGTCCGCTGCAGTTACCGAAACACCCATGACCCGTAGTACCCGCTCCCGCGAGCGTTGGCAGGAGCGCCCGGGACGCTGCCTTGGCATCGACGGCCCCGAGCACCTGCACGACAAGCAGCGCAAGCTCGTGGTCTCCAGCGCCTTCAACGTCGCGGTGAAGTGGATCGACCGGATCAACAAGGCCTAACATCGACCGCGGCCTGGACCCGGCGCTCTAGCGCGTGGAGGCGCTGCTCACGACCACGCGGGCCTTCGCGGGCGACGAGGCCCGGATGCTCCACGAGACCGGCGACGACACCTTCCTGCTGGGCCGCGTGGGCGAGCTCACCGACGACGCGATGATGACGCACCCGACCATCCGGTCGCTGGCGCTGGCGTCCAACGTCAACAACCGGCCCGACTGCCTGAACTGCGCCTACAACCCCTACTGCAGGGTGGACGGGGTGCACACGGACAAGACCCAGGGGTTCGATCCGTAGGCGTTAACCGGCGATTGCAGGGCGGGCGGGGCAAGCCCCGCCCCTACGCGGAGAGTTCTCGCTGCGTAGGGGCGGGGCTTGCCCCGCCCGCATCGGCATCCATCGGTGAACGCCTATGGGGGTTCGATCTCCGGGCGGATGCGCGAGAGCACCTTGAGCGCGGTGCACAAGGGCATCATGGATGAGCTGTTCGAGAAGATCAGGGAGAACGACCCCGAGACCATGGAGGTCTTCCGGCGCTGGACGATCCATCGCGCCCGCGATCACTTCGTGCAGGTGCCGGGGTAGAGTTTCGTTGAGAGTTCGTCTAGCTTGGCGGTCAAGCACGACCGGGTAATGCCGGTTCTTCGTGCAGTTTTCAGCGACCCGCCGAGGCCACCATGACAGGCGCCGACGACCACCAGGACGACGCAACCGACAGCAGTTCAGACGACGAACTCCCGTCGTTCAAGCGCGAGGCTGCGGACACGCTCTCCCGAGCAGAGCGCAAGCTCGCAGACCAGGCGGGCGAGGAAGCGAGCCAGCGTCAGAAGCCCACCGGGCCGACGCCGGATGAGGACCAGCGCGGTGCGCAGCACTGTTCTCACGGGTCTCACGGCAGCCACGGATCTCACGGCAGCCACGGTTCGCACGGCAGCCACGGCTCGCACGGCAGCCACGGCTCGCACGGCAGCCACGGCTCGCACGGCTCGCACGGCTCGCACGGCAGCCACGGCTCGCACGGCTCGCACGGCTCGCACGGCTCACACGGCTCGCACGGGTCTCACGGCTCGCACGGCTCGCACGGCTCGCACGGCTCGCACGGCTCGCACGGCTCGCACGGCTCACACGGCTCGCACGGCAGCCACGGGTCTCACGGGTCTCACGGGTCGCACGGGTCGCACGGGTCGCACGGCAGCCACGGGTCGCACGGCTCGCACGGCAGCCACGGGTCTCACGGGTCGCACGGGTCGCACGGGTCTCACGGGTCGCACGGCAGCCACGGCTCGCACGGGTCTCACGGCTCGCACGGGTCTCACGGCTCGCACGGGTCTCACGGGAGCTGGTGATCTCGCGGCCTGGAGGCCTTGAGATGCATCGACTTTGGTGGATCGAGCTCACTCCAGACCATCGCTGCAACAATCGCTGTGTTGGCTGCTTCGCGGTCCAGGACGACAGCCCCTCGATGACCGAGGGGGAGATCGTCACGGCGCTTCGTCGCGGGCGCTCCGACGGCGCGGACTGTCTCCAGACATCCTGACCTGAGATCAAAATCAGCCATGGTTCCGTCGTTGGAGGCCGGCGGACGGCAATATCCATGTGATGCCAGGTTTGGAATAATTGCTCTTCGCGCACGCTCTATGGATATGGGCCAACCGCAGACGATGCCGTGGGCATAGCGGCAGGCCGACGAGGTCATCGGGGTCGGGAGCTACGTCCGGGTGGGCGTCGTCGGGGCCGTCACCGTGCTCTTCGTGACCAACCTCCAGGTGCGGCGGTTCGCCCGGGAGGACGTCGGCGGCCTGCGCGCCGAGCTCGCCGCGCTGGCGTCGATGGACCTCCTGACGCAGGCCGATGTCGCGCCGGCGAGGCTCTGACGTCCTGACACGCACGCCGGACTTGCGGAGACCCACGGCGTCTTCGCGCACGATGGCCGTGTCGATTCGAGGGAATCGCGGACGCGGACCGCAGCCCCTCACCCCATCGGCGGCAACAGCCGCCAGGACGAGGTTCAACCCCCGCTGCGGGACCGGGGTTTGGGCGTTGCCCCGCACCCCGGGCAAGCGAACGCAGGCGCCCGCTCCGTGGGCTTTCGAACACGAGCCCGATGGACCTTCCAGAGGGAGAGTTCGTCTCTCCGGACGGTGCATCGTGTGTCGGTCTGAAAGCCCCGTCAGGGGCGCCCGCTTTCGCTTGCCCGGGGTGCGGGGCAACGCCCAAACCCCGGTCCCGCACCGCCCTCGTAGAGAACGATGCGGGACCGTTTGAAGGTATCGATGAAGTCGGCGCCGTGAAGGCGAACCGTTCGCACGACCGAGAGGGGGAGCGTCGAACCGTGGCACCGTGGACCGCAGGCTCATCGGGGGTAGTCGAGGACGAAGCAGCGCGCGGCGCACGGCACCACCGCGGCGTACTCGCTGAACGACAGCCCGTCGAGCGCGCCCGCGGCGTCGCGTACGGCCTGCGTGACGAGCACCTCGTTGCCCTTCGCGATGTCCTCGCCGAGCTTGCTCGCGGCGTTGACCTCGGCGCCGAACACGTCGAGGTCGCCGATGCGCAGCACGCGCCCGTAGCCGATGCCCACGCAGAGCAGCACCTGGGACTCCGGGGGGCGCTGGTCGTTGAAGCGCTGACACGCGCGCTGCATCTCCACGGCGCACCGCACCGCGCTCGCCGCCCGCTTGAACAGGATCAGGAAGCTGTCGGCCTCGATCTTGATCAGCACGCCGTCGTGCTCCGAGACGATGGGCAGCAGCAGGCGCTTCTGCTCGAAGATCTCCTGGAGGAAATGGATGATCCCGAAGGCCTCGACCTGCCGCGAGAAGCCCGCGAGGTCGGTGAACATCACCGCCCACTCCTCGCCGAAGAGGTCCCAGATGCGCTGGTCGATGCGCGCGACGTCGGCGCCGTGGCGGGACCGCTGCTCGATGAGGTTCCAGAGGCGGACCTCGCTGCCCTTGAGCTCGACGTCGGAGGGGGGGGGAGCCATCGGCCGCGAGTGTACCCGCGCTCGTCGCCTGCGAGAGCGCTACGGCATGACCGCGCCCGGGAGGCCCGGGAGGCCCTCCGGGCCCGCGTACGCCGCGGTCCAGGTCGCGCGGTACGCGGCCTCCTCGCGCGCCCAGCGGGCGTCGTCCCAGCCGAGCGCCGGCTGCGCCACGGCGCGCACCGCGCCGATGTGGTCGAGGCCCCCGCGGGGCAGCAGCAGCCCCAGGCGCACGCGGCGCAGCAGGAGGTCGGAGAGGGTCACCACGCCCTCGGCGGCCGCGGCGTACCGCAGCTCGCTCCAGAGCGCGACGGAGCCGGCGATGGGCCGGGCCTGCGCGCCGTCGCCCAGCACGTCGCCCACCTCGCTGCCGTGGCGCCCGAGCAGGCGCACCCGGGCCGCGGTGTCGAGCGCGTCGGGCCACGCGACCTCCCCGGGCGCCTCGTCGAAGATGCGCCCGCGGGGCCCGAGGCCGCCGAGCTGGGGCTCCGCCGCGGCGAGCGCCTCGCGCGCCATCACCGCGAAGGTGGTGAGCTTGCCGCCCGTGATGGTGAGCAGGCCCTCCTCGCGCCAGATGGCGTGCTCGCGGGACTCCTTGGAGGGGTCGGCCTTGCCGGTGTCGATCACCGGGCGCACGCCCGACCAGGTGGAGATGACGTCCTGGGGCCCGAGCGCCAGCGAGGGGAAGGCCTTGGCCAGCACCTCCAGGAGGTAGGCCGTCTCGTCGTCGGAGATGGCCGGCTCGGCGTCGAGGGCGCCGTGGTCGACGTCGGTGGTGCCCACGATGGTGACGCCCTCCCACGGGATCGCGAACACGGCGCGCTGGTCGCGCGGGTGCAGCAGGCTCACGGCCTCGGGCAGCGGGAGCCGGTCGGCGGAGAAGGTGAGGTGGCTGCCGCGGATGCGCCGCAGCCGCCCGGCGTGGCCGAGCTCGGCCCGCAGCTCGTCGGCCCAGGCGCCGGTGGCGCTGATGACCACCTTCGCCTCGACCTCGACCTCGCGCGACGCGCCCGGCGCGGTGTCGCGCAGCACGGCCCCGCGCACCCGGCCGTCGCGGGTGCGGAGCAGCTTGTCGGCGCGCACGTAGTTGATCGCCGTGGCGCCGCGGCGGGCCGCCTCGCGCAGCACCCGGAGCACCAGCCGGGCGTCGTCGGTCTGCGCGTCGAAGTAGTGGTAGCCGCCGAGCACGGCGGAGCCGCGCAGCGAGGGGATGCGCTCGACGATGGCGTCGGTGGTCTGGCCCCGGTGCGCCCACTTCCCCGCGAGCGCGTCGTACATGGCGAGGCCGACGCCGTACATCCACTGGGGCATCTGGTCGCCGGGGTAGGCGGCCAGCGAGAAGCCCAGGCGGTCGACGAGGCCGGGCGCCTCGGTCATCAGCCGCTCGCGCTCGCGCACCGACTTCCGCGTCACCAGGAACTGCCCCTGCCGCAGGTAGCGCAGCCCCCCGTGCACCAGCTTGGTCGAGCGGCTCGAGGTGCCCGAGGCGAAGTCCTGCCCCTCCACCAGCAGCACGCGCTTGCCGTACCGCGCGGCCTCCGCGGCGATGCCCGCCCCGGTGATGCCGCCGCCGATGACAAGCAGGTCCCAGGGCTCCGCCCCGAGGTCGCGCCAGGTGTCGTCACGGTATTCGCTGGTCCACATTGCGATGGGTCTGAGGCTTCCTCGCCGTGCCTTCGGGGCCGGCGCGATCGGTTCCGGGCGCGCATTGTTCATCGACGCCCCCTCCGTGTCGACCTCCGGCGCGTCGCCCTGTCCGGGCGCGTGGTGTACGCCGGGGCCATCCACCCTGACGACCTCCCGACGGTGACCCGCGAGGTCGCCGAGCACAGCGCCTCCGGGGAACCCGGTCTTCGAGCACGAGGACTACCGGATCATCGACCCGGAGGGCCGCACCCGCTGGGTCCGCGACCTCACCGCGATCATCCGCGCCGGCGCCGGGGAGATCTCCCGCTACATGGGCGACATCTTCGAGTGCACCGCGCGCCACGAGGCGGTGGAAGCCCTCGGCCGGGCCACGCGCAGCGCCGAGGCCGCCACGAGGGCGAAGACCGAGTTCTTCGACAACGGGAGCCACGAGTTCCGCACGCCCCTCACGCTGATGCTGGGGCCGCTGGAAGACCTGCGCGGGGGCGTCCGGGGAGAGGATGGGACGCGGGCTGAGCATCTGCCACGGCATCGTCCGGGACCACCGCGGCCGCATCGAGGTCGAGCGCCAGGCCGGCGGCGGGGCGGTGTTCCGCTTCGTGCTGCCGAGGCACCGAGGGGAGACGCCATGAGTGAGGTCTCGCCGCGCAAGCACTGCCTCCTGGTCGTCGACCACGAGCCGGACATCTGCGACTCCGTGTACGACCTGCTGCGCCTGCGGCACGACGTCGCCCGGGCGAACAGCGCGGGTGTGGCTTCCGCGGGAGCGGGAGAAGGTCACCGCGGCGGGCGCCACGAAGCCCTCGCGCACGGGCCCGCCGGACACCTCGTCGCAGCCGAGCGCGCCGCCCTCGACCCAGCGGCAGCTCAGGCGAAGGGAGTCAGTCCCTTGCGGGGAGCGCAACGAGAGGCGCAGCGAGCCGCGGGTGCTCGTCGCCTCGATGTGCGACGGGTTGGAGGACGGGGGCGACGGCGTGCAGCCGAGCGCCGCCGACGCGGCGAGGCACCATCGAGGCGTGCGAGGTCCCAACGGAGCGCCGCTCACGGGGCGGTGTAGCGGGTGACCATGCGGCCGCTGAGGGGCTGCACCGGGCGGTTGTTGCGTCCGTGCACGACCCGACCAAACTCCGCGACCTGCTCCGCGCCCACCGTGAGGGCTTCGCTCATGACGAACCAGTTGAGGCCCTCGGTGCACGGCGGGGTGGTCAGGGACCCGGGGCTGTAGTGATAGAACGACCGGTTGGCGGGCAGCAGGCTGCGGAGCTCGACCTGGTCGGACAGGCGCTCGCGAATGCACTCCTCGCCGGGGTCTTCCGTGAGCATGGTGCGGAACACGGGGCTCTCGGCGCCGATGTTGAACATCACGCCGACGACGAGGTACTGCGCCGTCGCGGTGGCGTTCGTCGCGTGCACGAAGTGGAACTCCATCGGGTAGGAGGTGCCCGCGATGGTGTGCTCCGACGCCGTGTGCGCGTGGAACTGCAGCAGGTAGTAGGTCGTCCCGTTGTACGAGACCGACGGGTCGGTGCCGCCGTACGTGGTAGGTACGTTCACCTGGAGGGTCAGGAGCGCTGACGGGTTGCACAGGACGTCGGCCCACGACTGCGAGCACTGGGCGCGCCCCCGCGGGATCGGGTAGGAGTGGAGCCTGCGATGCGCTACGAAGGCTCCATCTACCGGCCGCCCTCGGAGGCCGACGCGCTCATCCTCCAGGCCACCATCGGGTGCTCCTGGAACCACTGCACCTACTGCGACATGTACCGCGCGAAGGCCTTCCGGGTGCGCGCGCTCGACGAGGTGCTCGCAGACCTCGACGCCGCCGCCCGCCGCGATGACAGCGTCGAGAAGCTCTTCGTCGCCGACGGCGACGCGCTCGTGCTGCCGATGGACCACTGGCTGCCGATCCTCGACCGCGCCGCGGAGCGCTTCCCCCGGCTGCGGCGCGTGTCGGCCTACGCGATGGCCCGCAACGTCCTCGGCAAGACCGACGCGGAGCTGCGCGCCCTGCGCGAGCGCGGGCTCTCGCTGCTCTACGTGGGCCCGGAGTCCGGCGACGACGTCACCCTCAAGCGCATCGCGAAGGGTGACGACGCCGCGGCGCACGTCGAGGCCGCGCACCGCGCGCACGCCGCGGGCATGGCGCTCAGCGTCATCGCCCTGCTGGGCGTCGGGATGGAGCGCAGCGCGGCGCACGCCGAGGGCACCGCGCGGCTCGTCACCGACATGAACCCCGCGTACTTCTCCGCGCTCACGGTGACGATCGTGCCGGGCACCCCCCTGGCCACGCTCGCGGGGCGCGGGCGCTTCGCCGTGCCGCCGACGCCCGACCTGCTGCGCGAGCTGCGCGCCATGGTCGACCTCGCGCGCCCGACGGACGCGGTCTTCCGCACCAACCACGCGTCCAACCACCTGCCGCTCGGCGGGCGCCTGCCGCGCGACCGCGAGCGCATCGTGGCGCTCATCGACGCCGCCATCGACGGCCGCGTCCCGCTGCGCCCCGAGCGCTCGCGCGGGCTCTGACCGCCCCCGTCAGCGCCGCCCGAGCGTGGGCGCACGGGCGCCCAGGAACCTACGTCACTCGCGCCCTCGCGCTCCCCTCCCTCGTTGGCGCGATACTTGTTCTATCTCCCGGCGTGACCCGCGAAAACGCGGGTTCTTGTGCCTGCCTGAGCCACACCGGGCCTGGCAGTCACACCCGGAGGTGCCCCATGAGAATCCTTACGACGTTTGTTTCCCTCACCCTGCTGGCCGTGCTCTCGGGCTGCGGCTCGGTGGTCATCCAGGCCGACCCCGATGGCGGCGGCGCAACCGATGCGCCCCCGGCGACGGATCGGCCCTCCCCGGGGGACACGCCGCTCCCCCCGGTCGACCGGCCGCCGGCCGTCGACGTCCCCAGCACCTGCACCACCACGGCGGACTGCCGCCCCGGGCTGGAGTGCCTCGGCGGCGAAGGCTGCTCCATCCCGTGGACCTGCCAGCCCGCCCTCGGTCGCCCGTGCACCGACGACCTCTCGCCCTTCTGCGGCTGCAACGGCATGACCTTCTTCGGGAGCTCGTCCTGCCCCTCGCAGCCCTACCGGTACCGCGGCCCGTGCGACGGGCCGCCCCCGCCCGTCGACGCCGGGCCCCCGCCGCGCACCTGCCGCGGCAACGTCGACTGCCCCGCGGGCGCCACGTGCGCCGGCCCCGAGGGCTGCGGCATCCCGTGGACCTGCCAGCCCTCGCAGCCCTGCACCCGCGACCTGGCCACCTACTGCGCGTGCGACGGCTCGACCTTCATGGCGAGCTCCACCTGCCCGGGTCGCCCGTACCTCCGGCGCGGCCAGTGCGGCATCGTCCCGCCGCCCCCCGACGCGGGCCCCGGCACCTGCGTCATCTCCGGCGTCACCTGCCGCGTGGGCGTCCCGTGCCGCATCGACCCGTGCACCACCTGCACCTGCAGCGGCGAAGGCGGCGACTGCGCCTCCGAGCCCGGCTGCGAGATGGACGCCGGCGCGCCCGACGGCGGCGGCGGCGGCTCACCGCCGATCTGCGTGAGGCAGGACGCCCGCGGCGTCGGCGCCTGCGCGGCCTTCTTCGGCTTCGCCTGGGACGGCACCGGGTGCGTGGGCATCGGCGGCTGCGCGTGCGCGGGCGCCGACTGCCGCTCGCTCTACCGCGACCCGATGGCGTGCGAGCTCGCGCACCGCCTCTGCCCCCGCCCGATCTGACCTCTCCCCCGCCCCTCCGTCAGAACGCGACCCGCAGCGGCATCGTGCTCTGGGCCGGCGTGGTGGCGCCGATGCCCAGCATGCCCGCGAGGTTCCACCCCCAGCACCAGACGGTGGTGCCCGTGCTGCGCGCGCAGGTGTGCCAGTAGCCCGCGCCGAGGTCTGTGATCCCCACCAGCGAGGTCATCAGCGGCGTCGCGCGGTTGACCGTGGTGCCGTCCCCGAGCTGGCCGTGGGAGTTGTACCCCCAGCACGACACCCGCCCCGCCGCGAGCGCGCAGCCGTGGTGCATCCCGACCACCAGCCGCTCGACCCCGCGCAGGCCCGTCACCGCCGTCGGCGTGCCCTGGTCGACCATCGTGCCGTCGCCGACCTGACCGTACGTGTTGCCGCCCCAGCAGCGCACCGTGCCGTCGCCGAGCAGCGCGCAGGTGTGGGAGATCCCCGCCTCGATGGCGCGCACCCCGGTGAGCCCCGGCACCGATGCCGGCGCGGCCATGGCGGTCTCGACGGTGCCGAGGCCGAGCTCGCCGCTGGCGTTGTCGCCCCAGCACGCCACGGTGCCGTCCGAGCGCAGCGCGCAGGAGTGCCGGTTGCCGAGCGCGAGCTGCGTGACGCCCGTGAGGCCCGCCACCGCCAGCGGGCGGGCGTTGCAGTCCGTGCCGGTGCACGTCGCCCCGAGCTGCCGACGGTCGTTGAGGCCCCAGCAGCGCACAGCCCCGCCCGCGACCACGGCGCAGGCGTGCTTGTAGCCCGCGGCGACGGCGGTCACGCCCGTCAGCCCGAGCACGGGGACGGTGTCCAGGCGGTTCATGGTGGTGCCGTCGCCGATCTGCCCGGCGTCGTTGAGCCCCGCGCAGTGCACCGTGCGGTCGCTGCGGATCACGCACCCGAAATACTCCCCCGCCGCCAGCGCCAGCCCGTCGAAGGAGGGCGCGCGCACCGGCGACGGGGACCCGCTGGTCGTCGTAAAGGCGGTCTGGCCGTAGAAGTTTCCGCCCCAGCACCAGGCGCGGGCGCTCTCGTCGAGCCAGCAGGCGTGCACGTTGCCCTGAGCGAAGCGCGACGCGCCCGCGCAGCCCTCGTCGACGCCCCCGTTGCAGTCCTCGTCGACGGCGTTGCCGCAGGCCTCGGCCGCCGCGGGCAGCACCTCGCCCGCGCAGGTGCCCCACGTCCCCGCGGTGCAGGTGCGGGTGCCCGCGCGGCAGGCCCCCACTGCCCGGGTCGCCGTCGGGCCGCTGTAGCAGGTGCTCGCGGCGACGTCGTCGACCATGCGGTCGCAGTCGTCGTCGAGGTTGTTGCAGGTCTCTACCACCGGGGTGCGCTCGCCCTCGCAGCGGCCCGACCAGCGCCCCGCGGCGCACTGCTCCACCCCGTCGACGCAGGCGCCCACGAGCCTCGTCGCGGCCGGGCCCGTATAGCAGAAGCGCGACGCGCCCGCGGCGCACTCGACCGGCGGCCCGGTGTCCACCACGCCCACGTCGCGAGCGCCCGCGTCCGGCACGCCCACGTCGCGAGCGCCCGCGTCCGGCGCACCCACGTCGAAGCCCACGTCCGCCACGCCCACGTCGCGAGCGCCCGCGTCGGGCACACCCACATCGCGAGCGCCCGTATCGAAGCCCACGTCCGGCACGCCCACATCGCGAGCGCCCGTGTCCGGCACACCCGCGTCGAAGCCCACGTCCGCCGCGCCGACCTCCGGCTCGTCGCCTCCGGCATCGTCGGTCATCATCGCGTCGAGCGCGGGCGCCTGTGCGTCGTCGCCGTCGACGCTGCCCTCGCTAGCCCGGGCGCACGCGCCCACCATGGTCAGCGCCGCGGCGAGCGCGAGGAGGGAGCGTCGGGGCGTGCGGGCGCGGCGGTCGAGGTCCATGGGCCGAGTGTCTTACCCTCGGAGGCCCCCGCCCGTCACACCTCGGAGCGCACCAGCCGCGGTCCGTCAGCCTCCGGCCCGAAGGCCGCGTCCAGGGCTGCGTCGAGCGCCGGTGCCACCCCCGTGAGCACCACCTGCGCGCGCGCCGCCCCCGCGCGGATCATCGCCGCCAGCAGCCCCAGCAGCGCCTCGGGCAGGTCGGCCTGCGCGGCGTCGATGACCAGCAGCGGCGCCGGCGACACCCCGCAGAGCATCGCCCCGCGCAGCAGCCACGCCACGGCCTCGTCGCCCATCGCCGCGAGCGGCGTCACCCGCCCGTCGGCATGGACCAGCGCCACGGTCATCCCGCGCTCGTCCACCGCGGGGAAGCTCAGACCCTCCACGGTCGGGTCGAGCGCCCGCAGGCCCGCGAGCACCGGCGCCCGCAGCGCCTCGATGTCCCACAGGCTGTAGAGCGCGTTGGCCAGGTTGCGCCCGTCCGCGGACAGCCGATCGTGGAAGACCCGCTCGGCCTCGAAGCGCCGCGGCGCGCCCGCGGGCGACGGGTCGACGCGGCCGTGGCGACGCCACCCCCCGAGGCGCTCGGCGTAGGGCTCCACCCGGGGATCGCTCGCCAGCGCCGGGATGGCCCCGAGGGACGGCATGTCCTCCGCCACCTGCACGACCTGCTCCCTCGGAGGGCGCTCGCCCGCCCGCGCGGCGCGCCTCGGCGACGGGGTGAACACCGCCCGGGAGCCCTGCCGCTCCAGCAGCTCCTTCAGCTCGAAGTCGTCGTCGAGCGTGAAGCGCTCATATACGATCGCCCAGGCATTGTTCTGCTCGATGCGCTCGATGAGCAGCTCGTAGCCGAAGCACAGGCTCTCCGCCTCCGCGGGCCCGAGGCGGGCGAAGCAGCGGGTCTCGCCGAAGCCGTCGGTGAAGCGCCCCTTCGGGTGCGGCGGCTCCTCGGCGAAGCCCTCGGCGAAGGCGCTCCAACCCCCGGCGGTGTTGGCGACGTGCATGGCGGCGGCGCAGAGGTCGTCGGCCCGAGGGCCGGTGAGCACGGTCACGTCGCCGGGCCGCCACGACAGGGCATCGATGGACCGGAATCCCTCGACGTCCAGCCGGAGCAGCCTCACGACCAGCGGCCTCGCTCGGCCATGACCCACGGCGACGGGCCGCGGGCCCCGCCCTGCTCGGCGGGCGCGCGGACGTTGCCCTCCAGCCGCGAGGCCGCGAGGGCGGTGGCGACGGCCCAGGCCTCGGCGTCGTCGGGCGCGATCTCGGGGTAGCCCACGAGCTCGTCGCGGTAGCGGTCGATGAAGCCGGTGTCGTAGTCGCCCGCGATGAAGGCCGGGTGGGCCATCAGCCGCTGGTGGAAGGCGAGGTTGGTGCGGATGCCCGTCACCACGTACTCGCGCAGGGCGCGGGACATCTTGGCCACCGCGCGCGGCCGGTCGGGCGCCCACACGCTGAGCTTGGAGATGAGCGGGTCGTAGTAGCTGCTGATCTCGCAGCCCGCGTAGGCGCCGCCGTCGTCGCGCACGCCGGGCCCCCCCGGCAGCCGGAGCTTCTCGATGCGCCCCGGCGACGGGAGGAAGCCGCTCGACGGGTCCTCGGCGTACACGCGGCACTCGATGGCGTGGCCGCGGCGGACGATGTCCTCCTGGCCGAAGCCGAGGGCCTGGCCGTGGGCGACGCGCACCATCTCGCGCACCAGGTCGAGGCCCGTGATGAGCTCCGTGACCGGGTGCTCCACCTGGAGCCGGGTGTTCATCTCCAGGAAGTAGAACTCCCCGTTTTCGCCCAGCAGGAACTCGAAGGTCCCCGCGGAGAAGTACCCTACGGCCTTGGCGCCGCGCACCGCGACCTCGCCCATGCGCTTGACGAGCTCGGCCGACACCGCGGGCGACGGGGCCTCCTCCACCACCTTCTGGTGCCGCCGCTGCACCGAGCAGTCGCGGTCGAAGACGTGCAGGAGGTTTCCCTGCTGGTCGCCCAGCACCTGGATCTCGACGTGCCGCGGCCGCACGATGGCCTTCTCCAGGTACACCGTAGCGTCGCCGAAGCTCTTGAGCGCCTCGCTCTGCGCGCGCTCGAAGGCCGCCGCGAGGTCTTCCGGGCGGTCGACGAAGCGCATCCCCTTGCCGCCGCCGCCCGACGCGGCCTTGAGCATCACGGGGTAGCCCACGCGCTCGGCCGCCACCATGAGCTCGTCGATGGTGCCGGGCTGCGCGCCCGGGACGATGGGCACCCCCGCCGCGCTCATCAGGGCGCGGGCCGCGGGCTTGCTGCCCATCGCCCGCATCGCGCTCGCCGGGGGCCCGATGAACACCACCCCCGCCCGGGTGCACGCGTCGGCGAACTCGGGGTTCTCCGACAGGAAGCCGTAGCCCGGGTGGATCGCCTCGGCGCCGGACTTCTTCGCGGCGTCGAGCACCTTGTCCATGTCCAGGTACGACTCGCGCGCGGGCGCCGGGCCGATGGGCCACGCCTCGTCGGCCATGCGCACGTGGAGCGCCGCGCGGTCGGCCTCCGAGTACACCGCCACCGCGGCGATGCCCATCTCGTGCAGCGTGCGGATCACCCGCACGGCGATCTCTCCCCGGTTGGCCACCAGCACCTTCTTGAACATGGCAACGGGTGTTCGCACGGAACCCCACGGCGCCGCAACGACCACCCGCGCAGGGAGGCCCTTGCGGGTCAGACGTCGAGGATGATCCGCATCCGGGCGCGGCCCTCGCGCACGCTCGTGACGGCCTCGTTGGCCCGCGCGAGGGGCATCCGCTCGGTGATGGGCGCGATGGCGTGCTCGGCCGCGAAGGAGAGCATCCGGCGCATCGTCGCCGGGCTGCCGATGACGCTCCCGGTGATCTTCTTCTGCTCGTCGAGCAGCGGGTCGACGCCCACCCGCAGCGCCTCGCTCGGCACCCCGATGAGGCAGAGGGTGCCCTCCAGGTCGAGCACCTTCATCCACGCGTCCCAGTCGAGCGAGACGTGGGTGGTCACCAGCAGCAGGTCGACCGCGTCGCGGGGGAGCGCGCCCCGCGCGTCGACGAGCTCGCGCGCCCCGAGGGAGGTCGCGAGCGCGCGCTTGCCGAGGTCCGGGTCGAAGGCGATCACCTCGGCGCCCAGGGCCGACGCGAAGCGCACCGCGAGGTGCCCGAGGCCGCCGACGCCCACCACCCCGACCCGCACGCCCGGCTTCACGCCGAGGCGCTCCATCGGCGAGAACACCGTGAGCCCCGCGCAGAGCAGCGGCGCCGCGGTGGCCGGGTCGAGCCCGGGCGGCAGCTCGAAGGCGAAGCGCGCGTCGACCTGGATGCGCGTGGCGAAGCCCCCCTGGCGGCCGACGCAGGTGCGACGCTTGCCGCCCGTGCACAGGTGCTCCCGCCCGGAGGTGCAGGCGGGGCAGGCACCGCAGGCCCCGCACTGCCAGCCCACGCCGACGAGGGCCCCCACGGCGAGCGCGGCGTCGGGGCCGCGCGCGACCACCCGGCCGACCACCTCGTGGCCGGGCACCAGCGGGCGGGCGACCTCGCCCCAGTCGCCGTCGAGCAGGTGCACGTCGCTGTGACAGACCGAGCAGTGCGCGACCTCGATCTCGACGTCGTGGCCGATGGGCGCGCCGGGGTGGGGGAGCTCGATCGCCTGGAGGGACTCGCGCGGGCCGCGCTGCGCGTACGCGTGGATGGTGCTGGGCATCTCTGGTGGCGCGAGAGGGTACTCGACCCCGGTCGCGCGGGCGATGGGATCTCTCTCGCGGGGTGGTTGCCGGGGGGCGTCTCTGCTACGACACGGCGCATGACGCCAGCGGAGGTCGCAGAGAGGCACCGCAAGCGCGCCCGGGTCGCCCTCGACCTCGGGCGCTACGACGCCGCCGAGCGAGAGGCCCGCGCGGCCCTCGGCGCCACGCCCACCGACGCCGACTCCCTGGTGCTGCTCACCCGCGCGCGCCTCGGCGCCGGGCGCTACGAGCCCGCCTGGGAGTCCGCCCAGGCCGCCGTGAGCGCCGCGCCCGACCGCGGGTACGCCCACTACCTGGCCGGGTTTACCCTCCAGTGTATGGGGCGCTTCGCCGATGCCCTCCCCCACGTCGACCGCGCGCTGGCCCAGGAGCCCGACTTCGCGCGTTACCACATCCGCCGCGCGCTCAGCCTCGTCGAGCTGGCCCGCGCCGACGAGGCCACGGCGGCCATCGACCGCGCGCTCTCGCTCGACCCCAACGACGGCGTCGTGCTCGAGATGGCCGCCCGGGTGCTCGGCACCCTCAAGGACTACGACCGCGCCGAGGCCCTCACCCGCGAGCTCATCAAGCTCGAGCCCGACAACGCCGCGGGCTTCGGCCGCCTCGCGTGGCTGCTCACCGAGCGCCGGCGCTTCCCCGAGGCCGCGGAGGCCGCCCGGGAGGCCATCCGCCTCGACCCCAACCACTACGCCGCGTGGGCCAACCTCGGGTACGCCGCGCTCGAGTTGCACCTCTACGGCGAGGCCGAGTCGGCCAGCCGCGAGGCGCTGCGCATCCGCCCGGGGCTCCAGTCGGCGATGACCAACCTCGTGGTCGCGCTGCGCGAGCGCGGGGCCCTCGACGAGGCCGCCGACGTGCTCGCCCAGTGCCGGGCGCGCGACGCGTCCAACCGCTCCTTCGAGAAGCAGCTCTCCGAGGTGCAGCTCGCCATCGCGACGCGCGACCGGGTGCGCCTCTTCGACCGCATCGCGGTCACCGCCGTCGCCTTCGCGGTCACCGTCGCGGTGGCCCTCTACGACGGCCGCATCGGCCTCGCGGTGGGCGCGCTCGCCCTCGTCGCCACCGTCATCGCGTGGCGCGTGGGGCGCTCGAAGCCCGCACCGCCTCCCGCACTGGATCCGTAAACAGCCCGTCGGTCACCAGGTCGAGCATGGCGTCGACGAGCTCCGCCGGCTCGGACACCGCGCGCCGCAGGATGAGCTGATACACCAGCTCCTTGATGATCCCGGTGAGGCAGAACGCGCGGATGCGCCGGTGCCCGGGGCGCACGAGCCCGGCCTCCTCGCCCTGCTTCAGCGAGCGCTCGAGCAGCTCGGCGATCTCCTCGTAGAAGGCCAGCAGCCGCTGGTCGAAGTCGGCGTCGAGGCCCACCGCCGCGGAGAAGAGCACCTTGGCCATCGCAGGCTCCTCGGTGAAGCGCTCGACCAGGCGCAGCAGGTTGCTGCGGAGCTCGCGCATCACCCGCGTCGGATCGGAGTCGGGCACCGTCTCGATGGGCTCGATGGTCTCCGCGAGCTGCCGCACGAAGCCCGAGACGAGCTCCTCGAAGATGCCCCGCTTGTCCTCGAAATACAGGTAGAAGGTGCCCCGCGCGACCTTCGCCCGCGCCACGATGTCCTCGATCTTGGCGTCGTGGTAGCCCTTCTCCGCGAAGACCTCCGCCGCGATGGCCAGGATCTGCGCCCGTCGTTGTTCTCGGTCCATCGTCGCCCTTCGGTAGGGTGATCGGTACCACAGGTGGCGCTGCGCATCGGCCGCGTTCGCGGACCTGACAGGAAACGTCCCGCGGCCGGGGAGGGTCTTCCAAGCCCGGGCGTACCGTGGTGTATACGGGTCGCGTCCGTCGACCGATGGGCACCGCTCGCGCACCACAACACGGAGGGTTTGTCGGAATGATGCAGATTCCAGGTACCAATGGGTATGGTCCGATGCACACCGCGGGCTATCCCCCGGGCGGCGGCGGCGGCTTCGGCGCACCCCCCGGCGGCGGGTACGGCGCCCCTCCGGGCGGCGGCTTCGGCGCACCCCCCGGCGGCGGGTACGGCGCCCCTCCGGGCGGCG
>Ga0247843_1004400_pt1 | contig 21165 bp, 20 predicted proteins | sample LaCruzMarch2017__FD_192420 | JGI IMG/M metagenome (GOLD analysis project Ga0247843, IMG submission 192420) | Freshwater microbial communities from meromictic Lake La Cruz, Castile-La Mancha, Spain - LaCruzMarch2017_8m | ecosystem: Environmental > Aquatic > Freshwater > Lake | place: Spain...
AAGCAAATATTAAAATAGAAGTTAAAAATGACAATTTAGAGCAAGCTCTTCGAGCTCTTAAAAAAAAATTACAGAGAGAAGGAGTATTTCGCTTACTTAAAATCAAAAGTCACTTTGAAAAACCATCTGAGCGAAAAAAACGAGAGAAAGACGAAAATACAAGAAGAGTTAAGAAATTTAAAAAGTTAAAAGCTCGTTACTAAAACAGTTAAAGTCTAAAGTAAAAAAATAGCCATCAAAACCAACACTGCTACTATTGCAACAGAACTATAGATAGTTAATTTTATAAAATTAGACCAAGTCTTTCTTTGTGGATCAATGTCCATAAACTAACCTTGTCGCGCTTTAAATTTTGGGTTTTTTTTATTTATAACGTAAAGTTTTCCTCGTCTTCGAACCACTTTACAATTGATATCTCTTTTTTTAAGAGACTTTAATGAACTTACAACTTTCATAATATTTATATAACATTTAATTTTTAATTAAAATAGCTTTTCTTTCCATGCAATAGGTGTTTTTTCATTATTAATTTCTAAAGAATAATTATATTTAAAATGTTTAGGTCCTTTTTGACTAATGTAATTTATAATTTTATCAAGGGATTTATCTAAACTAACACTTGTTTTATAACCCAAAACTTTTCTAGCTTTATCTGCGGAACAGGTTGCTTCTTTAACTTCGTTAGGTCGATCTTTAAGATATCTAGGCTCTAAATTAAATTTTAATTTGTTGCTTAATAAACGATATAATTCGTTAATACTTATGTATTCTTCATCCGGACCTATATTTACTACTTGTGAAACAATTTTAGGATCTGTTAATAATTTATCTAAACAATAAATACAATCATCTATATCCGAAAAAGTTCTTTTTTGATTTCCGTCTCCATAAATAATTGGACTTTTTTTTTGGAGCATTAAATTAATCATAATAGACACTACATTTCTGTAAGGATCATCATATTTTTGCTTTGGACCTATAATATTATGAGGAACTGCAATATTATATTCAATGTTATGAGTCTTGCTTAATATTTTTAATATGTTTTCAGCGGCAACTTTTGAAACTCCATAAGGATCTACTGGTTTTAATTCATCTTCTTCATTAAATGGAATTTTAATATTACCGTATCTTGCCATTGAAGAGCAATAAACAATTCGTTTTATTTTATTAACAATTGCAGCTGTAAAAACAGACACCGAACCTGTTACGTTATTACTTGATATTAAGACAGGAGAAAAACTTGACAATCCTTCATGTGCGTAAGCTGCTGTATGACACAAAATATCTACATCTTTTGTAATTTTTTTCATCATTTCAAAATCTTCACAATTAGCTTTGAAAAAATTTATTTTATTAATATCAATATTATCTAAAGTTCCACCAATAAGATTATCGCAACCGGAAACTTTAAATTTTTTCTTTAGATAGTAATCAGCAAGGTTGGAACCTAAAAATCCTGCTATACCGGTAATAAAAATATGCATTTAAATTTATAAAGCCTGGCAACGACCTACTCTTCCGTGCCTTAAGACAAAGTACCATTGGCGCTAAAGGGCTTAACTGCCGAGTTCGGAATGGGATCGGGTGTTACTCCTTTGCAATAATCACCAGGCACGGTTTTGTACATAAATAATATAATATTGTAAACAATATTTAAAAAATAAAATTAATTTTTTTTACTAGTCATAAAATAACTTAAATTGGGTTCATTACTTAAATAATAACAATAAAGTCTTCATTAAATAAAAAGAAGTAAAGTAGATAAATTTGAATATAATGTTATAAATACTTTTTATCGCGGGGTGGAGCAGTCTGGTAGCTCGTCAGGCTCATAACCTGAAGGTCCTTGGTTCAAATCCAAGCCCCGCAACCAACATAAATTATTTACTAAAATAACAAATTTTCTATAACTTTTTAACACTTAACATCCATAAATTACTAAATTTGCCCTTTACATAAATATAAAATTCTAATTTTTAATATTGTAAAAATTGCATGAATAGCATCTTTAAATCTTATTTTTTTTCCATCTTTAATACTTCTTCCATAGTAACTTATAGGAACTTCAATAATTTTTTCTTTTAATAAAGATATTTTGGTGGTTAACTCTGGACAAAAACTAAAGCTATTTTCAAAAATATTAATCTTATCATAAATATTCATTTTAATTACTTTATAACATGTGTGCGCATCTGTAAGATCTTGTTTGTTGAGAAAATTTGACAAAAAAGTTAAAAAAAAATTTGCAAAAATTCTAAAATTTGCATTAATTTTTTTAGGGATAAAAAAACTTTTTCTTCCTAAAACTCTTGATCCATAAACACAATTGGTTTCTTTGTTAATTATAGGTTTTAGTAATCTTTTATAATCTTTTGGATTATACTCTAAATCAGCATCTTGAATTAAAACAATTTGACCTTTAATTTTATTTCTGACAAGTTTAATTGCATGCCCTTTACCGTAGTTTTTTTTTGAATTTATTAAAATATCAAATAAATATTTATTTTTTTTTAATAGATTTTTTGTTTTATCGTTTGATCCATCATTTGAAACTATAACCTGTAAATTAAAAAATTTTTTTTGTATATTTACTTTTTTTAATATTTTAATTATTGTTTTTTCCTCATTAAAAACTGGAATAATAACAGTAACTATCATTTTTTTTACAATAAAATTTATGAAAAAAAACTACAGCATTTTAAATAAATTTTTTTATTTTATATTATATTATGCAAGATCTAATATTTATAAAGCATTTATCGAGAATATCAAATTCAATAAAAAAACAAAAGTACTAGATGTTGGTACAACACCCTTGACTCACAAACACGAAAATTTTTTTATACATGAATACCCTTATCAACAAATGATTACATGTTTATCTAATCAAAAACTTGATTCTTTAAAAAAGATATTACCTAAAATAAAATTTTTAAGAGGCGATGCCAGAAAAATAAAAATTAAAAATAGTAAATTTGATTTAGTTTATAGTAACGCTACAATTGAACATGTAGGTAAATTTGAAAACCAAATTAAATTTATTAAAGAAGCTTTAAGAGTATCAAAAAAATTTGTATTTATATCATCTCCTAATAAATATTTTCCTATTGAATTACATACTTTTTTGCCCTTAATACATTTTTTACCTCGAAAATATTATAGATTTATACTTAGAAAATTAGGATTGAATTTCTTTGCTGAAGAAAAAAATTTAAACTTATTGAGTACGAATAATATTAAAAATATTTGTAAAATTTTGAGAATAAAAAAATATAAAATAATTAAGTTGAAATTTCTATTATTTACTTCAAATTTAATCCTTATAATAAAAAAATAATAATAATTATTTAGTTTTTATATTTTTTTTGTAACAATTATAAGTAGTTTCAAAGGCGCTATCAAAGTCATATTTTGGCTTCCATCCGTATTTTCTTGCTAAAGAACAATCTAATATTTTTCTTGGGGTCCCATCTAATTCTTTTTTTTTATCAAATGTAATTTTTGCATTAATGTCTAATTTTTTACAAATAAATTTAATGTAATCTTTAATGGTAAAATCTATGCCACTTCCTATATTAATGATGGTATCTTTTGTTTTTTTTCTTAAAAAAAAAATACATGCTTCTGCTACATCATCAACATATATCAACTCTCTTTTTGACTTACCAGTTCCCCAAAAAAAAATTTGTTTTTTCTTTTTTATTTTCGCTAAATGAATTTTTTTTATAATTGCTGGAAAAAAATGTGAAGTGTTAGTATCATAATTATCATTTGGGCCATAAATATTACAAGGCATTAAACATTTATAATTTAAATTATATTGAAAATTGTAACTTTCGCACAATTTAATTCCTGCAATCTTTGCTATAGCGTAAGCATCATTTGTTTTTTCTAATTTTCCATTCATTAATTCATTCTCTGCTATTGGCTGTCTCGCAAACTTTGGATATATGCAACTCGACCCCAAGAATATCAAATTTTTGACTCCAGCTTTATAAGAACTATTTATTATATTATTTTGGATCATTAAATTTTCATAAATAAAATTTGCTTTATAAAGACTATTCGCCTTAATTCCTCCAACTCTTCCAGCGCAAATTATTACATATTGTGGTTTAATTTTCTTTATGTAACGATAAACGTTCTTTTGGTTTTCAAGATCGAGTTGTTTTCTAGTTCTAAAAAAAATTTTTCTGTAACCCTTTTTTTTTAGTAATTTTATAACTGCTGAACCAACCATTCCTCTATGTCCTGCAACATAAATTTTATAATTATTTTTGATTTTCATAATTTTTTAATTCAGCATTAACCATTTCTTCAATAATTGCATGAATATCAAGTTTAGGTTTCCATTTTAAAAATCTTTTTGCTTTACTCGAATCTCCTAATAATGTGTCAACTTCAGTTGGTCTAAAATATTTTTTATCAATTTTAATAATCACTCTAGTGTCTAAATAACCTTTTTCTTTTATACCTTTGCCTTTCCAAATAATTTTAAGATTTAATCTTTTTGCAACATAATTTATAAAATTTTTTACTGAATATTGTTTTCCAGTAGCTACTACATAGTCGTCAGGCTTCTTTGTTTGTAATATCTTCCAAATTGCAATTACATAATCTTTTGCATGGCCCCAATCTCTTTTAGCATAAAGATTACCTAGAAATAATTTTTCATTTTTTCCCTTAGCAATTCTTACTAAAGCATTTACAATTTTTTTTGTAACAAATGTCTCTCCTCTTATTGAACTTTCATGATTAAATAAAATGCCATTACAAGCAAAAATATTATAAGCCTCTCTATAGTTTACACAAATCCAGTGAGCAAATAACTTAGATACAGCATAAGGACTTCTTGGATAAAAATTTGTCTTCTCATTTTGCGGGGGGGGTGATAACCCAAACATTTCAGAGGTGCCCGCTTGATAATACTTCACTTTTTTTTCAAGTTTTAAAAATCGAATTGCCTCTAAAATTCTTAAAGACCCAATTGCATTTACATTTGAAGTATATTCTGGAATTTCAAAAGAAACTTGAACGTGTGATTGTGCTGCTAAGTTATAAATCTCATCAGGCTGCACTTTAAATATAATGTTAACAATTGATGAAGAGTCAGTGAGATCTCCATAAATTAAGAAAAAGTCTCTTTTATTATTAGGGGATTGATAAATATCATCTATTCTCGATGTATTTAAAGAAGAACTCTTTCTTTTAACACCATAAACCAGATACTTCTTTTTTAATAAAAATTTTGCAAGAAAAGCGCCATCTTGACCGGTTACACCAAATATTAAAGCTTTTTTTTTCATTTTCCAAAACTATACTAGAATAAATGTTATAAACATTAAATATAAAAATCTTCATAAATCAAAAAAAATTCTAAAATATTTTTAAAAAAAATATGAGCGCTAGTTTAATAAATTTATACTCAGTTATTAGTATTTTTATATATTCAATCCTTACTACATATTTTTACTATTTAGTAGGAAATAGTTTTAAATTTAATTTTAACAAAGAGAATAACACAAGAGAAATTATATATAAGTCTATATTTGGAATAATTATAATTTCATTTATTGCATTATTTTTAAATTTCTTTTTTAGCTTAAATAAAATTGTAAATACTATTTTCTACTTGATATTATTAATAATTATAATTTTTAGAAAAAAAAATTACTCAGACAAAAAAATATTTAGATTATTACTACTATCAGGAATCATATGTTTTTTTTTAATAATTTTTAGCAATGTCTACGTGCCTGATGCAGGCTTATATCATCTTCCATTTATAAATATTTTAAATGATCAAAAAATTATAATAGGACTAAACAATCTTCACTCTAGATTTGGTCATATTTCAATAATTCAATATCTTTCGGCGATAAATTATAATCTTATATTTGAATTAAATGGTATTTTAATACCTCCCGCAGTTCTCTGCTCATTAATAATTATTCACTTTGGAAACGAAATTATAATTTTTATTAAAAAAAAAAAATCTATTGATCTGCATAATTTTTATTCGCTATTTATTTTCATTTTTATTTCATTAAAAATAAATAGATATACTGAATTTGGAAATGACGCGCCTGCACATTTATTATTTTTTTACATTATAAGTTTATTTTTAATTAAAAAAAGAAATGAAATTCAAAAATTTAATGATTATCTATTAATTACTATATATATTTTTTTAAATAAAATATTTTTAATTTTTTCTTTTTTAATACCAATAATAATTTTTTTAAGAGACCCAAAAAAAAATATTTTTGACAAAAAATTTTTTTTTTGTTCTTTATTTCTAATATTATGGTCGTTAAAAAATATTCTTAACACTGGGTGTTTAATTTATCCGGTTGATAAAACATGTTTAAAAAATCTATCTTACTATGATGAAATAGAGACTATTAATCAAAAAATATCCGGGGAAGCTTGGGCAAAAGCTTGGCCTGAAAATAAAAACCCCAGTATTACCCAAAAAGATTTTATAAAAAATTTTAAATGGGTCGAATCTTGGAGTGACAAACACATGAAGTATATATTTAGTAAATTAAGTATTTATACTTTTATTTTAATTTTAATTTCAATTTATTTTTATAAAATAAAAATAAAAGTAACTTCAAAAAAAAATTTTAAAATTTTTGTCCTAACATTTATATCATTGTTAGGCTTAGCTTTTTGGTTTCTTAAAGCTCCTATTTATAGATATGGGTATTCTTATTTAATTATTTTTTTAATCTCGGTATTATATTTAATTTTTTATAAAGATTGTGAATATAATTTAGATAAAGCAAAAAGAATTTTTTTGAAAATACTTACTATTTCAACTATTTTATTAATTTTTATACAAATGCACCGAATTATAAAAAACTTTCATCATAATCAGTATTGGCCCAACATATTTTTAAAAAATAATAATAATGAAATTACTTACCCTAATTTACATATTAAAACTGACTTAATTAATATTTATTATAACAATGGAGAATGTTGGTATTCAATGTCTCCATGCACAAACTATGATATAACTAATATTCATGTAGAAAAAGTAAACTTCTTAAAAAGTTTATCTTATTTATTAATTATAAAAAAAAATTGATATTTGGTACAATTATATATAAAGACTAATTTTATTATTTATACTTTTCATCTTTAAAAAAATCGATGACGAATGCTTTTAAAAAAAACTAATATAAACCAATATATTTTCAAATATAGTTTCTTTGAAATTACTTGGTATCTAGTAAACAATCTAATCATTAATAGTTTTTTTCCTTTTATTTCTATAAAAGTTTTTTTACTAAAAATATTTGGGGCTAAAATTGGCGAAAACGTTTATTTAGGGAAAAATATTTATATAAAATATCCCAAAAATTTAATTTTAGGAAATAACGTTTGGATTGGAAATTTTACTATATTTGACAATGTATCAAAAATAATAATTGAGGATAATGTTTGTATATCACAATACACAACATTAGTTGCATCGAACCGTGATTTTAGAGATGATCAATTTAATAAAATTGACGCCGATATATTAATAAAAAGTAATAGCTGGATTTCGTCTTGTTGCAAAATCGGTCCCAACGCTTGTATTAAAGAAAATAGTTTTATAAGATTTGGTTCTGTTATCACTGGAAAAAGAAAATAATTGCAAAGTAATAAATTTACCTCATGCAATCTTTAAATTTTTGATAATCAATTTCAAATATGTACCCGTCGTAATATTCGCTTTTCTTTAAAAAATTTCTAGTAGCAATTTTTCCAATTTTTTTTTTTTTATATAGTAAGTCTCCAAGACAATTTTTAAACGGACCTAATTGTGGTTCCTCATTAAATCCATATGTCAAAAAAAAATGAGGGTTTTTATTTAATATATAGTTTATGTAATATTTAAGTTCAGCAGAATTTACAAACGGCAAAAATGTTAAACTAATAAATTCATTATTACTGAAATAAGTTGATCTATGATTAATTATAATATTTGCATCTTTAGGTAAAATTGAATTTGACCAATTAATCAAAGTATAACCATCTGCAAAATTTGATAAAACATGTTCCTTACTTTTTTGATTTAATGAACCAGGAAACAAATTATAAACACTTATCCATAAAATAATTGTGAAAATAAATACTTGTACTAAAAATAAAAATTTTATAATTTTACTTTTAATAATTATATTTTCTTTCAAAAAAATAAAAACAATCCATAAAATAGGATCTAGATAAAACCTGACTGTTGGTTTTGCATAAATATTACTAATAATAATGTAATTAATAATAACAAAAAATAAAATTTTTACGTGATAACTTTTATAATTTTTTAAAAAATATAAAAATAATATCCACGCAAACCCTGCAAATTCAGATAAATTTATTCCATAAATTGGAAATAAAAAAAAGGGAAAGTATCTATAATGATCTTGTATAGCTTTATTATGTAAAAAAAAATTTAATAATCCTGGTTTATGAATAGGGAAAGGGTTCAAAAAATAACTAAAAAAAGACCCCCCATATTCACTATATTTCCAGAAAATTTGAGGAATAAAAATTAAAAAAAAAATAATAATTAATATAAGTAAACTTTGTAGAAATATTTTTTTTTTATAAATAAAAAAAAAGGAAATTAATAAGATTAAAAAAAACGATAAATTAAAAGAAAATTTTCCTATACAGGAGACAAAACCAAGTACAAAAACTAAAATAACATCAGAATAATTGTTAGTATAAGACTTATTGGTTAAATTTGTAACTGTGAGTGAAAAACAGAGGAATATTAATGCAGAAAAAAAAAGTTGTGGTTTAGAACTTGATACTAACATTATAAAAATAGGAGATGAAAAAGAAATTAATATGACAAGGAGTTTGTTTTCTTGGTAGATATTATTTTTAACAAATTTTAAAAAAACTCCCAGTATACTTAAAATTGCTGAAAATTGTATTAATGATGAAAATTGTTCTGCACCAACAAATAATCCGATTGATATTAAAATCTCTCCTGGTCCCGCCTGATATGCTGTAAACCACTCTTCGGAAAATGAAAATTTGTTATACTTTAAAATATTTTTAGCAACACCCAAATGATAATCTAATGAGTCAGAGTTAGTAACAGGTGAAAGAGATAAGAAAAAAAAACCTAAAATAATAAATAATAAATTGTATAAGTAAAAATTATTTTTTTTTATGCTTTTAAAAAAAAGAAATAATTTTTTTATTAAAAAGAAAGAAAAATATAAATAGAAAAAAGATATAAAAATTAAAAAAAATGATAAAATTTTAATTATCTCTACGGTAAAACTACTAAAAAGAATCGCAGGATACAAAATTATTAATAAAAATAGTAAGCCGATAATAGGATATTGAAATTCTAAAATTGTGATATTTTCAAAAGATCTTTTTGGATATTTAAAACTAAGTATAAAATATCCTATTACTGAACTTCCAAAAAATAATAATAAACTTAAAAAAAGAGAGAAAACGACCATTGTTTAATTTAAAAATTATAGAAAAAAAAATATCCATTAGATTTTTTGAAAAAATATTTTTTAGTTTTATCTAAAACACAAATTTCTTTAAAATCATAACAAAAATTATTACTAGCAGAGTTATAAAATATATACGTATTATTTAAGTCTACTAATTTAAAATTTGAATAATCATAGTCTTTTTCAATAGTATAGTATTTTACAATATATGAATAATTTTGATAATTTTTTATTATAATTAGTATAAATAAAATAAAAATAAATTTTAAATGCAAATTTGAAATTTTAAAAAACGTTATCATTTTTTTTAAATAGGTGTAAAAAATCAATAAAAAAAATAATAAGATTGATGAAATTAATTGTCCGGTGCCGTATCTAATTTCTGGAGATTGCAACCATAATACCAAAGATATTATTAAAACTATAAAAATGATATAATTTTTTTTAACGATATTAATAAAAGTTTTGTAATAATTTTTAATTGAAATTAAAAAAATTAGTAATGCTATTATTGAAGAAAAAAGAATAATAATTAATATTTTAATCATTGATGCATTTAAAAAATAATCATAAAACCAGCTTTTAACCCAAAAAAAACTTCTTAGAGTATAATCAAAATCTCCCCACATAATTCTAGAAGGTGCTGATCTTGGATAGCTTTTTAGAAGATCATAAAAATAATTTAAATCTATTTGCTTTATTGACCACATAACATCAAAACAAGTGTATTTGATTGGGAAGATAAAACAGCCAGATTGAATAAAACCACGCAATAACCAGAATACAAGGATTAATAGTAAAAAAAATTTTAATCTTATGGGTAATTGAAATTTATAAACCATAAAAAAAAAAAATATAATTAAGGGTAATGATGTAATTTTAAAAGTTATTGATAATACTGAAATTAAAACAAGAATATAAATATCGTCTTTTTTATAATTTTCATTATTTATCTTTAAATATAAATATATTGAAATAAAATAAAAAAAAATTATTAAATTATCAACTTCTATTGAACCAATATAATTAAATAAAACACCATTAACATCAGGGTGTATAAGTGAAAAAATCAAAAGAAAAATTTTAGATAGAAAAATGAAAAATATACTTAAATTATTTAATTTTGAAGTAAAAGCTTCACCAAAAAAAACACTATAAAATAATATTGATAAAATATATTTTGTTTGTAAATTTCCAATCTCAATATTTAGCGCTGACAAGAAAATATAAATTAAAGAATTATAAGCATATCTAGGCTCTAAATTGGCCAATCCAAAACTTATCTTAAAATCACTAACCCATTTAATATTCTGTAAATGATACCAAGCTGAGTCACCAACTTGACTATGACTTACTGAAATAAATAAAAAAAAAAAAATTAAAATAAAAATAATTTTTATGTTAAACTTAAAATTAGTTTTATTGTAAAAAAATAAAAATAAAAGAAAACCAACTAATATAATAAAATTTGAAAATACTTTTAAAGGTAAAAAAAAATTTATTAAACAACCTAGTAAAATTATAAAACTAATTCCATAAAAAAAATCTAAATTATAAAAATCTAAATTAATATTTTTATTAAAAAAAAACCTTTTTAAAAATATTGAATAACCAACTACGCATAAGTAAATTAATGATAAAATTATAAAGCTTGGTATCATTTTAAATTTACTATTTTAAAATATTTTTTTTTTCCAAGTCTCTGGCGTATTTGCATTTAAAATTTCAATTGGATAATTGTAATTAAATTTTTTAACCCCATTTTTTTTTATATAATTTATAGTATTATCAATTGTTTGCTCTAAATTTCTTGTCATTTTATAGCCTAAAACTTTTTTAGCTTTTTCAGAAGAGCAGATTGAGAACTTAACCTCCAGTGGTCTCACTGAATAATAAATAGGCGCCTTATTAAATTTAAGTTTATTTGAAATAATTTTAAAAAGATCATTAATACTTATATAATTTTCTTCCTCTGGGCCTATATTAATAATTTCAGATTTGATATTTTTATCTGTTGCCATTTTAAATAAAGAGAATGAGCAATCATCTACATCTGAAAAAGATCTTTTCTGCTCACCATCTCCATAAATAATTGGACGTCTGTTTTGCAACATAAGATTTATCATGATTGATAAAACATTACGAAATGGATCATCGTATTTTTGTTTTGGACCAATAATATTATGCGGAACAGCTATATTATATTCGACATTATGAACTTCACATAGTGACTGCAAAATTCTTTCAGAAGCAAGTTTTGATATACCATATGGGTCTAAAGGTACGGGATCATCGCTTTCCAAATAAGGTTGTTTATTCTTGCCATATCTTGCTATAGAGGAACAATAAACTATTCTTTTTACTTTGTTTGATATAGCCGCACTAAATACTGAAGCTGATCCAGAAACATTATTAGAACAAATTGTATAAGGTGAAAAAATTGATAAACTTTCATGAGCATATGCTGCCGCGTGTATTAAAATACTGCTACCATGAATAATTTTACTCATTAATTTTAAGTCTTCACAATTAGCTTTGTAAAATTTAACTTTTTTATTAACATTTTTAATATCTCCTCCAACAAGGTTGTCACAGCCGATAACCTCAAAATTTTTTTTTATAAAAAAATCTGCAAGATTTGATCCTAAAAAACCTGCAACTCCTGTTATGAATATTTTCAATTTTTTTTATTAGTAAATTTTAAATGACTATTTTTAATTAAGTCTAATAAACTAACATGTAAAGAGGTAAAAAATAAAAGTACGAATATATAAAAAAATAGCAAAGACAAAAGATTTAGATCTTTTTCAGAAAAATAGATTAAGAAAAAGTTTCTAATTTTGTTATTTAATAAAAAAAAGGATGAACACAAAAATATAGAGCAAATAATTAAAGATTTTTTTAAAGTAAAAAAATCTAGGAACTTAAAAATTTTTTTGTCATTACTAAAATTTGTTAATGAAGAGAGAGTAGAAGAAAATAAACCAAACATAAAAACCTGAAAAGAAATCAAAAAATAAATTATAATATCAATACTATTAAAATTAAAATTATTATTTATAAAAGAATAGAATAGTTTAACGAAAATATACAATAAAGGAATTATTGAAGCAAAAAAATAAAATTTTTTTGGTAAAAAAATAAGAAATAATTTCAAAGTTTTAAAACCATCGGTAAAAGTTTTTAAATGCTTCTTTGTTGATATCCTTCCATCTTTAAATAGTCTTATTGGAATCTCTTTTATTTTATATTTATTAATATGAAATTTAAGAATATGTTCAACTGCAAAGGTCATATCATCTGAAAAAAATGATATTGAGTCAAATTTATCTTTTCTAAAAGCTCTCATTCCACAATAAATATCATTTACTGGTACTTGATAAAATAATTTAAACATTAAACTAAAAAAAGGATTTCCTAAATATTGATGAAGTAGAGGCATTGCGCCAGGATTAACTTTACCTTTTCCAAACCTTGTACCCTGCACTAGGTCAAATCCCTTTTCTAAATATATATAGAATTTTTTTATACTTAAAAAGTTATAGCTATCGTCAGCATCGGCTATTAATATATATTTACTCTTAGCATGCTTGACCCCTTCCTTTATTGCGGCTCCATAACCCCTTTTAACAACTTTAACAACTTTCGCACCTGACTTAAGAGCAATGATATCAGAACCATCGGTGCTACCATTATCAGCAATAATAATTTCACCATTAATTTTTTTTTGTTTAAAAAAAAGAAAACACTTTCTTATGCAGACATCTATTGTATCTTTTTCATTTAAACATGGAATAACAATAGATAATTTTAATTCTTTAACCATAAATCTTTAAACATTTTAATTTTTTTCAATATTATAGCTAATGATAATAATATTAAGATTAAAAAACCCCCATTAAAATATCCTACGCCTCTAAAAAAGCTTGATAAAATTATAGGAATTATAAAAAATTTAGTTTCTATATTTATTTTCTTATCAAAAAAAATTAAAGCAATAATATAAAAAAAAATTACGGAAAACAATCCATACTCAACGATTATCTTTAAAAAAGTAGAAGCGCCATCTTTTTTATTTAGTTTGTAAACTAACGGATCAAATTTAATATTATGTACTTTTGATAATTCGAAAGCTTTATAATAATTTTGAAATCCAAATCCAAACGGTTTATTTATTAAAGATTTGTAAGTAACAATTGTTGCGTTCAATAAAACTTGAGCAGAAAGATTCTTATTAGATAAATCAAAAAAATTTTTTGATTTAATGTCATAATTTTTATCAAAATTATCAAATTGGTGAATGTTTGATTTATAAAAATTATTATTAAAAAAAGAAACTTCAAGACGTTTAGCACAATTTTTGTCAATAAATAAAATAGACAAACAAAATATACAGAAAGGAATTACTATAAAAGTTATACTTTTGTTCTTGTAATGAAAGAAGAAAATAAAAAAACATATTAAAGTTGCGATTATTAAAGTAGTGGAATAATTTAAAATATAAATAAAAAAAATAATAAGCAAACATAAAAATCTTAATTTATTCTGAAAAATAAATAATAAAAAAAAAATTGACGGGATAATCGTTATTGCAAGATGAGAGTTTTCTGTAAAAATTTCAGTTAGCTTATTTCTATTTCCAGTGCTTGTACATTTATTAAAATTAAATAGATTTTTAACCGAATACTCTTCTAAAGTAATTAATTCGTAGATTGAATAATAAAAAAAAATTAAGCTTAAAATAAATAAATAAATTATGATAATAGTTCTTATATTTAGCAATATTCTTTCGGAGAAATGAAAGACTATAAAAAAACATAAAAAAACATAAACTACATTAAAGATAGTATTTTGTTCAAAATAAAACTTTAAGGAAATTATATCAAATATAATATGATAAAAAAAAATAAAAGTTATTAATAATGAAATTAAAGTTACTCTATAAAAATAATTATTTGAAAATTTTTTATTATCAAAAAAAATTAAAAAAAAATTTAATAAAAAAAAAAATTTTAAATAACTTCCTAATAAATTAATGTTCCAAAAAAAAATAGAAACAGCAAATGTGAAAGAAATTATGTAGTCTATTTTAAAATTTTTTTTTATATAATTCATTAAATTTTATTATATAATTGAGAATAAAAACTAATCACTTTTTTAGAATTAAAATTTTTCAATACAAATCTATTAATTAAAACACCCCGATTAAATCTTTCTATTTTGGACCAGTTAGAAACTTCTTTTATTTTTTTTGATAAAGATTTTATGTTATGATTGGTAACTACGCCGCCATTACTGCGCCAACCCTCTATTGATATGTGTTTTGGAACTAATGATGGCAAATAGTAAAAAGCAGACTCTATAATTGACTGACCAATCGTTTCTGACTCGGAAAAATTAATATTAATCCATTTTTTAACTAAAAATTTTTCTCTTTTTGAAAATATTGGTTTTTTTAAAATTACATTTTTATAACTTCTATATTTCTTTTTTAATGAATTGAAATATGATTTATCCTCTTGTATTCCATATATTTCAAGTTTCCAGTCACTAGTTAGATTTGCTTTTAAAAATCCTTCAATTATTTTATCAATATTTTTAAATTTATTAATTCTTCCGAAGAAAATCATTTTTTTATTCAATTTTTTAAGAGGTTTAATAATTTTATAATCGATAGGGTGAAGTAATTTAAAAATTTTATTATTAAAATTTATTTTGATTATTTTTATTTCATCATTAGTTTGTGCATGAAAATAACAATTGCTGCCCATGAACAATCTAATAAGCATAATATAAATTTTTTTTTTTAAATTTTTTTTGTTTAACGCGGGTTCTAAAAAGGTTCCGTGGGTACTTATAATAACTTTTATATTTGCTATTTTCGAGAATGCCAAAAGAACAAAATTATAAATATTCCAAATATTATGAATGTGTATAATGTCTACTTTATTTATTTTTAAAAAATTAAATAATTCAAGGAAATGAAATTTTTTGATACAAAGTTTGAATTTAATTTTATTAAAATATTGATCGCTATTAACGTACGCAATAGTATTTTTAACGCCAATTCTTTTTGAATTTAAATAAAGATTATAAACAATGTTTGCTATACTAAAATTTTTTAACACAAGATTTTCTACATAATGAAAAACATGGACAGACATCTTAAAATATCAATTATAGTTTGTGTAAAAAATTCTTATCCTGAAATAATTAATACGTTAGATTCTATTATAAATCAAAATTATAAAAATCTGGAAATAATCGTTTGTTATAAAAAAGTTAATCTAAATGACAAAACAGAGAATTATCTTCATAGTAAAAAAAAATTATTTAAACATTTAATTAAGCAAAAAAAAGGGAACATATATACAGCTCTAAATAAATGTCTTGCTAAAACAACGGGTCATATATTGGGCATGCTTCACGCAGGTGATACCTTTGCAAATAACAAAATTCTCCAAAAAATAAATAGAATTTTTTTAAAAAATGAAATTAATTTATTCTATGCTGATATTTTGTACATAAAAAAAGAAAATAAAAACATAATAAGAAAATGGAAAAGTGGTAAATTTAATCATGATAAGATAAAATTTGGATGGATGTTTCCTCATACTTCTATGTTTATGTTAAAAGAATTGTGCAATTATATTGGGAAATATAATGAGAAATACTCAATTTCTGCAGATTATGATTACATAATCAGAATTATGAAAAATATAAAAACAAAATTTTATTACTTGCCTAAATATGTCGTTAAAATGGAAACAGGGGGCATCAGTAATAAAAATTTAAAAAATGTTCTTATAAAGATGAAGCAAGATTATTTTATTATTAAAAAAAATAAGATTCAATTTCCTTTATCAGTTCTTTTTTTTAAAAATTTAAGCAAGATAAAACAATTTTTTTAATTTTGTTACGATAAAAGAAACAAGAGCTTTCATCACAACATAATAGTAACTTAAATAATTAATTTGAATTTTATTAATGTGATGAAAATATTTTTTTTCTGAAATTGATTTAATTCTATTATTACTAGAAATACCTTGATTATCTACGTTAGCAAAAATAAGAGATAATTTTAAAAAATTATATTTTCTTTTATATAGATTGTAAAAAAAAATAAAATCAGCGATTATTTTAAATTTTTCATTATATAAATATTTCCTATGTATTTTATTTCTTATTAATGCTGCTTGGTGAAATAAATTATTTTTCCAAAGATTTTTAAAAAGCATTTCACTATTTAATGAAATTAAAATATTATCAATAATATTTTTATATTTAATATCTCCGTAAATCACTTCTTTTTTCTTAATATCGTTTCTAAATATTTTTTTAAAAAGTTTCTTACTGTAAAAAGTGTCTCCAGAATTTAAAAAAAAAACCCATTCTTTTTTTGCTATTAATATTCCTTTATTCATTGCATTATAAATTCCTGTGTCCTTCGCACTAATATAAAAATTAATATATTTTTTGTATTTACTAATTACATCTAAAGATGAATCGCTTGACAAACCGTCAATGATAATTAATTCTTTATATTTGTAATCTTGTAATAAATAACTTCTTATTGTTTTCTTTAAACCAATGGCATTATTAAGATTAACAGTAATTATAGAAACACTATTTTTCATTAAAAATTATTCCCTCAATAATTTTTGTTATATTATTTTTTTTTAATTTATCTTTAATATTTTCAGATCCTTTTTTTATTAAACTTCTTCTCAGTTTCTTATTGTCTATAATTTTGCAAATAGACTCATAAATATCATTTACTTTTAATGGATTGATTAAAATTGCTGATTTTCCAAGCTGTAATTTAGCAGAGTGTAGATTAGAACATATAACTGGACACTTTAATATCTGCGCCTCTAATGGAGGAATATTTGTTGGGCCGATCAGTGAGACATAAACAAGTGCTAATGCTTTTTTATATAAGCTATATATTTGATTATTTGATATTTGCCCCAGTATTAAGATTTTATCATTTAATAAATTTTTACTAATAATTTCTTTTAATTCAAAATAAAGTTTACTTTCTAAGTCACCGGTCAGAACTAATTTAATATCTTTATACTTTTTTTGATTTAAAAGTGCGAAGGCACCTATCAAATTTTTATGATTTTTATGATCCCAAAACTTCGCAGGATAAAATAAAAAATTTTTATCCAAACTATTTTTTTTTAACATTTTATAATTTATTTTTTGATTTTTATTTATAATGGGTATATATGGAATAACTTTAATCTTTTTTTTTATCCTATAGTTTCTTAAAATTTCGTTCTTGCCTTGCAATGAATCGGATATTAATAAATTAGAATTTTTAATTATATTGCTAAATAAAAAATTCCTTAAAAAAAATGAATATTTATTGTATTCTCGAAACTGTGAGTTATATTTTATATGCATTAAATCATGGATTACCGAAATAATCTTAGACTTATTAGATGGAAAAAGAATAAGTTCATGAGATAAAAAAAAAATACAATCGTAATTATTTTTTTTTGTATTTACAAAAATAGTAAAAATTTTTTTTAAAATTTTTTTAAAAAATATAATATTATATATATAATATAAAATTATTTTAAGTTTTATATAACTTTTTTTCTTTATTAAAATATTTGTGCTTTTATTATTTAAATATTTCTCATATAATTTAGTGCTATAAATTACAGTAAGGTCAATATTATTAATTCGATAAAAGTATTGTAAAATAAAAATACAGTAGTTAAAAATCCCGCCGTAATTTGGCGTTGCTGATAAATAAAGTAAAACTTTCTTTTTCAATTTCTACTCTTTTTTATTAAGGATAAGGCCATTCCCAACAACATCCAATAAGGACTAGCATAATTTGTAGTAAATATTGAACCAGTAGGCTTTAAGGGAAATATTATGGATAATATTATAGAAATTACAAATATTGAAAAAAAAATGTTTTTTTTGTTTATATATTTTTTGCTAGTGCATTTAATGAAAATTAAGAGATTAAAAGTACTGAATAATAATAAATTTAAAATTCCTGCCTCTGCTAGCAATTCAAAAAAAATATTATGCGGGTGTGTACTGCAACCAAAGTACTGTAATTTTGGATCTTTATAAAAATATTTAGAACATTCTATTCTAAAAGATCTAACGCCATGACCAAAGAAAGGTTTATCAACAAACATATAATATGCGATAGAATAGTGGGAACCCCAGGCTGTTTGTTTTAATTTTTTGAGCATTGGTTTTTTTTCAAACTCATGCTTTTCAAATGAAATTTCATCGTTTCCTCTTAATTTAGGGGTCCAATAAAAAGGATCGTTAATATATTTTAGTGGGTCATCAATCAAACGTTTATAAATATTATTATTTGTAGAAACAGCCAAAAAAAAGATAATTATGGTGAGGGAAAAAATTTTTAAAAACCATTTACGTAAAAGTTTATTAAAAAATAAATTAAAAATTATTATTATAATAAAAGAAAAAAGACTAGTTTTTTCTCCTGTTAATATAAGACAAAAAATATTTAAAATATAAAAAAAAATTAAAGAAAAATTCTTACTAAATCCTTTAAAAGCTAAAAATAAACTAAAAAAAATAGAAATATACCATCCAGCAATTAGTTCATCAAAAAAAATACCAGACATTCTTTCTGGTTGAGCTTTATTGAAAAAATTTTGATATTTCATTGAGATTAGGAACTCTAAAATAATAGAAGTATTTACTAATATTAAACAGATAAAAATTATTTTTAAAAACTGAGACTTATAATATTTATAAAATAACGGAAAATAAAAGTATATTGCAAGAAAGAAAAATAAAAATCTTAAATAAGATAAAGACTTAAAAAAAGAAAAAGTATTTTCAATTGAGGAAATAATTAATAAAATAAAAAAAATAAATGTAAAAATTAATATAATTCTAGAATCTTTAATTACTCTTAATACTTTTTTTAGATTTTCGTTTTTGTTTTTCAAAAAATCTATAGAAAGAAAAAAAATTATTAATAATATAATTAAATTAGAAAAAAAATTTCCAATAATTATTGAAACCGGGAATAAAATAAAAAGAAAACTAAAAATATTAAGAAAATAATTTTTTTTTTTAAAATAATCTATATACATTTGCTAATAATTATAGATAAAAGTATCGAAAAATTTTTATCATTTTAATATTTGATAATTTATAAATAAATTTTTTTGAAGATTTTCTATTATAGTATAGATCTGTCTATTGTTACAACATTAGTTATTTAATTAAAAATTTCGACTTTATTACAATAATTAAGAAAATAAATGCTTCAATTTTTAAAAAAATTTACCTTACAGATAGATCATACTTAATAATAAGTTTAATATTTTTCTCATAAATGTTGTGATACTATAATAATTTTAAGATTCATAAAAAATCTTAAAAAAATTTTTATTACTATTAACATTATAAAATAATTTAATTTGTATGTTTTATGAATTTTTTTTTCTTTCCTTAATAATTCTAATTTTTTTTTTCTTTATTGAAAAAAAAATTGGTTATACTTTTTTCCCTTTTGACAATCCTGACAATTTTAAGAAAAAACATTTAAGACCAACGGCGCTATCCGGAGGAATATATATTTGCGCTTTTATTATAAGTGTTTTTACTTTTTTTTATTTTTTTTATAATGAAAATTTAGAAAACTTTAAAATAATTATAATAATGTCAATTTTATCTTTTTTTATTGGGTTATATGATGACAAATATTACTTTCAACCTTCTTCTAAACTTTTGCTAAATGGTGTTGTTGTCTTATTTTTTGTAATAAATTACAATTTTCTTAATATTACCTCTGTAAATTCATCAATTCTTAATATGAAATTATCTTTAGGATTTTATTCTTTTTTTTTTTCTACGTTTTGTTTTTTACTTTTAATTAATGCTCTAAATATGACAGACGGAATTAACTCCCTTACAGTAGGAATATCTATAATTTGGCTAACATCAATTTTGTATTTTTTTAATCCTTCTTATTTAAAATTAATTATATTTATTATTTTATTTTTAATTTATATTTTTTTTAAAATTTATCATGAAAATTTTTTTTTAGGAGATAATGGTACCCATCTTTTATCTACTTTCATTGGCGGTATAATAATATACGAGTATAATCTTCAACCTTCAAAAATTTATGTAGAAGAGATTTTTTTAATACTTTCAATCCCGGGTATTGATATGTTAAGATTGTTTATTCAAAGAATTTATAATAAAAAAAATCCTTTTTTAGGCGACAGAAATCACTTACATCATCTTCTAATTGATAATTTTAATTTGAAAACTTCTCTGATAATTTACTATTCAATTATGATTATACCAATTTTTTTAAGTAAAATTCTAATAAAAAACGATGTTTTTAGCATATTGCTTATATTATTTTTATATTTTATCTTAATTATATATCTAAAATTAAAGAAATCTCTCAAATCCACCTAAAAACTTTGGTACAAAACTTTTATAATACCACAAAAATCTACATATTATAATATTATTAGAGTTTCTTCCGTTTTTAACCTCTAATCTCTTCTGGTTTTTAAAAATAGAAAATAATTTTACAGCCTCGCTAACATTATTGTTGGTAAATATAAACATATTACAACTTGATAGTAACATAGCTTCTATTAAGATGTCCCTGCCAAGATAGTAACGATGTTTTTTTCTAGGA
>Ga0247843_1004403_pt1 | contig 21157 bp, 17 predicted proteins | sample LaCruzMarch2017__FD_192420 | JGI IMG/M metagenome (GOLD analysis project Ga0247843, IMG submission 192420) | Freshwater microbial communities from meromictic Lake La Cruz, Castile-La Mancha, Spain - LaCruzMarch2017_8m | ecosystem: Environmental > Aquatic > Freshwater > Lake | place: Spain...
CCGCTTCCCGCCCCCCCCCCCCCCACCTCATTCTAAAGGTACAATGGCTTTTGCAAGGGTGTACTGTGGCCAATCCTGCATAATGTTGCGTCTGTATATTCCAGTCCCACAGGTGTCAATTCGGGCAACCCCGATGCTAGGAAGCAGCAACAACAGGATGAGCCATATGACTCAGAGTATGCCGAATATAGCATGGATGATGTAACACAGGGCCCGATACATGGGGATGGTGGTAGAGAGGGAGAACTATGGGCTGCTTTTACTGCCGTAAATCGCTACTTCACGGATGTTATTATCCAATGCTTCAATGAGGGAGATTTAATTTGGATACATGGTTTCCATCTCATGATATTACCCTCGTTTCTAACACGACGGATATCCATGGCGAAGATTGGTATATTCTTTCACACGCCTTTCCCTAGTTCAGAAATCTTCCGTACATTATGGTGCCGAGAGGACTTACTTCATGGGATACTATGTGCTGATCAAATTGGCTTTCATCTGTTTGAATATGCCCGTCACTTCTTAACCTGTTGTCGTCGATTACTGGGATTAAATTATGGCATGTTCCCCGACTCGTACGGTGGACACAACCTGGCAATTGATACGAATGGACGACATGTTTCTGTCACGAGTATACATGCAGGCGTCGAGCCACCTGTGCTAAATCAAGTGCTGAGTCATAGTAGCACTATCGAACGCGTCGAAATTATTCGTAGTCAATTCCGAGGCAAGGTAATCTTTGCGGCAATAGATAGGTTGGAATCGTTGAAGGGTATTCCACTGAAATTAATTGCACTGGAACGATTCCTACAGCGTTGTCCTGAGTGGGCCGACAAAATTGTGCTCATCCAGGTAGGAATATCAGCATTCGAGCGTGGCGATGATTACACCACAACGAGGAACGAAGTTATCGCGATGGTCACTAAGATTAATGAACGTTGGCCGAACACTATTCAGTTTCAAGAGTGTGTTGAGTCAGAAATGCGCTTGCAGCAACGTATGGCTCTGTTGAGGGCAGCAGACGTTGTCATGGTTACAACTATTCGTGATGGTCTTAATCTGATCCCACTTGTAAGTTTTTGGCGGATAAATTTGACCCATCTCTCGAATCATTGATGTCTAAACACTTTATTTGTCGCAAACATCAACTCTTGTCCACAGGAATTTACTATTGCGCATCTTGATGCATTGAGAGAAGGAGGGAATGATGGCAGAAAGAGAGGTTTGTGCATCTTGTCAGAATTCTCCAGCTCTACACGTGTTATGCGTGGTGCACTTCATGTCAACCCATGGAAAATTTCCGAGATTGCAACCGCCTTTTATCAGGCTTTGACTATGACAGAGGATGAACGTATGCGTCGCGTTAGTATTGCGTCTGAATTTGTCACAAGAGTAACAACCCAGCGGTGGGCGTTGGCTGTAATGCTAGACTTGAAGGGGGTCCAGAAGAATGAAGATGCAGGACGATATGCTGGAGCAGGCTTAGGCCTTGGATTCAGACTGCTGGGTATGGATTGTGGATTCGATTCACTGGATGCGAATTCAGTTGCTAGAGCATACCGAAATGCGAAGTCAAGACTGATTTTATTGGATTATGGTGGAACCATCCTCGCTAACGACAATGTAAGTATTTTTTTCTCTCAAATATTTTTGCATGACGTGTTCCTCACGTCGGCACCCTTTCGTCTTTCTCTTGTTCATGTTCATATAGTTGGACCGACTACAGCGGTTCCAATTTGTTAAGAAATCTCGTCCCCCATCCGTCCCGAAAGATCGTTTAATATCGACACTTAAAGAGCTATGCTCGGACCATAGGAATGTAGTCTTTGTTGTTAGTGGTAAAGAGCGTCATTCTTTGACGAATACTTTAAGCAATATTCCCAATCTGGGTTTGGCGGCTGAACATGGAATGTTTGTGTCATGGCCAACAAGCAAAGTCGGAGTGAAGCGATCATGGGACACCCTTGTGCCCAATACTGACAGATCGTGGAGGTCCATTGCAATTACAATCATGGAGGTCTACACATCAAGAACTCACGGAAGCTACATTGAAGAGACAGAGATGAAAGTGTTGTGGCAATATCGTGATGCAGACCCGGAATTTGGCTATCTCCAGTCTAAGGAATTGGAAGATCACCTCTCCAACGTGTTGAGAGGCTTTGCCGTTGATATATTACATGGTGGTGTCGAAGAGGGAGGGTACGTGGAGGTTCGACCGAAGGGTGTAAATAAAGGTGTGGTGTCCATGCATATCATAAAAAATCTACAGGCGTTAGGCCCGAAGGGTAAGCTCGAATTTGCTTTGGTAATGGGTGATGATCACTGTGATGAACCCATGCTCTCAGTGATGAGACAAATAGGTCGCAGACCTGCTGAGGCGCGGCTAGCGAAGACTGGGCAGCACCTGGCACCCTTGCCTGCCACAATTGCCCAGGTTGATGTGTCATCATGTGATGAGCATTTATCAAGCAATATGCATTGCTTTACCTGTACAGTGGGGAAGAAACCAAGTGCAGCTGCCAATTATGTAAATGATGTCGATGATGTACATGAGTTGCTTGAAAGTCTTGTGAAAGTTTCAGCCAGAACGAGCGTACACACTGGATTTTATTCAGTCGTCGACTTGAAGAGTATGGGGGGTAACCCTGCCTCTCCCTCACCAGCACTAAAGACAGTACTCAGCTTGGGACAAATTAACAGCGCAAAGCATAGCCCAGAGCCTTTGGTCCAGGTAAATCAGTCTAGAACTCAATCTGTGAGCATGAGTTTGAATGAATTTCTTGGGATGGGACCGATTGAATCTGCTACTGATGAGGATGATGACGAGGAGGATATTTTCTTCTAACCACAATGGGGGTAAGGTAGAGCTTTTTAATAGATAGGAGTGTAATTTCAGAGAGTCTCGCTGTGGTCACTTGTTTGTAAGTTACTTTCATTCATCCTCTAAAGCCGGGCGAAGGGCACAATACAATGCAACACCCAACACGGGTAATAAAACAGTCGACGCAGCTATCACTTCGGGTGAAAGTTTGCCATCGTAAGATCTTCTTTCTAAATCCTCAGGGATAAACGATGCAGCTGATAATGTCAAAATAAAGAGATCCAAAGATGATACCGATGCAATAGCCGTTCCAAGCATGTCACTGTAACCTCTAAGCAACTCCGTGGGATCCGAAATCAATGCCTCTAGGGCTCCGGAGGTTACAGTTGCCGAAACGCATGCAGCGACGATAACATAGTTAAAGATCTTATTCTCTAATACATTCGCTGTAAACCATCCCAGTTCCGATTTGGACACGGGACGCGAGTCTGGTGAGCGTGTTGACGCATATAAACCCAAAGCACCATATCCTTAAATCAAATTCACATTGAACTGTGGTTGAGATACAAGCGTTGAAAAAGCAGAAGAAGCGCGTACAAGTTTGGACTTCATCACTTACCACCAAACATGGAGCCAAGTATGAAGGGCGTCGCTGGTAATTTAGATGACCGAGCGCCAGGCAATAATAGACACGCGATGGGAGCAGCTATCAAGCCAAGGAGATTAAATACTGAAACGAATAATTCGTTTATCCCATCGGGGTGTTGTGGATTAGAAAGGAACTTTTGAAGTACTTCCATACTCAATGTACCATCTGGCTCATTTGATGATTGTAAGAATGCAAATGAAAGGAATAGGATGTAGGCAATGGCGTACGGCGGGTTTATTTGAATTCCAGGTGAATCATTGTTGGCTCCATCCTCCTTGACAGCAGCAAGCGCCGTCGGTGGCTTTACTGACGTGGCGTAAAAGTCGGGTACAGTATTGAATGGAAGATCGATCGTCCTCGTCACAGTCATTGTTGCTCGATAGAAGAATGTGGCTGGGGCAAAGCATGTGGCCTGGAATGGTAAAATGGCCATGCAGAGAACGCACAGCGCAGTTGAGCGGATTCCCATGGTGGACATCGTGGACATGCAAAAGGTATCGTACCTACGATACTATCTATGTTGTTTGTAGAATGATTTGATCGTACGTACAGAACTACGTAATTACTGCGTTCATGGTCTGGTGATATGATTGATGATGGAGGAATAAGTCTTGGTAGATAATCATGGCGTTATTCTTCCTCCGTTGCTGCTTAGTATTCATTGCCAGTGCAGTCAGTGCTGTGGCATTTTCTTCATTGCGAAGTGTTCCATTGACTACGTCGTTTAGTTGCCGACATAGAACTTCGACGCTAGCAACATCGCTGTTCTCTGCATCGACATCGACAGTAGCGCCATCCGACTCGGACGTTCAAGAGGCGAACGACCTCCTTCGTCGTGCAGCTCGGACGAAGCTAGAGAATCCTGACCGAGTACTTGATGCACTGTATGCACTCGAAAAGAATGCCAAACTGAGATTTAAGGAAGATTCGACCATCTTCGCCACGAACATTATGAATAACATCTCGGGAGAATGGCGTCTCATCTTCACGACGGGGACGAAGGAAATGCAGGATAAAAAGGGGGGTAGGGTGAATTACTTCCCCTTAAAGGCGATCCAAAAGTTTGATGCCACTACTTCTCCTAAGCTTATTGAGAATGGAATATACGGTCCCTGGGATATACCGCTTGTGCGCTTTTACGGGGACTTTGATTTCGATGCACGCAAACGAAAGTTGGAATTCGATTTTGATATGATTGAGATACTCGGACTACTTAAAATAAAGCTTGGGCGGAAAGAAATTGCCCAGATTGGGGGTGCCACGGGGTTAGGATCAGCAAACAATGAAAAGTTGGTTGACATGGGAAGGAGGGCATTTTTTGATTGGATTAGCGCCGATGATGCAATCGCCACCGCAAGGGGCGGAGGTGGTGGACTGGCATTGTGGAAGCGTGTAGGCATCGATGATGATAAGAATCAACCAAAGCAGTATGGCCAAGGACCGGACTTCAAATAGGATATCGTAATGCAGATTTAATATTACCAATTTAACCACTTAGTCTGAAGATCATCGACGGGGTAACCCCAGTATTCCATCGCCTCTTTCATCTGATATGTATTCTGTCCTGGAAAGTACAAATTCTCAGACACAAACTTGCCTGTAACATCAAGATTATTGAATCTGTGTAATGTTATCGATTCATACAGTCCTGCCTCCGCTGCTGGATCAGATTCCACAAACTTAATAGCATCGTCCCTATCCACTGCGTTAAAGAATAGCAGTGTTCCCATAGCAATCGACTTTGGGTCAGTCTTGTTGGCAGTGGCTACATGTAATGGCCCAGCGGCGATGACACGCTCACTCCGGATAAGGTACTCAAGATGATCATTCATTACCTCCTCACGAAGTCCATCTGAGATGGCCTCTGGTCTGTCAAATGACAAGACCATATTAGGCAAGCCATCACGACCATCGTCAATTCGGAGGGTATGATCACGTATCTGTCTCCATCGATACAGTGGTACGGGAGATACATCACAACTGCCCGTCGTCGGATCGACGCCAAGGAGAGAACGGATGATGGGATCACGAGATAATGCCTCGCGACAGTCATCAATGGTTGGTGAATCGATACACATGGCATGTCCCACCGTGCGCTGTAGGTCTGATGAGAGGAGCTGATAACTCCATAATACGTCGGCTCTACTTTCGGTATTGAATGTATCATTATATAAATTTTGCTTCCTTGCCCACATGACATGTCGTTCAGTAAGTGCGATTCTATCCTCATGCATTTCCCAAACATCCTTCTTCTCAACGTCATCATCATCATCACCACCACCCTTTGAATTATTATTAAATTCATTATCATAGATGACGGCAACAAAGCGATTGCCTACATTATTCCGGCTCATCGGGACGGGTATTTCCTCGGTTACTGGTACATCGGCCATATCCACCTCCCCACGCAAGGGTGCGGTTGCATCGTTCGTCGAGTCGTCATCAATGGTGTCAGATTTATCGTTTTTATAGTCGGAACTTTCGGCCATGAAGGACATTCGCAGTTGATGAGGAGGTGTCGTTGAGAGAGTCGTCGAATGGACGTGTCGCGATGATGATGGCATTAGAAAGGCGTGCGGACCCGATGCTATTGAAATCAACGCCACGCCAGATAGGAATGAGACTCTACTTTTTATCATCATGGTTGCAATTTCAGATGGCCGTGAATTGCCGTATAATCTTGGATGCAGGAAGAAGTGCTGGTTTCCCGCCTCTCTGGCGACCGCACATCACTACCCACCCCCAGCATACACCCTAAACCAATGCAATGGAGCAAGGCCAAAACCGCAAGCGCACGGAGGTGGAGGTGGTCGTATGCCCATCTGCATTCCCCGACTTTACGACCGTAGGCGGCTCGACGTCACGAAGACGAGAGAATTTGCGTAATGACAACGACAGCCGGCGCAACAAGAAGGATGATGGTGGGTGGAAGAACAACAAGAAGGATGATGGTCGACCACCGGCGTTGGATGTACAAGAGACGATACGAGAAGTGCACAAATTTGGTGCTACGGGATTTACTGACAAGAAACAAAAGAAGGCACATAAAAATGATGAATATGAGAAATTAACAGGACGGACAGTAAAACGGCAAAAGATCCCAACGAAGATATTGGTGGGTATGCGGAAGAAGGCAATTAAACGGGAAGAACGGGAGAAACGTGAAATGAGGGAGAGTGGTGTTGTTGATCATCACACATCCGGTACGTCTTCGTTGACGAATAAAAAGAAGAAGAGGGATAACAAAAATGATAAGAAGCCTAGCGACAATGTAGGAGTTGGACCGCGTGGCGTATTTGGATCGAACAGGGCAAGGAATAAAGGGGAGAGACGAAAGATGAGCTCCCGATCCTTCGGTCCGTCGCCTGATGTGGGATTCATGCTCAAGGGGGTATTAAAGGTGAAGAATCCTTCTAGAGTAGATAGGTGAAGTGAATTAGTACAATTTCATGAATAATTTTACAATCCTGCCTTAGTACATCCGAATCTCGCCATTTTCTACTCCTTCTTCTCATCTTCCGTAGTTGCCAATCCAGTTAGACTAACAGTACTGCCCATATTAGCTCGTGTACTATGCAGTTGCATATTCCACATTTCTGCGTACTTTCCTCCTCTCTCCAATAATTCATCGTGCGTTCCCTGCTCTGCCACTTTGCCATCTCCAAGAACGATGATGTTGTCTGCATTTCTGATGGTACCTAATCGATGTGCGATGACAAGTACTGTCCTATCAGATCCCAAACGATCGAGTGCATCTTGAACTGAATTCTCTGTCAACGTATCAAGAGCTGACGTTGCCTCATCGAGGACGACGATGGAGGGGTTCTTCAATAGACACCGTGCAATCGCAGTACGTTGCTTCTCACCTCCACTAAGCTTGAGACCACGGTCTCCCACCATAGTATCCCACCCCTCAGGAAGGCTGTCAATGAATGCCTGAAGCTGAGCATCCTTGAATACTTGCAATATCTCTTCATCGGTTGCATCCTGCCGACCATACTTTATATTATTCTTCAGTGTGTCATTGAACAGCGATGTATTTTGGGGAACGACACCGATCGCCCCACGTAGACTTAGCTGCTTCATAGCCCGGACATCAACACCGTTGATTTTGACTGCTCCATCAACCACATCGTAAAATCTAAACAGAAGACGCGAGACGGTTGTTTTGCCTTCGCCAGTTGGGCCCACAATCGCCGTTACTGTTCCTTTTTTCATAGTGAAAGACAAACCCTTCAAACCTTTCGTGTCGGGCTGTGTTGGGTAATGAAATGTCACGTTATCAAACTCAACCACTGTATCTGGGTCGTCGACATTCTTGGCTGGCAGGTCAAGAGCATTCGGAATATCTACAATGTCAGGCTTCTCCGCGAGGATTTCACTCAAGTTGGCCAAATCAATGAGCGACGTTACAATCATACCATAAATCATCCCAAGATAGTTCAGTGGCATAAACAGTGTTAGTACATATGTCAAGACAGAGACGAAGTCCCCTACTTCTAATCCCGTGCAAACTGTTGAGTTGGAGCAGCAATCAGAGTTTGAACTCTCACAGCCAGACGACATGCAACAGTCCATACGTTTTTGGATACTAATCGCAGCCAGAGAAAGACTAGTCGCCAGACAGGCCTGTAAGAGAACCTGTTGAGATATATTTAATATGCTAACTGATCCTTGAACGTTGGTATTTTGTGTTTGGAACCTCCTAACTGCGTCTCCAAACCTGGTGGTTGCAGTGGCGAAAAGGAAAAAGATATATTTAGCGTTGGTGAGAGAGGTATGAATCATTCACCACAATACTTACCTATTCTTCTCGTACTCCTCGGCAGTGAAGAATTTGACAGTTTCATAATTGATTAACGAATCAGTACATTTATCATGCCAATCATTATCTGTCTTGGCCTTCTTCTTCTGAAATTTCTTCCTCCACAAGGTAAGCAGAATCGTCAATACAACGTAGGCAAAGACAAAGAAGAATACAGCCACCGCGAGAGAAAAGTCATCAAAGTATGTTGCAAAGATAATTGTCACCATGACACATTCAAATATAGCAGGGATCATGTATAGGAAGAGATATTTCATTAACATGTCGCATGCTGCGATCCCACGGTCCATGCAGCGAATCACTTCTCCAAGCTTCTTAATCAAATGCCAATCCAAACTAAGACTATGCAGATGTTGAAAACTTTCCTCACTCAACTGAACAAATGCAGCCTGACCCACATATAGGTATACCAAACTTTGACATTCCTTAAATACCATTGATGCCAATTGGAGTAAGCAGTAATAGACGGCACACCGGATTGTAAGTTGGTAATTACTTCGTGTCAACGCAGTCAATGCCTTCCCCAGGTATATAGGAGCTGACAAACTGCATGCCTTGGCAGCCGCAACACACAGCCATGTTGTAATTGCACGTGCACGATTGATCGCGGCTGATGTTGCAGTAGCATGTGGCCAGAAGTATGGTTTTAGGATTGTCAAAAGTGTACGCATAGTAAGCTTCGCCTTCTTCCCCTCCTTGGCTACGATTTTGGGATAAGGATATATCCTGCCCTCCACAACTGCCAGTAATGCATACCACCCTAGACAACCGAGGGTTGTAAAATCGACCTTTGTTGGGCTACTGGCAGCAGTGACGACACCCTCTCCTCCAACTTCCAACGGAGTGGGGAAGGCTATCAAGACAATACACCCCAAAAGCAATATAAGTGCCGAGATGGAGTACAATCCCCGCTGTAGTGATGTAAATCGTTTACGATGAAAGTCACGAATATTCAGTACAAGTCCAAATCCAACAGCCGTGGTTGCACATCCAAGTGGGATTGAGTCGTACATGGCATTAGCAAATTCAGGTCTTGATTGTTCCAAGGTTGGAATGGAGGTGAATATGGTAGCCGTGATAAAGTAAGCAAATAACACCAAATGGATAATGAATGATATCATAGGCATGATCCGCTCGAGCCAAGTTTTGGGTTCCTCCTCGATTATTTGATTTTCTGTGTCACCATTCGAATGTTTGGAAGAGAATATGTTGCCTAGAAGGGATGACCTCCTCCGTCTAGGATCAGATGACCATGTCGTTGACTCCCGAGTATTGATATTACGTGCCGATAGTCTCCCGTCGAAGTGCACTGTCGAGAAACGACGAGATAATCCTCGTTGTTGCTTCTGTTCTTTCTCCTCATCGTTCATATTCTTCACGTCGTCATCCTTAGTTGCATTGAGCTTTGCGTCGATTTCATGAGCAGACTCAGTCGCTGTTGCCACAAGATCACAGACTAGACGCAGGAGGTGGAAAGTTGCGCCGACGCCGGCGGCTACGACGGCAGATTCGGGAGCCATGCCGGATACTCTGCGTAATCTACGGACTCATGACGCGTAAAAAGAATGAAGAAGGGACGACATCCCGCCTAAATCTCATTCCCGCCAAACCTCACCATCATACCTTCACTTCTCAGAAAAGACATTGCCGTAGGAGGAATTGCATGTCTTTCGTACCTGTGCCTCAAAAGGCGACTTCGTCTTTATCGACATTTAATAATGGACCACCTACCGGACTAAACAACGTTACACCACCCGCCGTCGCCGAGGCGGCGGCGGTAGAAGGAGGAGCGGAGGATGCCTTCATCACTTCTCGTACCTTCGATTTGTACTGGGTTGATAAGACCGCGCTCATGTACAAGGATGGATATATCAAGGTGAGTGAGCTACTTCTACGCTGCCGATTTTGACGTTGTTCATATTTGTGGTGGATGGAAGGAAGAATGTAAACAGTACTGACTGGTCCAATAAGTTAACGTTATTGAGACAACACAAACGCTTCATCATTTAATCACGAGTCAATGGCATTGTTTATTTATTACCCTGTGCTTGTTCTAACCTGATTTTTTTGCAATTCCTTACAAATAATATAGACCTACAATCGTGAGGAGAAACGCAGCATCACTTTGACGAAACAGAAATCGTCCATCCCCGTCATTCTTCGTGACATGGCCCCCCCAGAAGGTTCCATCTTCGATCCCGCAACCAAGTGGAAGGAAGAGAAGGATCGACGCGAAAAGGCTGCCGGAATCGAAGCCGAGGCCGAAGCCAAGCAGGTTAAGAAAGGTGGCGGCGGCGGTGGTGGACCGAAGGGGAAGAATATAAAGGGGAAGCAATCCGCTGCCGAATCGATTAAGGAATCGAATGCTGCCGAAAAAGTCAAGAAGGACCTCGAACGTGATCTAATGAAACTTTCCAACCTTAAAACATTAAAATCGTTACAGGATGCTACATGTGATACACCACTTGGAAGGGTCCATCGTATGCTTAAGATGCTACACTTGGCCGTATCAGCTCTGAAGGAGGGGGCCGTGGGAGCAAGTGAAGCCGAGGTACTTGACATCCTTTGGGCGCTGGAAGAGATGCCACTATTCAAATCATGTGAGGATGAAATTGCCGCGGAGAAAACCTATAAGAAGGAGACGAAAAATGACGACAAAAAGGGTGCCAAGAAGGACTCGAAGAAGGATTCGAAGAAGGACCCAAAGAAGGGGGGTGGCAAGGATGCTGCACCTGAGGAGAAGAAGGAGAACTTCAAACTCTCAACTGATGCCAAAGGTCTAAAGGAAGTGTTGAAAGAAAATGGCGAAAGGTTCAAGGACGCGCTCAAGTATGCACGAAAGGTGGTGAATGGGAAGAAGGATATTATCACCTTTCAACTCACGGACATGCCCGATCGTCTACCCCCATTGAGTCGATACAATCGTCATTTCAAGTTGGAGGAATGGCAGTGTGACGTCCTCCAGGCCATTGATGATAAGCGTAGTGCCGTCGTTTGTGCACCGACATCGTCGGGTAAGACACTCCTTAGCACATACACATGTAACAAGGCTCAGGGAACTGTACTCTTCGTCCTCCCGAGTGAAGTCCTCGTTTGGCAGATTGCCGCTACGTATTACGAGTTCTTCAAGGGAAATGTCACAATCGCTACTGATCTCATTACCTTTCAAGAGATTTCTGGTGGAGCAGAGGTTTATATCGGTACTCCCCGTGCACTTGAAAAGTGCTTGATTAAGGCTCGTGGTGCCGCGGGAGAGGAGATGAAGAAGGGTCAGAGAGAGTTCATGATCCTCGATGGAGGTTACAGTCAGTTTGAATACCTCGTCCTTGACGAAGTCCACACTCTTAACGGACCTGAGGGTGATGCCCTACAACGGATCATCCGGGGATGTACCTGTCCCTTCCTTGCATTGAGTGCCACCATTGGTAATGCCAGACAGCTCCAGTCTTGGTTGAGCCAGGTCCGTAATGAGCATATTCAGGCAGTCAATATTGATGCACCGACGGAGGAAGTTCTCCTCGAGGAATACTTTGCACGCTTCATCAATTTACAGCGCTGGGTCGTTGTGGAGTCTGAGGGCAAGGATGGGAAACAAAAAATGAAGATGATTAAACTTCATCCCGTAGCTGCCATGACCCCTGCACGCTTGCTATCGGAACCTGAGTTAATTTCCGCCTTGTCAATGACTCCCGCTGACATGATCGATTTATGGAAGAGGATGAAAGCCATCTTCCCCGGCACGTCGTTGGACGCAGAGGATGATCCTGAGCAGTTCTTCCAGGCCAAAGTCGGACTGCATCATCGCATTACTCTCAATCAGACGAAGGAGTATGAAACTCGCTTGAAGGCGCGTCTCGCGGTTCTCTCCCAGTCTCACCCGGAGTTATACGAGAAGCTCCGTGTGGCACAGCTCCCGCCTCCCCTCGAGTCCAAGAAGGATGTCAGTGATATTCTCTATGGTGTCGTGCAGCAGTTGAAGGATAGTGATCTTCTACCCGCGGTTGCTTTCCAGCTTGACACGTACGGTGCATTCGCCATGTTCAAGACCCTCCTCGGTCGATTGGAAAGTGAACAGCTGGCTGAGTTCCCTAACTACCGTAAGGACCTGGTCAAGCTTGCTCGAGATAAGGCGTTAATGCGGAAGGTTGCGGCTGGTCAAGCTAGTCGTGTTAATGCCGCAGAGGCCGAGGAAGATGCCAAGACTGGTTTCACTGATGATAATCTCACACAGGAGGATACGACGAAGCCGCATGATAAATATGTGTTATCCCCGATGGGGAAGCGTCTTGGGTTCAGTGAAGTTGAAGATCTAATCGCTGACATGAAGAAGGCTGGTGAAAGAGTTGATATTAATCATGCACTGATCCGTGGGTTACGACGTGGTATTGCCATCTACACAAATGAGGTCGGTTTCTCTTGTTACCGCCGTCAAGTTCAGATGCTAGCCCAAAAGGGCCGGCTCGCGGTGGTTTTTTCTGATGAGGCTCTTGCGTATGGTGTTAACATGCCTTTCCGCTCATGTGTCTTCTGTGGTGATATGGGTGACTCGTTGACAGCGCTTATTGCACAGCAAATGCAAGGTCGTGCGGGGCGCAGAGGTATGGATGTGCAGGGCAACGTCATTTATCTTGGTATGGAATGGTCGTACATTGAAAATCTAATGCTCGGACAGATTACAAATGTTACTGGGAAGGAGCCTCGCTATCCAACTATGGCACTCCAGGCCGCGATTGCCGCGTCGAATGACCCCAGTGACAAGAAACACTTTGTCCATGACGATATTAAACCTGAGTTTGCATTGGCAATTCGGAAGATGCAACGGACACAGGGGTGCTATCCGACTGTCACTGAGGAAGCGATGGAGTGGATGGCAGATTCATCCTTGGAAGACTTTTGCAATGGTAAGGACAATAAGGGGTATTACGAACTTTCAAAACGTGCAATTCAAGGCCTCGGCTTTGTCGACAGTAACATGAGGCTTGACATGGATCACAACGTTGTCTCCATGGTCTGCGAAATGAATGACTACCTCCCCGAGGGAATACACCTTTGTGCCATCCTGGATCAGCTTTTCCTTCGCTTTTGCTACATGAAAACGAAGGCATTCAAGGAGGCTGACTCAACGCAAAATGATTTGGTCGCTGTTCTTCTCCATGTAGTTGATCGAGTCCCAGCCAAGGAAGGTGAAGAGAGTCTTCAGGAAATGCTCCGTGTGGCTCCAACTGAAGGGAAGATTATTAATGAGGACGCCCTTGCTATGTGGCTCGAGACTGAGGAAATGCTGATGGATCAACGCGACAAGATCAATGCACTTGACATTCCAGATAGCGAGAAGGCAAAGTTACATCTTGTACTTCCCCCCGCTGTTGCGGCTGGCAACGTCGGCCCTCCCCTTGACAAGGGTGTATACGAAATGATCATTACCAAGCAGAAAGGTTTCCGTGAAGACCAGAGTCTTGAAAGTCGCAATGATCTTAAAAATCGCATCTTCAAGCTTGGACATATTTGCCAAATTGCTCATAATAATCTTCAGCAGCCACACGGGAAGTATGATGCTCTTGAGGTTCACTTCCGTCGATTGTTCAGTAACATCAAGTATAGTGTGTCTGATATGATGAGTCAGCTCACTGATCAAAGTGATCTGACCGAGGTGTAGTGTACTGTTTTTAGACAGAGATGTATGATTTTGTTACGGAAGTCACATTTGCAGCGAGTCTCGTATGTAATAGGTACAAGAAAAATTAGCGCTTGATTAAACTGAAACATAAATGTTATGATTGGCTCTGCAATCGAGAGATCAGCTCGACTTTATTTCCTCCAACTTTGAGGCCTTTGCTACGCAGTAAATCCTTCAATTCAGGCACAGTCAAAGCAGACAGATCACCACTTCTTCCGGGAGACGACAGCGTAGTTGGCGGTGAGGATCCTTTATTCCTCTTCAGTTCATTGTGCTCGTTCCGAGGCGACTCAAGCTCGTCCCTAACATCTCCTAGCAAAGTTGAGAAGAAGTTGTCCTGGAATGTATCATCGGTATTTTCGTCCACCCTTCCGCGAGGCAATGCATTCCCCATTTCTTGCTCTAAATTTGCAAAGAAATCATCATCAGAGTATTCTTCTGTATTTTTCGTATCTTGCATTGTCGTCCCACTGCCAAAAGCAGTATCCCCCAGTGACTGAGACAATTCAGCCTCGAGGCTTGAGAAGAAATCATCATTGTCCAAGTTTCGCTGAGACTTGGCCGTCCCCCTCGACGTGGACACCGTTGGTTCATCAAGTGCTCCTCCTAGCTCACTCATTAAGTTTGCAAAGAATGAGTCTTCCTCGGCACCAGCACTACGTCTATTCTTGTCCATTACTCGTGTATTACTACTAGTATTTGGTCCTGCATAATCAGTCCTACGTTCTCCTCGTATCCTCTCGTTCGATGACGTCGAGGATGACCAATCGTTTACACAATCACGAGGTTGTCGTGCACTCATGGCCGGCGCTGGTCGACGTTCCTGTCGGTCAGCATCTCGCGATTCACGTCTATCGTCCGTCCCCCTACGTTGGTTGTCTCGGTTCTTGTTGTCAACAAAGGAGGTTTCCCGTCCATTAATTCTACCATCGCGACCATCCCTCCCACTACTTGCTGGTGGCGCAATATCTCTGTAAGCCTCAACCAAGCGACGTTTACGTTCCTTCTCTTCTTCGACCGCACTACTACCATATTCTTCATACTCTCCACCATTCCAAGAGCTTCGTTCCTTTATCCCCCATGTGTCTTGTCCCTTTTTGGGTCCATCCTTGGACTTTTTTATCAACCTTTCCTTCATCCTAGTTTCTGCATTCGCACTGTCACTACCACCACTACTGCTAGTACTAGTACTACTACCACCACTGACACGTTTCTCTTCCCGATATGCAAGCCAATTCTGTTCTTCCTTACGTATTTCCTCGACACTGCGTCCGAATGCATCACGATTCGTTTCACCACGTGCCACACGATCTTCACGACGATTGCGTCCAGATGATGATGCGGCCCCGGCCACACTTTGCATCAATCCAGATCTTAGTGATGAAATTTCTGGGTCCTTCTTTCCAATACTGACATCAAATTGATCCTGATCAATGGGCGTAGTCGGTCCACTTAGTCCACGCAATGCCTCAAGGTCAGTTAATGGTCGGATAGCATCCACATCAAACCATTCATCATACGTTTGACCATATGTAAACATGCGTATCATTAATTGGCCATCCTTTAATCGACGTACCGTCCCATCTTCACCCTCAAAGTTACCACGTAATACCTTAACCATTTGTCCTACATCATATCCAGCATATTGTGACATGAGATCGGCACCAGAGTCGGTACGGCCGGTGTAGTCTCCTCCGAACATGTCTTCAAATACCTCCTGTTCATCCTCCAGGCCTTTAAATTTGGCAATCTCTTCACTGCCCAAGGGTGTGGGTATCGGTGGCAGCTTCTTATGTCCCTTACGATTAATCGTACCCATCCAACTGCGTGCCAATTCTAATGATTGGAGAGTCTCGTAAACATTCTCGACTAATCGGATTTTACAAAATACATATCCTGGATACCGGACCTTGACATCTACAACCTTACGTTTATCTCCGTGTGAACGCAAGTGTCGTTCAGTCGGTACAACAAACTTTTCAACATCACTTAGTGGAAAGTCTGCACAGACTTGACGAGCTTGATTGAGTAAATCTAATTCAAGACCAGCAACACAATTTATTAAATACCACGATGTACCGTCAGTTATGTCGTCTTCTTCAATTTCTAATCGTTTCCACATTTTCCCACGCACAACAACAGTGGTCCTGGTCGTGATACTGCTAGGTGATGATAGTTGGAATGCGCTGCATCCCTCCCTATCTCCCGTCACTAGGAGAGAGGAGAGCAGTAGGCAGCAACAGCCGCCGATACGACGATTCATTGGTGGCGTCGCGATGAGACTGTTTTAGTGCCTACAGAGAGAGAGAATGGCGGGTTCTGTCGGCCCCAACAAAATAAAATACTCGCGACATGGCGGCTCTACTTCCAACGATACTGTCGGACGATGAAGACGACAGCAGAGCAGCGATTACTGTTACTCTCTCTTCTACCAACAATAAGAAGAAGTTGTGGTTTCAGACAAAGGTCCGTTCCAAAGATACCGGTCATGATAGTACAACTACCGATGATGATGATTATGATGATGACAATGGTGATGAGATGGACGAAGACTTTGAATTCGGTGGTCTATTAGGAGAAGATGGTACTAATACTACTAATACTACTACGTCGTCTTTATTCGACGGAACCACAACAGACAATGCATGGAGCTACAAGTCGGCATTATCATTACTGGCACAGAATGATGGAAATGGTAATAGTGTGAATGTCGAACGAACGAATGTTGCTAGTATTATTGCCGCGGCACGGTCGAATTTACGACGCGGTGTGGCTGTCGATGATAATGAGAACAGGGAGAAGAATGAGACAGTGACGGGTGATGGTGATGATGATGATGATGTTGATGATACAGACAAAAATATTGATGAGAGTGAATCATTGTCTACATCTTCTTCTTCCAACGATGATGATGATGATGATGATGATGATGATGATGATGATGATAGCAGTAGGAGTAGCAGTGATGATGAGGTAGATGATGCAGATTGTGCAACAAATTTGATGGAGTCGGATGTGCTCAAGGTACAAGAGAGACGAAAGATCGTGGCAGCGAAGAAGGTAACCACGAAGGAGGATGTTGTTACTAATGAGGAAGGAACATCGTCATCTGACAGCGAAGAAGAAGATGATGACGACGATGACAACGGCGCAAAGCAAGACGATGATGACAATGAAGATGAACGTAAAGAGGCTATCAAAGCCGCCGCCTTCTTTGAATCAACCCATGACGTTGTTGGGAAAGATACTACAATTGATTCATTCTCTATGCTTGGTATTTCCCGTCCACTACTCCGAGGCGTAGCATCAATGGGCTTTGTTACACCAACCCCGATTCAGGCATCTGTATTACCAGTAGCACTTGCTGGGCGGGACGTGTGTGCATCAGCAGTCACGGGTAGTGGTAAGACAGCCGCTTTCCTATTACCTATTATGGAACGGATATTGCAACGTGGTGGGGGTCGGATGAAGCAGGGTGGTGGTGGGTCAAATGCTGCGGCAACACGAGCATTAATTCTTGCACCGACACGTGAACTAGCGGCACAGTGTGTTGGGATGATGGTAGCAATGGCCAAGTTTACTGACTTGCGTGTGGCACTTATTGTTGGTGGGGCGAAGAATGTAATGTCTCAGGTGAGCTTAATCATGTGTTTATGATTTGTCTGTTGCACACGGTTAGCATACTGCCATGGAGAAATGATTGATTCCCGTTGGTCAATATCTCCGCCATTGCAAACCAAGAATGAAAGTTGAGCCGAGTTACTTTAGGAAACGTCCCGCAAATATTGACTTATGAACTGCTGGGACGAGTCGAACACTCGTGACAATTATTCCATTACATACGTTGATCTTTTTGTTTACACTTCTCACCGCTGTGTCTCTGTATCACTTTCCCTTGACCACAAACAAAGGCCACTGAGTTACGTACACGTCCAGATGTCGTGGTGGCGACACCTGGGCGTTTGCTGGATCATATCTCGAACTCACAGGGTGTAGACATGGACGATGTCGAGTTCCTCGTCCTCGATGAAGCGGACCGGCTTCTTGATTTAGGCTTTCAGGATGAAGTTCACGAAATTGTCAAGTCCTGCCCCGCCGAACGTCAGACGATGTTGTTCTCCGCAACGATGAGTACTAAGGTCGACGAATTGATTAGACTGAGCCTGAAACGCCCCGCACGGATCTCGGCCACTGACAGGGATAAGAAGGGCCAGTCGACCTCGAACAATGGGGTCGAGGTGGCTCCCAGGTTAGAACAGGAATTCGTCCGTGTCCGTGCTGGTAATGAGGGGGTCAACCGTGAGGGGATGTTACTCGCAATGTTAACTCGGACATTCCGGGATCGGGTCATTGTCTTCTTTGATACAAAGTCTGCCGCTCATCGACTCATGATAGTGTGTGGTCTATGTGGTATTAAGTGTGCCGAACTTCATGGGAATCTGACACAGGTGCAGCGGTTAGAGGCTTTAGAGGCGTTCAGGGAAGGCAGTGTGGATGTCTTGCTGTGCACAGATCTCGCTGCCAGGGGTCTTGATATTTCCTCAGTGGAGGCGGTGATTAACTTTGAGATGCCTTCTCAAGTCGAGACGTACGTTCATAGGATCGGTCGTACAGCGCGTGCCGGAAGGGGGGGAAAGTCTTGCACTTTGATTGGTGAGGGAAGGCGGTACCTAATGAAAGAGGTCATCAAAGACGCGGATGAGAAGAATCGCAAGCAGAAACAAGACAGGAGCTCGCAACCGACTGGAATAATCCGCTCCAGGACTATCCCCCCCGCCGTGATTTCTCACTTTGTTGCCAAGATCAACTCGCTTGAACGAACTATCAACGAGGTGATGGATGCTGAAACGGTCGCTAGATTAGATCGCATTGCAGAAATGGAGGCAGTGCGTGTGAAGAATATCATCGAGCACTCTGATTCGATCAAGTCCAGACCCCAGAAGGAGTGGTTTGCCACGCCAAAGGAAAGAATGTCTGTCAAGGCGGCGACGGCTGAGAGAAAGAGGATCATGGAGGAGAAGATCGGCACTGGAAAACACAGAATGACCCGTAAAAAGCGACGAGCACAAGAAGCTCGTGAAATGTTTAACGAGGCAAGGAAGGAAGAAGCTGAAAGAGAGGAGGACAGTGGCACAAAATCAAAGAAGACAAAGGCATTTACTGATGGACAAATAAAGGGTTCAGCTCGTGCGTCAAAGAAGGAGAGATTGCAGCGGGATAACGAGTTGGCTGAGAGAAGTGTCAATGACGATGATAAACGAAAGGAACGGAAGCTTAGACAAAAGCGTAAGACGACAAATGAAGACGCTGATGGTGATGGTGGGTTGTTTTCTGAAGAAATCATTCAGAATGCAAAGAAACCAAAGAATGAGTCTTCAGATGCACCAGTGAAAAGCAGGTAAGTGTATCATGTCTGAGCAACATTATATGATATTCTGTTGAACTATGTCCTCTAAACTCCTTCATTATATTAGTTATACTTTTCACGAATTTGATCCGAACAAGAAGAAGGGTAAACAAAAAGCACATCATGCTTTTAAGAGCAAGAGCAAGTTCAAACGTCGCTAATGACCGTAGTAGATAGGGTAAAATAAAGAAGTATGTGATCAGACATTGTTGATAGACAGGCATGTAAAATTCTTTGGGCTACAATAGCAGACGACTCTATGTTACTTGCTACCTAATGAGAGCAACATCGGACACTTTTCTGATACAGTCGTAGTCTGCTAGAGTACCATTTTGGTATTTCAATAAACCAAGTCTGGCAACGCCCTCCAAGAACTCGGCAATGTTCATGTGTTGTTGATGATCAACATCGTCGACTTTTTTGTCCGCAATATCCATGTCATCGTGCTGAGAGGCAGCGAAGATCTGATGCACATATCGCACTCCAAGACCAATTGAAGATCTATCACCAGTGATTGAGAATCTATGCTCCTGAGATTTATGCACGACAACCTCAACGTCAATAAAGCCAGCATTGTTTGCAAAACAGGTGAAGCCTTTCAGGCTCATTTCTTCCGCAGTGACTCGGTCGCCTGCTCCATCAACTCTGGCTTTTCTTTCTTCGAAGTCGTTGGCACAATATTCCTTAAAAACCTCGCCTAGCTGAAGGAGGTTATCCATGAAGGCGTCGGTCGTGATAATGTCTTGTGTTTTTGTTCCAGCCTGAAAATTTGTGAAAATGGGCAATATAAATTCTTCATACCACATCTTAAGAGCTTTTGGAACTGAAGGAAGCATTGTCCTAGTGGCAAACAGCTGTCCATTCCTCTTAACTACTTTTTTGGTAAAGTGATGTTTTTATAGACAGCAATCTTAATCATTGCAACTAAGAATTCGTGGCGTGCAATCTTGGTGCAAATACTATCGATGAAGATGCAAATAACATTGTTGCTATGTTTGTTGCTGAGAATGCCAGTTTCGGTGATGAATTTAAATAACTCAATGTACTCCAATGTGTGCCTCATACCACCGCTATTCACCAATGAATAGTACTTGTACATTGCAGAGATTATTATTCGTCGCCATCTTTTATTTACTCTCAGGGGCATGATTGTATCCAAGATTCCTGACGTCTTCACAATCCCCCACTCTCCATTAAATATGTTGGTGACCTCTTTGTCGCTGAGTAGTTGGTGTTTCATGACGTCTCGCATCATGGCAATCTTTTTGTCGTGGTTTCTCACTGGGGACATGCGGTAGGATATGATTGGGACCTTCAACACGCTTCATACTCGTATCAGATCCACTTCATACACATAAAAGGTGATTGTCATACTTTATATGTGGTTGGTGGCCATAAGGGTGCAACACCATACCATACCATCACTCTGCAAGTGGCAGCGGCAGCCTCAGTAGAGGAGGTGGTCTCAAATCTTAGTTGTTTTTTACCCTTTACCCTTTACCCTTTTTTGGACTGGGGTAAGGGTAAAGGGTAACCCTTACCTGGTAATTACCCGGTAATTACCCGGTAAAGTTGAGGTTAAGGTTAGGGTAAAGTCATTCCATCAGCACCTTAGGGTAATCCATTTTACCCGGTAAAGGGTAAAAAAGCTTAGTTGTTTTTTACCCTTTACCCTTTACCTTTTTTGGACCAGGGTAAGGGTAAAAGGTAACCCTTACCTGGTAATTACCCGGTAATTACCCGGTAAAGTTGAGGGTAAGGTTAGGGTAAGGTCA
>Ga0247843_1004406_pt1 | contig 21145 bp, 12 predicted proteins | sample LaCruzMarch2017__FD_192420 | JGI IMG/M metagenome (GOLD analysis project Ga0247843, IMG submission 192420) | Freshwater microbial communities from meromictic Lake La Cruz, Castile-La Mancha, Spain - LaCruzMarch2017_8m | ecosystem: Environmental > Aquatic > Freshwater > Lake | place: Spain...
GTAAACAAATGGGATGCAACTCTAAGAGTTGCATCCCATGTTTACCGGTGGGTATGATGTCGGTATCGGTAAGTTACCGGCCCTCTTCGGTTGGTATATTCGGTATGGTATTGGTATTAAGATAAGTGGGGTTGACTAACGGTGCAAATAGCATACGAAGCCCCTATCTTGGAGGTATATAGCCCCTTATTCTACATAAATATAATATAAGTACATATGTACATCCCTAATTATACGTAATTACCTATTTACGACATACCGAAAGTATTTACCAAGGTTTCGTCCGGTATCGGTTAACTACATACCGATAAAATACCAACCGATACCATACCGAAATACCAATCGAGATGCAACTCTAGTCACATCAAGTGTGTGTGTGTGTGCACACGTGTGTGTGTGTGCACCATGCGGAACCTCCACCGCTTAACGTTATTACTCCTTGCAGCGTGTTCGACGGTATCAGCATCATTTCAAGGATGTCGTCGTCTTCGTGACAACATTCTCCGCTCGCATCAAATATCTGCACAGATGTCATTAGGGAAAAACTGGAAAATGTCAGTATCATTTGACGAACAATCATTCGAGGTTGATCGATTACTCAAGGATGCACATGCCATGAACACAATGCGCGAAACTGCCAACGTCGAATATTCCAAGCTCCGTACTCCATGGAAATGGACAATACGTCGAGCAATTTGGGATCATCTAGAGAGAGCTAATATAGCATGTTATCCACGTCCAGTACATCATCGTATACCCAACTTTGTTGGGGCGGACATTGCAGCGAATAGATTGGCAACATTGCCAGAATTTATCAATGCTCGAGTTGTTAAGGTGAATCCTGATACGCCACAACGACAGGTTCGTCATTTAGTATTACAGCAGGGTAAGACACTGCTTACGCCGCAACCACGATTAAGAACTGGATTCTTCATGACGTTAAACACAGACGACATACCCAATGATGTACCAGTGGAATCACTAACTACGTCGAAAGGCGCCGCCGAATATGGCACCCCCGTTACTCTTTATGAAGGGTACAAAGTAGACCTTGTTATTGTTGGTAGTTCCGCCGTGTGTCCGAATACTGGTGCACGTGTGGGCAAGGGTGAAGGATTTGCCGAGCTTGAATGGGGAATCCTATCCGAACGTGGTAATTTAGATCCTAGCAATGTATTGGTAGTTACGACGGTACATGATTGTCAGGTATATGATGGTGGGATCGAAGAGCCGTGGAAAGCTCTAATGATGACGCAACAACGTGACGACGACGACGATGACAGTGACAAAGATGGTACGAAGAGCACATGTACTCCATTCGGTACACTCACCGAGCATGATGTGCCAGTCGACATAATTGTTACACCCACACGTATTATACGTGTCCCGGAAAGCACCAAGCTTGGTAAGCCAAGTGGTGTGTATTGGCACTTGCTTAGTCCACAGAAATTGGCACAGATACGAGTATTACAGGAATTAAAACGAAAAATGGAAATGGAGCTCGGGGTGACATTGCCCAGTGGACCGGAGGAGGTATTACCACCCACGGCTGATCGAAAGCGTAGAGGTAGAGGAGGTGGGAGCGGGAGGGGTGGACGACAAGGATGGAGAGGTCGTGGTGATCAGAGGGTTAAGTGACATAGTCTTTAATCAGTCTTTATCGGTATCGTATTCATGACAGTCAGCAGTTATTTTCAAATATACCTCTGAGCAAGTAATGATCAATCATAAATAATTCATGAATTTGATGATTAAATAATACATATATTATGGAACTTCTTTTCCTTCAGGAATATGCTCTGCCCACCTCAAAGATGGAGGTTCAAAGAGGCTGATCCAACCAATCGTCTTCTGAGTATCCTTTGAATTGATGTGACGAGATCTTCTCGCACTAAAAACTTCTCCAACGCGGCCACGAACACATCCATCTTCTACCCTCGTCTCAACAATTCGTACACGTTCATTCTTTTCCAGTTGAATGACAACATCATCATTTGCAGCATTCTTGAGAACGTCAGGTGATAAATTGGTCGGGTGCGTTATTCGGTATGTTCCAAGGGGCACAGGTGCAGCATATATTTCAGATCGAACAAACCCACTCAAGCGCAGACTCGTACCAGAGGCACCAATGGAAATAACGCACAATGTAACATATCCTCCGGATGCAACCAATCCACGAACAGCCACTGAGTGCTGCATTCCTTCCCTTTCTTTGTCCTCAAATTCAATCCTGGTGGTGACGATCTCTACTATTGAGCCAATGGGAAATTTCACTTTGTTATCACCAAGGAGGAGAGGGTCGTCAGCCTTGAAAATATATGCGCCCAATGGTATGGGGAACGCAGCAACAGAGCAATTCAAGTCCTTGGTTGTTCCCTCTCCACCAAATAGAGTAATCCATCCGTTTCTGAATTTTTGTTGAGGCTTCGCAATTATAGTATTCATCGATGTGGGTGGTACAATCACCACTGGGACCATACACCGTGCACGCACGACCTGCTCTCCCATGGCATCTACATATGAGTACTTTGTGTAAATTCTACCATCCTTTGTACTTTGCAGCTTCTTCTTCTTCTTCTTCACAACCAATACTTGTGTTTCAACAATTTCAATGCATTGTCCAGGAACGAGGTAATCTATGGCATTCGATTCATCATCTGGAGCATCATGCAGTGGCAAATGTCCAGCATCTCGATGGTCATCATCATTGGTAACGACATCACCAACATTGTCTCCAGAAACACCAATGCGATAAACTCCCAGAGGCAACGGCTGACTCCATGGACCATCGTCCTCATCCGCAGCAACGCTAGATAATGCAGTCTCCAGACTAGTCTCACCAATTTTACCTGACGTCCGTCTCTGACGCTCGATTACCTCATCACGTTCTTTATTATCCTCACTCCCTGCCCACTGTAGACTTATCCATCCGCTATATTTAATAGTAGTTAGTGGCGACGGTGAGGTATCAACTAAGTCTTCTTCTCTATCTTCTCGTTCTCCTATTGATTCATTTCCACGTTCGAGTAGACTACTCATGATAGTAGCATCGAATAAGTCTGATGCAAATAGTCCTGCATTACCCCCCATACCACCACTACTAATACTTTTCCTACGGAATAGTGTTTTATTGGCAACAGCCGATGCCTTCCTTACGGCTGCCCCCACAGTTGCCTTCCTTCCAATCCTTTTCTTAATCGGACTGTCATTGTTTATATTGTTTGCGTTGTGTTGCTGTTGCTGTTGCTTTGGACGTGTCATGGCCCTTTCTCGTACCTCAATTTCTTCTAAATGTAATATAACATCATGATCATATTCAGTACTAACCTCTTCCTCCCAAACTATCCGTCCTCGAACACGTCCACCATGGACACGTGTTTCTAATATTTCGACATATGATCCTGATGGTAATAGCAAGTCACGTGTCTTGACACCGGTAACTATCTTTGCTCCAGCTCCCATCTTCTTTTTCTTCGTCTTTTGCTTTGATTTACGATACGATCCGACCATTTCCTTCTCGTTGTCATCGTCCTTGGCTAATGAATTATGTATAATTTTACGTTGAACAATATTTGATCGACGATGGACATCGGCAGTAACAGGCAGTCCAGGTGACATACAGGTAATTCGGTGTACTCCCAGGGGAACGCTCCAACCATGATTACTCTGTGATGATGGTGACAACATTAGTTGTTCGGTATTATTTGATAATGTTGGTGTAGATACTGTATTATTCTCATCCGCATCTAGTTGCTGCTGCTGCTGCTGCAGATGATGATGATGACGACGAGACTTAGATTTCATTTTTGATGGCTCTCCCTCGTCCTTGCCATCGTCGTTGTCATCATCATCATCCCTTCCACTCATTTCTATCTCCCTCTTATTGACCACTGAAATGATCTTATCAATCTTGCTATCATCTAACTCATTAATCTCCTCTTCATGATAGGTATCATTCATAACATCATCATAATCATCATCATCAACAATCTTGTCATTACCATTCTCATCATCATCATCATCATCATCAATAATAGGCAATTGAACAACATATCTAATCCAAGCCTCTTTCCTAGCCTTATCAATAGCCTGTCGTACTAATCGATCATCGACTAAATGTACATGCTGTAATGGATTATTACTCATTGGATCCAAACCTAATCCCAAACACAAGTATCGTAATATGGCACGACGTTCATAAGTGTACCCATCTGGAGTTATTACGGGATCACGCATTATAGAGCGCGTGAGTGGACAGAAGAAGAATGATGGGACGATTGATGGATTGACATCATTAATATTGGTATTCTTCTGTAATGGATCGTCTAATTCGTCAAGCGTTAATACATATCCGGGGGGGAACCCTAGTGACAAATCGTCATCGTCGTCGTTGACTATTGCGTCATCGACTTCATCATCATCATCATTGTCGTCGTTTGAATGATAACTAATATTAGATCCTCCATCGTCTTCTTCTCCATGAATGGTGGTAGTAGTATAATACTCATGTTCGTATAAATCATCCATATTATCGTCGTCATCATTAAATGATAGATGCTCATCTCCAGACGAACCACACCCAGATATCGATGCGATTATATCACCGGATTGGAGAGATTCGACGATTGATGATGTATCATCCCCTCCTCCTTCCCCATCGTCTCCTCGTCCTCCTCGGTCGTCACCGTCATCAACATCGATACTACCATCGTCAATTGGTATTGGATGGTCCGAGCCAAGAATGGAGTCGGTAGTCAATGTATCATCATGCGTTGACAACAATCTTCTAGTGGCAGCAACAATGTCTTCTTCGTCGACTTCTCCCTCGCCGCCGCCGTCACTAATAATCGACGACTCAATTGATGACATCATCATCGTCGTGACCGACAGAACAATCACAGATCTTTGTTTAGTGCGGGGAAAGGGTGGTAGAGTCAACTTCAACTTAATTTACCTAGCCCTAAAACTAAAACCTAACCCTAAAGACCTTTGTATCTCAACTGTTGTTCAACGAGAAAGCGATAAAACCTTCGCACACAGCTGCAATGAAGCATGGCGAAATCGTCTAGATACTGTGCTTTTTCACATTCCTGATCGTATCCGATAGCTCACCTGCGGAATGGGTCGAAAGGAACAATAATGAGGAGATCAAAACTGATACTACTCGTTGCCTTCTGCGGAAGCATAATATCCATATTTATGTGTCATAACTCGGTTGTTAACGTGGCAACACAATTCATGACCGAGTCTCAAATCGATTTCTTGCAGTATCCTTCACGATACGACGCTATTACCGACGACGACGATATCAAATTGAATAATGACAATGATGACGATGATGAATATGAACAAACGTATTATACTCGTGAAAATAACCGACTGTCTTCGACGACAAAGAAACGTGATCATCGTAATCGTCGTAATAATAATAATCTTAATCGTCTCGAGGAGAAGAATGATGGTAGTAATCCCAGGTCCGAAGAAGTAATAGGCTTTGTCGCCAACGACAACAAAAATATAACATCTTCGACGGCATCATCATCAACTGGTCTTTTTCCCATCCGTACACACATTGTCACACAGGGCACGCCCCGAACTGCCACGACATTACTCTTCAACATGGTCGCCGTTAGTTACTTCCTATACCTACTCGAGTACGATCCAGACGATATACAAAATGTTCAATTGCAATACTATCAACGACATGATGCCATTGACTTAATGCGCCGTAGTACGGACGAGGTACATTACATCCTCAAAACGCATTCCGATTTGGCATACTATCTGAGTGATAACGCGGTGGTATTTACTGCCGCCGAAGATCGTAACGAAGCGGCTGCCATGCGTGCACGACTTGAAAAGGATGGACATATAGTAGCCTTCGTTCAAGATATGGAAACGGTGAAAGAAAAGGATGGTGGATTATATTCACTCATTGATGTATACGTAGCCGGGTACAACCTACCCGAGAAACATCGACGACTATTACGAGAATACTTTGTCCAATGGGAAATATTACGTCAATGTTGTGGGAAACAAATGTCGATCAAATGGCGTAATGATATGATGCCTATACAATATAAAATTGACAAATTTGGTAGTCATCCCAAGTGTGCCACGATAGATATCGATATCGTGGAACGAACATTTATGAATACGCAATTATATACATTGATCGATGAATATCCAAGTGTACGAGAATTGAACAAACCATCAATGAAGGACGATGCATTAAATGGCACGTACTGTTCGTCGTACAATCATTTAGTACGCACATTGGGTTTATCATTTTGGGGTACGCCCGGCGGACGACCGACGCGATCGAAGTTAGATGGCGCGATCAAGGCTGAATATAAAAAGGGCACCGTGGGATTGCATCCCGATGCGCATTATTTGATACCCATAAGCGAGAGTGGCGATACACCGTGGTTAGATCGACTAAAGGGATTATGGGCAATGTCCGAAGAAAAGAAGAAGAATTGGCTCGGTAAGGTGTTGGCAGCACGTAAATGTGGTAAAACATTTAAAGATTATGGTATCGAATCAACATCAGGTGATGATGAACCTACTGCCAATGCCACAACAACCATAGATGATGACAACGATGATGATGATGATGATGAGAAGGAGCTTAGTGAAGAGTGTAAGATAGAAAAAGAAATGGAAGATGCGGCCGCTGCAAAATCACGCAAGCGACGACGAAAAGAACGACGGAAACAGGATCGAATGGGTACAATACCAAAAGACTTGCAACAAATAAGCAAGATCTCGAAACGTAATGAATATGTGGACGGTGCGTCGGCTCATGATGGAACTGATGATGTAGTCATGTCGAATGATGCAGCCGCTGAGGAGGATGACTCTGATGAGAATGAAGAAGACTTGGACTCGATGGAGGATATCATAGTTGCTGCAGATGAGGATAATGGTATAGAAAACTTGCACCAGTCCGAAATAATGGCAGTGACTGGTTTGGAAGAAACCTCTTCGAAATCTGTTGACAATACCCATGCCATATTCCTAATTTCTTTCGGTAGTGAGGCCGCAACTAGTACTCTCGTAGAGAGGTGTATACTATCACTGCGACGAAGAGGAGCATATGATGGATATGTTATTCTTTTAACTGATGCTCCATCTGAACGATATCATAATGTATGGGATGAAAATGTATTTGTTATGCATCCATTGGAAGAGCATTTGAATGCTGACGATGGTACGCCATTTGAGTTTACAGAGAGCAATTTCTCACTGAAGTCGAAGCGTTTTAAGACGTTCATTATTGATTACATTGACATGGAGAAGGGGTTGGATTCAGTCGAATTGGTCTACTATCTTGATGTTGATATTATGGCTGGTGATTCCTTCGACGATTTCTTCACCGGGTTAGAGACAAAGTACGAAGTTTCACGAAACGAACGAAGTGGTGGGGTGTCAAAACTGTATTTCTTCACACCACTGAGTGAAGAATGGCCTCTGCAGGGTGGAACATTTATTGTAGAACGCCGCTCGTCAAGACATTGTCTTGAATTATGGCGAAAGGAGATTGATGATATGACAGTATCAGGTCGGGGACGGGATCAGGATGCCTTACGTAATATATATCAACGCATTGAATCTGGAGACGAAACAAGGTGCAAGCTGGTACGCATGGAGAATGAAAATTTCATCTCATTTCCAACACCAAGAACATTTAAGAAAATCACACAACAGTCAAGCTTCCCCAGTCTGATACATATAAGTAATTCAGTATTTGCCAAATGGATTGATGAAGAGATGCAGACCAAGTATATTCATAAAGTTTTGCAACTCTCGGATGATGAGATACAGTCGCAAAAATATGGAACGGCTGTCATTACTCCAAAGAAATCGGATATGACATGATTGGATTCATGCAAACGATGAAATATGTCCGGTAATTATTTTTTTCTGTACAATAATATAATCTATATACGATACGGAATGTATCTGACAAAATGGTGCTTCTATTATCAACATCCATCTTTCTTGTCAATTCAGATAAGTAATATCCTATTCTTCTACTGGTTCCTCCTCGTCTGAATACATTTCCGAGTCGACTTCTGATTCCAGATCGTGTGCTGATTTGAGAGCGGCAATGAGCATTTCTCTCGACCCGTCAATATTTAGACCTTTCTCGTGAGCACTGATGCGCAATGCATTGTATTGACTATCAACGTGAAGAACTTTAGCTGCACCGTTCTTCCTTTCTCCCCTCGCTGTAGCTACTAATACATCTTTAACCAATGTCCCAGGCAAGTCCGCGAATGATAGCTTTTCAATGACTTCATCTCTATTTTCCATCATATAGTCCATCGCCACCTCCTTCAGTAAAGCAAGATTCTTTGACTCGGCGTAGTGAAGAAGCGCCATCACATTCTCTATCGTAAATGTTGTTCCTTCTACAAAACAAGCTTCTGCCTCCAGCTTCAGATCGAGTATTTATCGGCTGCTTCAATGATTTCTTTGGCGTGTGGTTTCATATCATCGTCTGATAGTTTTCCACCGTAAATGTAGCTCAATATCAGGTTTTACATCATTGATCTGGATCGGAGTTGTCCCGTCACCGTGTGATTCACACAGGTTAGCAAATATACTTGAGCAATTCTCCACAATGAGACGATGTGCTGGAAACGCAATAGGTGCGGTCTTTGTCACCTTCATTGCATTGTCCTTCCTCATATTTTCTCCCACAACCTCGAAAACAATGTCGGAATATTTCTCATCGAGGAATAGACCTTGAATCCTTTTGGCTACTGAATTCACAGGGATGAAGGGTGGAGATGATTTCCCCACGGGTACAGAGAGTCTCATGTGAACTTCAACAATTAACGTGCCATTGCCAGACAATTCATCAGAGTTGAGCGCTCAGCAAAATGTAACCATCCCTTGCCATCCGCAGGCGGAGGGCCAAAATAATCTGGAGTGGAGTATCGTTTGTAGGCCACCTTCCCATCATTAATACTAAAACCATATTCAATTTCAATGCCTTTGCTTGACTTGTTCCAGAGGAAGATGGACGTCATTCGTCATTCCTTCGGCTGCGTGTCTGGATCCACTTGGATATATATCCAGACACCATTGATTCCCCAGGAGCATAAATTCGGGCGAGTCGACATACGACCGATTGCCGAAGCCATGATAGTGGACGATATGTGTCACCCACTCTTCATGATAATCAAGAGGGGGTGTTCCAACATGAGTATTAAATGATGGTGTTTGGAGTTTTAATCTGGGAGTCTTAGACACAACGGACGAAGGCCCGGGCAGTTTGTTTGTCGCAATAAAGACAAAGTTTGTCGCAATAATGACAAAACATACTTAACATTAAACATTAGTGAGTTTAGATTTCTTTTGCTTTTTAATGAGAGCACGACTCATCTCTCCCTTCCAGTTCGTGGATTTCCCTCTCTTATGGCTTCCCGCGGCGTCGTATGCGCCTTTACTCTCCTCCTTTTACATGGCGATTGTTGGCGTCTTTGCCGATACTTCGTCGCGTCCCACGTATCAATCCCTTGGCCGAATCTCTCATTTGGAACAACGATCATGACGGATCGAATACTCAAGCTGAATGATCCGGTAACCGTTGACTCCTCCACCACAGGGGGAGAGACATCGTCACTCGAGGGCATTGTGGCACATCTTGGTCCAGTACAATTCGCCAGCGGTGATGATTGGGTGGGTATGCGTCTAACCGGAACCTCCACGGGCAAGGGCAAGAATAATGGAAGTGTAGATGGGATCGTATATTTTGAATGTGGGGGTGAGAATAATGGAGTGTTCGTGAAGCGTTCTAAGGTTACGAAACGTAAATTAACAAAGCTGGAAGAATTGAGATTGCGGAGAGAGTTGAGTGAGGCTGGCGGTGCTGCCAGCAGTGGTAGTAGCTCAGTGACTACTACAACGACGAGGCGGACAACGAGGAGCACGGCAGCAGCTGCCGTGATAACCAAAGTGACGACGCCCACAAAGGTGACAACACCCACGAAGAGCTCTGCTCCAACCACGAAGCTAGAAGAATTGCGTGCAAAGAGGGAGGCATTGGCGAGGGAACGCGGAGGTGGTGGGTTGCGAGATGCCGGTGGCCCACCAGTTACGAGTGCGGATAGTGAGACAATAACAAAAGGAAACGAAACTAACGAAGAAGGAAATTTCACGTCCCCAGTGAAAGATGATGAAGGTCAGAATGATCCAAAGGATGACGAGGATGAGATCTCCGTTACCTCCCCCACTACTACAAACGTTGCATCCACTCTCACACCAACGATGATTAGTTTAACATCCGCCACACCTGGGTATCGAGCCGAGCTCGCACGATTACAAACTAAAATTTCTACACTCGAGACTGATCTACGGAAGAAGAATGCCGAATGTGCCTCGTTGCAATCATCACTCGATTTTATGTCCAAGGGGGCGGAGCAAAGCACGCATGATGCCGTGCGGATGTATGCCATGGGAGCATTGGCAATGAGCGGTGGTGTGAAGGGCACTTCTCCCGTGAAAGCTAGTCCAAGACGGAGTTTAGTTGGGGAAATAATGTTGGAAGGAAAGGTCAGCGGTGATGAGGACGACGAGGAAGAGGAAGAAGAAGGAGTTGTCAACCAGGCAGCCGCTGCCGTTTCGCGTGCATTAGTTGAGCGAAATGACGAGCTCAAGAAGCAACTTTCCGACCTGACAAGTGTCAATGCCGACTTGCAGCATCGGATATCTGAAACCGAAGAGCGCATGTTTAATATCACTCAACGATTTGAGCGTGCGAATGAGAATTATCAAACAGAGAAACAGGCTAGGAATGACGATACACTAACATTTACTTCCGAAAAGGCAGTACTAACATCTCAATTATCGTCACTTGAACGTGAACTCAAGGTGTTGCAAGAACGCGTCTCGGACAAGTCAACATCACAGGATCACTCGCATCTAACATTAACGAAGTTACGGGCCGAGGTGACAAGTTTACAACGTAAGAACGAGGAATTGACAAATGACAAAATGGAACTAGAAAATACTCTCGAGGACTTGGTATTGGATAAGGAACAATTGGGACATGAGAAGGAAACACTCGAGGATCAGTTGGAGGAAATGAAGGTAGATTTGGAAAGTGCTCAACTAGAGCTTGATGATGTTAAGGCACAGCTTGAGATGGGGAATGTCGAGGCAAGCGCCGCTGAAAAGGGTGACGTTGATGAGTCGTCCGAGACATCCGCCGCTCTTGTCGTTCAAAATTCACGTCTACGCACTGCTCTCATTCGATTACGTGAACAATCTGAACTTGAACGGAACGACTTGCAGCGACAATTAAAGGCCTACCAATCCGACTCTGCCAGTAACGATGAACTCCGAACTGAGCTAGGTGAGCTGCGAAAGACTCACGCCACTACGCTGGCGGATATGCAAGATCTAAAAGACACGATCGATCAAACGTCTGCACTCGAAGAAACGATTGAAACATTGTCAGACAAAGTTTGGAACCTCGAGGAGACGAATGCCAATCTTGAACGCACAATACGTGAACTTGAGGAGGCAGCTGAAATTGCCGCAGAAATGGAGGAGGTCCAGGCCGAAGAACTAAAATTGACGCTACGGGATTTGGAAGGTCGGGATGCCCTTGTACGGAATTTAGAAGAGGCAATTAAGATGCAACGTCGGCGTGAGGAGGACTTTCAACGGTATGTTTCCGAATTCCGTGCTTCCATTGTGACACTAAAACGGGAAAAAGCTGCATTACTTGCTGTCACCGATGATGATCGAGGTGATAAGGCAAGTTTGCTTTCGACGTCGAAGAAGGCACTGGCCCAGGCAGCACAATTAGCGACCGATGCTGCCGAGGCAAGGAAGAGGAACTCAGAGGCAGCATTCCACATGATCACGGCACGTAGTGCAACGTATTTGAATCAAAGGTTGGGAACACTTCTGCCAAGTGGTGTGGTATCGGCAGAGTTGGCTGCCATGAAAGGTGAGATGAACCTTGCCAAAGTTGCTGATAAGGCAGCAGTCTCACTCACAGCGGTAGAAGAGGTGTTCAATAAGGCGGTTGAGAAGGGATTATCGGGAATTTCGGAATTTAATACCTTGGAAGACGGTGCATCGATGTCACTGACAGACGCGTCCTCGCAGCAGATTGCGACAATCAATCATCAGGCTGCATTTGCGACTATTACTATCGAGGCCGCGACGGATGCTTTACGTCTGATGGCGGCAGGACAGTGGCCAGACTTATTAAGTGAAGAACAATCAACAGAATTAGGAACGGTGTTGTTACATTCGATTACTGACTTGGACTTTGCATTAAGTGATCAGCTGAAATTGATAAAGTCAGAGGGAGTGCTTTCTCCGATGCGCTCATCGCTCTCAGATTTGGATCAATCAGTGAGGAACACCCGTCTTGCAATATTTGGCTTCACGGACGATAGCGGTCAAACTATATTACCTAAGGAATGGAAACCGCCTGGATGGGAGGCCTTGAAGAATCTGTCACAAGGTCGATTTGCTATACTAGCGGTCACCGCTGCGTTGTGTTCGGCCGTGAGTCCAATGGAGGAATCCGAGAATGAACCACCTCCTGCCACACCGCACAATCTTGTGGATGTTTTGACGAAGGCTAAGCAAAGCTGTGCGTCTATCCTTGATATTTGCAAGAGCTTTTCTGGTCTACAATTGAGTGATATTGATGTGCTAGCATCTCTTGATGAATTATCTATTCAGTTCCAAAATTGCTCAAAGTCACTTTTTGAATGCGTCAAGACAACACTTTCAACACAGTCTGTATCAAATGTAGAAGTGGCTGAATTTTCATCGCTGCTTGATATTGTCATCTCATCAGTTAGACTTCTTGCTGCATTGATTCGTAAGGCCGAACTCGACAAATTTGACGCTAAGCATCATCACTATTTGTCAGCTGAGTATGGTGACTCCTGGATGGGAGTTACTGAGATAGTATCCCAAGTTAGGCAAGTGAATGGTGATCCAGAGGATTTAAACTATCTCATGCGTGCAAGGTCTATTGAGAGTAAACTAGCAGATGCTGTCCAAAACGAGCCCAAGCTTGTCATTGCCGACGCAAAGATTGTCAGCCTTGAAAAGAACCTTGCTTCTCGCGCCAAGGAGATTGAAATGCAGAATCGTCGACTTGCGGAATTAGAATCTATGCTAGCCCGAATGTCATCTGCAACGTCCATGTCTCCCATAAAAGACCGCAACATGCCGTCCACTCCATCAGGCGCTCCTGTCGACACGCAAAACTTGAAGGAAGAAATACGGATGCTCCAAGAGGCATTGGACGTGATGCAAAAGCAGGCAGATGAATATGAAAAGGAAATAAGGTCCCTGAAGGACAAATCTCGCCCTGTCCGTAGTAATATGCGTTCCGCTCGCGGCAGTATCACTCCGAAATCATCTGCGATGGACCTCGAGGCCACGCTGAGTCAACTTGGACAAGCTTCTGGTGGCTTAACACCAAGAGGTTCAAACTCTCGTGATGCCCTCCTTGAGTCTGTGTCTCTGGAGACCGCTCTCTTTCGACCAGCATTGACTTCGGCGGTTGAATCGTCAAATTATTGGAAGTCAAAGGCTCTAGGCTCTGCTCTTTCTCAACTTGCTCCATTGAACGTGACAATAGGCATGCAGGTACGAGAAGATATGTTCGGTCTACGAGGAAATAACAAGACGTCTGATATCGATTGCATGAATGAAATTGCCTTGGCAAAGAGTAATATGCGTTTAGCCAAAGCATCCTTTTCAATAGTCGATTTATCCAAAGCTGATATTTCGGCGAGAGCGCAGTTGACTTGCGAGCAGCAAAAGAAATGTCTCGCTGAGGAAAGACTGTTGAATGCCATTCATCGCGTTTCGGCAACGACTGATCTTCGTCCATCGCTCTCACAACCTAGTCAATCCCGAAAAAATAGCATAATGGTAGGTCGAATAACATTGCCCAGCCTTGATAGAGAGGGATGTGGGTCTGTTAGAATGTCTGTGACCAATGCTGATTTGCGTAATGTGCACTCTTTTCTCGTTCAATAAAAGGATTGTCTGATTTAATTTCTACACATATTATCGTCTTATGATTTCATCGTTGTCTTGTTGTAGTCACAGAATTGCCAGCCCATTAGTACTAGTCGTTGTCTTTCTCTGTCAATTTTTCCCCACAATTCTGGATTTGTCTCCCACGGACTTCGTCCAGCGCCATCCATTGCTTGTAGTAAAAGTGTGCATAAGCTATGAACAGTTTCCAATTTCAGCCATGGGTCAATACTACCAACAGTCCATCGAATCTTCGTCTTACTCTTCAAAGTGAGCGAGTCACATAATTGCTGAACATATAATGAATACGTCTGCCATAATTTGTCGGCCTGGTCTCTATTCGCCAAAACCTTGCGACAAAAAAGCAAGATCTCGAAACGAGGATCACAGTAGCATGCCTCTTCCCAGTCCATGACAGAAGCGACGACGCAATCATCACTGGCGCTTCTGAATACAAGATTCTGAGGTTGCAAGTCCATATGACATAATACTGGTGGTAACGGTGGATGTCTCCCACCACTATCCAGCCATTCACAGCCTAATGCGTTGACACATTGTTCTAACATTTGTAATAGTGAATCTATCTTTCCAACACTAGTTTCCCTTTCTGTATGTCTTGCATTTGCCGTAGAGAGTCGAGTCAGAGCGTGGCGAAAGACAGATACCATATCCTCGTAATGAAATGATTTTACTGCTTGATCCGAGTCAAACAACCCAATATAGGGCACATTCTTTAATACCTCTTCGCTCGATGTTGCCTCTGACGACAAGAAGAAAAAATAGCTCTGAATGGGCATAACAACATCGCGTAGTACCATCATACCATAGTCCAAACATTCATCGATTGGTACACGTCCGTGTCGGGGATGCGCTTCGTCAAAACCAAATTCATGTCTAATTTTTGTCATGGTAGATGGAAAGTGATAACATGGGGCTGTCGCGTTGCAATTCATAGGATGATTAATATCCATACCTTCATCAATTTTCTGATACTCATTCACTCCATTCAGATTTATGTCCAATCTTGGCGATGGCGTTTCCCTCTCCTCTCTGTCGTGATTATCAAAGTATGATATCAATGCCCAAGGTGTATCATTACTCTTGAAATTATTATCATCGTCATGGGAAAAATATAGAACCTCGGGAACATGATTCCTAAGTGAATTACCCTTCATCGAAATGAGTTCGCATCCGTGATGATAATCCAACGCTATTCGTGCTAATCGGTACCCAGCAATTTCGGCATGAGCCATTGATATAGTATTGCGTGTAGAAGCAGTAGCATCATGCACATCACAATGTGGGCGACCACGAAGGACATGACACGAACATTCACAATCAATGTCATCTTGATTCGTGTTTAAATTCCACCAACAAGCTCCTTGTCTCCATCGACGCAATATCAATCTATTCCTGCCTTGGCGAAGAGCCTTGACTATGCAAACAAATGGAGGAGGTGGATGGATATTTGCTTCTACTGATTGATTAATTGTCTTGTCGCGTGAAGTCCAACAGATGGGAAATGAAATTTGGTGTTGTTTCTGTGCATGAATATCATCGCAACTGAGTTTACAATACCCATCATCTAGACCACTACTTACTGCATCATCGTCACATTGATCAGGGTGATGCAGACTTATGCGAGAGATGTTGATGACGTGCATTTGCTGTTGTGCACTACCAAGATCACTTAAGGATGAAATATCCAACGTAATCACAGCTTTTCTTTGGATATATTCATTTGACTTGAGATCCGTCACGCCGACTAATTGTGATGCTCCAGTAGTAGTAGTAGTAGTAGTACCGGAATTTCTAACGCGACTTTCAACCGCTTTTTGGGTCAAGTACTGTGCCAGTAATGATGGAAAATTTGGAACTTCCTTATATCCCGGAAAGTAATTGACATCCACAACTAATATCTCTGTCTTGTCAGCCACTTCGCTGCCTCGATCAATAGTTAAGCTGCCTTGGTCATGTTTTACAATCACGTCATAACCAAACAGTTCCAAGCCAAATGCATCACGTAGTGCATTAGTAACTGGTTCTAATTCATCCTTAGTTACAAATGATGCCAGATAGTCGAAATAACTATCAACAGTCATTGAATTATCGTGTACGTCATCCTGATTAATATGGGATGTTATAAAAACATCTTCTACACACGGTTGTTTGTTAGAGCTACTAAATCGAATTTCGTCAATACCAAAATCAGCAAGCTTTGGATAAGGTAGCTGTGAATCAAATTCAACATAAAATCGACTTCCTGCCAATCGTTCAAATTCTACATAACTTCTTTTCCGTCCTCTACTATTATTTGGCTGTTGTTGTGTATCATTTGATGACGTAGTCGTGGAAGAGCAGGGAGTAGGACTGATGCTGCTACTAATATGTTTCGTTTCACCGATTGGTAAATTGGGTAAACTTTCTCGTGCGAATACCCAAACTGACTCTCCCAAAACATACACCTTAAATATACGTCCACCATGATTGGCATACTCTTGTAATATACAAGGAGTTTTAAGTCGTTGTAATCCATCCCGTGCTAGTACTATACCCATATGATGTGATGACTTAATCCCCGCTGCGGAGAGTGGTTTGGCAATTAGGGGGTATTCTATACCTGATTTCGTGATTTCATTTGCTAAATATGTTACATTTTGATGCAATGAGGCAGATGGCTCAGTATCCAAAATAGCATCCTCACTCACAACACGATACCAAGGTGTACGCGCCATTACACCACTCTTTGTTACTACACCTTCCAAACACCGTTGCAGGACGTTGGCCATATCGGCACGTGACATTACTGCCAAGATATTCGTGGGTGGATCCACAAGGACACATGCTGGATGGACCGCATTTTTATATTCACTTAAACGTTGTATTCGTTGTGAGGCACGTGCCTGTCGTTTATTCATATTATTATTACTATTACTATGATGATATGTAAATATTCCACCGTCTACTTCCTCGTTGACAGAGTTTTTATTCTTTTCATTCTGCTGTCGTTGTTGTCGCTGCTGTTGTAGCATCTTTGAAAAGCATAAAATATCCTCCGTAAGCTTGTGTAGTATAACATCAAATTTACCACCATGCTGTTCTTCTAATGGAGAATCTAAGTCAATAGGTACGAAGGATACACGTATGGGATGATGATGTTGTTGTTGATGTTGATGTTGATTATTGGTATGACTACTTAGTGACATTGGTTCAGACTTTCTGCTTAGCTTTTGTGGAGATAGTGATGTCGCTGAGCCTGGTGCTGCTGTTGACACCCCTCCTAAAACCTCACGATGATTTAATTTCAACGATGCAGGGAGGGTAGTTGAGATGGTAACGACTGATGATGATTCTGCTACAGATTCACCCCCACCACTAGTACCAGCCGCAGGAACAGCACTCGCAGATGCTGTACGCATCAAATCAAGGAAACCATCTGTGTCTGGACGAAATATTAATTGTATCCCCTGTATCTCATTCACACTCCTCTTATTGTTACTATTATTGTTGTGTAATTGTTGTTGGTTGCTGTAATAGGTCCCACAGCTAGAACTCCACCGTGTGACTGTGCTGCTAATACTTCGTGCATCATCATCATAGTCACCATAATCTTTGTCACTGTCTGAAAATAAATGCGTGGCAGCTGCTATACTGCCTGTCAGTGATCGTGGAGTTGTTGTATGGGGGTTGATAGGGGCAGTAACTGCCACTGATGACTCCTCGGGAGGTGTGTTCTGCAGTACTTTGTGATTATTTGCAATATTAATTTCCTTCGAATAATCATTCCGAACCCCACCATGTCCATTATCACTTTTTTGCTGCGCTTGCGTCTGTGTAATCCACGAACATTCCACGGTAGATAATGCCTTAGATGCCTCCGCCATAATTAGTCCCATGGTATCCATCTTCTTGGGACCGAAGGCATATCCGACTATTATGTTGTCAAGGAAGAAACTTTCAAGCTTGATATTAGTACCACCATCGCCACCACCGCCGCAACCAACAACGACAGACGACGATGACGACGAGGAATTATTATTATTGTCTTCCATTGTTAATGTATTGATGCTGGAAAGATCCCTCGTATTGCCATTCAGACCAGAGAAAAATCAGGCGGGGAGAATACCGCGCTTCTTGGGAGACAACAAAGACCACAAAAGACCAAAAGAAGAAGTTTCGAAATGAATAACTGTGAGCAACAATCTTGGCAAGACCAACAAAGCAAGGTACTTTCAGTTTGCTGAGATGATATGATGTCATAAAAACTGATCGATCGCAACAACAAACAACATCAAACAAAAATGAAGCTCTTCGCAACCACATATCTTGTCGTCATCATCGGCGCTGCCAGCGCGACACTACCACCTGGTTACGAAGATCAAATTTGGTGTCCCAAGAATACCTGTGAGATTTACACCAACCCTTATGGTATTACCGGCGCCGATAGCGGCCTTAAATTCTGCTTCCATCCAAGCACTGGCAAAACCCGCAAGGGAATTTGGACCGGTAGTCTCACCAAGACTGTCCCGCCCGCCAATGCCATCCAACCGCAAATGTGCACATCTGAGCAATACACCGAGTGTCAGATTGACGATGATTGCAAACTTGAAATTTCGCCGGCTAATGCAGGAGAGATGCCATGCACGTGCTACGTTAGTTCCATGCTCCACCCATTCATTCCCGCTCTAGTGGAACCTACGGGACGCAATGCCAAGTGCGACGCTTCAGTGTGCAACGAACGCAAGGCAACTTGTGACGCAGGAACATGTCAAATTGATTTTACAACTGGCAGCACCACCATCTCTCCTGCTCCAACTCCGTCGGACCCTGTCTCGTTGGCTGAGGTTATTACGTTTGAAGAAGCTGAGGATGAAGAGCATGTCGACAGTGAGGACGAATTCAATGCCTTCATTGCCCAGCCAGCCTCTGGGAACACCAACAGCCTTCAGTGTACCTGGCAATCAAGCTTGGAGAAAACAAGCAATCACAAGCAGGCATGCCAGAGCTTGAATAACGGTTTCACCATGCCCTACACCTGCGACGGCAATCATAAAAACATTTGCTGTACTGTCAGTAACATTGTGAAACCAACGTTCGATGGATTTGGTACCTGTTCCAAGAATGGCGTTGCAGCGAATCCTAATGTGGTCCCCGCTCCTGTACCAACTCCATTGGTGACTCCCACGTTGCCAAAACCTGCCAGCGGGGAGGAGAGCCTCAAACCTCTCAAGTGTAACTGGAGCCCAACGTTTGCATCTTTTGGACAAAATCACAAGCAAGCATGTATGGCAGCGAATGATGAGTATACTGTGCCGTACACGTGCGATGGTGAATATACGAATATTTGTTGCAATGTCAGCGGTATTACAAATCCCACGTTTGACAATGAGAAATTTGGTACCTGCCTCAAGAATGGTACCACGAGTAAGCCTACAAGTAAGCCAACGGGGAAGCCAGCGGGGTATGATGTTGTGGCAGTCGAATGAAGGAGGCGTCGATCGAATTCAATCGCCTTCTGGCACCCCAGCAAAATAGTCATAATCAATTCTAACAAATAGAAATATAATCCATTATCGAGTTTCATACATAGGCTTTTTTGTGCTTAATGGAGTGATGGTCCTGTTCTTTGAAGATGACGCCAATTACACTAGGTATTCTTGGTATGTTTGTCTTCAGAAAGCAAGAAGCAGCCAAAATATTTTACGATCTCACTACTTCCAACACCAGCGTTCAGTGCATAATTAGATACAACATAACTGACAGCCCCGTTAGTAAGAAGATCAAGACGACGATGGAACCGGCACCCGATACTGAGTGGCCAGAGGCATGGCTAATGCCCACTGGCGAGTGTATGGATCAAAAGGCACCAAATAAGTTGGAGCCTAATGTATCAGTATCGGCAGAGGAATTGAAAGAGATTGGCATCAAGTGAGTATAGCAAACTCTATTATATTGTTATATGTCCATATATGTTCAACTTCTCACCCCCTATCTCACGTACTCTCTCACTCCCTCTCGCCACGTACCGATACTATGTGTACAGCTACTGGAAACTCGACGCAAGTGCGTACACATATCCTAAAATTTCTGTCCCATGGGACCCCGCAGATGCGATCGATCCCAACCTACAACGGATCCGTGATGAACGTGGTTACTCCTATGCCGACATTATTACTGTCCATCCAGACACACTACCTGAATATGACACCAAGGTGAAAGCATTCTTTGAAGAGCATATTCATGATGCCGAGGAAATTCGGTACATCCTAGGTGGATCCGGATACTTTGATGTACGTAACAAGGACGATGAATGGGTACGTATCCACATCAAGGCGGGTGATTTAATGACATTGCCAGAGGGGATCTACCATCGCTTTACGGTAGATGAGGCAGATAGTATTCATGCTATGCGATTATTTATTGGTCAACCGGTATGGACACCATTCAATCGTCCTTGTGATGATCATGAGAGTCGGAAGAAATATGTTGATGTCTTCCTCGAGGCGGAGGAGAAGAAGGACGACTGATAATTGGAGTGGCATTTATGGGTGGGGCGGAGAGAAGCATGGAGTTAGGATTTTGTGGAATTAGGATTACCGTTTGAAAGGATGTCAATAATATACTATCACTACTTAAAAGATGAGTTCTTTACAAACGCATACTTCTTCTAACAAGTTCTACATTTTTCCCACAGGCTTTGTTACCCAATGAGGGTTCGCCTTCAATAATTCTTCGGAGATGTCCCATACTCCTTTCTGCAAACTGGCATCCAGCGTCTTTACAAGTGTCACACCATCATCCCATATCTTCCCATCTTGATACATCGCCCCACTTTCCATCGCGTCCTTATCTCCCATGACAGCATGCACAATATTAAGTGCCCCCTGCTCAGGTGTGCGTTGGACAAGTCTCATCATTGGTACAGCCAACATCTTCTTGAAGAATGGAAATTTGACATTCCGCCCTAATTGAGATCGACAGAAACCAGGACTAACAGCATAGGTTGTTACATTCGTTCCTTTTAGTCTGACTGCCAATTCTCGACATGTTAACAAGTTGATCAATTTACTATCGCAATATGCTGGTGGGGCAAATGATTTACTTTCCT
>Ga0247843_1004407_pt1 | contig 21137 bp, 18 predicted proteins | sample LaCruzMarch2017__FD_192420 | JGI IMG/M metagenome (GOLD analysis project Ga0247843, IMG submission 192420) | Freshwater microbial communities from meromictic Lake La Cruz, Castile-La Mancha, Spain - LaCruzMarch2017_8m | ecosystem: Environmental > Aquatic > Freshwater > Lake | place: Spain...
GACCCACTTCGTATTGGACCGCATCGCGAATCAACTCTTCGTTAAACCCGTGAAGTTCAGTAATCACAGGATGTCGGTTGGGTGGAGGTGTGTTGAGTAACGAGAGGTCGCGGGCACCCATAAGCGAAAACTGCAAGGTGCGAGGTATGGGCGTGGCCGTCAACGTTAGGGTGTCCACGTTGGCTTTCATCTGCTTAAGCTTGTCTTTTACCGCCACACCAAATTTCTGTTCCTCGTCAATAATCAACAAACCGAGGTCTAAAAATTGCACGTCTTTGCCCACAATGCGATGCGTGCCAATGAGAATATCAATCTCTCCATCGGCCAATCGTTTCAGCGTATCGTTTTGTTGTTTGGTGGTTTTGAAACGGTTGATGTAATCCACCTTGCAGGGAAAATCTTTGAGCCTTTCGCGAAATGTGCGCGCATGTTGTAGGGCTAGAATGGTGGTAGGTACTAGCACCGCCACTTGTTTACTATCGCTCACAGCTTTGAAGGCCGCACGAATGGCAATTTCGGTTTTGCCAAAACCCACATCCCCACACACCAAACGATCCATAGGGTAGTCGCGCTCCATGTCGGATTTTACCGCTTCGGTAGCTTTCTCTTGGTCGGGCGTATCCTCATAGATAAAGGAAGCTTCCAACTCGGTTTGCATGTAAGTGTCGGGATTGTACGCAAACCCTTTTTGTGCTTTTCGCTTAGCGTAGAGTTGAATTAAATCCTTGGCAATATCCTTAACTTGCTTCTTGGTTTTGGCTTTCAGTACCTTCCAAGCGGGAGTTCCAAGTTTGTTTATCTTCGGTTCATCGCCCTCTTTGCCACTGTATTTTGCAATGCGATGCAGCGAATGGATGCTCACATACAGAATATCGTTGTCGCGATACACTAACCTAATAGCTTCTTGCACTTTGCCGTTGGTCACAATTTTTTCGAGACCGGCAAACTTGCCGATGCCATGGTCGATATGGGTAACATAATCGCCTGGGGTAAGACCCGAAATTTCTTTTAAGGTCAGCGCTTCTTTGCCTCGCTTGTAGCCCGAGCGCACTGCAAAACGGTGGTAACGCTCAAAAATTTGATGGTCGGTAAAACACGCAATTTTAGCGGTGTGGTGTATAAATCCTTCGTGCACCGAAAGGAGCAAAGGGGCAAACAGCGGTTTCTCTACCCTCTGGCCTGCGGGCAACGGCAAGTCGTCAAAAATTTCTTCCAATCGTTTTATCTGACCAGGATTGTCTACCAGCATTACGTTGGTGTAGCCCGATACTTTATTGTCGATAAGAATTTTTTGAAGCAGCTTAAAATCTTTGGCCACCTGAGGTTGTGGTGCCATATCGAAGGCAAACTCTTGGGCGCGATTGAACAGTTTTCGTGGGCCAAATTCAACCACCGGGGCTTTTTCCAACGATGCCACCAATTGTGCAGCGCTCAAGTAGCGATGCTCGGGCAGTGGTTGGCTCACCACCGATTTTAGCTGACCGTATGCATCCTTGGCACTCACCAGTTCCTGTTCCACTTTCAGAGAAATGGCCTCGGCATCCTTTGCCCAAATTATGGTAGATGAAGGAAGAAAATCTAGAAACGAAACGGTTTCTTGCAGCATCACATCGTCCTGCACATTGGGCACAATGCTGGCTTTTTTAAGCGATTTCACTGAAAGCTGTTCGCCTGGATCAAATGCCCGAATGCTTTCCACATCATTTCCAAAAAACTCAATGCGAATGGGCAATTCTTGCGCGAACGAAAACACATCTACAATCCCACCGCGAATGGCAAATTGCCCAGGCTCATACACCTGATCTACGCGATTGAAATGGTATTCATTCAGCATTTCGTTCATAAAATCTAAGGAGAGCGATTCTCCCACTGATATCTGAAATGTGTTTTGTTTTAGTAACCGCTTACTGGTCACTTTCTCGGCCAATGCCTTTGCATAGGTCACAATAATTTGTTGTGCAGTGCTGCTTTGTAACGCATTAAGCACTTCTCCGCGCTGTATCACATTGCTGTTGTCGGTCTGCTCCAGTTCATACGGCCTGCGGTGCGACATAGGGAAGAACAGGGCTTTTTTCTTGCCCATCAACAGCTCTAAATCGCTCAGAAAATAGGCCGCCTCTTCGCGGTCGGTAAGCACAATGAGATGATGGCGGTCGGTTTGTTTCACCACATTCATCACCACAAAAGCGGCTGCCGATCCCGCCAAACCTTTGATGCGCAACTTTGCACCATCTTCTGCCAATGCAGCCGCTACGAGGTCAACAGTAGGAACTTCCGCTAGGCGGGCGAGGAGGTCTTCTTTGGTCATGATGGAATTGCGGGGCGCAAAGATGGGGAATACATAGGGGTCTCTATACAGCGATGCCCGATGTAATCCTCAAGGAACTCACTCATGTTCTATTAACAACCATCGCTGGCCTGTCATTTCGGAACAGATGCATCCGAAGCGTGATTTGATGACTACTCATGACAGAAAAACCAGTCTTGGTGCTTATTTCCCAATCCAATGTGTATCCGATTCGAAACCACTTGAAGATAAACTCTGGTGCCAACACTATAGTCACAGGACTTGGCTCTTGGCTAGATTCTGTGGTGTACAAACGTAATCCAACTCCTAGATTGACGCGCTCCAAAACCTTTGAAATACTGTCAACTCCAACAACGATAAAATCGTCAATTTGATAGTCAAAAGCATTCCACTGAAACAAAGTCACTGGCATCAATCGAAACATTTTGCCGATTTTGAAATCGTAATGCAGCAACGCATTTAACTGAGGAACAAAAAGTAATGAAAAGTTGAACCCTCCATGTAATTGTGGAGAATTCAAACGGCTCATACTTATCCCAAATATCAGGTCTTTGAAGCGGTAATGTAGTCCAACGCCAACATCAAAATCTTCTTTTTTTGCCCCAGGTCCGTATTTGGTTGAATAAATTGATTGTGCAATTAGTCCGAGATAAATCGCGGGCACGATGCTGTGTTTCTTGATTCGGAATCGAAAAGCATAATTTAACCGAGCATGGTTGTTTTGAAATTTCGCTAGTCCTGTTTGGACATTCAAATATGACAGGCCAAACGCACTTCTCGCTTTTGGCACTTCATACGATGCATTCGCCCAAGTAGTATATCCTATGCTGTTATCATTCAACAATTGCTGCTTGTAAACCAAATCAGCATTCAACTGATACTCATTGAGTATCATTGATGGGTTAAAGAATGGGTTTTGATAGGCATTTGGGTTGTCCTGAGCCAAAGCAGTGTAACTCAATATTATCAGCAGACTAAGAATTCCAATATTTTTCATGGTGATAATAAGGTTTCGACCTTGCTTCTAAGCCCATGGAGTGCTTAACCCGTCACTGCTGCCTGCGGAGAATGCTCCTGCATCAGTTCCATCGCTTTCTTCACCATGTTTTCTGAACCGATAAATAGTGGTGTGCGCTGGTGCAACGAGGTGGGCTGAATTTCTACAATGCGATTAAATCCGTCTGTAGCTAAGCCGCCAGCTTGCTCCAAAATGAAAGCAAACGGATTGGCTTCATACAACAAGCGCAGTTTGCCGCGTGGTGCACTCTCTGTGTTTGGGTAGATGAAGATTCCGCCTTTCAGCAAATTGCGATGCAAGTCAGCCACAGCCGAGCCAATATAGCGCGAAGAGTAGGGGCGATTGGTAGCCTTATCTTCCACCTGGCAATACTTTATGTACTTCTTCACGCCTTCAGGAAAACGCACATAGTTGCCTTCATTCACCGAGTAGATTACTCCATCTTTTGGCACTTTCATATCTGGGTGAGAGAGCAAAAACGCACCGATAGAAGGGTCAAGTGTAAATCCATTTACCCCGCATCCAGTGGTGTAAACTAGCATGGTGCTTGAGCCATAAATGATATAGCCAGCGGCAACTTGCTCAGTGCCTTTTTGCATGAAATCTTCCATGGTTGCGGGTCCATCAGTCGATTTTCTGCGGTAGATAGAGAAGATGGTTCCTATTGAAACATTCACGTCAATGTTCGAACTGCCGTCCAAAGGATCGATGGCCACTACATATTGACCATGAGCAGCGTAACCATCGCCAAATTCAATAACACCTTCGTCTTCCTCTGAGGCCACTCCGCATACCTCACCGCGATCGCGAAGTGCACGGATGAACTGGTCATTGGCATACACGTCCAATTTTTTCTGGGTTTCGCCCTGCACGTTTATTTCGCCTGCATCTCCAAGAATGTCCATTAGGCCAGCTTTGTTCACCTCGCGATTCACAATGCGAGCTGCCAAACCTATTGAACTAAGCAAGCGAGAAAGTTCTCCTTTGGCGTATTTGAAATCGTCTTGCTTGTCAATAATAAATTCTCCAAGTGAGATAACCTTGCTTTGTTTAGGCGTCATAACGGGTGGTTTATGGTGAATGTGTGTAGTTAAAATAGAGAGACCCGCGTTGCCGCAGGTCTCTATGTGAATGTGTCTTGAAAGGGATTACAATTTGATGATGTAGGCCAACTTAAAAATACGCCTGTCGTTGCCGCTAAGTGTGCCAGAAACAGATACAAACTGATTCGGTACTGCAGCAGTTCCTGGATTTTCGGCCCCACTAGTCACTGATAGAATGAATTTATCAGTCAAATCGGGTGTGCCATTTGCTCCATCGCACAACGCCCAACCCGGAGGAATAGAAGCATTTGTTCCCGACCACATAATGATACCTCCAACTGGCATAGCGCTAGATGTTGGTTGCTGTGTTGCAAGCTGTTCCCATTGCCCAAATGGCGCTGTTGCTGGCATGGGCACAAAGTGACGATAGTACCAAAACGACCCCAAATCTGTTTCATAAATGAGGAGACCATCAGCCAGCGTATCACTGTACTGGCTTTCCATCAAATCGCGCTGAATTTGTGTTAGTCCAGGAACCAGCATTCCTTTAGAGGGAATTCCAGTTATGGCGTTATAGGGATTTGAAACATCAAGTATGGCGCTTGGCTCTGGAGTTAAAGTGCCAATACCTACATTGTTTGTTTGAGCATTTACTTGCAAACCCGATAGAATCAGGAAAAAAGCGAGTAAAGAAATGCGCGAAAAGGAAATAACTCTCATTGAAATACTGTTTGGGTCAGTACGCTATGCTGTCTGCTAATAGCTAAACATAACCGCTCAAAGATATATTTCTTTTTAAGTGCTAAAGAAGGCTTTAATTATCCCTATTTTGAAAAGAAATCCAGCCTAAAAAGGAAAGAATATAGGAATGAAAATAGTTGCCAAAATCCAAAATAATATGCCCAAACCAGAGCCTACTTTAAGGAAATCGGTAAACTTATATTCGCCTGCGGTATACACCATTGTGTTGGTTTGGTAACCAATAGGTGTAGCAAAACTGGCTGATGCAGCAAATGTTACCGCCATAAGAAAAGGAGTGGGACTGAGGCCCAGATTATGTGCAGTAGCAATGGCTATTGGGGCCAAAAGTGCGGCAGTAGCATTGTTGGACATCAATTCGGTAAGCACCGCTGTAGCAAGATACAATCCTGATAATATGGCCACAGGTCCAAACACACCAAGATTGCCAATAATAGTTTGAGCTATGGTTTCATCAAGCCCGCTGTTCGACATAGCTTTTCCCAAACTGAGCGCTCCTGCCAAAAGAAAAATCACCTGCCAGCTAACCGATTCATAGGCTTCTTTCATGGTCATCGATTTGGAAATAACCAATAGCACAACTGCGGTAATAGCACCAATCATAATGGGTACAATATCGAAAGCTGCGAGCGCTATTACGGCTATAACAATCGCCATTACCCAAGCAAATTGCTTTTTCTTAAAGTCGACCAATGTGCTTTCAGAAAGTAGAATAAATGGGCTTTTTCCAGAACGTTCGTCCTTGCGCAATTGCTCTACGAAATGCGTTTTTATTTCCGCAAGAATAACATCTCCAGCTTTCATTGGAATGCTGTAGAGATGGTCGTGCAATACTTCTTCGCGATGACGAATGGCTAATGGTGCCGCACGAAAACTTCTTCTGAAATCTACGTCTTTCAACGTTTTTCCCTCAAAATCTGAATCGGAAGGTATAATTAGCTCCACCAAAGTGCTGGCTTTACCGCTCAAATCATGGCCTCCAATGTGTACAGCAGGGTTCACTAGAGCTTTCATTTGCTCCTTCATGGCGCGAATCTTTCCAATATCACACCGCACTTTCAGCACATCATGCGCTTGCAAAATCATGTCGCCAGATGGCATGCTAAAAGTTGTTCCACTGCGCTGTAATTCTATTACATCTAGCTCCAGCTTATTTGCCAATTGGCTTTGCATAATTGCCATACCAACATCAGGGGATGTAGGCAAAATCTCTACATCAGTCAGATAGTCCACCACCCGAAATTTATCCTCTAAATTTTTCCCTTTACTGCGATCGGGTAGCAGACGGAATCCTACAAGAAGCATATATGCCGTTCCTACACCTACTATAATGAGGCCCATTGGCAACATTTGAAACATCGGGATAGCTGGTAGTCCATTTGCCTCAGCTATTCCACTCACCAGAATGTTTGTGCTTGTACCAATTACCGAACACGTACCTCCAAAAATGGTTGCAAACGAAACCGGGATAAGCATTTTAGAAGCGGGAATACCAGAAACTCTAGAAATTTGCAACACTACGGGAATAAACACAGCAACTACTGGTGTGTTATTGATGAAAGCACTTATGAAGGAGATGAAAAGCATCAACAGCGCCATACTGGTATAATAGCGGCCTTTAAAACTGGCGGATATTCGGATGGCAAATTGCTGCAATGCCCCAGTTTTGAATAACGCTCCACTAAGAATAAACATAAAGAGAACGGTGAGTGTGGCATTGTTGCTAAATCCCTCTGCGGCTTCGTTCGGAGAAACAATTCCAGTAAGCACCAAAGTGACTAAAATAAGCAGCGCCACAGTATCAACTGTAAACAGCTCTTTGATGAATAGCACTACTGCGGCAATAATTACCGCTATTACAATTATGGCATCTACACTCATAAAGAATACGTTTGAGCCTATAAAACTCCAATTACAATGTATAGGAGTTCCGAAAGAGGTGCAAAAGTATAATTCCTATCGAAATTATAGGACTATAATTTTATTCTTCGGACAATAGAGAAATAGGAGCGCTTTCGCGGGCAATAATGCTGCTTAAAGTGGCATTTTTAAGGATGCGAACCGACTCATTCCGAAGTTCGAAAAACACTTGTCTAATGCCGCAGGTAACTTCATCCTTGCATTCATCGCACCGTTCGTAGTGCTTGTAAGATGCGCAAGGCAAAGATGCAATTGGTCCGTCAATAAGGCGCATCACTTCCGCCAGATTAACATCATCGGGACTGCGCAATAATTGATATCCCCCAGTTCGCCCTTTTCTACTTGCCAATATGCCAGCTTTCCGCAAGTCAAGTAGAATAGCTTCTAAGAACTTTTGTGGAATATGTTCTTGTTCTGCAATTTCGCCAATTGCCACTGGACCTTGACCATGGCGTTTTGCCAAATGAACCAAGGCATTGATGGCGTATTTCGCTTTTTTGGAGAGCATAGAAAAGGTTATGAGAGAGAAATGTGGATTGGACGTAAAGAAACAAAAAGCAATTCGTTTTGAAAGGTGTTTTCGTGCAAATTGTGTGCAAATGAAAAAGGGGTCACACCAAATAAATGATGTAACCCCTTTATTACCAATGTGGGCCCTACTGGGTTCGAACCAGTGACCCTCTGCTTGTAAGGCAGATGCTCTGAACCAGCTGAGCTAAGAGCCCGATTTGGGGCTGCAAATGTAACTATGAGTTTGATTGCTGCAAGGCCTTCGAAAAAAAATCTTATTCTTTTCTCTAAACGACCTCCGCAACCACGAATGTGCTACCTCCAACAAACACAATATCGTTGATGTCTGCTACCTTTTTAGCTTGATTCAACGCTGCGATAACCGAAGGAAAAGCAACGCCATTTAGCCCATGGCGCTGGGCTAGAGCACAAAGAACTTCCGCATTTTGTCCTCGTGGTATGTTTGGACAGCAGAAATAGTAGGAAGCATCTTTGGGCAACATGCACAAAATGGAATCGTGGTCTTTATCTTGAACCATTCCCCAAACCATATGCAGTTTTTTGTTGATTGATAAGGCAGATAATTGTGCCACGATGGGAGCAATTCCTTCTTTATTGTGGCCTGTGTCGCAGATAATAAGTGGATTGATACTCAATTGCTGCCAACGCCCTAATAGACTTGTTTGCTTCACCACATTGCTTATTCCATCTTGCACCGCTTCGGGACTTATAGATAATCCTAAGCGTTGCAACTCACGAATTGCGCAAAGCACTGTGCGTACATTCTTATGCTGATGTGGCCCCGCCAATCCAGATGTTACAACTTCAATCGTTTTATCATTTTTCCAACGGTAGGTTAGGTCTATCGTAGGGCTATAGGTTGACGAAGAATTTGAAGATGATAGAAGTTCCAATTCGTTCGAAGCAAATTGAATTGGGGCATTGTAGTCGTTCGCTTTTTTATCAAATACAGAGGTGGTTTCATCCTGCTGTTCGCCAATAATTACAGGCACATTTGGCTTAATGATTCCAGCTTTTTCAACTGCAATTTTGGCAAGAGTATCGCCCAAAAATTGCTGGTGATCATGGCCAATGTTGGTAATAACCGAAAGAATGGGCGTGATAATGTTGGTGCTATCCAAACGACCACCCATGCCAGTTTCTATAACTGCTATATCCACTTCTTGCTCGCGGAAATAGTGGAATGCCATTGCCACCGTCATTTCGAAAAACGAAGGCTCAATTTGTTCGAATTGCGGTTTGTTTTCTTCTGTGAAGCGGATGACTTCTTCCTCGGAAATCATCACTCCATTCACTTTAATGCGCTCGCGAAAATCTTTGAGGTGAGGTGAGGTGTAGAGCCCAACACGAAAACCAGCGCTCTGCAAAATACTCGCAAGAAAATGACTTGTCGACCCTTTTCCATTTGTGCCAGCTATATGAATACTGGGAAATGAATTTTGAGGATTACCCGAGGCTTCACAGAGCGCGATGGTATTTCCTAAGTCTTTTTTAAACGCACTAGCTCCCAAGCGTTGAAACATGGGAAGCTGACTAAAGAGGTAATCCAGCGTTTGCTGATACGTGGTCATTCTAGAATGAAGACGAAGGTCATTGAGCCTTGCTGTTGCACCGAAGCATTTGGGTTGGCATCAAACTTCGTTTCTATAGCCGCTTCTTTTGCAAGTTTGTACAGATGAGTGCTGGTTGTGGTAGAGCCTCTAGCTCCAGGTGTAGCCATCACCACTTTGCCATATTTATCGACAATAATGTCAACTACTACTTTTCCGGTTTCTTGTGAGGTATCGTTTATTCGGGGTGGGGTTACCATTTTACGCCCAGAAAGATTGAACGACACCCCACTGTTTCCGCTGCCAGGGACATTGCCGTGTGGTGCACCAGGCGTTCCATCCAAATGACCTTGGTTTCCTCCAGGTTTGGTATTTCCTTCTCCACCTCCTGTTCCCTTGCCTTGACCCGATTTTGCTTTTGCAAACAATTCGTCCATGCGGCTTTTTTGTGCGGCTTGTAGTCGTTCTTGTTCTTGGCGCTTGCGTTCTTCTTCTCGTTTGCGCTCCGTTTCGGCCTTCTCTTTGGCTTCTTTTTCTTTTCTGAAATAGATTTCTTCTTCTGTTTCTTGCGTCAACACTTGTTCCTCAGCTACTGGTTTTGCAGCCTCGGTTGGCGGTGGTGGAACTTTTTCAATCCGTTCCTCTTGCACATTTTCTGTGGCTTGCATCGGTTCACTTTCCTGATTACCAAGTCCAGTTTCGGTAGTGCCGAAGTTGATAACCATGCCTTCTTCTGGCGGTGGAATGGAATGGGTTAGTCCATAGAAAGCAAAAAGCAACAGAAGCAGACCATGAAAAATCAGGGTGCTAACAAGCCCTTTCTGCTTGTCTCTTCGTTCTGTTGCATTGGCGGAGGTCATCGTTTATTCCGATTGCGTTGCAAGAACAATCTTGTACTGATTGCGGTAGGCAATGTCCATTACCATTACAGCGTGTTCGATGGGCACTCCTTTTTCTACCCGCAATACAACCACTTTATCCTCACTAGCATCAAGACGCTTTTTGAGTAACGATTCCACAAATGCAGGATCAACTTGGTCTTGGTCGATGTAATGCACCAAGTCTTTGGTTATCGAAACGCTTACTGTTTGCTTTTTCACGCTAGTGGCTTTGCTGCTGGGCAACACAAGGTCCAAGGCGTTGGTAGTAACTAGCGTTGAAGTGAGCATAAAAAATATGAGCAACAGAAACACGAGGTCCGTCATGGACGACATGTTGAAGTCTGCGCTAACTTTATTTCTAGAACGAATCGCCATGGCTAATTATGCAGGTTCGTGAAGCAAGTCGATAAATGCTGTAGAAGTAGCTTCCATCATAAACACCACTTTATTCACTTTGGTCACCAAAAAGTTGTAGCCCAAGTATGCCATGATGCCTACAATTAGACCGGCTACAGTTGTGGTCATTGCGGTGTAAATTCCGCTAGCCATCATACCTACATTCACTTGTCCGCCAGCGCTTGCCATTTCGTGAAACGCTAGAATCATACCTATAACTGTGCCCAAGAAACCCAACATTGGTGCAGCTCCAGAAATAGTTGCAAGTGATGCAAGATTGCTTTCTAAGCGATAGAGTTCCAATTTACCCACGTTTTCGATGGCAGCAGCAATGTCGGGCAATGGGCGTCCAATGCGCGCCACACCTTTTTCTACCATACGCGCTACGGGAGTGTCGGTTTGCAGGCACAATGAACGAGCTCCATCTAGGTTTCCTTTTTGCACATGTTCGCGAATGGTGTTCATGAATTTAGGGTCTTCTTTGCTCGCTTTTTGAATGGTTAGAAACCGTTCCACAAAAATGTAAACCGCGATAACCGAAAGAATGAGCAGCGACAGCATAATGAGTTGGCCACCTATTCCGCCAGACATCATAAGGTCCATGATGGAGATGGTGGTTTCCTCTACTATAGGCTCGGCCATAGTGATAGTGGTTGGTTCTTGAGCCATTGCGGGAGTTACAAACAACAATTGCATGAGGTTTAGTTTTGTGTTAAAATGGACGTCATTAAAAAGCAATCGCTGGTAATAACGTAGCTTTTTGAAAAATATTGTGAGGGCGATGCACAATTGCATCATCGAAGTCGAAATTACCTCCATCCATTTCAAGCCATGTTGCACGTTCAAGGCATTTTTGAACACGCGAGTGTTCACTTCAAGCGCCTATTTCATGCCTTCCAACACTTCTCGCACAAGGTCGCTTTCAAAACCGCGTTGGGCCGCAAAACTCATTAACGCATAGGTTCTGCGTAGAGGATGTTTTTCTTTGATGAGGCTCTTTTTTTGCTCCAAAAGTTTGGTCAAAACAGCAATGTATTCGTCTTCATCAATCTCCGTCATGGCAGCTTTGATGCCGTTGGCATGCACCCGATGTTGTTTTAATCCTTGAATTATTTTAACACGACCCCAAGCGTTTATCTTAAATTTTCCACGTGCGTAAGCCTTGGCAAATCGTTCTTCGTTCAGGAAATTCTCGGTGATTAGAATGCTAATAATTTCCTCCACATCATCTCCATAAAGTTGAGCTTCATAGAGTTTGTCGCGCACTTGTTGATGGCTGCGTTCTTGGTAGTCGCAGTATTTGCGCATTTTGGCAAGGTGCAGTGCAGGAGTAATTTCCATCGCTGCAAAGTAATATATTCCATATAGAAATTGGGTTTGATACCTTGGAAGTGAGAAGGTGCATTTGGGGATTTTGAGTTAGAAACTTGACACGTCAATCACTTAAGCACGGTTTTCTTAGAAATGCTATTTATTGATTTCTACCACTGATGCTGATTTCTAGACGCTCACAAAAACCTAGTTTATGTCGTTTGTATCCTAACTCGCTCAGTTAGCTTTGTCGCGAATTTTATCGCTTGAATGAAAAATAAACGGGCTCTAGTGCTTCTGTTTGCGGCCCACATGATTTCCAGCTTTGCGCAAGGCATCACCATGCTTGCCATTCCGTGGTATTTCACTTCGGTGGTAAATCAGTCAGAACTCTTCGGAAAAGTGTTGGCTTTAGCAACGGTGCTAAGTGTGTTTTGGAGCCTGTATGCAGGAACGCTTATAGATAGATATCCGCGTAAAAACATCTTTTGGTTCACTGCGCTGGCGGGTTTGCTTTGCATGGGTAGTATCGCAGCATACGGAAGTCAGTCGGATCAAATGCCGATAGCCTTGGTGGCTTTGGCGTTTGTAGTCACTTTTTTTGGATACAACATTCATTATCCCAACCTCTATGCGTTTGCGCAAGAATTGGCCGCCCGTGGCGATTATGGCCTTGTAAACTCTATGATTGAAGTGGTGGGGCAAAGTACAAGTGTATTATCTGGAGCGGTGGGTGCCATTTTGCTTTCGGGTACTACAACTGGCGGCATTAACCTTATGGGAATGCATGTGAAATTACCATTTGAAATTGCCCAATGGCAACTTTGGGAAATCTTTATGCTCGATGCTTCCACCTATTTGGCTGCTGCGTGCATCATTCCATTCATTCGCTACCAGCGCATGGCCGAGCTAAAAGTGGATTTGGAGCCCATTTTTGCCCGATTGAAAAAAGGAGTACGCTTTCTCACCGCTAATCGTGGTTTATTGATGTTTGGCTTGGCATCATACGCTACGTTCATTGTGCTTTTGGTGCAGGTAATGTATTTGCTACCTCTATATATAGATAGGCAGTTGCTTAGTGGAGCCGATGTATATGCAAGCAGTGAGGTGTATTTCGCATTGGGCAGCCTGTGTGCAGGCTTGTTTATTCGCAGTTTAACCAAACACATGGCGCCTGCCAAAGCCATTGTTATTCTTATGATAGGTGCGGGAGTACTGTTTTTAGCGGTGTCTTCAGTCAAAAGTGTATCGTTTTTTTATGTGTTTTCCCTTTTGTTAGGGTTCTCCAACGCTGGCACGCGTATTATTCGAGTTACATATTTGTTCGACCATATTCCCAATAACATTATAGGCCGAGCCAACAGTATATTTTATCTCTATAATATCTTGATGCGTTCTGTGTTGCTTAGTGTTTTTTCGTTGGCATTTTTCTCATTCGAAAACAATGTGGTGTGGGCATACGCCATTTGCGGTATGTTCATTTTAGCTGCCCTTATTCCCATGGTGCGCATTATGCCGCGATTGAAAGGTATGCAAGTGGTAGAAGTGGAATGATTTTACGCGTGCAACATCAACACTCCTTTGTGTAAAACAACCGATTTCAAAGTGAAGAGCCTTTTCTGAGGCATTTAATTTTGAAGAATGCGGAGACTAGCGGTTTTATTCATGCTACTTGGGGTGGTACAGCAAGGTTGGACTCAATCTGCTAATTCAGAAACCCAACGATTTACACGGGCCGATTATATTGAGGCCTACGCTGGTTTTGCGGTGCAAGAGATGCTTCTTAGTAAGGTGCCGGCCAGCATCACCTTGGCGCAAGGACTGCTGGAAAGTGGCGATGGTAACAGCACCTTAGCCAAAGTGGCACGCAATCATTTTGGTATCAAATGCCATGGCACGTGGGAGGGTGAAAAATACTATCATGATGACGATGCCAAGGGCGAATGTTTTCGCGTTTATCAAAGTGTCTTTGACAGTTATCGCGACCATTCAGAGTTTCTGAGCACGCGCGAACGCTATGCCGATTTGTTCAAGCTAGAACTAAAGGACTATAAAGGATGGGCACATGGATTGAAAAAGGCTGGTTATGCCACCAATCCAAAATATCCCGAGTTGCTCATCAAAATGATTGAAGACAATGATTTGTCGCGCTTCGATGGTATGACCAAGCCTCCCAAAACAGGAGAAAAATCGGTAAAGGAGAAAAAGCCGAAATCGGGTAAGAATATTCCTCATACCGAAGTGCAATCAGAAGCAATAGTGAGTGTGTCTTCTCGACAGATGTATTTGCGAAACAATATTCGCTACGTGTTTGTAGAGGAAGGCGATACCTACGAAAAACTGGAGCGTTTGCTGGATGTGCGCACATGGCAACTCACCAAGTATAACGACTTGCCGGAAGATCGCAGACTTACCGCTGGAGAAATCCTATACCTCCAACCGAAGCGTAATAGCAATCGCAAGCACGATTTTCATCATGCATCTCAAGGTGAAACGCTACGCTGGATTTCTCAAGAGTATGGCATCAAACTGAAAAAACTCCTCAAATACAACGGAATGACCGAAGAACAGGAGTTAGATTCTGGCCAAAAAGTGTGGCTTCGCAAGAAGAGAAAGGAAGAATAAAATAGGTGTAAGTAATAGGGCATAAAACGCCAAAATTTAGCTTCCCTCTTACGCCTTATACCTTACTCCTTATGCCTAAACACCCACGTAATTAAACGGAGTGATAGCCTTAAGTTCAGCTTTAACCGTGTCAGATACAGCCAAGCTTTCTATAAAAGCACCCATAGCTGTTTGATCTAATTTGGCATTGGTTCGGCTAAAATCGCGCAAGGCTTCATACGGTTTTGGGTACCCTTCTCTGCGCAATATGGTTTGAATGCCTTCGGCCACTACCACCCAGTTATTTCCCAATTCTTGACCAATGCGGTCTTCGTTTACCAAGAGCTTGTCCAAGCCGCGCAAAGTGCTGCGAAAAGCGATAAGCGTATAGCCCAACGGAACTCCAATATTGCGCAGCACCGTGCTGTCCGTAAGGTCGCGTTGTAAGCGAGATACGGGAAGTTTTTCAGCCAAATGTCCCAATAGCGCATTTGCTAAGCCTATGTTTCCCTCGGAGTTCTCAAAATCAATAGGGTTCACTTTATGCGGCATGGCGCTAGAACCCACTTCGCCTTCTTTAATGCTCTGTTTGAAAAGGTCGTTCATCACATACATCCACATGTCGCGGTCAAGGTCGAGCACTATTGTGTTTATGCGTCTCAACGCATCGCACCAAGCCGCAGTGTTGTCATAATGTTCTATCTGTGTTGTGGTTTGCGAGCGATGCAATCCCAAGGTTGTATTTACAAAATCGTTGGCAAATTTCACCCAATTTACATTGGGATAGGCCACAGTATGCGCGTTGAAATTTCCCGTGGCGCCACCAAACTTGGCGGAAAATGGCACCGCCAAAAGTTGTACTCGTTGAGCTTCCAAACGCTCTACAAACACCTGTATTTCTTTCCCTAATCGTGTGGGCGAAGCAGGCTGACCATGTGTTCTGGCTAGCAATGGAATGGTATTCCAATCAGAAGCTAGACTTTTTAGTTTGGCAATCAATTCATCCAATAATGGAAGATAAACCATTGTTGTGGCTTCCATCATCATCAAAGGAGTAGCCGTGTTATTTATGTCTTGGCTGGTAAGCCCAAAATGAACAAACTCCTTCATTTCGCCCACACCCATGGCCTCCAGCTTTTCTTTTATAAGATACTCCACAGCTTTCACATCGTGGTTGGTGGTTTGCTCAAATTCCTTGACGCGCAAGGCATCGGCCTCGTCAAAGTTCAAATAGATGAACCGTAATTTTTGAAAAAGCCCTTGGTCGAAACCAGAAAGCTGGGGCAATGGCAATTCGCACAGCGCAATGAAGTATTCAATTTCAACTCTAACGCGATAGCGAATAAGGGCCGATTCGGAGAAAAAATCGCGTAACGGAGAAGTTTGCCGTGCATATCTGCCATCAATGGGCGACACAGCATTTAAGGATGTAGTATTCATGCCCCAAAACTACATTGTTCCTAATGGTGGGGCAAAAAAAAAGCCTCGCTGCGCAATGCACAGCGAGGCTCAATTTTGTTAGCTTTTAAAGCTTAGTCGCAGCTGTAACCAGCAGCTTCCAAAGTAGCAGAATACTCAGCCCAATCAGCATATCCAGCTGGAAGGTCGCTTTCGCAAACTTTAGCAGTCAAAAGTGTGCAGCAATTGTCAGCGCAAGAAGTCATTGTAAGTGCAATGATTGCTAAAGCTGGTACTAGGGTAAGAAGTGATTTTTTCATTTGTTTATATGGTTTTGGTTAGGCTGCAAGTATAAATACATTTCTACCACACCGAGTAGGTAATTCTACTTATTTGTTAAAAAAAGTGTGTTTTTGGCTGTGGAAACTCTATGCTATATGTCTTTCCTCGTGCCTGCAAGGTCACTTACAGGTATAGCCAAGGCCAGTTAAATACGTTTTGCAACTGTCCCAATCGCTAATGCCAGTGCATTCTGCGTCACCTTCACACACTTTATTAACACCACTATTGCAGCAATCATCACTACAAGAGGTGGCAAACAGACCAATTACAAGAGATAATATCAAAATGCTGTATATGTTTTTCATGTTTTTGATGGATTGATACAGGGGTAAAGTTGCAGAATATCGGGCAATGTGCATTTCTCTACCCAATTATTTCTCTCTGATCACGACTTTTGCGCCCCGAATGATGTCTGAAAGTCCAATCCGTGTTGCAGCGGTTAGTTACAGCAATACCTATCCTTTTTTGCATGGATTGCAGCAAAGCACCATTTTGGATACTATGGAATTGCAATTGGACACGCCTTCCGAATGTGCCCGCAAATTGCTTTCGGGCCAAGTGGATTTGGGTTTAGTGCCTATAGCCGTCATTCCTTTTATTAAGAATGCCCATATTATTTCCGATTACTGCATTGGGGCAGATGGTGCTGTAGAATCTGTTTGTCTTTTTAGTCAAGTTCCGCTCGAAGAGATTACCGAAATACTCCTCGATTTTCAATCGCGCACTTCGGTGCAATTGATGCGCATTTTGGCGGAAAGACATTTTCATATTTCGCCAAAGTGGACCAATACCCAAGATGGATATATCGCGCAAATAAAAGGAACCACCGCAGGCGTAGTTATTGGCGACCGTGCCTTTGCGCTCCATCAGCAATTTTCGGTAGTGGTAGATTTGGCTTTGGAGTGGAAGAACTTAACAGGGCTTCCATTTGCTTTTGCGTGTTGGGTAAGCAATAGGCGGTTGTCCGAGTCATTTATCCAGGACTTTAACCAAGCGCTTCGCTATGGAGTAGAACACAGAGAAGATGCCATTCGAGAGCGGGTGCCGCACCACACAGAAGCCATGCTGCACTACGTTAATCATTGCATTTCCTATCCATTTGACGCGCAAAAAAAAGAAGCTATGCAGCTTTTTCATCAGTGGTCTAGCCAGATGTAGCCGTTAGAAAGTTGCTGAACCTTGTGTGTTGTCTCTTTTCTTAAAACCTTACTTTAGGCCGCAATCAGAACCATACCGATGAAAAGAAATTTCACACTTCTATTGCTTGCCTTAGTAGTAGTTTGCAACGCATCATTTGCTCAAATTTTGGGCAGTCCCGATGTGATTCGCATGACGCAAGCCAAAAATCGTTTTTCGGAAGGCGATGTTAACGGGGCCCTGGCTGTTTATCTGCAATTGTATACTGCCCATGGCGCCAATCCTTTGCTCAATGTGCGAATGGCCGAATGTTATTTGGTGTTGAAGCAGGGAAAAGATGCATTGGCTTATGTGGACAAAGCCCGCGAATTGGACGCCAATGTGGATAAAGAATTGGAGTATCACGCAGCTGAAGCCTATCGCCTTTTGGGCAAGCAAGAGGAAGCTTTGGCACGTTTGGAAGTGTACCGCAAGCAGGATAAACTGAAAACAGATGATTTGCTAAAGGCAGATGCGCTTGCCACCAAATGCAAAACCACGTTGGAACTGATGGCAAAACCTGTGAATGTGCGCATAGCTAATGCCAGCGACAACATTAATACTGCCGACCACCACGAATACCATCCTTCTATTACTGCCGATGGAAAAATAATGGTGTTCACCTCGCGCAGACCAACTGACGAAAAGGCCGAAAAAGACCCGTTTGATGAGGATTATTACGAGAAAGTATTCATTACCTATTGGAGCGATAGCCTCAACGATTGGGCGCCTGCTGTGGGCATCCCCGGAGGCATCAATACCAAAGGCCGCCACGATGCATCGCTTAGCATTTCGCCAGATGGTAAGCAGGTTTTCGTTTATAGAAACGAAATTGGCGCAGGCGATATTTTTGTGAGTAAAACCCGCATGAGCAAGGATGCCACGGATGCCATGGAAAACGAATCGGCCAATATGTCTCGTCTTGTAAGCCTTAATAAATGGAGTAGCCCACTGTCGTTGGGTAAGCCTGTGAACTCTAGCTACTGGGAAAGTTGTGGCGCCATTTCGGCCGATGGCAAGACGCTTTATTTTGTGTCCGAACGCCCAAAAGGCCAAGGCAGTGGAGATATTTGGATGTCAAAACGTGTGAGCAGCACCGAATGGGGCACACCTGTAAACTTGGTGGGCATAAACACCGTTGAGGACGAGAAATCGGTGTTTATTCATCCCGATGGCAAAACGCTTTTCTTTAGCAGCCAAGGCCATCGCAATATGGGTGGCTACGATATTTTTCGATCCGTTTTGGGAACAGATGGCACTTGGAGCGAGCCCGAAAACGTGGGCTATCCAATAAACACAACGGGTGATGAATTTGACTTTGTGAGTTCTACCGATGGAAAAAACGCCTACTACTGCACCAGTTCCGAGGGGTCGAAGAAGTTTGATATTATGAAATTGGATTTGAGCAACTATAATGTGCTTGGAGGCAATCTAGCTGCCGAAAAATCGGGATTGAGCATTGTGCGGGGCACGATACTGAACCCAAGCGGAATGGCAGTTTCTACCAAAGTGGTATGCAAAGATGCCAATGGCGCTAGCATTGTAGCCGAAACCGAATCGGACGAGGATGGCAATTTCTTCATCACCGTACCGGGCAACAAAGACTACGAACTTATTGTGGTTGCACCCGCCTACAAGGAATATCGCCACAAAGTGCAGGTGAAATTGAATGCTGATAGCACTACCGCTACTACCAATCATTCTATTCGATTGGAAACAAAATAGACGGATCGCGTTTTCGTCACTAGTGTATTCTTGTGGTGTATTTCGGCAAGCCTAGGTAAGCACCATTTCTGAAGTTGCTAGCGTGTGAAAGCCTGTTCCTAGTTAGTGCAGGAAAGCATACCCTCTTGCGAATATCCATAGGAAATACACAACATGCGCAGTTCCGTTATTCTTCATTTCTGGTGATTGTTTTGGTGTGTAGTAGATGCATAGGTTGGCATGTTTCCACTGGCCTACATTAAAGGGTGTAGCCAATTTGATAGGGAATATGGCAGAAAAAAGCCCCACCTATATGTATAGGTAGGGCTTTGAGCATGGATAACCCCGTGTGGGTTACGGTAGGGGTGGCACTGCAATAGGTTGCAGTTTCACATCTGCATCTACATCTTCACCTGGCTCTACGGGGCCGCTCTCGGTGAAGGTGTCGAACCCTTGTTTGCTCACTTGTATGGTGAGGATGATGGTGTCGGCATGGGCGCCTAGGTCGGCTTCGTAGTCGCCATTAGCATCGGTTTGCACGGTTATTATTTCGTTATTGGGCAAGATGAATTTTACGGATGCATTTGCCTCTGGCGCATTCGTTTGTGCATTGGTCACTTTGCCCGATGCGGTGATGTTTGACGGGCCTGATTTAGCTTTTTGGCGCAGCAAACTAAAGTTAAAGAAGCGTTCAATTTGCAAGGGGTCGATGCGAAAGTGGTTCATCAATAGCCCAAGGTTGCCATACAGTTGCTGGCACACTCCTACACGAGCGCTTTCGCGCAAATTGCGCAGCAACGCTACTCTGCCTTCGCCATCGGATAGCTGCAGGGCGCGAGCCGATGATATTTGCAAATGAAACGCTGTAATCATAGCCTCCACAGGCAACAAATCAGGGAAGGCACTGCATCCTTGCGCTAGCGTGGCAATGGCTTGGATACGATTTTCGTAGGTACCTTTGTTAAACGGTTTGCGATGTTGTGGAAACAACTGCGTTGCTACTATGCTACCTTCGGGAAAGTGGTTAAAAATTTTACCTTCCCAAACCTTTAGCCTATTCACTTGAATATCGGTGAACAGACTTTCTAGCGATTGGGTTTCGCCTTTATAGAAACCCAAAGCCGACATCAGGTTGAGGTCTGTGGCCTTGTAGGCATCGAATACGGGCGTGAATACGGCCAGAATGGCAGCCACCACGGCATCAGATTGGTTAGCAATAAGCTTACCTTCGTGATGTGCAGCGATGGTAAACAGTTTTTTGTAGTTATTAAAGGTAACTACTAGGAAAGAATTGATTAGAAGATGATACGCTTTAGTTTTCATAGCTTTGTTTTTTAATGGCTAATGGTTTGTGACGTTGATGCATTAACGGAACTATTTGAAAAATATTGCATCGATAGAAAAAAATATTTTTATCCTATAATGTGGCAGTTTCCATCATCCAGCCGTGTGTGGGTAGCTCTGAATGCAATGGTCTATTTTATATGCCAGAGCAACTAGTTAAGTCACTTGGGGTAATATCCCCGTGCCAGAGCAACTTGTTAATTCACTTGGGGTATTATCCTGGTGCCAGAGCAACTTGTTAATTCACTTGGGGCACTATCCCCGTGCCAGAGCAACTAGTTAAATCACTTGGGGCACTATCCCCGTGCCAGAGCAACTTGTTAATTCACTTGGGGTACTATCCTCGTGCCAGAGCAACTAGTTAATTCACTTGGGGTATTATCCTGGTGCCAGAGCAACTCGTTAATTCACTTGGTGTGTTTTTCCCTAATGTTTTTATGTAGTGTTGATAACTTTTATTAGGAAATGTCCTTGGGGGGGGCTAGCTTTGTCAAGCAATAGGCGTAATTCACGCCTATTTCACCTAAACAAACCTTACACCCCCATTATCATGAAAAATCGCATTCTCCTTAGCATTGGTTTAATCTGTAGTTTTATGGGTATGAATATACAAGAAGGGATGGGGCAACCAACAATAACACAAGATACTACCTGTTCAGGATCACAGACTGCTTCAGGAGATTGTTCAGTAGCAATTGGCATTGGGGCTGTGGCGACTGGAACTGGTTCGGTTTCAATTGGCACGAATGCAGACGCAAGCGGCAACAGTGCTCATGTATATGGGCAAAACTCTGAAGCCTCTGCATTTGGAGCAACAGCAATTGGAGCTGGTGCCACGGCAAGTGGAATTGT
>Ga0247843_1004408_pt1 | contig 21130 bp, 22 predicted proteins | sample LaCruzMarch2017__FD_192420 | JGI IMG/M metagenome (GOLD analysis project Ga0247843, IMG submission 192420) | Freshwater microbial communities from meromictic Lake La Cruz, Castile-La Mancha, Spain - LaCruzMarch2017_8m | ecosystem: Environmental > Aquatic > Freshwater > Lake | place: Spain...
CTTGAAGGCGCCGTCGTGTCTTCTGCGTTTAGCTTTCATTTCTATGGTTGGTTGTAGTTTTTTTGACCTACTCCAACCATCGATTTTTATCTCTTAGCCAGTGGTCCGATTTTCGGGGTCCATCTATCCCCGCAGGAAATCGCCACCGCACAGGCTTGGGCAAAGGAAACGCTTCCCACCTTCGTTGTTCTCGACGGCATGGCCGAGGCCCTTGTTGCCGCTGGCATGGACGAGGACAGCAACCGGGACAACATCCAATTTTTGCGGGACTCTATCCGCCCCTTTGCCGAGGCCGGTTCCGCCGTTCTTCTCTCCGACCATGTTTCCAAAGCACAGGAGGGACGGGGACGATTCCCCCGAGGGGCAGGCTCGAAATTAGGGCGCTATGACGGGGCCGTGTATATCATCGAACAGGGCAAGCCCTACACCCCAGAAACCCCGGGATTCCTTCGCCTGCGGGTTGCCAAAGACCGCACCGGGGGGCTTGGCATTCCACAGGGAGCGGTGGCGTTCGAGCTACACCTTGCTCCCGGCGGGGAGCGCACGCACGCCGACTTCTGCACTCCGCCAGCACCAGGAACCATCAAGCCGATGATCTACATGGAGAAAATTCTCAAGCATGTGGCAACGCAGGGCCCATGTCCCAAGCGCGAACTCCGAGAAATTGGCGGCAAATCACAGACCATAGACTTGGCAATCGACCTTCTTGTTGATGACGGAAAAATCATCCGCACCCAAAAGGGCTACACACTCCCCGAAGGACAAAACCAATGACAACCCCCACCGTGTTCCAAGTGTGTTCCGAACATGGGGCGGGCTACCGTGTTCCCGTGTTCCTTCCCCCTTTAGGGGGAACACGGGGAACACGCCCCGCATCAGCACCCGGGAAAAGAGCAGGCGTGTTCCTGGTTTTGTATTCAAAGCCCCATGCGGACATGACCTCAAAAGCCTCTGTCAGCTTGGAAACCGTGGCCCACAGGAACAGCACGGCGTCCGGCTGCGTCTTGGGTGGCATATTGCAAATCTCCCCAACCGTGGCGCTCGGGTATTGGTTCTCGATCTGGCGGCTGTCCGTCTCGGCGAAATCGTAGCGCCAGGGCGGATCGGAAAGGACGAGGTTCGGGATTTGCGGTGGTTCGGGATTTGCCGCTTCCTCTTCTGACGCCAACTGCTCCTCGAGTTCCTTCTGCTTCCGTTCGTCGCGCGGCGAGCCGCTTCGCTGCGTTGGCTTAAGGCCCCGCAAAATGCTTTTGATGGCGCATTTGCCTTTCTTGCAGAGAAAAACGCGCTACAGCGCCTCACAGCGCGAAGAGCAAGCCAGTAGAAGAAAGTAGATCAAGCAACCAACCCAACCAACCAAGCCATGAAACTAAAAAACATCCGCCGAGAAACATTCGCCCAACTGATCGCCGCAGGATTCACAGCAACCGCCGCCTACTCAAAGGCCGGCTTCAGTAGCAACTCCGCAGCGCAGGGGGCCGAGCGTTTGAACCGCAACACTTCCGTATCAAAACGCATCGAGGAGCTTCGCGCCGAAAACGAGCAACAGATCGAAATGAAGCGGATGGAATACCTCATCGAACTAAAAAACCGCTTCATGGAGTTACCGCCCGAAGACCCCGTGACGGCCAAGTATGGCGAAATGCTCGCCCGTGCAATGGGCTGGAACGAACCGGAGAAGGTGGACATCGCTTCCGCAATGGACGTCCGAATCTGTATCGGCGGCACAGGCGACCCGATAGCGGGCTGAGGGTTTTCCGAACAACACGCGCAGGCGCGAGGGGAAAGCGGCAACAAGAAACAAGCCCAGTCTGTCCGTTAAGACTAACTGGGCTGTCACGGAAGCTGGCGTCAAGTCCAACTCATCGCGGGTTTATACTCCCGACCGTGAAGTGGCCCTGCCCCTTACCGAACCCAATGAAGGGCGTCTGGAGCTTACGTCCGAAACGGCGGGCCAACAGAAACCTACTGACGGAACCGCCAAGATCAAGCCCCGGTTGACTGATCCCGTGGGGCTGGCTAATTGAAATCCATGTCAGAATCATCGCCACAGAAACCTCCAAAACCTCCCGTGACTTGGGAGCAGGCCGTGGAGCAGTTCAAGCGGCACAATCCGGCTCATCCTCCGGGAACGCCAGACTCCAAGCCATCCGCGATGCGGGAAGCATCCCTTGGGAGGATATTGGAGCGCTTGAAGCACACGACTGAAGACCGCCTGACTGACGGCGGCAAGGTGGAGAGCGCCGAGTAATGAACCGCAACCTGACCATCCGGTCATCCTCGAATTCATCGTGCGGGGAAATGCTGTCGCAGATTCAACGAAGCGCCGGAAACATGGGCGAACTCTCGCCCGCTTTTCCGAAAGCGTGGATTGGGCAGAAAGCCAAGGCCGAACCTGTGACCCTTCGATTTTTGACGAAGGAGGATTTGGTTTACAAGAAGACCGCGCCCGAAGACCCTCCAGCTATTCCCACAGCTTGAAGACCGGGACAAGGGTTGCTTCCATGCTTTCCCAACTTTGGGAGCAAATCCAGCCGTGCGTGTTCCATCCCGCTAGTTCGCGGGGTGAATCGTCTGGCATCCCGGAAAGCAAAGCCTACACCCAACTTCCGGCATCGAGATCGGCGCTTGGCGAAAGAGTTTTCGGGCGGAAGTCGTGGCGGTTTGCGAGCGGTGTTCAAAAAACAAGGCCGGACTAAATGCTCCCTCGAAATCCTGCCGCCGAATCGGGGTATGCAGGCCCCTCCATCGGCAGGAAAACCAGAAGCACTGTCCAGCCCTTTTAAGAACTCATTCGCGAAGCCTCTGATGTCAAAAATGACTGAGATTTCGGGGCCACGGGGAAAGGCGAGCAGCGATGTCCGCCACAAATGCTTTCCAGGCGCAAAAGTGACTGGCTCTGATGTTGACACAGAGAGGATAGTCGAGACTTTAGAGGTATGAAAAACACATCCAAACGAGGCCGCCCCGCCGAATTCAACCAAGCCGTTGCCGACGAAATTTGTGTTAGAATTTCGGACGGTGAATCACTCCGCAGAATCTGCCTCGACGATCGCATGCCGTGTCGCCAAACCGTGTTCAACTGGCTTCGCCAAAATAGGGAATTCTTGGGCCATTACGCGCGGGCGCGTGAAGCTCAAGCCGAGAGTTTTTTCGATGAGGCAATCGACACTGCCCGCGAGCATGAAGATCCGCAAAAAGCGCGGCTGATCGTGGACACGCTCAAATGGGCGGCCGGAAAGTTAAAACCGAAAAAATACGGCGAGAAAATTGAGCATGAGGTGAAAACGGACTTTATTCCTTTAGACGAACTTCGCCGGCGAATTGAAGAAAGCAAAGCCCGGCGCACCGCCTACGAAGCGATTGAAGTCGTCGAAAACCGGATTCTCACCCCTGCCTGAAAATGCTCGCTTTTTGCAGTTTCCAAGCGGGCAGTTTGTCCCCTTGCATCATTTCCTTGCGGGTTGCCTCCAATTGGGTTCGGAGACGCTTTCCTTCGCCTTGGCAATCACTTCGACCCGGGGCAATGCCGGTTCCGCCTGTTGGACTTCTTCGACCTTTGCGGCCCCTAGGGCGGTCTGCTTCAGGGCCGTTGTAGAGCCAGCCTTCCTTGAGCCCCACCCCGCGAAGGTCGGAGAGGAACTGGTGGTTTGCGACAAGGGAGGACATCTTCATCACGCTCTTGGCGTAGTTGATTGTCGGGTCTTCGTAGCGGCCCCAGAGGGCTTGAATCTCAGGGGAGATGTTGCCGCGAGTGTCGAAGATCGAGAGGTCTTTTTGCCCTGGGATGCGACCGCGCAAGATCACGCCACCCATGCCGTCCTCACCAATGGCGAGAAGGTCGTCTATCGCCTTGTCGATGTGCTCCTGCTTGACTGTGCCCTTGGTCTGCGCCTCGGCGTCGGCCTTGGAAATAAACCCGCCTTCGCCCTCGGTCTGGCGGATGAGTTCGGCGGCGTTGCGTTGTTCGAGGTTGCGCTTGATGAGGCGCTCGGCGGCCTGCATGACCTTGGTGTTTTCCCTCACCTGCTTGGTCCACTTTTCATTGTCGAAGATTTCGTAGGAGCGGTGAAGGTAGATGCCGAGATTGGCTTCCACAGTCGCAGCCATGTGGGGATCGAGGATGCCCGAGCCTTTGAGCATCGCTGAGTAGTAAGCGATATGCTCGTTCATCTCGCTCAATGCCTCGGCCACATTGCTTGGGAGCGCGGCGAGAGCGGCCCGTTGCTTGACCTTGAACGCCTCGCGGTTCTTGGCGAGGTAGGCGGCTCCCAGCGTATTGCCCTCCTCCTCGTCGATCTCGCGCATCCGGCGCACTTCGGAGCGTTGGGCTCGAGTAAGCGGGTTGTCAAGGTTGCCAAGTGCCGCCTTCATCGTCTGGGTCGAGACTTCCACGCCCGACTTCTTGGCAGCTTTGACCGCGCTAACGAGGCGCGTCGAAAGCGCGTCGATGAGGCGAGCGGCGGCTGTGATCTGCTGGCGCGATTTCCGCCACTTGTCGCCCGCCTGCTTGTCGAGCTTACCATCGGGCGAGAGCGCCCCGCCTGCCGTGTAAGTCCCGCCGTTGAATGTTGTCTTGCTCTCCGCTCCCGTGAGCTTGGCGATCATCTTCATTGCGTCGCCTGCTGGTGACATTGGCGACTCGGGGTTGACAGGTCCGCTTTGTATCGAAAAGCTGCACGAGCGATTCATACATCGGAAGATAAGTAAAACTCGCCATAAATTTTATGGAATTCTTTGCAGATAGGCGATTCCTACCGGATCAACTCCTACGCGGAAGCTGTGAGGAAAAGTCTCAGTCCATTTTGACGGGTTGCCATTTGACGAAGGGCTTGGAAGGTCGATTTTGCCCCCAAATTCATTTTTGACCGAATCAAAAACGACATCATACGTCTTAGCGCCAAACATTTCAGAAATTGAATGCTCTTGATTGTCCACACGCACATATACTCTGATCGCACGCTCAGAGGTAAATATTCTTCTCCAGCCGAATTGATATCTGTTTGATGGATCGCTGGCTAAAATTTGCGAAAGCCACTCCAAATGCTGTTCATCCCTCTTTTTTCTATCTTCCTCTTTTTTCTTTTGCTGTTCAGCAGAAGCAGCCGCCTCGTTTTTCATCCTTTCTTCAATTTCATCCCATTCAGGTTGTTGCTTGAGAAATTCCAAAACCTTTTCGATATCATAGTTCGTGCAAGCCAACACAGAAAACATCTCTTGGAAAGTGCTTCCCGCACAAAACTCAATGTCTGTTATTCCGCCTAGGGTTGTTGAAACCTCCACTGCGACACTTGAAGGATCTATGAAAAACAAACCGGAAACTTCCATATTCCCCTCAACAGGTTGTTCAATAGATATTAATGGGAGTGACTTTTCAAAAGAAAGTGGTTTTTTTCTTTTGTGTCGCATTATTATTCTATAAAAAGTTTAAATCCCAAATTATAATTGTAGTAATCCGCATTTAGTAACTCCACTCCTCATGCCTTACAGGCAAGCTGTTTAAAGTTCGTCTTCGTTCCTTCCATCTCGGCATGAAGCGATCCAGAAGCGTGCGGAAGCGTTCGTTGTGGGTTGGTTCCAGGAGGTGGAGCATTTCGTGAACGACGATGTATTCGAGGCATTGGCGGGGCTTTTTTGCGAGTTCGGTGTTTAGCCGGATCGTGCCTCGGGTCGGGCTGCAGCTTCCCCACTTTGTTTTCATCCGCTGGACGAAGAAGCCCTTCACATTAACGCCCAAGATGGGTTGCCATTTTGCGATCAGAGGGGAGATGGCCGACTTCAGTTTTAAGCGCATCCAGTCCTCGTAGAGTTCCTCGCGTTTTTCCTGTGTCGTTCCTGGTTGCACATGCAGTGTGATTTTCTTCGGGGATTGCTCGACTCTCGCGGCGGTGTCGGTGGTCGCCACGCCCATCAGGTAGCGTTTGCCCCAGATGTAGTGACTTTCGCGTTCTATGTATTTGCGCTGGGATTCGCGTTGCTGGGCTTGGAACCTGCGTTGCTGTTTGCGTATCCAGGCCAACTTGCCGAGGGCATAGGCGCGGATTTTTTCGAGGCTGTGACGACTCGGGCAGGATATGACAACCCGTCCCTCCGGGGGATAGACGCTCAAGTGGATGTTGCGAATGTCCTTTCGGAAGACCTGCACGGCCAAATCGCCGAGTTGGATGATATCCGGCATCAGTATTCTGGCTGCTGTTTAATAATCGGGAAGATTCGCTCCACTTCTTCCATGTCTTGCAGGATTTCAAGCAATGCCCTTTTCACTGCGTTCTCGCGAGCCAAGACTCCTCTCCATGCAGCAGGGGCGTTTTTACGAACAGCGGCATCCAGTAGTTTTGACAGCGCGAGGACTGGATCGCCCTTCACTTTGTATTCAGTTGGCTCTTCGGCCAATTTCTCGGAATCCTCGTTTGCGGCGGCCTTTGGCTTTTTGAGGTTGTTGTAAAGAGCGCGGAGGCCGGGACTCTTTTGAAGTTCATCAGGCAGGTGTTCCTCCTGACCTTTCACGACGCGGCGTGCGAGTTCGTTAATTTTTTTCAGGTATTCCTCATACTCGATGGCCTTCGCTTTTCGGGCGGCGATGATTTCATCGAGCAGGGCAGACATCTTTTCGTAGTAGGCCGGATCGTGCAGATGCTCCTTGATGATCTTGCTCCGAATGTTGTTTTCGATCGTCTCGGCGACTGCCTCCTCGTTTCCTTTGATCCCGGAGAGGTTCTCGGCGATGGCTTGGCCAATGCCGGTTTTGACAATGATCTCCAATAGGGGCAGTCCATCGAAGGGAGATATTTTTCTGGGTTCGGAGGTCTCGATGTAGGTGTCGATGAGATGGCGCATATCGGCCTCATAGGCTTTGAGGTCAATGGTCTCACCGCTGGCCATGCGAATGACTTCGCGCAGCTTGAGGTAGTGATCAAGTTGGTTGGCGAGTCGCTCTTGTTCGGCCTTGCTGTATCCAGCCGCATCCAATTCGTCCGCTATCGCGGCGTAGGCGCGGATCAATGCCACAGTCGCTTTGTAGAGCGTGTCGCGCAGGGGAGACTTTTCCTGGAGTTCCGTAGCGATTTCCGTGTTGCCGCAAAAGTAGTGGATATGCTCCAAGTCGCCTTTGGGAGGCTTCACTGGTTCACAAATAATCGCCAAAGCCTCCACGGCGTCATCCAGCCTGGTCTTGCCGTTTTTCAATCGATCCTTGAGCAGGATTTCAGGACTTACCTCACCGACGGTGTGCGCGATTTCCGAGGTGTAGACGGCGATGGCGTTTTCCACTTTGGTGAAGAGGTCGCGGTAATCGACGATGTAGCCGAAATCCTTGTCCTCACCGTCGAGGCGATTGGTGCGACAGATGGCCTGGAAGAGGCCATGATCCTGCATTCGCTTGTCGATATAGAGGTAGGTGCAGGGTGGTGCGTCGAAGCCCGTGAGCAGCTTGTCCACCACGATCAGGAGCTTCATGTTTGCAGGCTCCTTGATGAAGAGTTTTTTCGCTTTCTCCTCGTATTCGGCAGTCGAGCCTTCGGTTTTCAACAGGTCCGTGTAGGTGGAGTAGATGAATTGCTTGTCCGTCTCGGAATTGGCTCCGCTTTCCTCGGTGGTGATGTCTCCCGCGACGGGATTGTAGGAAGTCACCAAGGCGCACTTGCCCTTGAGTGGCGTCCTTTGGAAGAGGAAAAAGTATTTGCAGGCTTCGTAGATGCTCGCAGCGACAAGGATCGCGTTGCCGCGCTCACTCGACAGGCGCGGCTTCACGCTGAAGTCGAAAATGATGTCCGCGACCACACGCTCAATCCGTGAGCGGGAGGAGAGGACATTCTGCATCGTTCCCCACTTTTTACGGAGTTCTCCTTTCTGCCATTCGTTGAGGCCTTTTGTTTTGGCGTCAAACCAGGCATCAACCTTCTCCACGGAACCAAGCTGTTGGTCGATGTCGCGTGCCTCGTAGATCAAATCTAACACGACATCGTCCTCCACGGCCTCGCTGAATTTGTAGGTGTGGATGTAGCCTCCGAAGACCTCCATGCTCGTCTGGCTGTCGCTCTGGAGCAGTGGGGTGCCGGAGAAACCGATGAAAATAGCATTCGGCATCATGGCCTTCATGACGCGGTGCAGTTTGCCGCTCTGCGTGCGGTGGCACTCATCCACAAAGACAAAAAGCTCGCCGACTGTTTTGGAGGGCTGCGACTCCAGTTCCTTGATAAAGGAATTAAAATCTTCCACATCCCGCCTGCCGAATTTGTGGATGAGGGAGCAGAGGAGCCTCGGGCTTGGTGAGGCCAGCTTGGTCATCAAATCCCGGCCGCTATCGGTGCGATGGATCGTCTGGTTTGAAGCAGTGAAAACCTGATCGATCTGCTTATCCAGTTCATCGCGGTCCGTGATGATCACCACGCGGGCGGCGGGATTGTTTTCCAGAATCCATTTTGCGAGGAGCACCATCACGATGCTTTTGCCGCTGCCCTGCGTATGCCAGATGATGCCGCCCTTGCGTTGAAGGACTTTTTCCTGGGCTGCTTTGATGCCGAAGTATTGGTGAACTCTCGGGACCTTCTTCACCCCGTTGTCGAACAGGATGAAGTCATAGATGAGTTCCAGAAACCGCTCCTTGCGGCAGATTTTTTCAAGATACTTGTCGAGCTTGTAGCCCCCGTTCTCCTGCTCGTCTTCTTTCCATTTTAGGAAATATTTTTCAGGCGTGAGGATCGCACCGTAGCGCAGCCCCTCGGTATCGTTTCCTGCGAGGATGAGTTGCACCGTGCTGAAAAACCACGCGTTGAACTCGGGTTGTTGATTCGAGAGATTTTGGCGGATTCCCTCACCGATGCTCACGCGGCTGTTCTTGAGTTCCAGCACGCCGAGAGCGATGCCATTCACATACACTACGATGTCAGGGCGGCGTTCTTTCGGGCCTTTGAGGGTGACTTCCTCGGCGATAGCGAAGTCGTTTTTTTCCGGATTCTGCCAATCGATCAGCTGAACGGTTTCGTGATTCTCACCCGCCTCGGTTTGCACAGGGATTCCGTAGCGGAGCAGATTGTAAACGGCTTGGTTGTTCGCGTAGAGGCCACGCCCCGCATGGTTCGCCTCGCGCTTGAGTGCCGTGATCGCCTTGGCAATCCGAGCGGGTGGCACGCCACGCTTTGCCAGCCACTCGGTCAGAATCCCTTCCTCGATATTGCTGTTCCCGAGGCGGTCTGTCCAATCACCGAGATGGCGGTAGCCGAGCCTCTTTACAAAAAATGCTGCCACCCTGTCCTGCGTCTCGCGCTCTGGTTTGCCGATGTTGGTCATTTTTTTCGTGCTCCGAGCAAAGCCTGTCCTTTGGTTGTGAGTCGGTATCTTTGCTTCGGGCTCGTGGGTTTGTCCGGTATCGTGAGTGCGAGCCATTCTTCGGTCAGCAATTTTTCCAAGCTTCGTTTGAAATTTCCGGTTCGTCTCCGGTATCCCGCTGCTGCGAGCAAGTCCTGCCCCAAGGCCGGTGCTTCAGAGCAAGCCGTTAGCAGAATTATTTCCTTGGGGGTCAGATCAGCTTGGGCCTCAGCTTGGGCCTCAGCTTGGGCCTCAGCTTGGGCCTCAGCTTGGGCCTCAGCTTGGGCCTCTTCCTTGGATAGGGGTCGCCATAGCGTTTGGACAAAGCCATCCCGAATGGCGAAGTCGGGTTCGCGCAGACCAGCCTCGTTACAAAGACGAATCATATCCCGCGTGCCGGTTCCCATGCGCTCGATGTATTTCGCAAGATAAAGAGGCTCGGCCAGCAGCGGGTTGGCAGGAAACGATCCATGAGGCTCCTTCAGCTTTTGCAGGGTTAATGCCGAAGTGAGCGTGCCGGGATTCCAGATTTCAAGACGATCGGCGAAAAGCATCACCTGCACGCTGCCCGTGCTTGTGTAATCGCGGTGCGCGACCGCATTGACGATCGCCTCTCGAACAGCGTCGGGCGGCAACTCATACTTGACTGGCACTTGGGTGCTGACGGAGCGGGTTCCCACAGCAAGATTGAGTTTGGAGAGCACAAAATCCACCGCCTGATCCACGAGTTGGAAGGCTGTGCCTTTGTAAACCTGATAGGACGGGATGGGCTTGGCGACCTCGATGCCGTGGAAGTGGGCGCATTTGATTTCTGAGGAGATCAGGAAACGCTGAGGCTTGAATCCAAAGAGCAGCACAGCGGCATGTGTAGGCCGTCCAGCATTCAAAAGGTTCAAGTGAGAGAGGAGTTCCGGTATCGCGGCGGCCTCGGATAGTGGAAATCCGCGTGCTCGTCGCGCTTCGCGCACGAACCACGCCATACGCTCTGGATCGAGGTCTTCAAGCGAGGCATTGCGGCATGGAGCGGCGTCGAATGGTTCACTGCGGATGAGTTCCCGTGTTTCCAGTTCGCGCACCAGCGAGGCATAGACGCCAGTAATCAACTCCGAGATGCAGTCGAAACGCCGTCGGATGAGTTCGCCTCCCGCCTGCTGGATCAGTGCGAGCATTTTGGGGTGCCTGCCGGAATCCTCTGTGCCTTTTACAAAGACAAGTCGGAGTTTCCCAAGCTGGCCCGCGTGGTTGAATTCACGCTGAGTAGGCGATAGGCCTTCGGCATCGGAAGAACCGTAATCTTCACCAAAGAGTCCAATGTAAATATCGCAAAGGGCGACTGCATGCAGATACACGCTATCCGCACGGCGGTCGGCAGCGGGAATTTCCTCGAATAAAAACACCTCGAAAAACCGGCGCATCAATGGATCGCCGCGCAAGTAGTCCCTCAAGGCCGCACGCTCTTCGCGGAACTCCTTCTGCACACTGCTTAGGAAGATGCGAATCGGTTTCATGGCGAAAAAACAAGTGAATTACATGCCGCAGATTTGCTTTTTATAACTTTATCAGAAGAGATGAGATCGAAAAATTCCGCTAATTCAAAATCGGTCTGTTTATTCATGCCGCCGCCTCCTTGAGCCTTTCTGGCGACCACACGAATTCAGCCAACGCCCTCACCAGTTTGCGTCTCTCAAGGTGCTCGTCTTTACCGAAGGCAGTAAACGCCCTGAAAGACAGCCCATGAGTCTCGCAGAACCTACTGAATTGCGGTTGATGCTCATAGACAATCGTATCCAGACTCGCTGCGTAAATGTTCTGCTTTGCATAATGAGGCTGTTTCTGCAGAAAAGTTTTATCTTGAAGGCTACGATTCACATCGGCGGGCAGGAGTAGCAGGGAGGCGATGTGATTTCGCACATTGCGAAACTCCTCCTCGCTGGAAAATACATTCGCAACCTGGGAATAATCGTTCGCCAGAATGTGCTCGATGTCGAAAGCGTTCGGAACCGATCTATCCACATATTTATCAAATGAATCCGGTCTCCCGGAGCCAGCCTCCGTTGCAGAGGTAAGGCGTGCGAGCAAATGGAAAATGTAACGCCGACTGAATTGATTCAGTCCTAAATCCTCAATCCCATTTTTACCCTTGGTTGGACAACCGCCGAAGGTCACATCGTCCTCCTCCAGTTTCTTCATCAATGTGGTTAAAAGATCGGGAAGCGACTTGCGCCGAATTTCTCGGCAAAGCAGCCACATCGTGTAGGAGGCACTGGAGTAGCCAACGCGAATGTAATTCACCACTCGCCGCATTAGCCAGATATCGAGATAAGTCGCGGTGACCGCCAACTTCCGCCGAACCATCTCTGCGTCATCCGTCTCGATAAGAGGGGCAAGAAGGACCGTGGATTGCCAAGTGAAGTCGTTGTGCGCGTTGTAAAAGACAGCTTCCAGACCCTTTGTATATTTGCGGCTCGCATCCAGGATTTTCAAGTATGCCTTCGCAAAGAAAGGAAAGGAACTGCACATGACTTCGAGATTCCGAGCCTCCGTTCCCAAGTTGAGTTTTTCGCTATTATCCCGAGCCCAACGGTGAAAAACAGAGCCGATCAGTTCCCAGTCCCGATCAATAGCATTTGCTTTGCGATCACGAATCGAGTCAGCAAATTGCGCTCGCAGCCAAGATTTAATGCAGTTGGCATCCCGCTCCGGTTCATGCGCGCCGCCCCATGAAATTAAGTCAAGGACCTGTCTTTTCCATTCCTGATTGGCCCTGAGTCGGTGCTCGGGATTCTCGATGGGCGCAAGCAGGTAGGCCTTGAGCATATCCACCGGACTCAGCGGCTTGCCTCGGTCATTCATCGTCTCGAAGATCGAGTAAGCGTAGTTATCGTTGTCCGTCGCAATTTCGATCAACCCCACTCGGTTCATCAGCCAGTAGATAAAATGGGGCAGCGCATCTCCAAGTTCATCGATTAGATCGTTTTCCTCGATATCTCTATATCGAGCGAACATCGTTTGGATAGATTCATCCTTGCCGTCTGGATTGAACGCCTCGCCTTGAAAAAGAGCTTTGATCACGGGCAATCGCTCTGGGATATCGAGGTTAAACTTCGGCTCTCCCAGCGAGTCGCTAAAGATCAATGGAGCCACCGTTTGCGCAACAGGAAAATTTTTGCTTCTTGCAGCACGATAGAGGCAAATTAGCAGCAGCGTGAGCGAGGTGACTCTTTGCTGACCATCTATGAGATAGTTTTTCCCGTTGCGCTTGCTGACGATTATCGACCCAAGGAAATACTCGCCATAACCACTCACCCGAGTCGTTTCATCTCCCGGTCTGTAAGCACAGGCGAATTTTCCCTGCAAATCGGAGAGAAGTTCGTCGATATTTTCTTTCTGCCATTTGAATTCACGCTGGTATTCGTCGATCGAAAATGACTGACTCTGCAGGAGTTGCTGCACGGTCCGGTAGTGCGGGGTGATGGTGCTCATAAAAGTCGTGTCCGCTCGGTGATAAGGAGTTCCTGCATCATGGCCTGCTTGAGGGCGAGGGTCTTCTCCCGCCGCTGCTCCAACGCGATCAGTTCGGCGTTCATATCGGACAGCACCTCGACGATGGCGGTTTGTTGGGATCGGGATTGGGTTTCCATTGGTGCGCGGGGAGAAATTTAATCGCCCAAGCCCTCTTCTTTTGCGGCTTCCTGGTAGGTGTCATACGGACCTCCGTTGAGATAGGAGCCAGTGACGAAGAATTTGCCCAGGAGTTCGGTGATCGAAGCAAAATCGGCAGACCCGGGAATGCCGCCACCGTCTGATTCGGCAAATTCCTCCTCTCGGCCCTCCTCACAAACAGCCTCTATAAGCACATTCTGAAGCAGGTCGTAGTTTGCTTCATTTTGTAGTTGCTCGGGGTCCAGCGGTCCTTCCCAACCCTCTGCGAGCAGCTTCTTTTTGTATTTGCGAACCAGACGCTTCCAAAAAGCCTGGTCCTCACCTGCTCGAACGAGGTCAAAACTCATACCAACCGCGTCCTTCCGGTGAGGAGTTCCTGCATCATGGCCTGCTTGAGGGCGCGGGTCTTCTCCCGCCGCTGCTCCAATGCGGTGAGTTCGGCGTCTATGGCGGAGAGGATTTGGGCGATGGCGGTTTGTTCGGGTATTGGAGGGAACTCAAATGAGATAGGGTTCAAATCCTTCGCGTGAATGTGCGGTTGCGCTCCCCCAGTCTGGGATTTGTATATCGTCTGCTGTTTACACAGGAGTTGATAGAAGATGAAATCGAGGCAGTAGCTTTTTGATTCGCTAATAGTGGAGCAGTCAGAGGCGAAAATCGGCTCGTTGTAGAGCGCAACATAGCCTGCACTTGCTCCCGACGCACTGATGGTGATCGTGCGCCCAAATCGATTTGCGGTTGCGTGAAAATAAGCTGGCTGTTTACCGCCTGCGATTACCGGAATGTCACCCGGTTGCAATGTGGTGCTGGTTATGAGTTGCCCCTTCTGAATCTTAACTACATCACCGAGCGTCTTCACCTCCCAGTCGCCGTGGAAGCCGGGGAGGCGGGTTTGGCCGGTGAGGAGTTGCTGCATGGCGGCCTGTTTGAGGTCGCGCTTCTTGGCGATGAGCCGGTCCAGCCCGCCCAGCAGCCCATCCACATCGCTCAACGCCTCCGCGATCGCGCGTTGTTCGGCGTCAGATTTCGGAATCCCAAGTGGACAAGCTAAAACATCATCTCTGCGAAGATTCGTTTGCTTCGCGCCATCATCAAAAGCCAAGTAGAATGGGTTTCTGTCGAGCTTGTAGAAGAGTAGTTTACCGTCGATCTCCCGTGGGTTTAGGAGGCAAATGCGCTGATTGACTGTATAAGTGTTTTTGCTTTCGACCCAATAGCATTTGGCGATGGCTCTACCATTTGGCACATCGCTCATCACCATAAGCACATCACCTATTGATGCTGGGCAGTAGGAGTGCTGGGAATACTTGCGCGTGAGTCCTTCAGTTGAAATAAACTTGGAGTTGACCACGACAAATCTTCCAGAATCGCTGATGCTTTGCTCGTGCGCTTTTCCATTCGTGTAGCTCACAAATGCACTCAAGGGCCTCACCTCCCAGCCCTCCGGAATAACCCCCACTTCGGTCTGTTTATAGCCGGGTTTCATGGCTGGTCTCCTGCATTCGGCAGTTGCTTGATCATGCGGTCGAAGTCGGACTCGAAGAGGCGGTCCTGGACGATGCGGTATTTCTCAAACTCGGATTCGGCAAAAGCCTTGGCGATCTCGGCGGTGACTTTGCCGGGGTGGTCGAGCAGGTCGCGGTGGTTGAACTGGAGGAAGGCGTCGAGGTTGTAGAGGGGGGTGGGGTATTCCTTCCCGTCTACGGCAGTATGTCGGAAATCCCGACACACTGCTTTTTCATCGCGTTCACCGGCCGCAGAGATATTTTGAAGGTATTCGGTGCTGTTGCGAATCTGAACTTTCTCCGGCTTGCTCATAACGCCGCTCCCATTTTCTTGAGGTGGCCATCGACCTTGGCGGAGAGGGCGGCGACTTCGTCGGTGAGCAGAGGCAGGGGCGTAGCGTAGCGTTCGGCGAGTTGGCGAATGCGGCCCGTGAGGGTTTGGGAGACGCGGTCGAGTTCGCCCTGGATGGCGGTGGAGAGGGTGGCGAGCCACTTGTCATCGACGACGAGGGTCTTGATTTCTTCCTCGGTGAGCTTGGGGTATTTCGCCAGGGCGAGTTGGTCGAGGGATTCCTCGGCCTCGCGGATGGCGCGCTTGAGTTCGGATTCCTCGGTGGTGAGCTTGAGCCATTGCTGGAGGACGGCGGCTTCGTCTTTGGCGTCCTTGTCGGATTTGACCTCCTTGAGGCGGGCATTGACCTCGGCCTTGGCGATTTTATCCAAGGCTCCGAGGAAGCCTTCTTCGCCGCCGTGTTCCTCCTCCAACTCGGCGATGGCAGCGGAGGCGGCTTCGAGTTCGCTTTGCTTGGCGTCGAGCGCGGCTTGTTCCTTGGCGAAATAACGGGAGACGAGGAGCGGCTTCGGAACGAGTTCGCACAACCATCCCTTGTCTTTTTCGCGGCCTTTCTTGTCCTTCTCCACAATGCGGCGGGGCGTGGCGGTCCACCCCTCGGCGGCGATGAGATAGCAATCGTCCTGCATGGTGGCGGCCCAGAAATCCATGAGGTGTTGGTAAACATCGTAGGCGTCGAGCAGCGGCGCGGCTTTGAACGAGGCAAGCAAATCCTCGGCGATGGTTGCGATGAGTGCCTTCGGGTGGCCATCCTTGGCGAAAGCCTTCAGATGGGGCGTGGCGGTTTGCTTCCACTTCGCAAAAAGCTGCGTGACGGAGTCATTGAACGCGGTGAACTCGGCATGGCCGAGAATCGCGGCTTTCAACTCGGAATGCGGAATGTGCAGCGAGGAATAGCCTGTGCGGAGCGGCTCGAAGACCAGCGAGCGCACGCCTGGCATGATTTTCCAGTAGTCGGCGAGGGCCTCGATGTCGCGGTCTGGAATGCCTCCGCGCAAGTGACCGTCGATGTCCTGGATGTCCTCGGCATCGGTGGTGTCGATGTAGCGAGGAAGGTTGAGATTGAAGTCGTTCTTCGGGTCGGCGATTTCCTCGATGGGGACGAAGCGCGAGTATTTAGGAATCTCCTGCTGGCGGGTGAAGGTATCGACGATGCGGTGGATGTCCTGCTCGCGGAGGCGGTTTTTGTTTCCGTCCTTCAGGAAGCCTTTGCTGGCATCGATCATGAAGATGCCCTTGCGGGTGGCGGCGTGTTCCTTGTCGAGAACGAGGATGCAGGCGGGAATGCCAGTGCCGTAGAAGAGATTCGCAGGGAGGCCGATGATGCCTTGGATGTAGCCCCGCCGAATGATGTTTTTCCGAATCACGGCCTCGGCGTTTCCACGGAAAAGCACGCCGTGGGGAAGGATGCACGCGCCTTTGCCGGTGGACTGCATCGATCGAATGATGTGGAGCAGGAACGCGTAGTCGCCTTGCTTCTCGGGCGGGATGCCGTCCACGAAGCGGTTGTGGTGGTCGTGGAGCGGATCGAAGCCATGGCTCCACCGCTTCACGCTGAATGGGAAATTCGCGACGACATAATGGAAGGTTTGGAGCTTGCCGTCTTGGATGAACTTGGGATCGGCGAGGGTGTTTCCCTGCTTGATCTCGGCCTCGGCATTGTCGTGGAGAATCATGTTCATGCGGGCGAGGCTGGTGGTGGCCGCGTCCATTTCTTGCCCGTAGAGCGTGATCTTCGTTCCGGCCTCGGCGGCGACCTTCAGCAGGAGCGATCCCGAGCCGCAGGTGGGATCGTAGGCGGTAGTGGAGGCCGATGTCTTCGCGTTCCCAATATCAATCACCTTTGCCATGATGCGACTGACCTCGGCGGGCGTGTAGAATTGCCCCTTGCTCTTGCCGCTCTCGGTGGCGAAGTGGCGCATGAGGTATTCGTAGGCGTCGCCAAGAAGGTCGTCGCCCTCTGCACGGTTCGCGGAGAAGTCGAGCGCGGGATTCTCAAAAACGGAAACGAGATCGGTGAGGCGGTCCACCATATCCTTGCCGCTGCCGAGCTTCGAGGCGTCGTTGAAATCAGGAAAATCGGAGAGTTGGTTCGCATTCTCCAGCGGGGCGATGATCTGGGTGTTGATGAGCTGGCCGATGTGGGGATTGCCCTTGAGCTTGGTCAGGTCAGCAAAACTCGCGCCCTGGGGAATGGTAATCGGCGCGTAGGGCTGCCCAGCATATTTATCGCTGATGTATTTGATGAAGAGCAGAACGAGGACATAATCCTTGTATTGGCTGGCATCCATGCCACCGCGCAGAACATCGCAGGATTGCCAGAGGGAGGAGTAGAGTTCGGATTTTTTCAGGGCCATAAGAGAAAGGAATTCGGCTTGGTAATTTTTTAAGCTTATGACCCCATTGTTTGAGCGCGATTCACCATCTCGGCACTCACAATCAATCCCGATCCGCTGCTGGGATCGCAGGGGATGTCTTGAGCAGGTTCGCCGATTTGATCGAGAGCGGCGAGAACGCCTACTGGAGTGTGTTGTTCGCCGCAGGCATTCCCCTGTTTGGCTTCCAGCGGAAAAGTGGCGGGTTCGTCAGTATGTTTTTGTGTCATTTGAGTGCCGAGTTTTAAGGGTTATCGGGGTTCTGGCGGGGCAGGGGCGAGAAGTTTGTCGATGGTTGCACTCACTTCGGATTGCGATATGCGCACGGACTCACAGTAGAGTTTCCGGGGCGAGTAATCGAAACCCAGAAACTCCAGCAGAACCCGATACGCCATCGGTCCACGGATCGTGGTGCGCTGACTTCCGCTCACCCTGTTTGTGTATTCATGCTCGCTGATATGAAGCTCAACACCAACCCCGCCATCGAGCAATCCAACCCAGACTTTGCCCGATTCAACGCCGATGCCGCCGGGCATCCCCGAGATCACGGACGAAGCGGAAGTGCCCTTCAAATAGTCGGCAGCGGCGAGCAAGTCTGCGGAAAGGTCATTCAGTATCGCATCCCGCCGGAGCACCCAGCAGCCCTCACCACGGTCTTTGAACATATCGAAGTATGTCCATTCGCTCTCCGGTAAAAATCTTCTAAAGCTGCCACTCGCTTTCCCTGAATACGGGAAACCAGACTCAATGCGGTCAGTATGAAACTCCCCGCGATGCAGGCTCAGATATCGCTCCACGCTGGGTGTAGGCGATTCGTGGGTCCAGAGATTGTCTGGCATGGAGTAGGCAGGGCTCAAGGGCTCGGGATGGTTGTTTAGCGGGTAAACATAGGGGAGAACGCACTCACATCGGTAGACTCACCTTTTTCGAGCGCGAGGCACAATGCGTTTCGGAACCTTATCGGCATTGTGATTTTTGGCGCATTAAAACAAATCCGGTTCGGTCTGGAGCCTGCTCAATCCTCGGAGTCATCGTCTTCGTCCGTTTCATCGAGCGGGCCGAACTGATTCTCGGCGTAGTCGCGGGCGGCTGTGAGGGACTCGAAATAGCCCATGTCGTCGAATTCGTTTGCGCGAAGCCAAAACACCGGACCGAGCTTCCAGAGTTCGACATCAAAGCCGTCACTGGCTTGATGGGTTTCCTTAGGGAATCCCGCGATCTCCTGTTTGTTGTCGATGAGAAGATCGTGGAGTTCGTCGGTATCGCCGGACTGGAACTGCGCGAGCTTGGCCGTGGATTCTTTTCCGAATCGCTCTTTGATGAATTCCTGAATTTCAGGGGAGGCGAGCAAGGCCTCAATGAATTGGTCGAGAGGTTTTGGGCTGGTCATTTTGTTTGGGTTTGAGGTTGGAAGTTGAATTCTGTCTGGCTCGCAAAGCCAGTTTTCATCGGGTTCAGCGAGCGTTTGATGGCCGCAAGCGCCTTTAGCGAGTGGAGAATTTTGCTGATCATTTCGTGGGGGATCGTAAAGAGGTTGGTAGGACAACCGCAGGGAGACCAAAAAAGTTTTCTGAACTATTTTTCATCCGCCATCAGCCCTCGCCCGGCCCTCCGAGCAGGCCGGGATGCATCTTGTCCCAGAAAAACGCGGCTTCCAGCGTCTCGTAGGCGAAACGCCAGACATCGGGCTCCTTGGATGCTCGGGTGCCGGCAACATTCAGAATGCGGACGCCGTTCTCCTCGACGAAACGCTGGAGAAGCAATGCAGGGCTTTCATAGCTCGATGCCCGCTGCGCCATATGAATCAAAGGTTTACGGTGCTTCGCGGCGAATTCGGCAGTCCGTTTGCTTCCACCCGCGAGGTTCGGAGCGATCGTAAAAATTACAGTTCCGTCGCTGTCGCGGACATTGCGCTCGGTCCTTTGCAAGTAAGACGCAGAGGAAGTTTCTAGGAGTTGGTATTGCGCGGAGATGGGTCCGTCCTCAGCCTTGCGACCTTTCGGACACCAGCCTCCGTGCGGGAAGCCCCACCGGATCGCAACATCCAGCCCTGCGCGATCGACTCCGGTCTGCCCGCCGGAGATGATTTTTTCGAGGGGAGTTTTCATTTCAAAACTCCACCAGAGCCGTGAATTGTTTGATTCTTTCCCCTCCGAGCATTGGCACCCGAAGGAGATCTGCAACTGCTGAATATGGCCGATGCTCTATGATGCCATCAGCCATGACCGCGTTGATCCCTGGCAAAGACTCCAGTTCACTTCGGGTAGCAGTATTAAGGTTGATTCTCGCACCAGAGGGGCGGCTCGTTTCCACTTCCACTGATTCCCGGCTAATGGCCGCAATAAGTGCATCGGTGCTGGCTTTGAGTTGAGCCGAGAGCATGTCGATGAGCGGGATCATTAGATCATGGGAGACAACAGGCGCAGCGGCTTCCTTGGGCTCCGGCGTTTCCACAGGCTCGGCATCCGCTGTCGAGGAAGCATCAATGTTCTCGCTCAACTCAGTGGCATGGGATGGTTTCCGGCCGCCGAAGATTCCCAACCCTCCGCGCCTGGCCTTTTCTTCCAAGCGATCGTAATGCGCTCGATCCAGCCGCAGGTCGTTTAGTGCCGTCTGGCCGAACGAGCGAGCAAGCCCGGCCTCAGTGAGAAGAGTTCCGAGGTCTTGGCGCGATCCGTTTGGAAAAACAAACGAGTAGTAGCGCGGCAATTTGCTTCTTCCGCGTGCGTCTTGAAACCGCGTGACCACCGTGAAGGGCCTCGCCAGCACTCGCTCAGCGAACTTTTTCGCCTCATGGCCGTAGGCATAAACCTTGTCCTCGGAAACGCCGAACGCCGCCATCTGCTGCACGATCCGATCCGGCACCTGATCGTCTTTCTCCGCGCAGTCGACGAAGTAGAGGCGCGCGATGTATTCCTCCCCGCCCGACAGGAAATGGAAGGAGTCGCCATCGTTGCCATCGCTCGGCAGAAGACGACATTCCTTCATGGTGATCCACTCGGAAGAGGCTTGGACTGGCAGGACGAGCAACAACAGCGCAGCAAGGCGCAGGAGGAGATATGCGGGATTTTGAATTTTCATGGGTCGTGGGGTTGAAGACCCGGCGGCCACGACGAAGCAGACTTGCTCAATCAATGTGCCGAATCCGGCACACATAGAAAAATCAAAAGCACATAGAATCAAGTGCTGAATTCGGCACAATGAGAAAGTCCCGCCCTGCCAAGAACATTGTCGGTTCCCAAGTCCGGAGAATCCGCACCGAGATCGAGATCAGTCAGACGGAGCTAGCGGCGGAATGTCAGCGTCAGGGCTGGGATGTCTCACGCGATGTCGTTGCGAAAATCGAAGACGGCCGACTCTGGGTTGCGGACGAAGAATTGCTCAATCTCGCGAGGGCGTTGGAATGCCCTGTGCCGGCGCTATTCCCTCAAGAGGCCCAGGAGGTCCTCAAGTCTTCCTCAGGCTCTCCAGCGGCGAAGAGGCGAAGAAGAAAGTCGTGAACAAAAGAGAAGCGGATTCAAGTTCCCTGAACTTTCTTATCCGCTGAACCCAAATTCTTCTGTCGCAGGAACGAAATCCTCGATGGCATTTTCCTTCTTTTTGCAGAGGCGGAAAAAAGACGCCGCATGTTGAAAAAAAGACGCGGACACAAAAAATATTTCGCAGCAGATAGAATTTGCGACTCTCAACGGGGTGGGGGCCTTGCCAAAAAAATACCAAGCAACTACCAAACCAAAAAAATCTTTCGCGGCTTGAAAGAGGGGTTAAGTCCCTAATTAAGAGAGAGAGCCGACGACGAGACTCGAACTCGTGACCTATCGATTACGAATCGATTGCACTACCACTGTGCTACGTCGGCGAAAGCTGGAAAATGCCACACGGGCGCACATATGCCAATGGATTTTTGGAGCGGGTCTGAAGGCTTTCGG
>Ga0247843_1004409_pt1 | contig 21130 bp, 21 predicted proteins | sample LaCruzMarch2017__FD_192420 | JGI IMG/M metagenome (GOLD analysis project Ga0247843, IMG submission 192420) | Freshwater microbial communities from meromictic Lake La Cruz, Castile-La Mancha, Spain - LaCruzMarch2017_8m | ecosystem: Environmental > Aquatic > Freshwater > Lake | place: Spain...
TTGAGGAGACGGCATCCGTCCGGAGGGAACGGGCGTGCTTGAGGGTTCCGAGCCGTCTGAAAAACCCGAATCCGGCAAAGACTCTGGCACCGGAGTCACCCACTGGGGCACCCACTGGGGCACCCAAGGGAGTGGCGCTCCAGGAATTGAGGGCCAATTGGGAATTCCGCCATTATCGGAGATCCTCAGGCTGGAGTCACCGGAAGCAACCTCCTCGTTGGACTCCTCCTGCGGCTGCGGATTTGCCCAAAGAGACGGTTCGGAATCGTCAGCAACCTTCCGGTTTTCTCGGTCGACCCATCGCAAACCCCAGCCGCGCATGTGGGACGGGGCAGGCGCCGGGCGCAAGTCAGAGCCCACAGGTGCTTCCCAAGCCTTGAATCCCTGGACTGTTGGTTCGGTTTTATCGATCACCGGAGCGGGGTGAACATCCCCGTTCAACACCTTCCGGGGAGCGTCCGGCGTCAGGGCCAAAAGTGTTATCGACGTTGCTTCGCCGACGGATGAGGACTGCTGGACAGCTCCATCATTGTGCATCTGTGCCAGCGCTCCCGTCACCATTGAGGCAAACAAAGACGCACCGTCCGGCGATTCTGGAACACCCAGTTTTCCGCCCCCTCCCACCGCAGCAATGGTTGGAAGGATTAACGCCTCTGCCCCCAGCGGACTGAAGGTGGTCATGACTTCTTTCCGGTGGCCACCAGTCGCAGTTTGTCCGACAGGGCTGCTGCCAGCTTGGCCCCTTGGGCATTGGTCTTGGCCAGAGCGTCGAGGATGGCCGCATTCTGATCGTCCTTCATCTGGCTCATGACCTTGACGACGAGCTTTTCGTCCAACTCGGCAAAGACCTTGGCGGCACTTGAAGGATCCATCCCAGCATAAGTCTTGGCCAAGCGTTTCACGTTGATGATTTCATCGTCCTGAATCCGGATGACTTGCTTATCAATGTCGTCGCGCAAACGGGCCACCAACTGGGTCACGGATGCCAACTCAGCCCGTTCGGCCGCAAGGCGTTGCCCCAACTCGTCCAAATCCTTCTGACGAATCCGGAACGAATTGCTCGTATCCTTGAGGTATGTGATGAGGAGCTCGATATCCTCGTTGTAGTAGTTCCAGGATTGGGTTGTCCCGTTGATCTCGTCGGCCGTCTTGCCGGCGAGAGGCGCCCCAGAAACACCGTCTTTTTCCACGGCTTTGGCCACCTTGGCAGGTGGGGGCGCAGGCGGCTTGTATCCCTTGAGAATCAAGGCCGCAGTGACCGCCAGATACAGCAGCCCGCCTATCAGCGATCCGATGAGGGGAAGAGCGATGGGTTTCACAAGTTTTGAGAGGTTCCAAAGGCGGTGAAGTCGACCGGCCGACGCCGCAACGCCATTTCATCGAGGTTTTTCTGATCTTCCCTCAACTGTTCTCGCTGGTGATCGACCAACTCCTTGGCACAGAATTTTTCGACCACTTCACGGTCACGACGGCTTTGCAGCACCGCCTGGAGTGACGCTGAGGCCGCAGACGTGGCCTCGATCATCTGCTGACGGCTCTCGTGGCAGCGCTTTTCCAGCAAGAGTCGGTATCCGTCGTGTTGTACAAGCTGGGAAGCCGGGCATCCGCGCATTAAATCAGCCTGAACTTCCTGCTGGTGGCGCAGCAGGGCTCCGAGGCACTCCTGAAACCGCGCCTCGGCCGCCTGACGGTTCCGAAGAGCACGGGCGTGGACCTGCAGAGCCTCCTCTTCGCGACGTTGTCGCAGTTCTCGGAGGGCAGTAACGCGGGATCGGAATCGTTTCATCGTGACCGAAGCGAAAGTTTTGAAATCGAGGCGTTCACGAAGACCTGCCTCCGTTCACAGCCGAGTGGAGACCCGACCACGCTTGGGCGGGCGTCACACCTTGGTCCACTCCCTGCCGCAGGAAGGCCTCCAGGGGTTCTTTCAGGCGAATGGCGGCATCAATGGCTGGATTGGAACCGGCCGCATAAGCACCCAGGCTGATCAGGTCTGCATTGCGCTTGTAGTTGGAGAGATGCTCGCGGGCCTGCCCTGCCAGAAGCAGTTGCTCCTCGGAGCACAAATCCCGGGTGAGACGACTGATGCTCTGAAGCACGTCGATGGCCGGATAGTGGTTCTGTTGGGCCAGCATCCGGTCGAGCACGATGTGCCCATCGAGAATACCTCGAACCGTGTCTGCCACCGGCTCATTCATGTCGTCTCCCTCGACCAAAACCGTGAAGAACGCAGTGATGGCCCCGTTCTGTCCGGAACCGGCCCGTTCGAGCAACTGAGGCAGCAGAGCAAAGACGCTGGGCGTGTAACCTCGGGTGGCCGGAGGCTCACCCACGGCGAGTCCGATCTCCCGCTGCGCCATGGCAAAACGGGTCACCGAATCCATCATCAAGAGGACCGATTTGCCCTGGTCTCGGAAATACTCGGCGATAGCCATGGCCGAGTAGGCCCCTTTGAGTCGGGTCAAGGCCGGCTCATTGGATGTAGCCACTACAATCACCGACTTGGCGCGCCCCTCTTCCGAAAGATCCTTCTCGAGGAATTCGCGGACCTCACGACCACGCTCACCGATCAGTGCGATGACATTGACGTCGGCCTCAGCCTGTGCGGCCATCATTCCCAGAAGCGTGGATTTTCCGACGCCCGATCCGGCGAAGATTCCCAGACGCTGCCCACGGCCGACGGGGATCAGCGTGTCGAGTGCCTTGATCCCGGTGCCAAACACCTCGCGAATTCGGCGCCGCTGCAACGGATGAGGTGGCGGAGCCATGCAGGGGGCCCGAAACACCGGCTTCACGGGTGGGAGCGAATCAATGGGCTCCCCCAATCCATTGAGCACGCGACCCAGCAAATCCGGCCCCACGGGAACCTCCAACGGGTGGCCCAGGGCAACCACCTCGGATCCGGGGTGAATGCCATGGGTCTCCGCCAGCGGCATGAGGAGCACGCGACCCTGACGAAAGCCCACCACTTCGGCCAACGCGTCACCCTTCTTGTGGGCGCCCTCGATCCGACACAGTTCTCCCACAGCACAAAGAGGACCCTCGCTCTCGATGACCAAGCCGATCAGTTGGACGACCCGCCCGCGATTCTCGATAACACGAGTGCTACGCACCCGCTCCAAGATGCCTCCCAATCGCTGACCCGGCGATGTGCCTTGCGGGTTCATGATTCCATCGATTGCCTCAGCAACTCGAGCTTCACTTCCCGACGTGCATCCACTGTCCCAAAATCGGTGTACACCAGGCAACCACCGCGCCCGACCTCCGAGGACACCTCGAAGTGGATGCGCTCGCCACCCAGTTCCTTCAGTAGGACGGGACTGTTGACCCCTTCAATCAGGGCCAGATCTTCGGCGTGGAGTTGCACCCGGACACGGCCCGTTTGGCGGAGCGATGCCAGAGCCTCCTCCAAGGCCGCCTCAACCATGTTGGGAGTGATCTCAACACTGTTGACGACCTTGCGGGCCGTCTCCCAAGCGATGGCGATGAGCGCCTGCTCGCAATCCCGAACCACCTGGGGAATGGCGTTCTCGAACTGGACGAAGAGTCGATTCTGGATATGGCGCAGGTCGGCGCGCTGCTGAACGAGTTGTTCACTCAGGGCTCGCTCACCATCAGCGACACCCCGAGCGTAGGCATCCTGCTCGCGCAGGCGCCATTTGCGTTCCAATTCCGAGAGCGAGACTTTGACGATTTGAACCTCGCGGAGAGCTTCGCCCAACGCGATGAGGTTCGAATTGAGATTGGGGTTGGGTTGCATGATCAAGATGAACTGAGCCCTTCGTTTTCGGCCTCGGATTTGCGAACAAGCTCGATGATGCGCATCTGGGCCGCCTCGATGTCTCGCAGCTTGAGCGGTCCCATGAAGCTCATCTCTTCCTGCACCGTCTCGGCGGCGCGCTTGGACACCGCGCTGAGGAGTGCTCCCTTGAGCGAATCGCTGGCCGTCTTGAGGGCGACCGCCAGATCGCGTAGGTCCACCTCGCGCAGCACCCGCTGGAGCACCGGAGTTTCCAAGGTGGCCACATCCTCGAAGGTGAACATCTTCTGACGGATTTGCTGACCGAGCTCCGGATTGCGTTCCTCGATGTTCATAAGGAGGGACTTGGTCAGGTTCTTGTCGAGCGAGTTCAGCAAATTGGCCGCGCTCTTCAGACCGCCGGTCAGATTGAGAGCGCGCGTATGCTGGGTACCGAGCTTGCGGTTGAGCTGTTCGACCACCTTCTCGACGATTTCGATGGGGGTCGGCGCGAGAGTGGCCAGACGCTCGATGACCTGGTCGCGTAAATCGCTCCGGAGCATGATCAACAACTGGGAGGCCTTCTCGGGTGGCAGGTAGGAAAGGATCAGCGAGATCGTCTGGGGTTGTTCGAACTTGAGCAGATTGAAGATTTGCCGGGGCTCCAACTCGACGATTTGCGTCATCGAGGAAACCGGTGTGCGGGTGGGCAGTACCCGGCTGATGACCGTGGCCGCCTTGTAGATACCCAAGGCCTTTTCCAACATCGATTGTGTAAAATCAAAGCCGCCTCGCAGGGAGGTGCTTGCGTGGATGGCCACATCGGTGAACTCCTTCAGTACGGTGTTCTGCATCTCAATGGAGAGCATTCCCACCTTGGCCATCTCGGCGCTTATGGACTCCAATTCGTCGGGCTGAAGCACCCGGAGAAAGGATATTGCTGTATCCTCTCCCAAAACCACCAGAAGCATGGCGATTTTCTGAGTCCGTGTCAGACGGGCAAAATCGGCGGGGCTTGAAGCCACGATCTCAGGGGCTGGTGCGGGCATGGCGAATCACTTCGATTTTTCGGCGCCGCGAGTCATCCAGGTGCGGAGCGCGTGGGTCATGTTGTTGGGATTCTCCTTCATGAGCTGGTTCATCATGTCGGCGGTCATCACGAAGGGTTGCACTTCATCGGTTTCGCTGACGGGCCCCGCCCTCAGGCCGGCGGCGAAGTTGCCCATCTGGGATCCGCCATCTCCGGAAGCGGCACCGATCGGAATTCCGATGGGGATCTCATCGATGCTGGTCTTCTGGAAGATGCGCCAGAAAACTGCGAGCACACCGACGCCCAAGAGAGGAAAGACAGAATCACGCGCAATTTCTGTCCACATGCGCTGGCGCTCACTCTTTTCGAGCCGCTGGGTGAGCTCGAGGGAGGGTTGGTCGTTGAAGGCGATTTCCTCGACCGACAGTTCGTCAACCCGTCCGGCCTCACCCCGTTCCACGATGCCCAGCGCTGATTGGACGGCCCGTCGGATCTTCAGCATCTCAGCAGCACTGCGGGGCGTAGCCACACGGTTGGTCCCGTTCACAGTGTACTCGATGGGGATGAAAACCGCGGCCGAAAGGCGTTTGGTGGAACCCGGGATATAGTTCTGCGTCGTGGTGACTTCGTTGATCTCGTACTGGTTCTGGGTGACCTTCTTGTTGGTGTTATTCTTGGTCACCGGTGCAGTGCCGGCCGGACTGTTGGTATCCGTGTTGGCATTGGTCGCCGCGCCCGGCGCACCGATGGCACCCACCAGGGTCGAGGTGCTATTGTCAATCCGCTCGTCAGTGATCGTTTCAGTGCGCTTCACCTGACTCTCCGGATCGTACTTGGTCTCCCTCCGCTGCAGGGTGGTGTAATCGAGGTCGACCGACACACGAGCCATGACCCGCATCGGACCGCCGACGTAGGGGGCGAGAAATGACTCCACCTTCTTGGCCAGATAGTTTTCGTATTCACGGCGTTGCTTGAGTTGCGACGAAGTGGCCCCGGTAATGGGGTCGTTGTCGAAGGTCTCGGTCAGGAGGTTGCCGATGTTATCGGTGATGGAGACCCCTTCCGGATTGAGTCCTTCAACGGCATTGGCCACCAGGAATCGGATGGCATTCACCGTCGAGGCCGGGATGGGCACATTGCCCCGCAGCTTCAGGAAGACCGAGGCGCTGGGTTTCTTCTGGTACTCCACCAACAGACGGTTCTCGGGCATCACCAGCATGACCTGGGCGGACTCGATACCGTCGACTCGTGAAATGGTCTGAGACAATTCGCCTTGGATGGCCCGCAGGTAGTTGACCCGCTGCACAAAGTCCGAGATGCCGAAGTTGGGCTTGTCAAACAGTGAGAACCCCGTGGTGCCGCCACCGGGAATCCCCTTGCCAGCCAATTGGATGCGCAGGGAATGCACCTTGTCGGCGGGCACCGAGATGCTGCCACCGCCCCGGACCTTGTACGGCACCTTGGCCTCATCGAGCGCATTGATCACCTTGGAGGCCTCGGCTTCGGCAAGGTTACCGAAAAGAACAGCGTAGTCTTCGCGACTGGACCAAACCGCGACGCCGGTCAGACCGAGCAGGACGACCAATCCGGCGAGGACGATCGAGATCCGCTGGTTGATGCCGATCTCCTTCCAGACGGCGGCCAATTGCTGCAATAATTCTTGGAAACTGTTGTTCATCGCTTAGAGCCCTTGATCCTCAGACCTGCATCCGCATCAATTCCTGGTACGATTCGAGAAGCTTGTTGCGCACCTCAACCATCAACTGGAAGGAGACGCTCGCTTCCTCCATGGCGATCATGGCTTGGTGCAGTGGCACTCCCTGCTGGGTGACCAAGCCTCGGACCGAATCTCCGGCGGCCACCTGTTTGTCGGCCACATCGCCCACAAACCGGCCCAGGGTGTCGGCAAAAGCATCGCGCCCCGTGACTCTCCCCAACGAGGGGATGCCAGTCGGATTGATCCCCGTGGGCAGGGGCGCCGCATTCGGGAAGGCCTTGTTGAAAGGCTGCAGCTTCCCCATCTCCGAGTCGGGGATGAGCTTTCCCAAGTCTCCCAACCCGGCCTTCTGCAGAGCCTCCGTCCCGGCCTTGCCGAGAGGGGACTCCCGGAGGGCAGCCGGGTTGAACATTCGGAGTGCGGAAAGCGCTTCCATTGCAGAGTCTCAGTAAAGGCTTATCGCTTGCCGATGGACATGGCTTGCTGAGCCAGTTGTCGGGCGTTCTTGACGACGGCGATGTTCGCCTCGAATGCCCGCGAGGAGGCAATGAGGTCCACCATCTCCTCGTGGACATTGACGTTGGGATACCGGACGTATCCCCGGGGATCCGCGTCGGGATGATCCGGTTTGAACACCTCACGAAATGGACGGTTATCGGATTCAACGCGGGTCACCCGGATGGTGGAACCACTGTTGGCACTGGTCCCGGCATTGTTGACCAGCGACTCGAAAACCACCTGCTTGCGCTTGTAGGGCTGCCCATCGGCGCCTCGAGTCACATTGGCATTGGCCAGATTCTGGGAGACGATGTCCACCCGGGTCCGTTCGGCATCGAGCGCGGAGCGGGTGCTTTGGATGCTGGGGATGAGTTGGATCATGGTGTCTTCAGTCCGAAGGTTTAGCTACGGCCCGTAATGGCCATCCTCAGCTTGAGCATGGAACCGGTGATGAGTTGCGCTTCCAGGGTGTGTGCCAGGCTATTTTCATTCATGGCCAACATTTCCTGCTCAAGATTGACGGAGTTGCCGTCGCGATTGGAAGCGACGGCCGTTGGATCGACCGAGAGAGTCGGGACCGGGACATTGGCGATTTGACCCGGATCGTTGGCCTTCACCGCGTTTATCAGTTCGGTCTGGAACGACGGCGCCACATCGATGCGCTTGTAGTTCGGCGTCTCAACATTGGCCAAATTGCCGGCGATGGCCTGATGGCGCATCACCGTGGCGTCCAAGAGCTTCTTGGTGACCACATAGTTGGACTGGTTGAACAGCGTTTCGATCATGCACTCGCCTCCGTCCATCCTGTGAAGCAATGACCATGCCGAACTGAAAAATATCCGTTTTTGCGAGGTTTTATGGGAAAATCACCCGCGAGTAATGGCTCCGGGGCGGAACCGAAGTCCACCCGTCTGCCAGCGCGGGCAAAACTTTCCGCCCGACGGCTTAAAACCGCTTCACGGGCTCAACGACCCAGGAGGACTGTCAGAAGAGCTCCCAGGACCCACAAGACAGCCACCGCGCCGGCCTTTCCCAGACCCGTACGGGCCAACCGGTGACTCAGGTGCTGGGTGTCGCCCACCCAGAAGGGCTGTCCTCTCCAGGTACGCGAGACAACCACGAAGGCCATGTCGATCAGGGGAACAGCCACCACCCCGAACGCGAGCCTCCACGACTGTTGCAACCCACCGTCCGAGGTCATGGCGGGGGGCAGGGACAGCAATGCCAGAATGGAGAGCACATAGCCGACCCATTGGCTGCCGGCATCCCCCAGAAAGACCGAGGCGCGGGGGTAGTTGTAGGGCAGATAGCCGGCCAGGCTACCAGCGATCAAGGCCGCCCCGCAGGCCAAGTCCGATGCCCCACGGCACAGGAACGATGAGACTGAAACCGCGGTGGCTCCCATCAAGCCCAGGCCCGCACTCAGGCCATTCATGTTGTCGCTGAGGTTGAAGGCATTGGTGACCGCCACGATCCAGAACACCGTGAGCACCTGTCCAAAAATCGCCATCCCATCCGGAACCGGCACCTGGACCCCCCATCGCGCGACCAGAACGGCGATGATTCCCTGTCCGAGGAACTTCGCACCGGCGCCGAGATCCCGGCGATCGTCCCACGCTCCCAAAGCCAGCATGCCCACGGCTCCAGCGACCAGCACTCCGAGCCGGCGCAACGCCTCGGTTCCGTCCCAGAAAGATCCGATCTCCACGCTGCCCAGCACCCCCGACGATTTCAGGATCCAAAGCATCAGTCCGCCCAAAAGCCCACCCGTCGATACCGCAAACCCGCCCGCCAGCGGGATGGATTGAACATGGATCTTCCGGTGACCCGGATCATCGACATGATCCCATCGACGGCAGAGCGCGCGCCAAAGGGGCAACGAGACGGCCGAGACGACGCAGGCCAACCCGAATGCCCAAAACCCAATGGAAACCCCGGATTTCATCGGGGCAAATCTCCCGGGCGCTGGAGCAGGCGGCGGTACAAGGCATCCAGGGATTGCACCAGAGCCTCTTCGGAGAAACGTTCCCTCACCCACGATCGCCCGGTGGCTCCCAGCCTGGAGGCCAACTCCGGATCACCCGCCAACCGGGCGATCCGATCCACCAATCCAACCAAGTCTCCCACTTGGAGCAGAAACCCGGTCTCCAGATCCCGGCACACCTCGGCAGCGCCGTCGCAATCAAAAGCGATCACCGGCTTCCCCGCAGCCAAGGCCTGAGGCAGCACCCGGGCCAAGCCTTCCCGGCGCGACAGATGCACCAGCACATCCATCAAGCCCAAATAGCGCGAGACCTCCGAGGGCGGCACCAGACCCGCAAAGACAAAACGCCCTACCAAACCGGGCGTCGTGGCGGCCATGGTCTCGAAACGCGCACGCCAGGGGCCGTCGCCCAACAGCAGAAACCGCACATTGGGAACCCGCCGGACCATCTCCACGGCGGAGGCGAACAGGTCATCGTGCCCCTTGAGCTGAAAGAGACGAGCCACCTTGCCCACAACAAAATCCCCAGGGCGGAGTCCCAGCCGCTCGGCCAGTTCTGGATCGCGCCGGACCCCAAGGAAAGGTGCCAAGTCAAACCCGCTGAAGATTCGGGTGTACTGAGCCGGGGTTCCAATACCGGCATCGAGGTACTGTCGAGCCATCGCCTCGGCGACCACCACAAAATGGTCGGTCTGCCGCCCGGCGGCCCGTTCCGCGCCCCGAAAAACTGCATTGGCCGCGCCCCCCTGGAACGGACCAAAACTCGGGCCATGGACGGTGTGGATCACGAGCGGAACACCGGCATCGCGGGCAGCGAACCGTCCCACGATGCCCGCCTTGCCGCTGTGGGTATGAACGATCCGGGGGCGTGTGCGACGGAAGTGACTGCGAAGCCTCAGGTAGGCCAGAGCATCCATCACAGGATGGACAGGCCGAACGAGGCTGGATTCCAAATGCAGAAGTCCGGGCACCGACCGGGCGATGGGTTCGAGAGATCCTTCCGGTCCACGGGTCGGACCAGAAATCAATTCGACCTCCCAATCCGGAATCCGTCCCAGGCCAAGAACCGAGCTGAGGGTGTTCTCCTGTGCCCCGCCAACAATCAACCGGGTGATGACATGGCTCACACGCATGGGCTCGACAGGTCGAATTGCCGGGGTTCCCAGCGATGCCGGTGGCCCCCCTGGATCAGCGTGAGAGCTTCAGGGCAGCCAAACGGCTGATGACATTGGTGGATTCAGCGGAGTCCTTTGGAGCCAATTCGAGGTAACGTTCCAAGTGCTTCTGCTCCTCCGACAATTGCTTCTGCTGACGGGCAATTTCCGCGAGACCAAAGCGAACTTGAAACGTCTCGCGTCCGTCCTTGATCAAGCGCTCGTAATCGGCGCGCGACTCGGGCAATTGATTGAGCATCAGGCGAGCGATGGCGCGATTGACCCGGGCGACCGAATTGTCGGGTTCCTGGTCGAGAACCTTGGTCAGAGCCTCGGATGCAGGCCCGTACCGACCCAATTGCATCAAGATCAGTGCCCGACGGGAAGCGGGCGCAGGGTCCGACTTGGCCACCTTTTCCCAAGCCTCCGTCATGGCCAGAGATTCGTTGGTCTTGCCCAAGAGCAGGTAGAGGTAGGAGAGGTAATCGTAGAGTTCGGCATTGCTGGGATTGAGGCGTCGAGCCTCCAGCAGGAACGCCTCGGCCTCCTGCAATTGATTCAGGGCGATACGCACACGACCCTCGGATTCCGCCACACCGGCCTTTTCCACTGGAGTCCAGCGGGCGCGGGAGGGATCAGCCTTCAAGCTATTCAAGGCGTTGGTCGCCGAAGCCAGGTCTCCAACGGCCAAGGCCGCCGCAATGAACCCGAACTGGTTGAAGTGATTGGTGGGCGACAACCTGGAGGCCCGGGCAAAACCCACAGCGGCCCGACGAACCATGTCGTCCTTCTGGGCCAGGAGCGCCGATCCGAAGATGCGCAGGAATTCGGGTTCATCCACCGGCCCATGCATGTCGAGCAAACCCGGCTTCCCGTCCCAAATCTTGACGAGATCGGCCGAGAGGGGTTTGCCAGCGACCAAGGCTCGGTTCACCTCCAGATTGACTCGTGCCGAGGCGTTGTCGGCGTTCAATCGGAGCGCCTCGTTGAAAAGACTTCCAGCTTCCTTCAAGCGTCCGCCCTCTTGGAGGAACACCCCGGAGGCATTGGCGGAGCGCGACCACATCGCGGCTACGATCACTGCGTTGGACGAGCCTCGGGATGCATCCCGAACCACCGCATCCAACGACGGCTGCACCTCACTCCAAAACCGGCGCACCTGATCGAACTCAGCATCATTGGCCGCGCTGGGCAGCAGTGCTTTCCGAAGCAGGGCTCCGTGCAAGGATCCGACCGGCCGAAAGTCAAACGGCTCGGCAAAGAAACTGAAAACGGGCGCTGCAAAGAAGGTCTGATTGCTTTGAGCAGCCCGGGTAGCCAGCGTCAGCCAAAGCCCCGCGATGTTGTCCTTGGCAGCAGCGATTTCACGCAATGCCGGCCAACGTTCCGCATGCCGATTGGCCAAGAACTGTCGATAGACCCGCACCGGAGCCAGTCGGGTTTGGACCAACAAGTGCCCACCCTTGCTGGACAGCGTCTCATTCCCGGCTGTCAGCGCCATGAACAGCATGGGGTCATCGGCGAACACCAACCCTGGAGCCCGGTGAAGCGGAGCGAGCATGGTCCGCGAGTAATCCCAAAGGCTGGAACCATTGTCGGCCAATACAACCCGCCAATTCTTGGCAACCAAGGCCACAGGAACCAGGAGCGTCAGTAACACCACCAAGACGCCAGCCAAACGCGAGAAGCCCGAGGAAAGAGACGTAATCGAGTAGGCATGACGAGGGTCTGGTCTCCCGGTCCAGAGCAGGAGATAGTACCCGGCAAAATAACCCACAACGAGGCAAGCGCAGAAGGAGAACGTCAGGAGAGGAACCCCATAGCCCAACTGACGGGGGCTGAACTTCAAGTCGAAGGCGACCGCAATGCAAAGGCCGAACCAGGCGAAAACCAATACCTGCCAGGCAATCATCGCAGCCAAGCTGTCTAAACCAGCACCCATCCGGGAGGGCCAGCGAATACCAATCCCCACCAGAGGCGCGATCATCATCAGGAACAGAAACAGGAAGCGGCCGCGCGGATACATGAGCAGTTGGCCCGCCTTCAGCTCCAGACCCGCCCGAAGAAGACTCCAAAAACTCTCGTCATAGCGTCCGGTGAGGCGAGCCGACAGTGGAATCCAGATCAGCAGCGAAAGCCCCACCAAACCCGCCAGAAGCATCCGAGACAGAAAACCCAGGTGGAAGAACTCCCATCCGCGGATCCAGACAATGGCCACCAGGAACATCGGCGCAAACCCGATGAACGCATGACTGTTGGCAATACCCACCCCCATGAGGGCGGAGACGATCCACAGGCGGGATTCTTTTCGATCCAGTCGGTATTCCAGGAGGTTTCGGATCGCCACTGCGAAGATCAACAAATCGATCATCTCCCCGGTGTAAGCCGTGGCATGCTGCCAGAAGGTCAACTGGAAGGCCAAGAGACCCACCGCCAGAACCGGCGGCACCCATGCCAGGGGGATGGTCAGCAACGCAATGTCCGAAAACTCGCGAATGCGCTCCTCGTGCCGCCGATCATGGGGAAGCAAGGCCACACAGCGGGCCAGCAAGTAGACCACTGCCGCAGCCATGGCCGCGGTGAGAATGTTGGCCTGACTGGGAAACCGGGAACCCGTCAACGAAGATACGAGGGCTCCGAAGATCTGGTGGAGGGGCTGGGAGAACGCGTTGTCAAAGCCCCAACCGGCAGCCTCATATATGGGCCGCAGGCTGTTAACTCCGATCCAAGAATTGCGTGTGAAAAGGAATACGGCAAAAACCGTTAAAGCCAAAATCCACGGCAATCTCCTGGTGACGAAGAGTCTCGAGGAAACGGGAGCGTCATCCATAGGGTGGGCAGATAGTTTGGAAAACCCGCAAGAAAGGCAAAGTCGTTTCAAACTGAAACATTCCAGAGCCCATCAGCTTCCAACACAGAGCGGCCTCGGAAAAACCCTCGTCCCACTCACTTCCTCCTTGATTTGCGTGTGAGATTGTTGGCCCCGGAACGAAAAAGGCGCCCGTTTACCGGGCGCCTTGCAAAAGATAATTCAGGACTCGCCGAATTACTTGGAGCCGAGGATCGCGTCCTTGGCGGCCTTGGCCACGCGGAACTTCACGACCTTCTTGGCCGGGATCTTGATCTCAGCGCCGGTGGCCGGATTGCGGCCGATACGGGCTTTGCGGTTGACCAACACCAGCTTGCCCACGCCAGGGAAGGTGAAGGTGTTCTTGGCATTCTTGTAAGCGAGCTCAGCCAGCGCCTCGAGAACCGTCAACGCTTGCTTCTTGCTGATCTCAGCCTTCTCGGCGAGGACGGCGGTGATTTGGGATTTGGTGAGAGCTTTAACAACTTTGGCCATAATATTGGGCTTTGGGGTTGGGATGTGTGATTGATCCGAAGTGACTTCGGAGCGGATTTAGCAACGCGTCACACGGCGTCGCAAGAGAAAACCCAATGAAAGCATGGTTTTCATCTGTTTCACTGCCGCAGTTAGCCCTCGTGGTGGTTTCCTCGCGCCGGGTCCTTGACTTGCACCACTCCCCCAACACCATCGAGATCCTCTCCGGGCCATTCGAAACGCCGAGCCCAAGGCCCCTTGCCCGGGGATAAAACTAGAACGCCACCATGAACCCACGTCCGAAGACCCGATCAGTGACTCTTGGTCTTTTGCAACACGCCTGCGGGCCCGATCCCGAGGAGAACCTCAGGTTGTGCCTAGAGGCGGGCGCACAAGCTGCCAAGGATGGAGCCAACATCCTGTGCACCCAGGAATTGGTCCGCTCCCAATATTTCTGCCAGTCGGAGGAGCACCGGTATTTCGACCTCGCAGAGCCCATCCCAGGCCCCAGCACGCGAGCCTTCCAGAGCTTGGCCCAGGAGCATGGGGTCGTGGTGATCGCCTCGCTCTTCGAAAAGCGAGCTGAGGGGTTGTACCACAATACCGCCGTGATCATCGATGCGGACGGATCCCTGCTCGGCATCTATCGAAAGATGCACATCCCGGATGACCCCCTCTTCTACGAGAAATTCTATTTCACCCCGGGGGACACCGGATTCCGAACCTGGGACACCCGCTTCGGCCGCATCGGTGTGCTGATTTGCTGGGATCAATGGTACCCCGAGGCGGCACGACTCACGGCAATGAGCGGGGCCGAAATTCTCTTCTATCCCACCGCCATCGGTTGGCACCCTTCCGAGAAGGCCGAATACGGAGTCCATCAGCACGGCGCCTGGGAAACGATCCAACGCTCCCATGCAGTGGCCAATGGCTGCTACGTGGCCGCCGTGAACCGGATCGGATTGGAACGTCCCATTGGCGGCGACGGGCTCGAATTCTGGGGACAGAGCTTCGTCGCGGGCACCAGCGGCCAATTGCTGGGCAAGGCCTCGGTAGATCGCCCCGAAAACCTTCTGGTTTCCGTGGACCTGGCGAAGGTGGACGTCACCCGGACGCACTGGCCCTTCCTGCGAGACCGGCGCATTGATGCCTATGGCGACCTCACCCGACGCTATCGAGACTAAACCCGTGCCCCAGGGGGCGCTCAGCGGGCGTTGTTTGGTGATCATCGGAGGGACCCAAGGCCTCGGTTGGTCTGCGGCGCAAGCCTGCCTCCGCGAAGGTGCCCAGTTGGTCGTGGTCGGGCTCGAGCCCACCCCGGAGATTCCAAAAACCGAGACGGTGCAAAATCGGCTGGAAGTGATCCTGGCCGACGCCCGGGAACCCGGAGTGGCCGAACGGGCCATCGAACGGTGTGCGCAGCGGTACGGCCAGTTCCACGCCCTGTACCACGTCGCAGGGGGCAGTGGGCGGGCCTGGGGCGATGGGCCACTGCACACCATTCCTTTGGAGGGTTGGCAGCGAACCCTGGAATTGAATCTGACGACGGCATTCCTCTCCAATGGGGCGGCGATCCGCTGGTTCCTTCGAGAGAATCAACCGGGGTGTATCCTGAACTGCGGATCGGTGTTGGCGAGCTCCCCTTCCCCCAACCTCTTCGGCACCGCAGCCTACGCGACAGCCAAGTCCGCCCTGATGGGCCTTACCCAGGCAGCGGCGGCGGCTTATGCCCCCCATGACATCCGCGTGAACCTCTTGGCTCCCGGACTCACCGCCACCTCCATGTCCCTGCGGGCCCAATCCAACCCCGTCATCCAAGAATTCATCACCCGCAAACAACCTCTGGACGGCGGGCGCATGGGTCGTCCGGACGATCTGGACGCGGCGGTGATTTGGCTCCTCTCCGAGGGCAGTCGCTATGTGACTGGTCAGGTCATTGCCGTGGACGGCGGCTGGTCGGTATCTGACGCATCCCCCTCGCAAGCACTCCCGCCCGGAACCGGTTCAGCTCCCCGGGTCTCATGAATACTACTTCGGATACCGAGCCCTATTTCTTGGGCATCGACCTCGGTGGGTCCCGCATCAAGTCAGTGGCAGTGAGCACCGGTGGGAAGACCCTCGAATACGAGTCCACGCCGTTTGAGGATCGTGCGATGGAGTGGGCGGACCGGATCCGAGATCGGTTGAACAAACTCCGCCTCCGTCGGGGTGAACCGGCGGCCATGGGGCTTTCAGCACCGGGGCTGGCTGCCCGAGACGGCCGCTGCATCCTCCACATGCCTGGACGTTTGCAAGGGTTGGAAGGATTGGATTGGCAGCAGTATCTGAGCTTTCCAACTCCGATTCCCGTACTCAACGACGCTCACGCCGCCCTCTTGGGAGAGGCCTGGCTGGGGGCGGCTCAAGGGCTGGAGAACGTGTTCATGCTGACCTTGGGAACCGGGGTCGGCGGGGCGGCGATCGTCGAAGGGCGCCTGCTCCGTGGCCATCTGGGACGCGCCGGGCATCTGGGGCACATCACCCTCGATTCTCGGTCCAAAAACGACGACGTCGGCACACCCGGATCTCTGGAAATGGCCATTGGCAACAAAACCCTGATCGAGCGAAGCCACGGACGCTACACCTCCACCGAAACTCTGGTTCAACAGGCCCGGGCGGGCGACTTGGAGGCGATTGGGCTCTGGCAAGAATCCGTGCGGGGATTGGCGGTGGGGATCAACTCTCTCATCAACGTATTGGATCCTGAGGCGGTCATTTTGGGAGGCGGAATCGCCCAGGCGGGCCCGGACCTGTTTGATCGTGTTTCAGAAATCCTCGAGGAGTATGAGTGGCGTCCGAGGGGAGCCCACGTGCGCATACTGCCGGCTACGTTGGGTGAGTTGGCCGGTGCTTATGGGGCCGCCCGTCAGGCCATCCTTTCCGGGCAGATTCACTGACAACCCATACGGAGATTGCGAGCCTTGCAGGCGCAGCAATTGGAGACCTCATCGCAAACACGGGGTCCTGCAGTCGTGACTCCGAGGCCATTGCTCTCAATACCCCCTACCCATCCTGCCAACCCGCCTCTTCAGGCAACCTCTGTAATTCCTCGGCGGCAACCGAATTGAGCAGTGAGTCCACTCGCTGCTGCGGCTCCAATCCAGCCCGCGGTGCTCGGGGCGGGCTATGCCTACTGACCCAGCGCACCCGGTTCCACAAAAAGAACATTGCCTTGCTGACGAGGGCGCGCAGCCAAGCCCCATTCAAGCCGGAGAGTGCGCCCTGCCGGGCGCACACAAAAAACAAAAAACCCACCTTGGTTGCCCAAGGTGGGTTGAATCATCAAACCAGAATTACTTGCGACGGCGCCAGAGGAGCGCAGCGGCGCCGAGAGCGCCGAGAGCGATCGTGGTCGGCTCAGGGATGACTGCGCTGTCAACCAAGTTGAAGCTCTTCAGGTTCTCCATGCCGCCGGGGATCGCCAAAGGATCGGTGGGGATGGCGTAGGTGAAGGTCTCGGAGAGACCGGTTCCAGGAGCCTTGGCCAGAGCCTGAGCGGCACCGACACCAGCGATCGAGGAGTCCCACACGGCAACCTGCAAGGTAACGGTGCTGCCCGGAGCAAAACCCTCGAGGGTCGCGAGGGTGCCCGGACCGCCGGTGCCAACGGGGTTCCAAGAACCAGGAGAGGTGGTCGTGGAAACGCGGAACGGAGACGGAGCGAACGACTTGTTGATCGTGCTCGCGGAAGAACCGTACCAGACCTGAGCAACGAAGCTGGTGCCCGTCAGGGGCTTGCCAGCCGCGTCATTGACCAGAGCCAGACCGCGGTTGTTGAGGTTGATCTGTCCCTGGCCGAAGGCCGAAACAGCCAACGCCGAAGCGGCAACGAGGTAAGCGAACTTGTTCATGGTATTTTCTTTTAAGACTGATTAGTTGACAGAGAAGTTCCGGGTGTAGGTGCGAGCAGCGCCCTTGAGGAAGAAGCCCTCGCCAACCTTGACGGTCGGAGCAGCGGGAGCCCAAGCGCCGTCGACATACTCAGACAAGGAGAACTTGGTGCCGGTCCACTGATAAACGGCGTCACCCTCAGCGGCGGTCAAACCACCAGCGGCGGCGTCGGTCAAACCACCGGCCAAGGGCACGGGGACAGACAGGAGGTTGAAACCAGCGGCCAAAGCGGCGCTGTTGTTCAGGCTGACCTCACCGATCAAGGTGATGGTGGTGGCAGCCGGAACGTTGACGAAGAAACCCTCGCCCGGAGCCAAGGTCATGGCCGGAGCGTCCCAAGCGCCGTCAACGAACGAGTTCGCAACGTACTTGCCACCGGTGAACTTGTAGACAGCAGTGCCATCCGGAACGTTCAGCACAGTGCCGATAGCGTTGTTGCCGTTGTTCAGCTGGTTGCCGATCAGGTTGTAGCCCTTAGAGAGGCTGAGCCGGACGTATCCAACGATGTTCTGGCTGGTCACCTGGGCGGACCCGGAGACAGCACCGACAGCCGCGACGACGGCGGCCAAGAGGAGCGATTTGGTGTTCATGGTGGTTTGATTTATTCCGTGTGTGGGAGAGTTGTGTCAGGGGCTACAGCGAGCGTCAACGGATTTTTTGAAAAAAAACCAAACTGCTTCTCGGCCGCTGTGGCGGTGTTGGCCAAAAGCATAGCAATGGTCATCGGGCCCACACCGCCCGGGTTCGGCGTGATCCAAAGACACTTGGGCTGCACAGCTGCAAAAGCCACGTCCCCAACGAGGCGCGTTCCGCTCTTGGCGGAAGGATCGATGAGGCGATTGACACCCACGTCGATGACCACAGCACCTTCGCGCACCATGTCGGCTTGCAGGAACTCCGGGACACCCATGGCAGCAATGATCACATCGGCCCGACGACAGTGGGCAGCGATGTCGCGCGTGGCGCTGTGGCAAAGTGTGACCGTGCAATTGGCCCGGGGCGACTTCTGGACCAGGATGGCCGCCATGGGCTTTCCCACGATGTTGCCACGCCCCAACACAACCACCTCGGCGCCGTTCAGAGGCACACGGCTGCGCACCAGCAATTCGTGGACGCCGGCGGGCGTGCAGGGAAGGAATCCTCCCGCGTCACCCAGCATGAGCCGCCCCACGTTGATAGGATGGAAGCCGTCCACGTCTTTCTCGGGCAGGACGGCCGAGTAGATCACGGCCGCATCGATGTGCCGCGGGAGCGGAGCCTGGACAAGGATACCGTGGCAGCGCGGATCCGCATTCAGGCGGGCGATGAGCAACAACAATTCCTCTTGGGTCGTCGTCTCGGGAAGCACCGTAGTGTGGGAAAGAATTCCCAACTCCCGCGCCTTCTTTTCCTTCATGCCCACATACACTTGGGAGGCCGGGTCTTCTCCAACCCGAACGAAGGCCAAGCCAGGCTGGATGCCCCGATGCTTCATGGAGGAGACCCGGACCAACGTCTCTTGGTGGATGTCGGCAGCGATGGCCCGACCGTCGATGAGATTGTTCATGGGATTTGTTGGACCGATACCTGGCCGCTGTCCGGCCAGTGCCGCGCCGCGCTGGGCAACATCACCGAACCGGAGATTCTTCGATGGATTGCACGCGCAGGAGGACCTGGGTGCGATTGCCAGGATTGACATACTCCTCAGCCACCACTTGAACCATCTTGCCCCGGAACCCAGCAATGGGGGTCTTAGGATCCTGACCCACCAAGAAACCCAGCATCCCCTCACCCCGCTGTGGACTTCGCAGTTGGTAGTGGGAGGGCGATTGCGGCTCGAGGCTCCGGACGACTTTGCCAACCCGACTGACGATGCGAACCTTCTCGGAATACTGGATGGACGACTGGGCAGCACCTCCGCCCGATTCACGAGGTTCCTGCTCCAGCACCACCGGCGTGACCGCTACTGGAGCGGGCGGGGGCACCACAGGGGCTGGCACCGGAGGCACAGCGGCCACAATGGATTTGGAGTTGTTGGGCGCGGTCGCGGCTGAAGAAACCGGATCGCCATCCGCGGGAAGGATTCCGCCTGTCTTGAGCGCAGCCACCTGGGGCGGGCGCGTACCGGAGGTTTGGATGAACTGAGCCCCCACGTAGGCTGACAGGCCGGCGGGCGGTTCTACCTGGAGCCATCCATCCAATTCACGGATCTCGGTCAGTGTCGTGCCTTTTTTGAGCAAACCCAACTCGCCGTAATTGCGGCCAGGACCCACCCGCAACCGGGCTTCGGGAGTCTTGATTTGACGAGAAGCCCGATCCACCTGAGACCCATAGACCCAGACAGCGACCTTGTTAGGCAGGGCAATGCGGACGAAACCGTCTTTGCTACCCCCTTGGGTTTCCACCGTTTCCCCCCGCTTCATCCAGGCCAGAACCTCGCCGTCCAGGGAAGGTTGGGAGCGGACATTGACCCGGTCGCCACGGATCACAACGGTGTCCGCCAACGCAGGGATCGCGCAGGTCAACGCTGCGAGTAAAAGGAATCGGGGACGAAGATCGAGGGACAGAAGAGACGAAACGGACGAACAATTCATGCGTTCGAAAGCAATGACCGGATTTCCGTCGGCGTCAATGCGCGCCACTTGCCCAGAGGCAATTCTCCCAGTTTGATGGGCCCGATCTGGGTCCGTCGCAACTCGGCAACGGTGTGACCCAAGACCTCGAAGAGGCGTCGAATTTCGCGGTTCTTGCCTTGGGCCAATTCCAACTCCACGACGCTGTGCGAGTTGTTGGCATCGACCAATCGAACGCGTTCGGCCTTCAAAGTCTCGCCCTCATGCTGGACGCCCTGGGTGAAGCGGGCCAACTGCGAGGACTCCAGTCGCCCCTCAACGACCGCCACATACTTCTTGTGCACCCCGTACCGCGGGTGGGTGAGTTTCAGGGAGAAATCACCGTCGTTGGTGAGAAAGATGAGTCCCTGGCTGTCCCGATCCAAGCGCCCCACGGTGAACAAGTTGGACCACTCGGCGGGCAGGAGTTGGGAGACGACACGGCGCGTTTCCGGATCGATCCGGGTGCAAATGAAGCCCGGCGGCTTGTTCAGCGCGATGTAGAGCTTCTTGCGGGTCCGCACTGGCGCCCCCTCCACCGAGACAGCGTCGTGGAGCGGATCCACCTTGGACCCCAGCTCGGTCACCACCCGTCCATTGACCGTCACCACCCCGCGGACAATCAACTTTTCGGAGGCGCGCCGTGAGGCGACACCGGCATCGGCAAGGAACTTCTGGAGTCGGACAGTGGACATGGGATGGGGGGAAAATGGCGAAGCCGATTGCGGGTTTCTTGAAACACCCACAATCGGCGTCATTGGAGTTGGAATCCGTGATTCTGGGCGTCGTTACGGCGAATCAGCGGCGAATCAGAGCCCGCGTCGCAAACGCAGGGCTTCTCCGGCCGGGCAGGCCGCACGATCACTCGGGCGGACGAGTCTTGCGCAAACCGGTCACGCGATCGCCCGGCTTCCATTGGGTACGGTCCTTGAGAATGGCGACGCGCTCGAAGCGCTTGAGGACATTACGTTTGGCCCCGGTGGACCCAGAGGCGCGTAGGCTGTTGTGCTGCGACATAAAATCGGATGTTCTGCTGGCGGCGATGGAGGACCCTCGAATGGACCAACTGCAACCAGCGAGCCCGTGATTGTAGCGGGAGGCGTGGGAGATGCAAACCGGATTTTTCAGAGAAATCGCACCCACTGCCCTGCGCCGCCTCCGTTTG
>Ga0247843_1004411_pt1 | contig 21125 bp, 18 predicted proteins | sample LaCruzMarch2017__FD_192420 | JGI IMG/M metagenome (GOLD analysis project Ga0247843, IMG submission 192420) | Freshwater microbial communities from meromictic Lake La Cruz, Castile-La Mancha, Spain - LaCruzMarch2017_8m | ecosystem: Environmental > Aquatic > Freshwater > Lake | place: Spain...
CATTGCTACAGATATTATCGGTGTCGGTATTTGAGAAAAATGAGCTTTCAAGCGCCTTTCAGGGCGATGCACTCACATCTGATTTACTCGACTCTGCTAACCAATTGAATTTATTCGGAAATTAACCGGACAGCAGTGATTAAATATGTCTGTTTAAGTGATATTCAGTCACTCAAACAGACACATATTTATTTTTACTTGTTTGTCGCATCAAACTTTTCAAGCAAGGCGTTGCCGCGCTTGGTGACATCGTCCAGTGCCTGTTGAGCTGTTTTCTTACCTGCCCAAACTTGCTCAAGTTCTTCGTCGATAATGCCGCGAATCTGTACATAGTTACCGAGACGAATGCCGCGTGACTTATCAGTGGTTTTGCGGATCATTTGATTGACCGATACATCTGTACCTGGGTTCTTCTTGTAAAAACCCGAATCTTCGGTCAATTTGAAAGATTCGAGGGTCACTGGAAGGTAGCCCGTACGCATATGGTTCTCCGACTGCACTTTTGCATCCGACAAATAATTGAAGAATGCACCAACGCCTTTGTAATCAGCAGCAGGCTTACCTGACATCACCCATAGGCTTGCGCCACCGATGATCGTGTTTTGTGGTGCACCAGCGACATCTGGGTAGTAGGGAAGGGTTGAAACAGCAAACTTAAACTTAGCGTTTTTTGCGATTCCGGCGTATGCGGCTGAAGAATTAAATGAGATTGCGCATTCACCAGACTCAAAGGAGGGTGAGGGTGCTGCACCCCGACCTTTGTAAACAAACAGTCCATCTTTTGCCATCTTGGCTAGATTGTCGATATGACGAACATGAAGGGGTGAGTTGGCAACCAAGCGAGCATTGGGACCCGACATGCCGTTACCCTGAGTTGCGAGCTCGGTGTTATGCCATGTGGAGAAGCTTTCGAGTTGAGTCCAGCCCTGCCATGCTGTCGTCATGGGGCATTTGTGACCTGAATCTTTGAGTTTTTGAGCGATGGCTTGTATTTCAGGCCATGTAGTGGGCAATTTCTCTGTTGATACACCTGCAGCTTTCAGGGCGTCTAAGTTTAACCATGTGACCGTAGTTGAGCTGTTAAAGGGAAATGACATCATTTCACCTGTTGGCGCAGTGTAGTAGCCAGATACTGCCGGGATATAAGAGGCAGGATTAAACTTATAGCCGTTATCAGTCATGACTTTTGAAACAGGAATAACCACACCTTTAGATGCCATCATGGTGGCGGTACCTACTTCAAAAACCTGCAGGATGTGGGGTGCTTGTCCAGCTCTAAAGGCTGCAATCGCAGCGGTCATCGCCTCGGGATAAGTGCCTTTGAACACTGGAACAATGACATATTCTGATTGTCTTTTGTTGAAGTCCGCCGCAACATCATTGACCCAGTCGTTGAGTGCGCCAGACATGGCGTGCCACCAGATGATTTCCTTTTTTGCTTGTGCTTGAGCTGTGAGTTGAGGACCCATTGTCAGAGCAATTGCCGCGGCAAGGGTTGCCAAACGTTTCATCATGAGTATTCTCCGTCGAATGAAGGCTAGGGGACCTAGAGTGTTTCATTGACGAAGAATAGGGAGATTGCATTTCAAAATGATGACAACCTGAAATCATTGTGACTTCATACAAATTTCTTAAGATAGCTACCCTTTAAGACATGTTTATTGTTTTAGCAAAGGGATGTTCGCATCTTTGATGACTTTCTTGGATATCGCGAGCTCTTCATGGACAGCCGCTGTGACTTGCTGCGCGGTCATGGGCTCCACATTTAAAAAGGATGTTTCAAACTGACGTTTGAGCGTGGGGTTCTGTAAGGCCTTTTCGAGCGCGGCACCTAATTTATCCAAGATGGGTTTGGGTGTGCCAGTAGGCGCCACTATCGCATTCCAGACATAATAATCAAACCCTTTAAGACCTGAATCTGAGAGGCTGATGAGATTGCGGGTTTCCGTTACAGGTGTTTTGCGAGTCGTGGCGAGTACACGGGCCTTGCCACTATCTGCCAGAGGATAGGCTACCGAAGGCGCTACAAGAGCGAGATCCAGTCTGCCTGCACTCAAATCGTTGATGACGGCAGCTGCGCCTTTATAGGGGATAAAGGCCATGTCCATTTTGCCAAGACTATTCATCCAGGCAAGTGCGATTTCATTACCAAAACCCACTCGGGCGGCGTTCAGTTTGCCGGGATTCGTTCTGGCGAAGTCAAACATTTCTTGGGCTGTTTTGAACTTGCTGTTTGAAGATACGATTAAGACGTGAGGATAACCAGCCACTCCACCGACTGGCACGAAGTCCTTGTCGTAGTCGTACTCAACCGACTCGTAACGTGCAGGTCCGTGACTGAAAAAAGAATTGGAAGATAAAAACAAGGTGTAACCATCGGGCTTCGACGCCATCATTTCTCGGGCGGCGAGTAATCCTCCCGCACCCGGTTTATTGGAGATCACGACAGGCTGCCCAAGTTGCTGGCTCATTTGTTCGGCAACGGCTCTGGCGGCACTGTCGGTGGGGCCTCCTGCTGAAAATCCGACGAGTAAGGTGATGGGTTTGGTTGGAAACGCTTGCGCTTGGGCGGTGCCTATGGTCGCGAAACTTGTGAAAAAAACGGCTGTGAGGCTGATGCTAACAGCAAAGCGAAAAATTTGACGAAATGAAATCACGAATTATCTCCTGACTATTTTGAGTGATAAAGCTGTCATTATTTTTTAATATGAGCTGCGTAGATTAGCAGCATGTGAGGTACAGTAACTGCTGCTAAGCTAATGAAAATAAGTTTGAGAATGAGCGTACTGGGAGGAATCGCAGACCATAGCCACCATAGTCCTCCTATGAGCATTAAGCTCACTAAAGTAAAAGTGATCATCATGCGCATAAGGCTCAAGTGCTCAGCAATAGTGGCTGACTTGAATATACCGAAAAGATGGCGTGGGCTATGCAATAAACAAAAATACAAGGTGAAATAAATGAGCGGCGGAGTGAAATAAGCGAGTCCGAGAAGTGAGAGGAAATCGAGAGAGGTTTGCCATTGTCGTTTCATTGCAGCCGCAGCTGCAATCAAGGTCATTACGACGGCAAGAAGCCATGGTGGTAAAGAGAAGGTGGTGGTAAGTTTGGCACCGTTGATGCCAGAGAGTGCTTGAAATATTGTACTAACAGTATCGGTATGGAAACCGATTGGCATCAGTAGCAAGAGCGTACCCGCACAAAGGCGAAGTGGCCTGTTGATCGAGGTATTCCAGTCACCTGAAAAATGCCATGCACTGATCATTAAAAAAATAAACAAACTCAATACGGGTAGCCATAACCAGAATAAAACGACAAGGGCAGTGAGAGCTAGATAGCCTGTTATAAACACAATTTTTTGTTTTGTTGAATCGTATAAACCTAAGCGCTGTGCAATCCATGGATCAAGTGCGCCATGCGGTAAGCCAAGAAGAAAAATCACTACACCCAAAATAACAAGCTGAATGGTTGGTGAAAGAAACTGAGGCAATAGATTGAACAGGATGATGGTCAAGAATACAGAAACGGGAAATATGACTCGTCCATATTTCAAGTAAAAAATGAATGGCAGAGAGGGTTTCTGTTGAGTCATGTACTTTTAAAAGGTGTCGAAAAAAGTGCTTTGATAAAGGGTATTTTTGGCAAAGAAGAGACGATGTTTAGATAGTCAAAGAAGTTTGCCTCATCATTCATAAAACGAATGAAACGTTCCGGATCGGTTTGACCGAGGAGTTGTTGAAAGAGCGTCGGAGTCAGTTGTGGTTGTAGACGTAATACCTTTAAAAAAAGCTGATCCATATGCGGCAGAATAAACCCTGAGGCAGTGTGGGGTGTGAGGATGTTTTGCTCGCTGAATTGAGTCGCGCAATCTCTAGCCCAGCGTTGAATCCGCATAAACCCATAACCTGAGGAGGGGCGCAAAGCGCCTCCCCCTATACCAGCTCTGGGAATTTCAGATTTTTCCACAGGTAAGCCCATGGGAAGAATGGCATATTCTGTTCGAATAATCGAAGCAGTGTTTAAACCTCTTTTTTGTAGTAGCAGCTTGAGAGGTTGATGAAGGTTTTCGGCCGTCACGGGTCGAGAGGAAAAAATAGTGTGTTCAATGAGTATGCAATTTTTTGAAAACGGTAATAAATAAGTAAAGCAATAGTCTCCGTTGACGACCTGCATATCGGTCATCAATTCAATGGTCGAGTAGTCAATGATGATTTCATCGCTAAGCTCAATCTCAACGCCTAAAAAGCATTGATACAAAGAAGCTTGTGCAAACTGCTGAGGGCTAGGAGGGCGCGTGTCAATGACATGCGTGGCAAATAGGCAGTCATGATCGGTTTCAATGGTCCAGCCATCGAGATGGCGCTCAAGCTTTAGGACCGATGTGCCAAGGCGTGACTCAATCGATGGGCATTGTTCGATTGTTTTCCAACAGTCTTGGTAAAAATCTGATGAGCGAATGTATTGATAAGGATGACTTTCGCTGCCTCTCTTTTCATTTGGTTGCGCTTGTTGACCAAAAAGCCAGGCTGTCCAAGTGTGACTGACCAGATGCGAGAGTGCGTGTTGTCGCGGTGCCCAGAAACACCAGCTACGATCGTCCTGGTAGTGCGTCCGGGGCTCAAGGATCATGACAGATTGAGCGCTCTGTCGCTTGGCAAGCTCACGCGCAAGAGATAAGCCGGCGCATCCGCCTCCTATGATGGCAAGATCAAGGCGCTTGGTCGGTACCAAAGCAGTCTTGTAAATGTCGATGTAAGGATCGCTCATGAAGTGGATGAGATTGGCGCTCGCTAGGATACATAGCGTAACGCACGAGAGTGGATGCTGCACAGAGGACTTTACGCGGCTGCGAAATAACTGCGCGCCGATCCCAAGACTGATAGTCCGCCTGGGCGACTTTTTGCCCAACTTCACGGTAGACACGAGCTGCGACGATAATGCCGTAACGCGCGGCGGGAGGAAGGTATCCTACACCGCTCAGTCCACTTCGATAATAGAGCTCTGCAAGAGTGAGGATTCTTTTGGTCGCCGCTTGTAAGTGTTTTGTTTGTTCTGCTTGAGGATCAACGATCTCTGAGGCGATGAGTTGGTGTTGCCATGTCCCTGGCAGGTAAACCCTTCCGTTTTTAGCATCTTGACCAACATCACGAGCGATGTTCGTGAGTTGCATCCCAATGCCTAGGTCGATCGCGAAGGGCCATGCGTTTTGATCGCGCACATCTAAAACAAAGCACATCATTAGACCCACTGTGCCTGCGACTTGATAGGCATAGTGCAGGAGTGCGGCTTCATCTTCGATGCGTACATGTTTCAAATCAGACTGCATGCCATCGATGAGCGAGCGAACAGGCGCAATCGGCATATTGGTCTCTTGCATTAAAGCAATCATATCCGCTACGCAACATTGTTGCGACTGACCGTGTTGCAAGGCCGTTTTAATTTGTTCTAAGTCATCATGGGCTTGCGCCTGATCGCTGGACTCGTCGGCGATATCATCGACGTAACGACAAAAGGCATAGAGACGTGCGGCGCGGCTACGATAGGTCGGTGCCAATAATTGACTGGCAAAGTAAAAACTTCGCCCATGCGATTTTAGAACAGCGAGAGCTTGATCCTGGGCCGCTAACATCAGTGAGGGCCTCGTTCAGCATCAGGCAGCAGTCGATCTACCACCTTTGCGGAGGAAACAACGCCAGGTAAGCCCGCGCCAGGGTGCGTACCGGCACCGACTAAAAATAAATTGCGGGCTCCTTCACCGCGATTGTGAAACCGAAACCATGCGGACTGGCTAAAAATCGGAGATATGGAAAAACCTGCGCCATCAGGCGAAAGGTACCGATCCTTAAAGTCGACAGGGGTCATAAAAAACTGATCAACGATATTTTCTCTCAGGCCGGGCAAGGTCCGTTGCCCAAGCGCATCGATCACGCGATTGGCGAGATCAGGGCCTACTTTGTCCCAATCAATGTTTGCCTGTAAGTTTGGCACGGGTACTAAGGCATAGAAACTATCTCCTCCTGCAGGCGCAAAGCTAGGATCGGTCGCAGTAGGTCGATGAAGATAAATTGAAAAATCATCTGATAAGACTTTACGATTGAAAATATCGTCCAGTAATTCTTTATAACGGGGGCCCATCCAGATCGTGTGATGCGCAACTGAGGGATACTGAGTTTTAGTACCAAAAAATAATACAAACAAGCCCATTGATTTGCGCCAATGCTTTGTTTTGAAACGCGCTAACCAAGAGACATTTTGTTTGGGGAGTAGGTCTCGGTAGAGGTGGGCGGGATCTGCATTGGAGATCACATAGTCGCTTGCAAGGCTTTCCCGTCGACCGTCTGAGTATTCAATTTCGACGCGATCGATATTTTTATGATGACTTTTTATGGAAGTCACTGTCGTATTTAACTTGATCTCGATCCCTTGTTCGATCATCAGTGTCTCTAGTGCATCGACCAAGGCACCGGTACCACCCATCGCAAAGTGCACGCCATGCGCTTGTTCTAAAAAATGAATCAAACCATAGATAGACGTAGTATCAAAAGGGTTGCCGCCGACGAGCAAAGGCTGAATTGAAAAGGCCTGACGTAAATAATCACTTTTAAGATAACGACAGACCATTTGGTAGACGGTGCGCCATGCCCCCAATCTCGCAAGATGGGGGATTTGGGCAATCATAAAAGCCATGCTGTGAAAGGGACGATCCGATAGCTTGGTAAAGCCAATGTCGTACAGCTTTTGAGATTGCTCTAAGAGACGTTTGTAACCGTCGACATCCTCAGGACTCAGTCGCCTGATTTCCGCTAACGTGTCTTCGAGGGAGCCGCCATAATCAAAATGATTGCCGTCAGAGAACTCGAAGCGGTACCAAGGTTTAAGTGGGACGAGTTTGACGTGGTCATGCAGAGACTGACCAAAAAGTTCGAAGAGTTCTTCAAAGAGAAAAGGTGCCGTTAAAACCGTTGGTCCAGCATCGTGCTTAAAGCCTCCGCGCTCAAAGACTTGGGCACGTCCTCCTAAGCGAGGACAACGATCCACCAAAGTCACTTCATAGCCTTTTTTACGCGCACGTAGGGCAGCGGCCATGCCTCCAAATCCTGCGCCAATGACGACGACGCGACTCATGCTTCCTCAACACTGAGTTTTCCGCACAAGCTCAGTAAATAGGCTCCGCTCTCATTGGGTAATTGCGCTGCGGAGTGTTCTGCAAGACGTAAGTGCTTTTGCATGAGATCAAGCGCCTCGCGGGTGGCTTGACTGCGATCCACATCACGCCTTTGTAAAACGCCAACGATATTGCAGGTGCCTCGCGCTAAGTCATCCTCGACATCATTGAGGTCGTCGGCGATCTGATATGCGATTGCAAAAGACTCTCCCGCCTGTTTGGCAATGGGCAGAGCATTTAGCCGATTACACGTGATCATGACGAGTTCGAGAGGGAGGGCGAGGAGACTGCCAGACTTGGCGGAGGCAATATCGAGATAACCTTGAAGATCGACAGGCTTGGCTGAGAAGGAAAGATCAAGTGTTTGACCGTGGATGAGATCCGCAGTGCGTTGATGAAGGTGTAGCACAAGTTCTTGAGTGTGTTGATCAATCTGCGCGATCGTCTCGAACGCTGCAGAAAGCATTAAGGTACCCGCGCACATCGCCGTGCTTTGATCAAAATGTGACCAAGCCGCTTCTTTGCCACGTCGCTGGGTATCGCCATCTTGAATGTCGTCATGCAGCAAGGACGCGTTGTGAATCAGCTCACAACTCGCGGCAAGGGCAATGCAAATATTTTCGCTTAATTCTAAGGCAAGGCCTGCAGTGAGTGCGAGACGCGCTCTAGCATGGCTGGCTTTGCTATCAAAGTGATAGCAAATCAGTGCGTTTAATTGATCTGAGTGTTGACGTAAAAGTTTGTCATGGATGAACGTGTCCATCGTTTGCAATAGATCGTTCATCTTTGCAACATCGTGCGGTGCATAAGTCCTCATTTGCACATCCTAAAAAAACAATCCCTGATCAAATGTTCTGACCAGGGATTGATTTGTGCCAGAGTCACCAATAGGTGATTGATGGACTAGCTTAGTTTGCAGTGCCCTGTGACTTACGCACAGCGATCATGAAAATCATCACGCCGAAGACGGCTTTAGCGATGATGTCAGCGATCGTGTAACCCACCTCGATCACAGTCGTTGCGGTACCGCCGTTGAGAGACATCGCAAAAGGAGCGAAGTAAACGACTGGGTAGAAAGACCAGGAAAGAATGACAACCCAACGTGCTGAACTAATCAGTCCGCGCACATCTGCAGGTTGCTTTTCAATGGACTCGGACAGGCCGGAGAACAAGTTGATGACGATGTAGAGGAAAGGAATCATCGACAACGCGCCCCAAATGAAGCGGGTACTGTCAATGCCACCGGAAACTTCACCAGGGTATCCAAGCACAATCATCAATGCAGCTGCGCCGCCGAGTTTGACACTCTTGCTGATTGTCTCAGCGCGGGACAAACCCATCACCAAGATCAATTCGATCAGGAGAAGCGGAACAGTCAAGAGCCAATCGACATAACGATAGGCAACGTTAAACGCAACACCGGTTGCTTTCACGACACCGTTAACTGCGGTATAAGCCTCGCCGAAACTAGAGAAGATGCGAAGATAGTGGTAACCGGCAATAAACGTGACAAGACCGGTGATGACAAGCGCAGTTTTATATTTTTGTGAAACCTGCGAAAGTCCTAGCCAGAAAAAGATGGTTGCTGCGAAAAATGTTGCTACACCAAAAGAAAAGGCGTTATAGATAAGCTCGTACTGCCCAAAGGTCAGTTGCATTTGGAATATCTCCTAGAGGGAATGCTTCAGTTAAAACTGCCAGCGTTCCAAGGCCTATTCAAATGCGATGATAATGACATAACTTGATAGGCAGGCCATTTCAAAAAATTATCAAAATGACTAGAACAGGCGAATAGTACGCCTGTAAGCTGTTGCAAGCAAGGATTAATCACATAAATCTACTGTGGAATAACAACATAATCCGTGACGGAACAACAGTTTTGAAAATAAATCATCAAAAGGACCAAATGGACCGTCTGACATTAGTCTAAACGGTGCCTTTGGCTTAAGGGCTTTGGGGTAAAAGTCAGTTCAAGATGGAAATTAAACTGCTGTAATCGTCTTTCCACAATTTGAAGTTTTTAGGTGCTTCGATATCTTTGGCATTGACGAGTTGAACGTGCTTAAAGAGGTTTTTATCCTTACTAATCAAAGCCCATTCAGAGCGATAACCGTCGTTACCTGCTGTGCCTTCGTGTGTGACCACTTTGACGTCTTGGCCAAACGCATCGGCGGCGGATTTCACTACGGGTTTCAAATTCAAAAATCGGTTCGTAATGTGAAGAGCCAGAACACCATCAGGCTTGAGGTGTCTGAAATAATGGCTAAATGCCTCCTTGGTCAATAAGTGAACGGGCACTGAATCACCTGAGAATGCATCAATGACCAATACATCGAATTTTTGATCTGGCTCCTGCTCGAGTCTTAGGCGTGCGTCACCGAGCACATACTCCATGATCGAGGGGCTCTTTGAAAGGAACGTGAAGTGTTTCTTGGCGACATCGATGACAGTCGGATTGATTTCATAAAAGCGATATATATCGTCTTTTTTACCGTAGCCCGCGAGTGTCCCGACGCCTAAGCCCACTACGCCCACTTTAATGGGCGTGGGTGAGTCTGACTTAATCAGAATGGCTTTGCCGACACCACTCTCGCGCACATAATAGGTTGTAGGTTCGAGTGCTTTCTTAGGATCGATAAACTGGCTGCCGTGGCTAATTTGGCCGTGCTGCATGGTCTTGTAGCCACTTTTTTCATCGGCATAGACTTTCAAGGTGCCATAAAAGTTTCTGTGAGTGAATTCGATGCCAGTCGAATCCCGCATATGATCATTGATACGGATCGCGCTGATCACCACCAAGAATCCAAGCATACCCACTGCAGTTACGGTTCTTAAACCCGACGTTTTAAAGTTGTTTTTTGGTAAAAATATAAAGGCGACGACCAGACCGGACAAAATGATTCCGATAGAGAGTTCGTAATTTTCGGTGAACAAGGAGGGCGCAACAATACCGACAAAGAAACCTCCCATCACGCCGCCAACCGCCAACATCAAGTAATAGGTGGTTAAGTATCGCGAGTTTGGTTGTTGACGCGCAAGTTCGCCATGACACACCATGCAAATGATAAAGAAAGAAAAGAGGTTAATGCCCATTGACACAAGCACTGGTAATTCATTCAAGCCCATCGTGGGTAAATATGTCAATACAAATAGTGAGACGACAAACAGGGGTAGAAAGATTTTGCGTTGATACCAACTGCTATTTTCAAAGCAAATGATGAAAGACAAAAGATACAAGGCGAGTGGTGCGACCCAGATCATGGGGATGGGGGCGATATTTTCCGTCAGGAAACTCGTATCCGCGACCATCAAGATAGAGGGGCATGCCGCGAGCAAGATCCAGATGAGTAGTTGTGATGCTTTGGGCGGGCGAGAGGTGTCTGATTCGGATTGGACCAACGCTTCGCTGTTGCGATTGCGCCAAGCCAAGATACCGCAGGCGGCGACAAAAATCAGATACAAACCAGACCAACTATAAGACTGCCATTTGGTGGGAAGCGCAGGCTCAAATGCAATCGGATAGGCCAGCAAGGCCAGCATCGAACCAAAGTTGGAGAGGGCGAACAAACGATAGGGAATGCCACCGGTTCTTTCTCGTGCAAACCAAGCTTGAATGAGGGGACCCGTCGTGGATAAAACGAAATAAGGCAGGCCAATCGAAACAAGCAATAAGCCTAGAATCTGAAGCGTAGGATCTTCGCTGCCATCAGGTTTCCACTGTTCACTGGCTGCAAGCGGAAGAAGCGACAAGCTGATCAGGAGCAAGGTAATGTGAAGGATGCTTTGCTTGAAGGGGCTTAAAGCTTTGACGATCCAGTGCGAATAGACATAACCAAAAAGCAAGGTTGCTTGAAAAAACAACATGCAAGTCGTCCAAACGGACGCCGAGCCGCCAAACCAAGGCAGAATCATTTTACCGATCAGGGGTTGCACTTGAAATAAAAGAAAAGCGCTGAGGAAAATGGTCAAGCCGTAGTGGAATGTCAGGCGAAGGTTATATTTCATTTGTTTTTATAAGAAGAAAGTTCAGATCGCTCAAGCCGATCACATCCAGAAATCGAATTGAACCTTATCATACTTGCGCACGAATAAAGGCTATGCAGGGCCTTCTAGGGAATGCCCTGATACCCAGCCAAGATCATGAATGATTGCTTTAGGCGGTTGCACCAGTCATTCGCACCACATCACCCCACATTTTGATTTCTGCGGCGACAAAGGCTTTAAATTGCTCCGGTGTGCTTGAGGTGGCTAGAGTGGCTTGGGCTGCGAACGTTTCTTGAACTTCTTTCATTTTCGCAACTTGCGCGCACGCCTCGGAAAGTCTGTCAATGATCTCTCGTGGTGTGCCTGCAGGAGCGAAAAGACCATTCCAGGCTGTGATCTCGAAATCAGCAACCCCTGCTTCAGCCATGGTCGGAATATCGGGCATCAAGGCCAATCTCTGCGGAGAAGCAACGGCAAGGGCTCTAAGCTGACCAGACTGAATACTCGGTATCGCGGATAAGGCTGTTTTAAAACCGTAGTCAGTAATTCCAGAAATAGTGTCTGTTAAGGCAGGAGCGGCGCCCTTGTAGGCGATGTGCGCGACATCCAGCCCGAAGCGACTCTTAAACATCTCGCCCGCAAGATGCGGGGTGGTGCCCACGCCTGAGGAGGCGTAGTTCATTTTTCCGGGCCGTTCTTTCGCGAGATTGATTAAAGCTTGAACTGTTTTGACGGGAAGTTTTGTGGAGCACACTAAAACTGCAGGCGCTGCAGTACTACTGGAAATCGCTTCAAAGTCTTTGAGGAGGTCATAGCCCGGATTTTTGTATAACGACATATTGATGGCGTTTGCGACAGTACCTAGAAAAAGGTTATAGCCATCCGCGGGTGCGCGTGCAGCAATTTCAGTACCAATGTTAGAGCCTCCGCCCGGCTTGTTCTCAATGACGATGCGTTGGCCGATGATATCCATCAGCTTTGCAGAAATGATCCGCGCGGTGACATCGGTCGAGCCGCCGGGCCCAAAAGCCACGATTAATTTGATAGGTTGCTGCGAAGGCCATTTGGCATTCGCGCGTTGGGCCAGCGCCAATGTAGGCAAGCCAATTGAGGCACCTAAAGAAATTCCCGACGCAATAAATGATCTGCGATCCATCTCTGTCTCCTGTTTTATTGTTTAAAAATGACTCAATACTGATCAAAGATCCGTTGTATCTCATCAGAGTCTTGTGTTGTGGTCAAGGCGAGCGCAAGCAGGATTCGTGCTTTTTGAGGATTTAAATTATCTGCTCTGATGAAGCCTGCATCCACAATTTTGCTCGGACCAAATGTGCGACCAGAACCGGCGCGCGAAGACATCACGACTTTGACGCCTGCAGCGACGGCCTCTTTCATGGCCACATTTTCTTCGGGCGAGAGAAGCCCTGGAGCAAAGGCGGCCCCCACAATGCCTTTGGCACCCGCTTGAATAAACGCACGTGTGGCGATGCCATCGCTTCCTGCGTAGTGGTATGCAATCTCGACCCTTGGAAGATCGACGATGTGGCGTATATCAAATGGGGTATCGGGGTTGTGCCGTCGAAGTGGTTCTCTGTAAAACGCGATGCGATCACCATCTGCGTATCCTAGTGGACCAAAGTCAGGGGATTGAAATGTTTGCAATCGCGCTGTGGAGGTCTTGGTGACTTCTCTTGCAGCGTGAATCTCGTCGTTTAAACATACCAACACGCCCATGCCGCGCGCGCTTTGACTCGCAGCGATGCGCACGGCATTGTAGATATTCATCCCGGCATCGGAGGATAAAGCACTCGCCGGTCGTTGTGCACCCGTGAGAACAACGGGCGCATCAGTCTTCAGGCTCAGGCTTAAGGCATATGCGGTCTCTTCTAATGTGGCTGTGCCGTGCAAAATCACAATGCCACAGGGTTGTGGTGTCTTGGCTAAAAATGCTTCGATCATCACGACGAGTTTTTGCCAATGAGGAAAAGAAACGGCGGTGGAAGGTAGGGTATCGAACTGCATTAGAACGATATTTGCTACCGTTCTCGCTTGTGGAAATTTTTCCAGCATTTCGTCAGCGTTCATGCGTGTGCCAGTCGCCGTGTATTCGTAGAGATCGAGTTCCCCGATCGCGCTCATCGTGGTGAGCGTGCCTCCAGTGCTAATGACACCAATTGTAGGTAGTGAGTTGTTCAACAATGCGCTCCGTTTTTAATCAAAATAACAACTTGATACTGAATTGATCACGCTAAGCTAGCCATTATTTATTAAGTCAAAGTAATTGAAAACTTCCTGGATACTGACCACATCAGCAAATTGACGGTCCATATCAAACAGACTAATCGCATTTGAAATCGGAAAGCGATCGAAGACGGCTTCTTGAGGGATGATCACGCGATAGTTATAAGATGCCGCATCAAATACAGTTGCACGCACGCAATTGCTTGTTGATCCGCCAACGACAATCACTGTATCGATCTGTCGATCAATCAGATAGCCAAGCAAGGGCGTTCCATGAAAGCAACTAGGTTTTTTTTTCACAAAAACAATGTCTTGATCATTAGGTATAAGATCACTGACCAATTCAGCGCCAATTTCACCTGATAAGCACCAATGCGGCGTCTTCAATAAATCTCTTTTGCGGGCATAAACACCCATATCTTTGCCAGAGGGATCGATTTCAAAGCGCGTAAAAAATACGGGGATATTGCGTTTTTGTCCATGGCTGACAAGCGCAACGATTTGTTCCATCGCCTTACGACCCGGTTCTCCGCTACTGGAGGGCCATTCAGATTCTTTTCCAAGTTCGCCCACCATATATTTTTGGGCATCGACAACAATAATCGCTGGATTTTTTCCAAATCCCATTCTTCTTGCAAAGCGCCCGCGTTCAAGTACTTTTTTATCTTGCTCGCCTAGATATTGATCCCAAATTTTTTCAGTCATAAGGTTCTCGCTTTTAGGAACATAGATGCGCAAAGGATAAGATCCTTGCTTCGGCTAGAGGACGTCCAATAATTTGCGCACCAACAGGCATTCCGTTCGCATCTTTTCCAATCGGCATTGTTAGAACAGGTAGCCCAAGGTAATTGAACGGTCTTGTAAATCGGGTCAGCGCACTGACAGTGCTGAAAGTCACGTCAGGACTTTCCATATCGATGTCGCTGCGTAAAGGACAAGGGATGGGCATGGTTGGACAAATGAGCAAATCGATGTCTTTCATTTGCTCAAGCAGGAATGAGCGCAGTACATCGATACGCAGTACAAGTGACTCTACATACCTGACTGCAGGGATGTGCATGCCCGTTTCAGTTCTTGTATAGACTGACTGTGAATAGGCGTGTGGATTTTTTCTCATCCATTGCGCATGTACCGCAGCGGCTTCTACCTTTGAGATGACTTCACTTAATGCGTTACAACGTTGAACATCCGAATAGGTGACCGTACGAACACTTCCAAATAGTTTTTCGATATGTTTGAGAAAATTTTCAAATATAAGATTAATTTGAGGGTCGAGTTGATCATCATCGCCAAAGCTGAGTACTGCCACTCTGCTATTTAGGCTAGCAATGTTCAGTAGCCCCAGGTAGTCAGGTAGATGTGTAGGTAAGGTAGAGGGGTCTGCGACATCATGGCCGGCGACTACTTGAAGTAACGCAGCACAGTCTTCCGCTGATCTTGCTAAGGGGCCGGGACAGTCAACGGAATAGGCACGTGGGAAGCACCCATTACGTGAAATTCTTCCGTAGGTTGGTTTAAGACCAAACAAGCCATTGACGGAGGCGGGAATGCGGATTGACCCTCCAGTATCGCTGCCAATAGATCCAAAGACTGACCCAGAGGCGACAGCAGAACCTGAGCCACTCGAGGATCCCCCAGAAATTCTAGCTGGATCGATCGCATTGCAGCAGTCACCAAAGATGGGATTCTGTCCTGTCGGGCCCGCGACCATTTCACTCAATCCGAGGGTGCCGATATTGATCGCACCACTTTGATTGAGTCGTTCGATCACAGTGGCATCATAAAGACTTGGTTCGACTTGGCGTGCTTTTGAACCAATGGTTGGTGCATGTCCAACGATATTGAAGCAGTCTTTGTGTGCGAGTGGAATTCCGTGCAGTAAACCGCGATCATGCCCAGCTTGCAATTCCTGATCGCGCAGTCGCGCTGTTTCTAAGGCTTTGTCAGCCCAGATTTCAATAAACGCATTAAGTACAGGTTGTGTTTCAAGGGTTCTTTCTAAAGCCTCTTCGGTAAGTTTTAGGCAAGTTGTCATTCCTGAACGCAAACGCTGTGCCGTGGTTGTCAATGACGGGAGTGTGCTTTCTTTTTGTCTAATACTTTTAGCTGAATGCGCCTCATTTTTAAATTGTTCTACATGGGTGGAGTCGGCTTGGTTTAACAAGACACTCTGGAAGTCAGCGGGTTGTAAAAAAGGGCTTATGCCTTCGCGACTTGCACGAACGACATTTTTGTTCAGGCGGATGACATCATTCGCTAAAATTTTAGATTCAGTTCGCGATACAAGCCCATGCATATTTTCTGAGCTTTGATCAATGTATTCTCTTACAAGACTCAGAAAGTTTTCCTGTTCTGCTGATGCATCATCAGTCATTTTTTTTCCAGAGTAACGTTTAATTTATTTTTCCCGAATGCCGATTGCTTGCGCTGTAGCAGTCCAACGATCAACATCCTTGTTCAGCAGCGCACGCAATTCATCAGGCGTTGATGTGGCGGGACGAGCACCAAGCGTATCTAAAAATTTAGTAAATTCTGGCGTGGCTACCGCCTTTTTGATATGAGCATTGAGGGTGTCTCTTGCATGGCGATTCATACCGCTTGGACCAAAGACTCCCCACCAGATCGTTACGACATAGTCGAGACCTGTTTGTTCTTTTATTGTTGGAATATTTGGAAAATCTGGATCACGTGTTGCACCAGTAAAAGCAATTTTGGGAAGGTTGTCGGCAGCCGTGCCTTTGATCGAGGCGATTGTTGTAAAAATAATATCGATACGACCTGCGACAAGATCAAGTTGAGCTGGACTAATACCCTTGTAAGGAACAGCTTGCATTTTTATACCAACCTGCTGTGAAAGCAGTTCGCTCATGAGTTGAGCGTTATCACCTACGCCCGCGGTGCCATAGTTAATTTTTCCTGGGTTAGCTTTGGCATATGCAATGAGTTCTTTAACGTTTTTGGCTGGAAAACCCTCGCGTGTCAATAATACAAAGGGTGCCTCTGCAACGGTTGTAATGGGTTCAAAAGCAGTTTTTGTGTCGTAGGGTGTTTTTTGGGCGCCTGCAGTTGTTGCTAGGGAGCCTGAGACAAATAAGGTCGTATAGCCATCCGGCGCAGACTTTGCCACGTAATTGGCACCGACAACGCTGCCTGCGCCTGGTTTATTCTCTATCAAAAATGGTTGTCCCAAGCTTTGACGTAAATTATCACCAAGTCTGCGTGCAATGATGTCGTTACTTCCCCCTGGAGCGAATGGCACAACAATTCGGACAGGCTTTTCAGGCCACTTATCGGCCAGAGCGATGCCTGGAGTCATCGCTGTAAATGTTGCTACGAGGCCCAGAGAATACGTTGCGAGGATGGATTTAAGTGTCTGTCGTTTTGATGGTGATGGCATGATGAACCTCTTCGTTTGATGGAATGGAAGTCAGTAACAGCTAGATTTTGGATTAATGCGTTTCAAAAGATAGAAATTTTTCTAAAATATTTACATCGCTTTTTTTTTGTATTACCTTTAATGTCATCATATACAGTAAGCGTAGCGATTTGAAAGTCATAAATATTGGTCTAGATTAAATAGCTATAAAACTTGACAGCCCTCAGGTACTGCCCTAATGTTGCCCTTAGCCTCTTGCGTTGACAACTGAGCTTATAAAACATTTGGAGAAGACAATGAAAATAATGAATCGATTAATAAAATCTGCTCTTGTGGTGGCACTGTCCTTAGCAGCGATTCCCTTTGTGGCTTCGGCTCAAAAATTCCCAGACAAACCGATCAAAATTCTTGTACCTTTTCCACCGGGCGGTGGCACTGATTTTGTTTCTCGGATCGTGGGCACCAAGCTAGCGGAGTTGACGGGTTGGCAGGTTGTTGTTGAAAACAAACCTGGTGCAGGTGGAAACTTGGCGATTGAAGCGGCTTCAAAAGCGCCTGCCGATGGGTATACCTTGGTGATGGGTCAGACCGATAACATGATGTTAGGTCCATGGCTTTACAAAACGCTCACCTACGATAGCGTTAAAAGTTTTGCTCCAGTTATTCAAGTCTCAGTGACGCCTGCGGGTATTGGCACTGCACCGAATTCCGGTATTAAAACGCCCCAAGATCTCGTCACAAAAGGCAAGACGACCGAGGGCTTGCGTTGGGGCACGGCGGGTCTAGGAACGCTGGGACACATCATTGGCGAAGACTTTAAAAAACGCGCAAACATCAATTTGCTTCAAGTCCCTTATAAAGGTGCAGGCCCCGCTATCGTGGATGTAATGGGTGGTCAAGTCGATATTTATATTGGTACGCTCGCATCCCTCGCGCCACATGCCAAGAGTGGCAAGCTCGTCGCCGTAGCGGTTTCTTCTGCGAAGCGTTCTTCCGAATTTCCAAATGTGCCGACACTTGACGAGACTGTCGCAAAAGGAATGGACTTTAGCATTTGGACGGGTTTGTTTGCACCCGCCGGTACACCGCCAGCCACCATTGCTTTGTTGAACAAAGAACTCAATCGTGTTCTGGCTTCACCTGATGTGGTTGCGAAAATGAAGGCAGGCGGCGTTGACCCAGGCGGCGGCACTTCTGCTGCATTTGCGTCTTTCGTGGCAAAAGACTACGCCAACTGGGGCCGCATCATTAAAGAGTCTGGCATCAAGCTTAATTAATTGGCACTGAATTTCATGTCTTTTAGAATCGTGCCCCATTTATTTGATTCCCTCTGAATAAACTGAGCGAAGTCTTGAGGTGAGGAGGGTCTTGGGTCCATGCCCAAGGCAACCAGACGTCCCCTGAATTCTGGATCCTTCAGGGTCGTCATCAAGGCATCGCTGAGTTTCTTTTGTATGTCGGGGGGCAAATTTGCTGGGGCAACCAAGCCATACCAGGTGGACATGTCGTAATTCGGCAATCCTGCTTCAGCAATCGTCGGGATATTCGGCGCAGCGTTAGAGCGTGTGCTGGTGGTGACGCCCAGCGCTCTGAGTTGTCCTTGCTCGATCAGAGGAATGGCCGTTGGCAGATTAGGGTATGCCAAGTCAACGGTACCAGACATCAGGTGTGGCATTAACGCACCCGCACCTTTATAAGGAATATGCACCATGTCTATGCCGGAGAGTTGTTTAAAAAGCTCTCCTGAGAGATGGAGCGATGAACCGACCCCTGAGGATGCGAAGTTGATTTTTCCAGGGTTTGCTTTTCCGTAATCGATCAAATCTTTGAGTGTTTTAAATCTTGAATTGGCGGGGACGACCAACACATTTGGAGCTGCTAATACTTGTCCAATCGGTGTGAAGTCTTTGACTGGATCGTATTTCGCATCTTTGTAAATCAAAGGATTCGTCACGTGTCCGATAGACGTGTAGAACAGCGTATAACCATCCGGTGCAGAGCGGCGCACGAAGTCTGTAGCCAAGTTCGCATTTGCGCCTGGCTTATTTTCTACGATGACGGATTGACCGAGAATCTTGCTAAAAGAGTTGGCGATTTGCCGACCGACTGAATCCGTGCTCCCACCTGGTGTGAAACCGACAATAATCTTGATGGGTTTATTAGGATAGTTGCTCGACTGCGCGACCGAGGCGAGGGGCATACAGGATGCCATCACAAGCGCGGTAAAAATGGATAGATGTGTTTTGAGTTGTTTCATTTTTTGTCTCCGATTTATACTAATTTATTATCTTGTTTGAGCACGACAAGCAGCCTGCATGTCCGGGTCGCGAATAAAGCCGCACTGGCCTCTGCCGCCACCAGTTTCTGCTCGACACATTGCCTGTAGGTCATTGTTGCGGATAAAACCGCACTGACCTTGGCCACCACCTGTCGTGGCCCGACAGTAAGCCTGTCTGTCAGGGTCCTGAATAAAGCCACATTGTCCTGAGGCGGCAGTGGATGACGAACTACTGCGTTGTTGTGTACTGGCGCGACAGGCTGCTTGCATATCGGGATTTCTGATAAAGCCACATTGCCCGGAGCCGCCACCTGTTTCTGCGCGACAGCGGGCTTGCAGGTCGTTATCACGAATGAAGCCGCATTGACTAGAACCACCACCGTTGACGGCGCGACAGTAGGCCTGCTGATCGGGATTTTGAATAAATCCGCAATTGCCTGATTGCGCTTGGGCAGTTGGAAAAATAAATAATGTCAGCAGCCAAACTGAACACAGAATAAGCATGGGGAATTTAATATTCATATCCTATGTTCTATGTTCTGTATTCTATGTTCAGTGTTCAGTCTTTAGCATCGATTATTGCGCTGTTGAGATCCCGCCGCTTTTGATCACTGCACCCCAGCGATCATATTCATTTTTGACATAGGTTTGTGTGTCAGCCGGACTTCCAAAAACTAAGTTTGCGCCACCATTTTCAAGTCTTTTCTGAGCATCGGTTCCGTTTAAGCCTTTGGTCAACGCTTGGCTTAAACGGTCAATGACAGCCTGCGGTGTTTTGGCTGGCACCATGGGCATATACCAAAGTGAAGAAATCATTTTTGGGTAGCCAAGTTCTGCGAATGTCGGTAGGTCGGGTGCCAGCGCGTTACGCTTTGGGCTGACCGCAGCGATCGCGCGAAGCTTGCCACTCTTGATATGCGGCATCATTGAAGGGAAACCGTCGAACATGATGTCTACTTGACCACTCGCGACGTCGACGACGGCTGGTGCGGAGCCCTTATAAGGTACATGCAGCATTTTGATACCGGCCTCAATCAGGAAGAGTTCACCGGTCAAGTGCGGTGCGCTTCCTGGGCCCGCCGAAGCAAAACTCATTTTGCCATTTTGTTTTTTGGCTAAGGCAATCAGTTCCTCAAGGTTCTTGACGGGGAGGTTGGCATTGACAGCAAGCACCAGCGGGAACTCGGCCACGACGCCTAATGACATAAAGTCTTTAAAAGGATCGTAGGGTGTTTTTGTATAGAAATGAGGCCCGATGCCATGGGTTGAAATAGCACCTTGTAGCAAGGTGTAGCCATCTGCGGGTGCTTTGGCGACATAGGCGGTCGCGATCGTGCCGCTCGCGCCAGCCCTGTTTTCAATGACGACGGGTTGACCGACTTGCTTGGATAAGGCTTCGGCCATCACGCGACCTGCAAAGTCAGCAGCGCCACCGGGAGGGACCGTCACCACATAATTGATTGGTTTGTCAGGATAGTTGGATTGCGCATGCGCAGAAAAAGAGGCGAAAGGGACGATCGCCGCGCAAGCAATGCCAGCGACTGCCTTGAAAATTGAGCGATTGAGCATCATGAAAATCCTGTGAAATGTGGACATGAGAAAAGATTACTAGACCGCGCTACCTGGGACAACCCCATCAGGCAGGCTATTGATGTGTTCATAAATATCGCCTGGGCGAGCGAGCCAGATCTGATCTCGATGCGACAAAATATGCTGCATCACGCGACGGAACTGTCGGAGGCGATACGGCTGACCCAAGATAAAGCTATGCAACACCACGCTCATGACCAGAGGACGTTTGCTCGACTCTTCGAGCATTTCATCAAATTGATCAATCAGGTTATCGCAAAAGGTTTGTGCGGGCGTGCGTCTAGAGACACATTCAATCGAATCGTTCAGATCATGAGAATAGGGGATCGCCAAGATGCGACCATGCTTGGTGCGAAACCAGACTGGCTGATCGTCGAGCGGCCAGTCCATCATGTATTTAAAACCTTGCTCTCTCAGTAAATCCGGTGAGTCGACGGTTTGGGAGATGTAGGGCGCGAGCCAGCCTTTAGGTGCCACGCCTTCGTGTTTTA